>Ga0209317_1002405_pt1 | contig 13683 bp, 11 predicted proteins | sample RifGroB2_FD_183994 | JGI IMG/M metagenome (GOLD analysis project Ga0209317, IMG submission 183994) | Soil microbial communities from Rifle, Colorado, USA - Groundwater B2 (SPAdes) (version 2) | ecosystem: Environmental > Terrestrial > Soil > Unclassified | place: Rifle, Colorado | collected... | reverse complement strand
CCCGCCGGTCATCCCGTAGATGTTGTTGTTCATGATGATGTAGGTCATGTCGATGTTTCTGCGGCAGGCGTGGATGAAGTGGTTCCCGCCGATCGCGGTGCCGTCGCCGTCGCCGCCGACCAGGATCACGTTCATCTCGGGCTTCGCCATCTTGACGCCGGTCGCAAAGGCGGCGGCGCGGCCATGTGCCGTGTGCAGCGTGCAGAAGTCGAGGTAGCCGGGGAGGCGCGAGGCGCAGCCGATGCCGGAAACGATCGCGGTGTTGTTCTTCTCGAGTCCCAGGGTGTCGATGGCGCGGATCAGACCCTTCATGACGATGCCGTGACCGCAGCCGGGGCACCAGATGTGCGGCAGCTTCCCGGGACGCAGGTATTTATCGTAATCAAAAGACATGTTACATAACCTCCTTGATCTTTTCGAGGATCTGCCCCGGGTTGATCGGCTCTCCGTCAACGCGGAAGATGCCGGATACCGGCGCGTTTCCTGCCGAGCAGCGCTTCACTTCGCCGGTGCACATGCCGAGGTTCATCTCGGGGGTGATGATCGCCTTCACCTTTTTGGCCAGTGCGGCGATCTGCTTGTCCGGGAAGGGCCAGAAGGTCTTGATCCTGAACATGCCTGCCTTGATCCCCGCCTTTCTCGCCTCGTTCACGGCAAAGCGCGCGGAGCGGGAGGTGGAGCCGAAGGCTACGATGGCGACCTCCGCGTCATCCAGAAGGTACTCCTCGAAGGTCACGATGTCGTCGATGTTCGCGTCGACCTTGCGGATCTGGCGCTCTTCCTCTGCCTGCACGAGGGCCGCCTTGGTGGTCGGGAAGCCGTCCTCGGCCTTGTTGAGGCCGGTCACGTGGAAGCGGTACTCGGAGCCGAAAGCTGCCAGGGGCGGGACGTCGCCGAACTTGGTGTCGTACGGCTTGTACTCTGCCGGCGGAACCGACGGCGCAGTCCTGTTGATGACTTCCAGCTCGCCCGGCTCGGGGAACACGATCCGCTCGCGCATGTGGGCGCCGATCTCGTCGGGCATGACCATGACCGGCATGCGGTATTTCTCGGCCAGGTTGAAGGCGCGCACCGTCTCCTCGAAGATCTCCTGCACCGAGGCCGGGACCAGGCAGATGGCGGCGTGGTCGCCGTGGGTGCCCCACTTGGCGCACATCACGTCGGACTGGGAAGGACCGGTCGGCATGCCGGTGGAAGGACCGCCACGCATGACGTTGTAGACGACGGCCGGGGTCTCGGCGATGCAGGCATAACCGATCAGCTCCTGCTTCAAGGAGAGTCCGGGACCGGAAGTCGAGGTCAGCACCTTGGCGCCGGTGAGGGAAGCGCCGATGATGGCGGCCATCGCGCCGATCTCGTCCTCCATCTGAATAAACTTTCCGCCGATCTTCGGCAGCTCAACAGACATCACCTCTGCCACCTCGGTGGAAGGGGTGATCGGATAACCGCCGAAGAATGTGCAGCCGGCGTACAGTGCACCCTGTGCGGCAGCTTCGTTCCCCTGAAGGAATGCAACTTTCTTAGCCACTTTCAATACCTCCTAAAAAATAATTAAGCTGTCACTTTGATTGCAAAATCAGGGCATCTCAGCTCGCACTGCATGCACTTGATGCAGGCCTCAAGGTTCTTGACGCTCGCCACAAAACCTTTCATTTCCAGAACCTTGGTCGGGCAGAACTCCACACAGATGTGGCACCCCTTGCAGTACTTCTCGATGATCTCGATCGTCGGCAGTTTTTTCTCCATCCACGTAGCTCCTTTGACTTAAATGCCCTTTCAGGCTGGCAAAAATGGTTTTATATCACATGCTGTATACAAAATGCAAGTAACAGTTACCGGAAATAACGGGACCTTAGGCGCTTTTTTGGCAAAAAAGGGGTAAGGAGGGGACGCCTCCTTACCCCCGGGTACTGATTTGCCAAGATCTACTTCATGGAGCCTACCAGTTCCTTCACGGCTGCCACGGACTTGTCCATCATCGCCTGCTCTTCAGCATCGAGTTTGAACTCGAGGATCTGCTCGATGCCTGCCGCACCGAGCACGCAGGGGACGCCGACGTAGAAGCCCTTGACGCCGAACTCGCCGTTCAGGTAGGCGCAGGTCGGGAGCACGCGCTTCTGATCCTTGAGGATCGACTCCGCCATCGCGATGGCGCTGGAAGCCGGGGAGTAGAAGGCGGAGCCGGTTTTCAAGAGGGCCACGACTTCGCCGCCGGCGCCGCGGGTGCGCTTGACCATGGCCGCCATGACTTCGTTTGCCTTCTCTTTGCTCTTGTACTTGTTCTCGAGCAGTTCGAGGACGGGAATCCCGTTCACGGATGCGTAGCGCACCAGCGGCACCATGTCGTCGCCGTGGCCGCCCAGGGTCATGGCGTTCACGTCCTTCACGGAGACGCCGAGTTCCCAGGCGATGAAGGCCTGGAAACGGGCGGAGTCGAGCACGCCGGCCTGGCCGATGACGCGGTTGTGCGGGAAGCCGGTGATCTTCTGGCACAGGGTGACCATGGCGTCCAGCGGGTTGGAGATGACGATGATGAAGGCGTTGGGTGCGTTGGCCTTGATCCCCTCGGCTACGGCGGTCATGATCTTGGAGTTCACCTCGATCAGGTCGTCGCGGCTCATGCCCGGTTTGCGCGGCAGGCCTGCGGTGACGATGATGACGTCGGAGCCCTTGATGTCCTCGTAGCTGTTGGTCCCCTTCAGGTTGACGTCGAAGCCGTCAACCGGAGCTGCCTCGGCGATGTCGAGCATCTTCCCCTGCGGCAGGCCTTCGACGATGTCGAACAGCACCACGTCACCCAGTTCGCGCAGCGCGCAAAGCTGAGCCAAAACACCACCAATCTGTCCGCCACCGATCAACGAAATCTTTTTCCTGGCCATTTTGCTCTCCTTTTACATTAGGTAGTTGTTCATTGCCTAGTAGCTATTGCCTATGCCTTTATACAATAGCGTCCACTATTGCATTTAAGGTTGCGCTGGGACGCATCGCTTTTTCCGTCTTGACATCATCCGGGTGGTAGTAGCCGCCCATGTCGACCGGCTTGCCCTGGGCTCCGATCAGCTCGGCGTTGATCTTCTCCTCGCTCTCCTGCAGCTTCTTGGCCACCTTGGCGAAGCGCGCCTGCAGCTCAGCGTCCTTGGTCTGGGCGGCCAGCGCCTCGGCCCAGTACATGGCGAGATAGAAGTGGCTGCCGCGGTTGTCGATCTGGCCGACCTTGCGTGCCGGGTTCTTGTTGTTCTCCAGGAACTTGGTGTTGGCCTCGTCGAGCGTATCGGCCAGAAGCTGGGCCTTGTCGTTTTTGAAGGTCGCCGCCAGGTGCTCCAGGGAGACCGCCAGCGCCAGGAACTCGCCCAGCGAATCCCAACGGAGGTACCCTTCCTGCTGGAACTGCTGCACGTGCTTGGGAGCCGAGCCGCCGGCGCCGGTCTCGAAGAGGCCGCCGCCTGCCAGAAGGGGGACGATGGAGAGCATCTTGGAGCTGGTGCCGAGTTCCAGGATCGGGAACAGGTCGGTGATGTAATCCCTGAGCGCGTTGCCGGTTACCGAGATGGTGTCCTGGCCCGCCTTCGCCCTGGGGAGCGTGAAGCGCATCGCCTCCACCGGGGACATGATGTGCAGTTCCAGCCCGGTCGTGTCGTAGTCCTTCAGGTAGGTCTCGACCTTCTTGATCATCTGCGCGTCGTGCGCCCTGTTCTTGTCGAGCCAGAAGACCGCCGGGGCGCCGGTTGCGCGCGCACGGCCGACCGCCAGCTTGACCCAGTCACGGATCGGCAGGTCCTTGGCCTGGCAGCCGCGCCAGATGTCGCCCCCCTCCACTTCGTGCTGGAAGAGCACCGCGCCGGAGCCGTCGACCACGCGCACGGTGCCGTCGGCCGGGACCTTGAAGGTCTTGTCGTGTGAGCCGTATTCCTCGGCCTTCTGCGCCATGAGGCCGACGTTGGAGGTGCAGCCCATGGTGGTGGGATCGAAGGCGCCGTTTTTCTGGCAGAAGGAGATGCACTCCTGGTACCACTCGGAGTAGCAGGTGTCGGGAATGACGCACTTGGTGTCGGCGAGCTTGCCGTCCGGTCCCCACATCTTGCCGGAGTCGCGGATGACGACCGGCATGGAGGCGTCGATGATGATGTCGTTACTTGCGTGCAGGTTGGTGATCCCCTTGGCGGAGTCGACCATGGCAAGCTCGGGGCGCTTCTTGTAGACGGCCTGGATATCGGCCTCGATCTCGGCCTGCTTTGCCTCCGGAAGTTTCTTCAGCTTGGCGTACAGGTCGCCCATGCCGAGGTCCGGGTTGATCCCCAGCTCCTTGAAGGTGGCGCCGTGCTTCTCGAAGACGTCCTGGTAGAAGACGGAGACGAAGTGGCCGAACATGATGGGGTCGGAGATCTTCATCATGGTGGCTTTCAGGTGCACGGAGAAGAGTACCCCCTGCTTTTTGGCGTCGTCGATCTGCTCGGCGATGAACTTCCTGAGGGCGCGAGCGCTCAGGAAAGCGCCGTCCAGCACCTCGCCCGCCTGCAGGGCCAGCTTCTCCTTCAAAACGGTGACCTTGCCGTCCTTGCCGACCAGCTCGATCCTGACGTCGCCGGCATCTTTCATGGTGACGGATTTTTCACTGTGGTAGAAATCGCCCGCCGTCATGTGCGATACGTGCGTTTTCGATTCCGGGGCCCAGGCGCCGAGCCTGACCGGGTTCTTCTTGGCGTATTCCTTGACCGCTTTGGCCACGCGCCTGTCGGAGTTACCTTCCCTGAGGACAGGGTTGACGGCGGAGCCGAGCACCTTGGCAAATCTTGCGTGGAGCGCCTTCTCCGCGTCGGTTTTCGGCTCTTCGGGGTATTCCGGGAGCTGGTAACCCTGCGACTGCAGCTCCTTGATGGCGGCTTTCAGCTGCGGGATGGAGGCGGAGACGTTGGGGAGCTTGATGATGTTGGCTTCCGGCTTCTGGGTGAGGTCCCCCAGGTAGGCGAGCTCGTCCGGCTGTCTCTGGCTCTCGGTCAGGTAGTCCGGGAAGTTCGCGATGATCCTGCCGGCAAGAGAGATGTCGCGGGTCTCGACGACGACGCCGGCTGCCTTGGTGAACGCATTGACGATAGGAAGTAAAGAATAGGTGGCTAGTGCGGGTGCCTCGTCGATCTTGGTCCAGATAATCTTTGCTGTTTGTGTTGTCATGTTCTCTCCTTGGATTCATTCCAGTATCGCCAGAGGCTAGATGAAGAGGCGCTCGGCCTCCCCATCTGCCACCATGGTATCTAACTCGCCTGCAGCAAGCTCGCGTATCGGCAGGACACACCCTTCAGGGCTGACAACGATGCGCCGCTACGCTCCCGAGCCTTGTTTATGAGACACAACAAACGGACATCAAAAGCAGGCCCGTTGACCATCTACGCTTTTTCGAAGGATTATGGGATGTTAGCAGGAAATTGCCTAATGTAAAATTTTGTATACAGTATACAAATCGTTTTTCACTGTCAAGGGAAAATCTTGGTGCAAACTTATGCATTTGCAAAAATGTTCCCGCCCGCCGCGGGGCGGAAGTTAACCCATTACAATCATTAAACTGTCGCGGGGTTTGCCGGATTTGCACCCGAGAGGCGGCGGCAGAGAGAGAAGACGGAGGGGGGTGTTGCCGGGGGGGGGGGGGGGGGGGGGGCGGCGGCAAGCGCCCCCGAACCGGGCCAAACGGTGATGACGCGCCAATAAAGCGAAGGGCGGGTCGAAGACCCGCCCTCGTTACAGGCACCATATTTCTTTGTCGCGCAACAGTCAGTGCTGCAGGCGCTCCTGGGCGTAGCGCCTTGCCTCGGCGATGTCGTCGCGCGCCACGTTGCGCGGTATGCGCAGCACCTGGCCGGGCCAGATGTGGCGCGGGTCGCGGATCTGGTCGCGGTTTGCCCGGTAGATGAGGGGCCACAGGGCCCGGTCGGCGTACACCTCCGGGTGGGAGGCGATGAGCGGCAGCGTCTCGCCGCGTTTCACCGTGTAGGAGAGGACCAGGACGTACTCCCTGGCCGGCTTCGGCTTCTTGCGCTCCTGCTCCGCCGCCTCCTTCTGCGCCAGCGCCGCCGCCTCCGCCCTGGCCTGCGCCAGGCGGGCCGCCTCCTCCTCTGCCCGGCGCTCAAGCTCCGCCCTTTTCCGCTCCTCGGCCAGGCGCGCGGCCTCCGCCTGCCGCGCCTTTTCCTCGCCGAGCTCCCGCTCCAGCAGGGCCCCCTTCAGAAGCGTCAACTCGAAGTAGCGCTCGGCATCCGCCGGTTCCTCCTGCTTCAGGAAGGACTCCCCTTTCCGGAAAGCCTCCAGCAGGCTTTGGTACTGCGCCGGGAGGCTCTCTCCCCCCTCGCCCTTCACCCGCTCCAAGGTGGCGATGGCCTCATTGCGAAAGCGCGGCGGAGCGGTGGCGCAGGCGGCGAGCGTCCCGAACAGCACGAGCGCTATGAAGTAGCCAATAAGCCTCAACAGCCGCGGCCGCTACTTGGAGGCCAGACGTATGCCCAGCTCGCGCAACTGCAGGGTGTCGACCCCGGAAGGCGCTTCCGACATGAGGCAGGCGCCCTTCTGGGTCTTCGGGAAGGCGATGACGTCGCGGATGGAGTCCGAGCCGGTCAACAGCATCATGAGCCGGTCCAGGCCGAAGGCGATGCCGCCGTGGGGCGGCGTGCCGTACTCGAGCGCGTCGAGCAGGAAGCCGAACTTGCTCCTGGCGTTCTCCTCGGAGAGCCCCAGCATCTTGAACATGAGCGACTGCACCTGTTCCTGGTGGATCCTGATGGAGCCGCCGCCGATCTCGTTGCCGTTTAGCACGAGGTCGTAGGCCTTGGCGCGGCAGCGGCCCGGGTCGCTCTCGACAAAGGCCAGGTCCTCGTCCATGGGGGCGGTGAAGGGGTGGTGCACGGCGCACCAGCGGCCGCTCTCCTCGTCCCACTCGAGCAGCGGGAAGTCGGTGATCCAGACGAAGCGGAACTCGCCCGGGTCGGTGAGTTTCAGTTTGGCGGCCAGGTGGTTCCTCAGGCGTCCCAGCGAATCGTTGACGACCTTGGGCTTGTCCGCCACGAAGAGGAGCAGGTCCCCTTCCCTGGCGTCGAAGGCGCGATCCATGGTGGCGATCTCTTCCGGGGTGAAGAACTTGGCGATGGGCGACTGCCACCCTTCCGCCGTCATCTTCACGTAGGCGAGCCCCTTGGCGCCGTAGATCTTGGAGAACTCGGTCAGGTCGTCGATCTCCTTCCTGGACATGGAGCCGGCCCCCTTGACGTTCATCCCCTTGACGATGCCGCCCCCCCTGACCACGTCGGCGAACACCTTGAAGCCGGAGTCCTTGACGATGTCGGAGAGCTGCACCAGTTCCAGCCCGAAGCGCAGATCCGGGTTGTCCACGCCGAAACGGTCGATCGCCTCGGCATAGGTCATCCTCTGGATCGGCAGCTCAACCTTGACACCCTTGGCCTGCGAGAAGATGCGGGCCATGAGCCCCTCCATCACGGTGATGATGTCCTCGCGGTCGATGAAGGACATCTCGCAGTCGATCTGGGTGAACTCGGGCTGGCGGTCGGCGCGCAGGTCCTCGTCCCGGAAGCAGCGCACCACCTGGAAATATTTGTCGAAGCCGGAGACCATCAGGATCTGCTTGAAGAGCTGCGGCGACTGCGGCAGCGCGTAGAATTCGCCCTTGTTGATGCGGGAGGGGACCAGGAAGTCGCGCGCCCCTTCGGGGGTCGACTTGGTGAGAAAGGGGGTCTCTATCTCCAGGAAGCCGTTGTCGGTCAGGTAGGAGCGGGTGAGCTGGGCGACCCGGGAGCGCAGAATCATGTTCGCCTGGAGCGAGCCGGTGCGCAGGTCCAGGTAGCGGTACTTGAGCCTGATGTTCTCGGCGACGTCGACGAAGCCGTCCAGCGTGAAGGGGAGCGCCTTGGAGGGGTTCAGTAGCTTGCACTCGGTCACCAGGATCTCGACCTCGCCGGTCTTCATCTTCGGGTTCACCGTCCCCTCGGGGCGCGGCGCCACGGTCCCCCTGAGGGCAAGCACGTACTCGTTGCGCACCGCCTCCGCCTTGGCGTGGGCCTCGGGGCACCTTTCCGGATCGAAGACCACCTGGGCGATGCCGTCCCTGTCGCGCAGGTCAACGAAGATGAGGCCGCCGTGATCGCGCCGTTTGGAAACCCATCCCATGAGGACCACTTCCTGCCCTACCTGGCTCTTCCTCAACTCGCCGCAGTAATCGGTTCTCTTCCAATCGCCCAGAAAATCTATCATTGAAAAACCCTCCTTGGTTTTATCTATAGGGGAAAATCGGGTAACTATACCGAAAAAGCCCCCCCGCTTCAACCAAAAACGCCGACCATGCGGGATCGGCGGCAGTTTGTCCCCCCGCGTGGCACGCTTCGCGGGGGCCTTGTCAGCAAAAGGGGGAGGATCGCGCCCGAACGCAGGAAGGCCCGGCAGAAATCCTGCCGGGCCTTCACGTGACGCTATCGCAAAATCAAACCTCTTCTTTGTGGGTTACTGGTCCGCCTGCTCGTTGCTGCGCATGGAGACGTAGGCCGAGCACCTTTTCTGCGCGAAAGTCAGGTGCTCCATCATGGCGTCCCTGGCCCCTTCGGGGTTGCGGTCCCTGATCATCTCGTAGACCCGCAGGTGATGGTTGTACAGGACCCTCTGGTCGTCGCCGGTGAGATATACGGCGCGCCAGACGTCGCGCTGGAATTCCTGCATGGCGTCGAAGATGCTCTGCATCATGTGCGACCAGACCACGTTGTGGGTCGCCCGCGCCACCAGCATGTGGAAATGGGCGTCGTGGTCCTCGGAATGTTTCAGCTCTTCCAGGTTCTTGGCCATCCCCTCCACGACCACCTCGAGGCGCCTGATGTCCTCGGGGAGCGCGCGGGTCGCCGCATACCAGGCGGTCCAGGATTCCATCCCCTTGCGCACCTCGATCACGTCCAGGGCCCGGTCGCCGTCGATCCTGATCAGTTCGGAAAGCGGCATCCCGGCGGAGTTGTCCACCAGGGAGCGGACCACGGTGCCGCCGCCCTGGTAGGTCTCGACGAGACCGGACGAGGCGAGGATGTTGAGCGCCTCGCGCACCGACGGGCGAGACACGCCGAACATCTCGGCCAGTTCGCGCTCAGGGGGGAGTTTCTCCCCCGGGTTGAATTCGCCGGCCAGGACCGAGGTCCTGATCTGCTCCGCTATCTGGGTCGATACCTTCTTTGGTTTTATCGGCGTAAATTTCATGTTCGCCCACGGATACTACATTAATGTTGCCTTGGCAACAGCTTTTTTCGTGATTTGCTGCAAAACCCGCGCTCGGCATACGTCAGCAGCCGCCGGCCAAGCGGTTCATCCCGGCAGGGAACCGCCTCAGCCGCCCCCTGCCATGCTCATCTGCAGCAGCTCAGTCAGATGGATCACCTTGACCTGCGGCGAGGCCTCCGAGAGCGCCTTCTTCAGCTGCAACAGGCACCCCGGGTTGCTGGTCACCAGGTAGTCGGCGCCGGTTTTGTGGATGTTCTGCACCTTGCGGGACAGCACCCGGTCCGACATCTCCGGCTTCTCGATGTTGTAGGTGCCGGCCGAGCCGCAGCAGGCGTCCGCCTCGCCCAGCTCCCGGAAGTCGATGCCCGGGATCATGTTGATCAGGGCGCGCGGCTGGCTGCGAATCCCCTGGCAGTGGGCGATGTGGCAGGGATCGTGATAGGTCACCTTGAGAGGCAGCGGCTTCAGCTGGTCCATGAGAGCCGCGCCCTCCGTCGCCAGGATCTCCGAGATGTCGCGCACCTTGGTGCTGAACGCCGTCGCGGACTTTTCCCCTTCCAGGTGATGGCCGTACTTCTTCAGTTCCGCGCCGCAGCCGCCGCAGTCGGTGACCACGAAGTCGAGATCGTGGGACTGGAACAGGTCCGTGTTGAAGCGGGCCGCCTGCAGCAACCCCTGCCTGTCGTGCCCCAGCATGTTGGGGGCGCCGCAGCATTTCTGCGCCTTGGGGGTGATCACCTTGTAGCCCAGCGAGGAGAGGATCTGCACCGTGGCGAGGCTCGCCTCGCTGAAGATGAGGCTCATCACGCACCCCAGGAAAAAGCCGACCGTCCCCTTCTCCGGGCCGACCGCAGGCGTCACCTCGTCTATGGTCTGACGCAGCGGCCGGTCCGGCAGGGCGGGGAGCAGCCCCTCCATCCTCCCCAGCGCGGCCGGGAACATCTTCAAGAGCCCCAGGGAGCGCACCACCTTCTGCATCCCGGTGCGCTGGTACAGGCGCATCGGAGCGGTGGCTACCTCGAGCAGGTCCGGGTGCGGCACGAGCTTTCTGAGGATCAGATCCTCCATCATCGAGAGCCCCTGCCCCTCTTTCTTCTCGCAGCGGAACTCCGCCACCAGCTCGCCGGCATTGACGCCGCAGGGGCAGGCGGAGGCGCAGGCCTGGCAGTCGAGGCACAAAGAGACGTATTCCAGGAATTTCTCGCTCTCCACCAGCTCCCCTTCCTGGAACTTGCGCACCAGCGCCACGCGGCCGCGCGGCGAGGCCGTCTCCAGGAAGGTCTCCTTGTAGGTCGGGCAGTGCGGCAGGCACATGCCGCAGCGCATACAGTTGATCAGCTTTACGTAATCCATATGGACCTCAAATTGGCTAGGTTTGCGTTTAACACATCGATGGCAACGGGTGACACGGGTTGCGCGCGCCTGCGCGTTCAACCCGTGTGCGGGTTTTCGACCCCGCACCGCCTAGAAGATCTTGCCCGGGTTCAGAATCCCCTTGGGGTCGAAGGCCCCCTTGATGCCGCGCATGACCCTAAGCCCCGACTCGCCCACCAGCTTCGGCAGATACTTCTTCTTGGCGACCCCGACGCCGTGCTCGCCGGTGATGGTCCCCCCCATGGCGATGGTGGCGTCGAAGATCTCGCCGAAGGCCTTGTGGGCGCGGGCGATCTCGTCCGGGTTCCTCTCGTCGGTGAGGCAGGTGGGGTGCAGGTTGCCGTCGCCCGCGTGGCCGAAGGTGCCGATCAGCAGGTCGTACTTCTTGGCGGTCTCCTGGATCAGCTTCACCATCGGCGCGATGCAGCTCCTGGGCACGGTGGCATCCTCCAGGATGGTGGTGGGCCTCAGGCGCGCCAGGGCCGAGAGCGCGACGCGCCTCGCCGTGGCAAGCTTCAGCGCCTCCTCGGCGGTCGCCGCGGTCTGGAAGAAGGAGCATTTGTGCCGCTCGCAGATGACCTGGATCGCCGCCGCGTCCTCGGCGACCTGGGCCGGGTGCCCGTCCACCTCGATCAGGAGCACCGCGTCGACGTCGAGCGGCAGCCCCACGTGGGCGTAGTCCTCGACGCACTTGATGGTGACCCGGTCCAGAAACTCCAGGGTCGCCGGGATGATGCGCGCCGCGATGATGTGCGAGACGGTCAGCGCCGCCTGCTCGAGCTGGGGAAAGTGCACCAGCATGGTTTTCTTGGTCTGCGGCTTCGGGATCAGCTTCACGGTGATCTCGGAGAAGATGCCGAGCGTCCCCTCCGAGGAGACCAGGAGCTGGTTCAGGTTGTAGCCGGCGACGTCCTTCACCACCTTGCCGCCGGTCTTCAGAAGCTCGCCGTTGGCCAGCACCGTCTTGAGCCCCATGACGTAGTCGTCGGTGACGCCGTATTTCAGGCCGCGCAACCCGCCGGAGTTCTCCGCCACGTTCCCCCCCATGGTGGAGATGTTCATGGAGCCCGGGTCGGGCGGGTAGAAGAGCCCCTTCGCCTCGACCTCGCGGTGCAGCGTGCTGGTGATCACGCCGGTCTCCACCGTGGCCGTCAGGTTTTCCTCGTCGATCTCTATGATCCGGTTCAGGCGGCTTGTCTGCAGCACCACGCCGGAGTCGAAGGAGATGGAGCCGCCGGAGAGGTTGGTGCCGGAGCCGCGCGGGGTGACCCGCACCCCGGCGCCGTCGCAAAGGGCCATGATGCGCGAGATCTGTTCCGCGTTGCCGGGGAGCACCACCACGCCGGGCCGGCTCTGCAGCTCTGGGGTCGAGTCATAGCCGTAACAGGCAAGCGATTCCGGGTCGGTCAGCGTGTGGGCTTCGCCCACGATATCCGTCAGTGCTTTTATGAAGTTGGTTTCCATCGGGTTTGATCCTCCTCAGGGGCGATTTAGGTCTAGACCATCTCTTCAACCGGTCGGGCGATGTCAGGATTGCCGCCCTCCGGCCCTTTAGCGCTAGCCGAGAAACAGCGGCAGATAATAGGGGGCGATCAGGGCCGTGAATACGGCGGCGATGGCCATGGCCACCCCGCCCATGGCGCCCGCCGTCTCCCCCTCGAGCAGGGCCACCGCGGTCCCCTGCCCGTGGGAGATGGTCCCCAGCGCGAGACCTCGGGCAATCGGGTTTTTCACCCGCAAAAGCGAGAGCGTGACAGGCCCGAGGATCGAGCCGATCATGCCGGTTGCCACCACGAAGGCGGCGGTCAGTGTCGGCTCTCCTCCGGCAATACGGGAGATCTCGACGGCAATCGGAACGGTGACCGACTTGGGCCCCAGGGAGAGGAGCACCCCCTTGGCAACGCCCAGCAGTCGCCCGGCGACGAGCGCCGCGGCGATGGTCGACAGGCACCCGGCGCATACGCCGGCCAGGACCGGGAGCGCGTGGTTTCGCAGCACCCCCCTGTTGTTGTAAAGCGGCAGGGCCAGGGCCACCGTGGCCGGGCCGAGCAGCAAGGTCATCGCCTCCTTGGCCGGCTGGTACTCGGCAAGCGTGTAACCTCCAGCCTTCAGGGCCGCGATGATCAAAAGCGTGCTCAGGAAGACCGGATTCAAAAGCGGGTATTTGTAGGCCAGGAATATCCGGCGCGTCGCCAGGTAGGCGGCCACCGTCAGTACCACGAAGCCTGTGAAAAGGAGCATGCTCATCGCGACGACCTCGCGTGCATGGACTGCACGAAAACACCGGTGATGACGATGCCGACCGCCGCGCTGACCGTCAGGATGGCCAGAAGTGTCAGGCCGCTTTGGCGCATCAGCGGTCCGAAGGCCATGAGACCCACGGAGATCGGGATGAAGAAGAAGGCGAAGTGTTTCAGCAGGAAGCCGCCGCCCGCCTCGATCAGGGCCGGCTTGACGATGCCGGTCGAGAGCAGCGCGAACATGAGCAGCATGCCTGCGACGTTTCCCGGCAGTGCCAGGTGCAGGATGCCGACCAGGTAGCTGCCGCAGCGAAATACCAGCCAGAGCAGCAGGGTCTGCCAGGCTATGTTGATAAAGCGGGTGGTCATGGCTCGGCTCATCTTTGGTCGGGTTAACATCCCCTCCCTTGCGGGAGGGGATGGCGAGGTGGTCGCAGAGACGCATTGCCATGCGTCTCTACCTGCAATGCGTCTGCCTCCGATCACGGGATCATTCAGGGGCAGCGTCGTAGAGACGCATTGCCATGCGTCTCTACCTGCCAGGCGTCTGCCCCTGATCAGGGGATCATCCAGGGGGCAGCGTCGTAGAGACGCATTGCCATGCGTCTCTACGTGCCAGGCGTCTGCCCCTGATCAGGGGATCATCCAGGGGGCAGCGTCGTAGAGACGCATTGCCATGCGTCTCTACCTGCCGGACGTCTACCTCCGATCAGGGGATCATCCAGGGGAAGACGTAGGCCTGGAGTGCGACGATGCAGCCCATGACGGTGGTCAGGAACAGCGCGTGCTTCAGGGTGAAGCGGAACAGGTTCCCTTCCTCGCC
>Ga0209317_1002402_pt1 | contig 13692 bp, 14 predicted proteins | sample RifGroB2_FD_183994 | JGI IMG/M metagenome (GOLD analysis project Ga0209317, IMG submission 183994) | Soil microbial communities from Rifle, Colorado, USA - Groundwater B2 (SPAdes) (version 2) | ecosystem: Environmental > Terrestrial > Soil > Unclassified | place: Rifle, Colorado | collected... | reverse complement strand
AAAAATGCGGGGAAAAGTAGTTTCTTGACATTTTTTATTATTTTTAAACTTGGTTAGCGGCAGATAAAAACGCAGGACAAAATTCCCGCACTTTTCCTATGCCAGACCGTTAGGGTACATAAACTTCCACGCAACGAACATTTTCCTGAAAATTATTTTGATTATGTTATCTTTTAAGATAACTTTGCGACATGACAAGAAAAATAATATTTCATAAAGAATACTTTTTGGATTTTTATAGAACGCTTGATGATAAAGTAAAAGCGAAGATTCAATATGTGTTCGAATTGATAAAGCAGGTAGACAGAGTACCTGAAAAATTTCTTGCTCCGATTAGCGGGAGTGATGGACTCTTTGAGATACGGATTGAATATCAATCTAATATTTACAGAGTATTCTGTTGCTTTGACGAGGGTCGAATAGTTGTATTGTTCAATGGATTTCAGAAAAAGACGCAGAAAACGCCAAAGGAAGAGATAGAAAGAGCTATGCGACTGAAGAAAGAGTATTTTGAATTAAAAAAACGTTAATTATGGATAAATACAAAGGAGTTACAACCTTTGACGAGTTGTTAGAGGTTGAACACGGAAAAATCGGAACTGAAAGCCGAAATGAGTACGAAGAAAGGGCACAGATGTTCATTGTGAGCGAAATGCTTAAAGAAGCTAGAAAAGCTTCTAAAATGACCCAAGAACAATTGGCTGAAAAATCAGGGACAAAGAAAAGCTACATTTCTAAAATTGAAAACGGGAAAGGAAATATCCAACTTTCGACGTTAATTAGAATATTTGAAAAAGGACTTAACAGAAGAATTGGATTGACCTTTTTGTAGATTATTTACGTACCCTAACAGCAAATTAATTGCATTTGGGCTGATGATGATTTGGAAAGTTCAACGCTTATTGCTTACTTTACTATCGTGGGACGAGAAAGCGGTTTTTAACTCCCAAACGCAACCAATTTGCAAACCGTTACACAACATTATTATTTATGAAAAAACTTTTAGTAATATTTCTCATTTTAGGTTCAGGTCTTTCATTTGGACAAGAAATCTATGATATGTCAGTTCGAGTTGATTCTGTAAACGAAATGATAGTGAAGCCATACAATTTGTTTAGCTCGAAAAGTGAATATTGGCAACATTATCGGTTTGATAATAAAGGAAGAGCAATTAATGGTAAATTTTATTTTAAAGAAGAGCTAAGAGAAGAATTTGTTTATGTATATAACGAACATGATTTATTGACACATCAGATAAAAATATTTGATATTAACCACAAAGACAAAGTTGATACACTTGAGACAAAATATATTTTATCAGAAGATAATAAAGTTTTAGTAAGGAAAAGCATTCTTAGACCGAATGACACTTTGATTACGAAGTATTTAAAGCATAATGAAAATAAATTGCCAGTATTAAGTAAGGTATATCATCGAGACAAGTTAAGTACTACATGGACTTATGAATATGATTCTTTATCAAGGCTTATAAAATCAACTAATCAAAGAGATACTTCAAAAACAATTGAAACAAGAAAGTATAATGATAATGATGACATTATTTATAGTTCATATGAATATTATCCTGAACCTAAAGAACCAAATATTTACTTTGGTGGTGGTAGACTGAAACCTACTGAAAATTATAGATACGTTTATGATAGCTTGGGAAGATGGACTGAGAAATATTTAATATTAGAAGACAAAGAATTATTGTCCATTGTTAGAGAATATAAATAAAAACGTTGTGTAACACGGCATCTTAAAACATGCGGGGTTTTGGTGGTTTTTTGACATTTTTAATATCTGTCTCGTCCTGAAATAAGTTTACACAAAACAACGTGTAAATATGAAAAAAACCGAACAAAAAAAACGACCAACTTCAGCCACTTTTTATAGTGATGAGTTTAAGAAAAAAGTAATCACTGAATATCTGGAAAGTGATTTAACCAAACGAGAAATTTTAGATAAGTATGAAATTAGAGCCAATAGTGCCATTCAGGAATGGATGCGTAAATTTGGGATTACTGACCCATACGGAAAAAAGGATTATCTTGGTCTTCCAAATTCCAATCGTTTGAAAAAGAAAAAAACTGATTTAAGCGAAGTTGAACTTGAAAACTACGCTTTAAACAAACGCATTAGAGAGCTTGAGAAGCTCCTTGGTGAAGAAAAAATACGCTCTGAAATGTATTCCAGGGTTATTGAAATTGCTGAAAAAGATCTCAAACTCAACATTAGAAAAAAGTCCGACACCAAATAATCCGTGAAACAAAAGATAGATACTCCAACTATTCTTTAGATAGTATTTGTCGATTATTTGGTGTAAGCAGACAAGCTAATGTTCAATACCTTAAAAATGCATCATCTCTTGAATCTAAGAAAGAATTGGTTATTCAGCAAGTTTTAATCATAAGGGAACATCATCCGAGAATAGGTACTCGAAAGTTGTACCACATGATGCAGCCATTTTTTAATGAACACAATATTCGTATAGGAAGAGATGCCTTATTTAATATTTTAGCAAAAGAAAGTCTTTTAATACGCACCAGAGTTAGAAAAGTCAGTACAACATACTCTGGTCATTGGTTGCGAAAATGGCCCAATTTGATTAAAAAATATCAGTTAACTGCTCCTAATCAATTATGGGTAAGCGATATTACTTATTGGAGTGTTAATGGGAGCTTTTTATACATTAGCTTTATTACGGATGCTTATTCCCGTAAAATTGTTGGATATAGTTTATCTGAACATTTAGACATGAAATCGGCCATAAAAGCTCTTATTATGGCTCTTTACTCTCTTGATGAAAATCATATCGGACTTATCCATCACTCTGACAGAGGGGTACAATATTGCTCTATGGATTATGTGAAACTTTTACACAAATACAATATCCAAATCAGCATGACCGAAAATGGAAATCCTAAAGAAAATGCTATTGCTGAAAGACTTAATGGAATTATTAAAAATGAATATTTAAAAAAATATAAACCTAAATCTTTTAAACAAGCTCTGTTTCTGCTTAATAAATCTGTTAATCTATATAATCAGGGAAGACCGCATTTAAGTATTAATTTATATACTCCTGATTATACGCATTACAATAAAACTAAAACTTACAGAAAATGGAAAAACTACTTTAAAACTAATCCCGTAAAAGTTTTTCAGGATTAATCTATTTTTGTAAACTTGTCATAGGATTATGAATAAAAACTGGTAAACCTATTTTAGGACGAGACAATCTTTAAACTTGGTTGGCGGCGGACACGAACGCTGGGCGGAAAACCCGCACGTTTCAAATGCCGAGACCGTTGTATGCAAGGCTAAGAGACCGAGGTACACAGAATTAACCTGATTTAAAATTGGAAAAACGGAATGATAATATTGGCTCATTGATTGAAGGTTGGTGCAAGAAAAAATTAGTTTTTGCCCACCCGCTTCTGCCCTTCGGGTCAGTTTGGGAAGCCCACGCACATTGCACACATTTGCAAATTGCACAGGCTGACTCACAGTCCAAAATTTGCAAAAGAGTGCAATTATTGCCAACGCTCAAAAAACCGTACTATTATGATTACTAAGTTAAAATTACATAATACGGCTTGTTATAGTGAAGTTGTAGAAATTATACCAAAAGAAATCAATTACTTTTTTGGTGGAAATGGTGTTGGTAAATCTTCAATGGGTAATGTAATTTCTAATATTAATGCATACCCTGATTGTGAATTAAATTGGGTAACTTCTCCAATTGAAATCAATATTTACAATAAGTTATTTGTTAAATCAAGCTTTTCCCAAAGCAATCAAATTAAAGGGATTTTTACACTAGGAAAAGCTTCGACAGATGCACAAACTTTTATCGAAGAAACAAACAAAAAAATTGGCGAACTCAAAACTAAAGTTGAAGGATTAGAAAAATCAAAAACTCAGCAGTCAGATAAACTTTCAACCAAAGTTACTGATATGCAAAACAAAGCATGGGCTTTAAAGAGAAAATACGAAGATGATTTTAAACCTGCTTTTATTGGTTTTATGGGTGGAGGAGAAAGCTTTTTTAATAAATGTTTAGCTGAACAATCTAATACTTCAACCCTGCTACTTGAAAAAGATATAAAAGAAAAATGTAGTCGCGTTTTTAATGATAATTTGAAATCTCTTGACTTTATTTCTGATTTCACTTTTGAAGAACTTGAAAGCAAAGAAAATTCAGACATTCTTAAGACCAAAATAATAGGAAAAGAAGATATTGAAATAGCAAAACTTATTCAAAAGCTTGATAATAGTGATTGGGTAAAAGATGGTGTTGATTATTTGCAAGTAACAAAATCTATTTGCCCTTTCTGTCAACAAACAATAAATACAGATTTAAGAAAAGAAATTGAATCATTTTTTGACGAAACATATGATAATCAGAAAACAGAACTAAATGATTTTATTGAAACCTATAAAAGTTATATTCAAAATCTGATTTCTGAATTAGAATTACTTGTAAATCGAGAGATTGCAATATTAGACTTCAAGGAATTAAATGATAAAATTGAATTGTTAAATGAACTCTTTAAAAATAATTTATCCACTCTTGAAGACAAACAAAAGACACCCAGTATTCCAACAAAAATTGATAGTTTAGGAGAAATTCTCAAAGAAATTTCAACTCTGGTTGCCAGTTACAAATATAAGGTTGAAGAAAATAATAAAACTGTCTTAAATATTAAAAATGAGAAAGATACATTGAAATCAGAAATATGGCGCTTTATAATAAATGAACTTGATGTCGATTTAAAATCCTACAATTCTACTAAACAAGCAGTAAATAAAGCAATTGCCAGCATTTCAGAAACGATGAAAACTACCAAAGAAGAAAAAGAAAAGCTAGAAACACAAGTCAAAGAAAAAGAAGCTGATGTTACAAGTGTCAAGCCTACCGTAAATGAGATAAATAAAATATTGTATTTGTTTGGCTTTACAAACTTTAGTCTTGCAGAAGCTGAAAAGAAAGGATTTTATAAAGTTATTAGGGAAGATGGTTCAGAAGTACAAGAAACATTAAGTGAAGGAGAATCTACCTTTTTAACCTTTTTGTATTTCTATTATATGTTACGAGGTAGCACATCAGATACAGGTATTGGAAAAGATAAAATTGTAGTAATAGATGACCCTATTTCCAGTTTAGATAGCAATGTTCTTTTTATCGTAAGCAATCTTACAAAAGAATTAATCCGTGATGTGAAGAATAAGGCAAATGGTTTAAAACAAATTTTCATTCTTTCTCATAATGTTTATTTCTTTAAGGAAGTAACTTTTAAAGGTAATGGCAATAATAAATGGAAAGAAGAAGCTTATTGGATTATTAGGAAACTTGATAATAAAGCTTGTATCAAAGAGCACGAAAAAAATCCAATAAAAACGACTTATGAACTATTATGGCGTGAATTGGATGATATTGAGCAAATAAATTCTGCTACTATCTTTAACACACTCAGAAGAATTCTGGAATATTACTTCAATATTTTGGGCGGTCTGGACTATGAAAAAGCCATAAGTGAATTTGAAGGGGAACAACAGATAATTTGCAAATCTTTGATTTCATGGATTAATGATGGCTCTCATTTTATCAATGATGATTTAGTCGTTGATGCAGAGCCTGAAAATGTTGCGAAATATTTAAAAGTATTTCGACTGATTTTTGAAAGATTAGGACATGAAAGTCATTACAGAATGATGATAAAAAATTTAAAAATTGAGGATAGTGTGAAAAATTAAATTTAACATATAATTATTCATTATAAACTTAATATAAATTCATAATTTGTAAAATATTTTAATTTATACCAAATAAAAACTTTAAATATGAAAATTCTAAGACTAAGTATTCTTTCAATATTTTTTTTGAGTTTATTCTTTTCTTGCAAAGAAAAATCCGAAAAACTAAAAGTTGGCTATATACCGATATCAGAATGTGTCCAACTTTATGTCGCAAAGGATTTAGGATATTTTAAAAAATATAATGTTGATGTAGAATTAGTATCGTTAGCAGGAGGTGCAGAAATTTTAAATGCGCTAAATTCAAATTCTGTAGATGTCGGTTTTTCGAATGTTGTTTCATTAGTTTTGCATAAGACGCAAGGTTCAAAATTCTATTCTGTATTTGGAGGAACAGTTGAGACTGAATTTAACCAAAATCATGCTTTATTAATTAATGAGCAAATAAAAACAGACAATCTAAAAACAACTCTAACAAATTCAAAGATTTCCTTAAATACATATAAGAACATTGAGGAATTAATGGTAAGAAAGTATTTAAAGGAAAATGGAATTTCTTGGGATGATGTTAAAATAATAACAACTCCATTTCCTAGAATGCTACCTTTACTTGAATCTGGTGAAATAACAGTATCTTCAATTGTAGAACCATTTATTACAATAGCTACACAAGATTCAAATAGTGTTATTCAATACTTGGATAATCATTATCTATCTACAACTCCTAAAACATTGGTTGCAACATATGTTAGCTCAGAAAAAGCAATAAATAGTAAACAAAAAAGTCTTGAAGGTTTTATTAAGGCTTTAAACGATGCTACTGATTTTATTAGAAACAATGAATCAGAAGCAAGAGAAATTATTGGTAATTACACGAAGATACCAAAAGAACTACTACCTAAGATAGGTTTGCCCGAATTTCAAAAAGAGATTGATTTAGACTTATTGCAACTGGTTATTAATGACATGATAGAGTTTAATTACATAGATGCAAAATCATTGCCAGAAATATCAACATTCAAACATAAAATGAATTAAAATGTTGGTAGCTGAAAATATTAATATAAAAAGATTTTTTAAGGGAGAGTTAAGGCTTCATATTGAAAATTTATCATTAGAACTACACCTAGGAAAAATAACAAGTATAATTGGCCAATCGGGAATAGGCAAATCTACTATAGCTTCCATTCTTAGTGGGTTACTCATGCCAGATTCAGGTAAAGTTTTATTTGAAAATGAGTTTGTAAAACAGCCAAATGTGCCAATATCGTTTGTTATTCAAGATTACAAAAATGCAGTTTTCCCATGGTTAACAGTTGAAGAAAATATTAAGATTGCAAATCATAAACCAATAAAAAAGAATGGCTCATATACATATGAGAAAATAATCGAAATTCTTGATATTCCATTGAAAATATTACATGAACATCCTAATCATTTAAGTGGAGGACAAATTCAAAGAGTACAGATTGCAAGAGCATTATTGTCAGGTTGCAAGTATCTTATATTAGATGAACCAACATCATCTCTTGATATGAAGTTTTGTACTGATTTGCAAAAAATCCTAATCTCCTTAAAAGAGGAATTTAATGTTGGAATTTTACTTATTACACATAATATCGAAGACGCTATTTTCCTGGCTGATGATGTTTACGTTGCTAAAGAAACAATAGATAAAAAAGTATTTCTCAAATATTATAAAGGTTTCTCTCATAAGGCACTAAACAGCTCCGAGGCACAGGATTTGAGTGATTTTAGAGATTTATTTAATACAATTTTCAAATACTTGTTCCATGAAAATTAGACGAGAAATTATTTATAGTTTTGCAGCATTAACTTTGCTAATAATTATTATTGAAATAGTTATTAGGTTGACCACTCCGGATAGCCGATATATTATTCCTCCTTCAAAGATATTCTTGGCATATAAATTGGCTATAAAGGAAAATTTGGGTATTCATTTGGGAGCCACGATTTTGAGAACATTAGTAGGTTTTTTTATTTCAAGTGTTATAGGTATTTCTCTAGGTATAATACTTGGAAGAGTTAAATGGTTAAGAATTTTCTTTCAACCTTTAATTGATTTGTTTAGACCTTTACCAAGTTCTGCTATTATTCCTGCTGCAATGATGTTCATTGGTTTAAGTGAACCAACCTATATATTTATAATAGTATTCGGTGGGGTATGGCCTATACTTATAAACACATTAAGTGGAGTAAAGGATGTTGACCCTAATGCTGAGGCAGCAATAAGTCAACTTGGGCTTAAGCCCATTGCATTATTACGGAAATTTATTTTTCCAGAAGCAGCTTTAGAGATTTTTTCTGGATTAAAAATAAGTCTATCAATTTGTTTAATACTTGCAGTTACTGGGGAAATCATTATTGGTACAGCTAATGGGATAGGCCAATTTCTTAAAAATGTTGAGGACGGAGGAAATTATACTTTAATGTATTTTAGTATAATTGTAATTGCATTAACTGGCCTTATTTTAAACAGTATTTTTTCTTTTTTTGAAAAGCATCACAAATGGTTAAAATATAAATATGAATAGCAAATAATTGAATCTTTATTGTAAGTTATAAAATGGAACCAGATAAACTAATTAGCCCTAATTTTCATAATTCAAATAATCGGCATTGGTATTTATTGCGTATTTTACTTAAAAAAAGACCTACTTGGGCAACTAAATATAGTAAAAAGAAGATATTTATTTTTCGTGAGATAGCTTATGTAAATGACGATAATGAATTAGTTGGTTTAGGTCGTTCATATATTCCTTTTGGTATTTTGGGGCTTTCAATTTTTTTGAAATGTATAGGTCCCTTTAAACCAAAGCCTCTTGGTGTTGTATTGAAAAAAAGTTATCCCGCTGATATTTTAATAGAGGTAATCTCTGATGAAAATATAGAAGAAACACTTACTCCTTTTAGGGATGGTGTTGTGAAATTAGAAACTTACAAAAGAATTTTAACTATTAAAGGGGTTTTCAAAATCCTTGTAGAAGAAGATTTTATAGTATGAAAAAAATTACTTTTATAATTATATTATTGCCTTTTGTAAGCCAAATAAATGCAAATAGTCTGGTTGACACTACTTTTGTGGATAAACAGTTTGTTTCTGTTGACTTTTTTAATTATAAATTAAGCAATGCTGTATTGATAAACTGTAACATGTTTGAATCAAATTTTGATTCCACAAATTGGGATAATATTAATTTAAGAGGTTGTACATTTCAAAACTCGGAATATATTAGAGATGCATCATTTAGTGATGTCCATTTTATCAACGGTTTAATAAAAGATTTTTCTTTATACAATAATCAAATTAATAGAGTATATATAGAAGATGCATATATAGATGAATTTGAACTAAATGATTGCAATATTAATACTTTAGTAATAAAAAATTGTGTCAGTAATAATATTAAAATACGGAATTCAAGACTTAAAAATTTAAAAATTATAGGTGGTAGCATCGAACATATTGAATTTGTAAACGATTCTATTTTTGAACTTGAAATTGGTCATGTTAAATATACAAGTATTTTATTCAAAGCTGGTTATGCATTAAAAGTTAAACTTATTAATACTCTTTCAAATTCTAAATCAAGTTTAAAATTTATTGAAACAATTATCGAATATCCAAGATTGTGTAACATAGATATTAGTAAAGTAGATTTTACACGTGCAATTTTTGATTTTAATTCTTTTCAATTATTAGATGATTATGAATGTGATAAAGGTTTATATGGTAATGTCATTGCTAAAAGTAAGTATTTAGAAGCAAGAGATACTTATTATTTGATTCATAAGCAATTCCAAGAAGCAGGAATCCTTCATACACAGCGTAAATTTGAATTTTTAATGCATGAAGCGTTTGTAAAAACAAAAAATAAGTCTTTTTCTACTTGTATTTATGTCTTGTGGAATAAATATATACGGGGATATTATGGTCTATCTCCTATGATTGTTCTTTATTCAGCCTCAATTGTTTGGTTACTTTTTAGCTTTATATATATATTGTTAGGTCAATTTACAAATGTTGCTTGGGCTCTTTATCTCCCCTTAAATATTCATGGCGTTGCTGTTAGCAATGTTCACCCAAGGTTTCTAAATCAACCTCTTTGGAAATTATCTTTTTCATATATGAATCACTGTATGTTGTTCAGTTTGCAACAATTGCTTTTACCAAGTTTTAGCAGAAGTGGGTTATCTTTATTTAAAGGTATCGGATTTTCTCAGAAACTATTAATTCCTATTGGTTTTGGTAAAATGCTTTCTTTCATTCAATACATAATTGGTTTGATATTACTTTTCAATTTTGTTCAAGCATTTATAAGAGTACTTTAAAATTTAAATATGAGCCAGCCCACACAGCCAAGCACATTTGCAATTCGCACAAGCCCACCCGCAATCCAAAAATTGCAAAAGAGCTTGTCTGTTTGCCAACGCTTTTTTGCCTCCCCTAAAAACTAATTTTTTCGGAAACGGCAGTGCTTCGATTGAGGGAATTTAGGATTGTAATAAGTTGATAATTAACTGATAATGAATAAAGCCCAGCATACAACACGCGGTATAAAACATTGGGGTTTAAGTGGTTATGCAAACAGCGTCTCTCTCATCAAAGTTGGGTGTACCTTGATAGTGAAGTGCTCCGTAATCCCCAACGTTTCATACCGCCAACCGTTAGGGGTAATAAAATTATTTACAATGCGTAAGAGACTAGTTTTCATTATAATATTTGTGGTTTGTTTTTCATTCTTTTTGAAAAGTCAAGTTAATAATTACGAAAAATATCAACTTGATAGTATTATTCCAGTTTTTAAATTTTCTGAAAATAGAATTGGTTTAACATTGACACTTTGGGAATATAACTCGAATAAAGAAACAGATAATTTGTTATCTCAGTTAGTAGAAACTGATAGTTTGTGGACACTTTATGGTTCACAGAAATTTGACACAGAAAAACTGAAACTCGTTGAAAAAACAGAAAATTTCAAATTTTTTACAAATAAATCTCTTGTTGATAGTTTATCATATCTGATAGGGAAGCAATTTTTCATATTCGGAGAAAACGGAATTTGTAAATCAAAAATTAGTGACATTTTGTTTTGTCTTGATGAATGCAGAACAAGTTTTATATTATTAACATTTGAAAATATTGACAAGGAAATTGGAAATCCTTTGATTGCCATGAAAAACAAAGTTGAAATAGAATTTGAAAGAAATATTTCTTTTGAAAATGAATATAATCAATATTTGGACACAACTCGATTGGATTATACTGATACTATTCCATCGACAAATTTTGCAAAATGGAATGAATATTATTTGTTCTATTCAGATAATTTTAAATGGTATCTTGACACTCATAGTTGTGAATTTCCTTCAAGGACAATTGTTTTTAAAAGAGATAAATATTTTAGCGAAAAGTGGCATCAGGAACTTGATTTGTTTGGAGTTCCTTGTGACTAATAATTTTACAACCCCTAACATTGGCTCACATTTCATGCGGGTTTCAGCGGTTATTTGACATTTTTAATTTAACTTTACTTTTTCAACGGCTGACAAAAACGCTGGGCGGAATTCCCGCACAAAACGTAGCCAAAGACCGTTAGGCAACATTAAACACGTCTGGAAGTCCAATAAACATATGATGCTTAAATCGGATCTAAGAAGAACGTTTAATGAGAGTAAAAGAAAATAATTTGCTTGAATAATTGAATAATAATTTGACTGTAGCAACAATTAAACTATGTTCTATGAAATATAAATTTTTTTTATTTGTGATTTTAGGAGTTTTAATTCATTTTAATATTTATGCACAAGAGTTTAATAAAGTTTACTATAATTCAAATTGGGTCGTTACTTCAATAGATAATGCAACTTTTTATAGGATTTCTGGTTTTAACTCAGAATTACCATCATACGATGGTGAAGTTACAGATTATTACATTATAAATAATCAAATTGAAATGATTGGAAATTATCAAAAAGGTAAAAAGAATGGCGAATTTACGTTTTATTATCCCAATGGGAGCATAAAGATGAAAAGTAATTATAATTACAATGAAAGGACTGGTTATTGGGTTGAATTTTTTAGTAACGGGAAAATTAGTAAAAAAATATTTTACGATAACAATACTGAGAAACTACTAGAGTTCAATGATAGCCTTGGAAATTCCTTAATAAAAAAAGAAATAATAAATTACTCATACTTTTTAAAAGAATATCCTGAAAATCCCTTAGATTTCAATGTTAATGAAAAAGGTGATAAAATTGAAATCTCTGGAGGTCTTCTCGAAAATTTCAGAGAAGGGAAATGGAAAGTAAAGAAAAATCAAGAACTTTATGCAACTTTGACTTATAGTCAAGGTGTTATAATTAAGGGCTACTTTATCACTGAAGATAGTTTTGGAGATTACAACAAAACAAAAATTACAAACAATATAACTTTCCCATTAATTATTGAGCCAGTTAAGTTCTATGTTACAGAGAATTATTATTTAGAACCTAAAGCTGTTATCAAGACCAACTATTTGATAAAAGGGCTTTATCAACATGAAAATAAAACAAAAGAAAAGGTTAAGATTGGAAATTATGATGAACTCCTACAATATATTCACAAGAACTTTAATATTAGGTCTTCCGCATTTGATAAATTCATTATTAACCTTTCGATTAACAATGGTGTAATTGACGACTTTTCCACGGTTCCAAAATTATCTGAAGAAACAACAAATTATCTAAAATCAATATTGGAAACAATAGATAAAATTGAGTTCACAACAGAAAGTAATTTGGTTTTTGAGTTTAAAGTTGAAATTAAATAAATAAATCATAAAATAAACGTTGCCTAACAGCAAATTAATTGCATTTGGGCATAGATGCAGAAACGGAAGTTTTTCGTACTTTAGATTTTTAATTAACAGGGGATAAAGAAACGGTTCTTTGCTCCCAAACGCAACCAATTTGCAACCGTTATGCGTAAACAATTATTTGAAAAATTGCTAATTATTAATATTAAAGAAAATGGACAAGTTTAGAATTTTAATTATTTTTTTATCTACTGTAATATTTTTTTCTTGTGAAGAAAATGAAAGTAACAATCCTAATGACAATCAAGTTGTAAATTATTGGCCAATGGAAGTTGGTAATTATTGGACTTTCGTTGACAGTTCATATAACTCTGATTCTGATACATGGAGAGTTGATACTGTAACTTGGTTTGTATCTGAAAAGGTTTTAGTGAATGGAAAAGAATATTTTTCAATTTCAGTTACAAATAATTATCCAGCAATTACAAGCCAAATCAAATGGTTGTTTAACATTGAAGAAAATAATATTATTGCTGCGGGGGGAACGACTCCTTTTGACACATTAATTGCTGAATCTGTTTTATTAAAGAATACAGAAATTGTAGGAGAAACATGGCCATATTATCATATAGTAGTTTCAGAAGAAACAGACTTATATGTTAGAGATACTGTGGACATGAAAATGGAAGAAATATCAGAATTGAATAATACGAAATATGGAATATTGAATTATAAATCTTGTAGTTTTAATTTTAATATTGAAGAAGACATAAGAACATCATCAATGTATTTTTCAAATAATATCGGGTTGATACGTATTATTGGAAAAGAAAATGATGAAATAATTAAAATTTCAAATTTAATTGAATATAACTTAGAATAATTGTCAACGCATAACACGGCATCTTAAAACATGCGGGGTTTTGGTGGTTTTTTGACATTTTTAATTATCTGTCTCGTCCTGAAATAAGTTTACACAAAACAGCGTGTAAACTTATTTCAGGACGAGACACTCGCTCGTAGTTTCGTGCCTAAAACCTAACACGGCATCAGAAAAAATGCGGGGGAAAGTAGTTTCTTGACATTTTTTATTATTTTTAAACTTGGT
>Ga0209317_1002401_pt1 | contig 13699 bp, 13 predicted proteins | sample RifGroB2_FD_183994 | JGI IMG/M metagenome (GOLD analysis project Ga0209317, IMG submission 183994) | Soil microbial communities from Rifle, Colorado, USA - Groundwater B2 (SPAdes) (version 2) | ecosystem: Environmental > Terrestrial > Soil > Unclassified | place: Rifle, Colorado | collected... | reverse complement strand
CGGCATCCTGCCAAGCCGGTATTGAAGGGCTGTATACACCGGTGGTCATCCCGCGGTTGGGCTATTGCGAGTATAACTGCACGCTGTGCGGTCAGGTCTGTCCGACCGGGGCGATATCCTCTCTGCCGGTTGATGCCAAGCAGCGCGAGGTGATCGGCAAGGCGGTAATTGATAAGAATCACTGTCTGCCCTTTGCCAAGAAGATCGATTGCATTGTCTGTGAGGAGCATTGCCCGATTCCGAACAAGGCGATTCGTTCCAGAGAGGTAGAGCTAATTGATCCGGATGGCAGGCGTCGCAGGATCAAGGAACCTTATGTAGTGGATGAAATCTGCAATGGTTGCGGCATCTGTGAGTATGTTTGTCCTTTGGAGACCAAGGCCGGCATTGAAGTTTTTGCAGTCAAGGACCGAGGGCCGATCAGTGAAACAATTGATGGTATGGCGGAACAGGTCGGATTCGAGGCAGGATTAGTAAGTTAGAAGATATATTCTGCGCTTTTCCGGCAGAATATATCTGCGTTAGCATGGTTTGGGCCTTGCTGGTGGGCAAGGGCAAACGGCATTCAACAGAAGGTTAAAGTTTTCAGTGGATTCAATATTGTTTTCTGTTGGTTGTAATGTTTTAATAAATGAGCTGACTCTGTTAACGCCACAGGCAAGAAAGCATATGCTCAAATTGTAATAATGCATTGACTTTTATATGTAATTTCACTAAAGTTCTTTACTCGCTGAAACAAATAGAACGTAATTTCATGCAATTCAGGGTGCCATAGTTATGCAAAAAATTCCTCTGATGCTTGCCGAGGCAGGGATGGTGCTTGCAAGGGATGTCTATCGTAATGACAGTCCCATGGGTATTCCCATTTGTGGCAAGGATACAGTTCTGACAACTGCGCTTATAGCACGCCTTGACAACCTTGATGTCAAGGCGGTTTATGTGGAGGGACATCCTGTCTGGACAGACGGTGACCATTCGCTCGACGATATGTTGCTGGATCTTGAAAAACGCTTCGAGAAGGTTCGCTCTGACCCTCTTACTTCCAAGCTGTTTGACATCTATGCGGAACACCTGAAACGATCAATGGGAGATGACGGTGGACGAAAAGCGGAATGAACTGAAGAAGATCATCATGGACACCAAGACGTTGCCTACGTTGCCCGGTGTTATTAATAAACTGAATTCTCTCTCAGAGAACGACAAGTCGTCCGTCCAGGAAATGGCCAAGATCGTATCCTCTGATCAAGTGCTTTCAGCTCGTATCCTCAGGTTGGCCAATTCACCCTCCTACGGCTTCTACCGCGTCTCAACCATATCAAACGCCATGATCCTCTTGGGTGTTAATGTTGTCAAGAGTCTGGCGCTCAGCTCATCAATTTTCGAGATCATGGAGAAGAACAGCGTTGGGTTGTGGGAACACTCCCTGGGTGTAGGTGTGGCTGCCAATCTGATTGCCCGCCGGCTTGCACTGCCGGAATGTGAGGAGATCTCAACTGCGGCACTGTTGCATGACATTGGCAAAGTCATTGTCAGTCTCAAGTGCAGCGAGGCGGAAGCGCAGATTCGCCGCACCATCCGCGATCAACAGGTGTACATGTGGGAAGCCGAACGCGAGGTCATTGACACTGACCATGCCGAAATTGGTGGTTGGTTGGCCAAGAGTTGGTTTCTTCCGGATAAATTGAGTGAACCGATTGCATTCCATCACAATGTGGCGCAATCAGAAAATCACCGCATTAAAACCGCGGTGGTTCATATTGCAGATGTGCTTATTAAGGCCAGCGGCTTTGGTAACAGCGGTGACTGTTATGTCCCGCAGATCCAGAAAATTGCTTGGGATGTACTCAAGCTCAACGATCAGATTTTGGCCGAAGTCGTTGAGGAGCTTGAAGACAAATTGGTTGAGGTCAAAAACTTCAGCCTCGAATTGCAGGGACCCGATGTCCCAACCAGTTAGAATATCAGTCATCTCGTTTGATCCGCAGCTTGCCTTCCATCTTCAATTGCGTCTACAGAGCAAGGGCTATCAAGCCACCACCATGTCAGGTGTTGATGGTGTCTTGGGCGCTTGCTACTCTGATCCCCCTGATCTGCTGATTTTTGACCTGTCCTCCGATCCTGCGGCTTGTACCAATATTATCACCACCCTGCGGAGCGACAGTTTTTTTAGCGCTATTCCCATTATTGGTCTGGTTGCTGCTATCGATAGTGACTCTTTTGAGTGGGAAGCCTGCCCCTTGGACGATTTTATCCACTTGCCGATCAATTTTAGTGAATTGTTCTGCCGGATCTCGCTGTCACTTTCCCGAATCAAACGTATTTTTGACAACAATCCGCTTTCGCGGCTCCCTGGAAATACTTCCATTCAGCGGGCTATCGAAGATGCCATCGGCAAGAACGTGGCGGTCTGCTATGTGGATATCAACCATTTTAAACCCTATAATGATATCTATGGTTTTTCCCATGGGGACGAAGTGCTGCGCATGCTTTCCCGCATCATGTTCAATGCTGTGAGGGACTCCGGCGGTGGGTTTAGCGGACACATTGGCGGTGATGACTTTGTGTTCATCCTGCCGCGTGAGCGGGCCGAGGCTGTCTGTCAGACCATCATCACTTACTTTGATCAGATCGTACTGGATATGTTTGACGAGGAAACCAAGGCACGGGGTTATTATTATGGCGTCAATCGCAAGGGGGAAGGGGAACAGATACCCCTGCTTTCTGTTTCAATTGGAGTTGTGCCAATGGAATCCACTCATATTCAGCATTATGCCAAGGTGGCTGAGGTGGCGGCAGAACTCAAAAAACTGGCCAAGGATTCCATTGGCAGCCGCTATGTGATTGATCATCGTAAAAGCTAGTGTCTGATTGTGGAATGTTTTTCCCTTGAGCAATATGCAAAAAAGGCGTTCACCCGGAAGGTGAACGCCTTTTTTGTACTGTTTCAGTCCGTGACTACATTTTATGGCATTTCCCGCACTCATCCTGAACGGAAAAAGCATCCTTGCCCTTGTTGTGGCAGAATCCACACGACTTGCCATTTTCCATGTCTCCCATACTGGCCTTGAGGACACCGGTTTTAAAGGGGAAGACCTTGGTGTGACAGTCTGCGCATTTATAGGATTGCAGGTGGAATTCATGGCTGAAGGTGGCTTCGCCGCCCGAAGTCTTCCAGGTGATTTTACCTGGTTTCATGCCCTTGTGACACTTGTCGCAGTCTCCGGTTGAGGCGAAGGCATCCTTGCCGTTGTGGCAGGCGCCGCAGGATGCGCCTTTGATCATATCATCCATGGTTGCCTTACCGCTTACACTCTTGTAAGGGAATGTTTTGGTGTGGCAGTCTTTGCATGAATAGGCCTGTGTATGGAATGAGTGGCTGAAGGTAGCCGGGGTGGTGCCTTTGAGTTTATAGGTAATGTCCTTAGGTTTGAATCCTTTATGGCATCGGTCGCAATTGGAGGCTACCGTGAAGGCCATCTTGCCGTTATGACAGGCCCCGCAGGTCTTGCCTTTCTCCATCTCATCCATGGAAATCGCTTTTTTCTTTCCAGTGATGGTATTGCCATTGTGGCAGCTCTTGCAGGCTCCGCCTGTTCTGGCAATATGGGTTTCGTGGCTGAAAGCGGCCTCGCCTACACCTTTGATGCGATAGTAAATTTCAGCCGGCTTGCCTTTGTGGCATTTGATGCAGTCTTTCTCGGTGGCTACGCTAAAAGCCTTTACTCCGGAGTGGCAGGCGCCACAGGATTTGGTTTTTTCCATCTCCGCCATGGTAACATGTTTGCGGTTACGCAGGTTGAAGATGGCATCGTGGCACATCCTGCAGTTATTATTATATTTCTTTAAGTGACTTTCGTGGCTGAAGATGACCGGCTCCGAACCTTTAAAGGTGAAACGGATATCCTTTGTCTCAACGGCTGCTGCGACTGCGGCTAGCAGCATCATAAGTGCCACGGTGAACAAAAAGCTTTTTCTCAGCATATCTACCACTCCTCTACTCGTGTTGTTCGGAATTTCTAAATAGATAACTATACATACTGACTTACCCAGCGTCAATTGTATTGTTGCCGACGCTCTCAAACAGCATACTTCAGGGTTTTGCGGTTGATACGCCAACAAGATCTGTGATATATAATGCTCAATTTCTTATTACAGGTGTACGCCATGCTTAGTCTTGACCGCTTAATAGAACATGCACTGCTAGAAGATATTCACACGGGTGATATAACCACTCAGGCGGTAGTTCCAGGAAGACGAGCTGCTTCTGCACGCTTCATTGCCAAGGAAGACCTGGTGCAGGCCGGGTTGTTTGTTGCTGAACGTGTGTTTCAACGGCTTAGTCCCGCCATTGTGTTTACTGCTTGTCTGCCAGAGGGTGCGCATGTGGTGAAGGGTGCTATTCTTGCCACCATGCAGGGCAACGCTGCTGAGCTGCTGATGGGGGAGCGGGTTGCTCTCAACCTGCTTCAACGCTTAAGCGGCATTGCTACGCTCACATCACGCTATGTTGCCGCAGTGCAGGGTACAAAGACACGTATCGTGGATACCCGTAAAACTACTCCCGGTCTGCGGGAATTGGAAAAATATGCCGTGAGGGTGGGAGGGGGCATCAATCACCGTACGGGACTTTACGATGGCATCCTCATCAAGGAAAACCATATCGCCGCTGCTGGCGGTATCGCCGAGGCGATCAGTCGCGCCCGTGCTTACATTCCCCATACCCTCAAGATAGAGATCGAGACCGAAACATTGGAGCAGGTGGACGAGGCTCTGGCCGCAGGGGCCGATATTATTATGCTGGATAACATGGGTTTGGTCGACATGCGCACTGCAGTGACGATTATAGCCGGCCGAGCGCTGGTGGAAGCTTCTGGCGGGGTCAATCTGGAAACCGTGCGTGCCATCGCCGAGACCGGCGTGGATATTATCTCAGTGGGGGCTTTAACCCATTCACCGCGGGCTATGGATATTTCCATGTTGCTGGATTAATCATGAAGCCCTGTTTGAGCAATGACGCCGTGCAGGAGTAGTTAGATGCACCAGAAAGCCGGCACCATTCTGCGACTCTTTCGTGAACAGAACGGATTTGTATCCGGTGAGCAGATCAGCCGCTCACTGAATGTCACCCGTACTGCCGTCTGGAAACATATCTCTGCGCTTCGCGAAGCTGGTTATGTGGTGGATGCGATTCCCTCGCGCGGTTACCGACTGGTTTCTTCGCCCGATGTCTTCAACGTCGAAGAGATTGCAGCTCAGCTGAATACCTCCGTAATGGGCAAGTATCTGGTCTGCCTGGATGAAACAGTATCAACCAATGCTTACGCCTTTCGTTTGGCCGAGGAAGGGGCTGCTGAAGGAACGGTGGTCATCGCTGAAGCGCAAAGTGGAGGCAAGGGACGATTGGGGCGGGTCTGGTCATCTCCGCCGAGGGTAAACCTATACTGTTCTGTTGTTCTGCGCCCATCTGTAAAACCCTATGAGGCACCACAGCTGACCTTTCTGTCTGCCGTTGCAGTTGCCAGGGCTATCGAGCAGGTTACCGGACTCAAACCGGAAATCAAATGGCCCAATGATGTATTGATCGGCAACAAGAAGGTAGCTGGTTTGCTGAACGAGATGAGTGCCGAGACCGATGGCATCAACTTCGTTATCCTGGGGCTCGGCGTGAACCTGAATATGTCCCCCGGGCAGTTTCCGCCGGATTTGCGTTCCCCAGCTACATCGCTGCTTATTGAAGCTGGCCATCCGGTTGGACGGGTGCGTTTCGTGGTGCAGATGCTGCGGGAGTTGGACATGCTATATGCAGGGTTTCTCACCCATGGTTTTCTTGAGGTGCGCGAAGAGTGGCAACAGCGCTGCAACGCTCATGGCCGGGAAGTTGTGGTCAGTAACGGTGGTTCTGTGGATGTCAAAGGCATGTTTGGCGGTATTGATGGCGATGGTGCGCTGCTGGTGCGACAGGCGGATGGAAGTATTGAGCGAATTCTTAGCGGTGATGTGAAGGTACTCTGAAATGCTTTTGGTAATTGACGTCGGTAACAGCAACATTGTTCTTGGAATCTACGACGGGGCGCAGCTTGTGCGTAACTGGCGCCTTTCCACGGATAAGTCACGCACATCGGATGAATATGCCGTGTTGCTGCACAGTCTGTTTTCCCAGGCTGATCTGGTTTTCGCCTCTGTCAATGCCGCAATAATTTCCTCGGTTGTTCCGCCGCTAACGGGGGTAATGGAGGCCATCTCTCACGATTTTTTCCACCTGACCCCTTTCGTGGTCGGGCCCGGGATCAAGACCGGTATGCCGATCCAGTATGATAATCCCCGCGAGGTGGGGGCCGACCGAATCGTCAATGCTGTGGCGGGTTATGAAAAACACCACTGCGCCCTGATCATTGTGGATTTCGGTACCGCTACAACCTTTGACTATGTCAACAAAAAGGGCGAATACTGTGGTGGCGCTATTGCGCCGGGCTTGGCCATATCCCTGGAAGCGCTCTTCCAGAGGGCCAGCAAGCTGCCTCGGGTGGATATTGCCAAACCGCCTCAGATCATAGCCAAAAATACGGTCAATTCCATGCAAGCCGGCATCTTTTACGGATACATAGGTCTGGTGGACGAAATTGTGACTCGCATCAAGGCCGAGAGCCGTGACAACCCCAAGGTGATTGCCACCGGAGGTCTGGCCAACCTGATTGCCCCTGAATCACGTACTATTGAAGAGGTGGACGACTTCCTGACCCTTGATGGGTTGCGGATACTGTACGAACGCAACAGATAACAGGTAGTTCCTTTATATTCTACTCAAGGAGGAGATCAGATGGGAACGTATGAAACGAGCAAGATCCGTAACCTGGGTATCATCGCGCATGGTGGCGCCGGAAAGACCTCGCTGGCGGAGGCAATCCTGTTTGACACAGGAATGATCGACCGTCTGGGACGGGTGGATGACGGCACCGCAACTATGGATTTCGAGCCGGAGGAGATCAAACGCAAGATATCCATTACCTCGGCCTTGGATCACTGCGAATGGAATGGTCATTCCATTCATATTGTGGACACCCCAGGTTACGGCAACTTTATCGCTGATACCCGCGCCTGTATGCGCACCCTGGACTGTGCCGTGGTGATTCTGTCGGCGATCTCCGGCGTCAAGGCCCAGACCGAGGAGATCTGGGCTTGGGCCAATGAGTTTGAAATTCCCCGGCTGGCTTTTGTCAACAAGATGGATCGTGAGCGGGCAAGTTTTCTGCGGGCCATTGATGATATGGAAAAATCGTTGGGTGCCCGGGGGGTTGCCATTCAGATGCCGATCGGCGCTGAGGACAAGTTCGAAGGCATTATTGATCTGATCCGCATGAAGGCGTGTTTTTATCCCAAGGATGGTTCCGGCATTTGTACCGAGGGTGACGTGCCGGCCGACTGCCTGGAAGAGGCGAAGCGCCTGCGCGAGCATATGGTCGAGATTATTGCCGAGGCCTATGATGCCTTGACTGAGAAATATCTGGAAGCCGGAGAGCTGACCGAAGAAGAGATTATGGACGGTTTGCGTGTGGGTACCATGCGCAATACCTTTACTGCCGTACTGTGTGGTTCATCCACTTTGAACATGGGTGTCAGGCAGTTGTTAGATGCTATCTGCGCCTATCTGCCTTCACCGCTGGATCGTACCAAGGCAGTCGGGACGCACCCCAAGAACAAAGAGATCATCGAACGTGCTCCGGACGAGAAAGAGCCCTTCTCTGCTCTTGTATTCAAGACCACCTCCGACCCTTACACCGGCAAGATCACCATCTTTAGGGTTTACTCCGGCGTGCTCAACTCCGACTCCACGATCTATAACTCCAGCAAAGGGGTCGATGAGCGCATCGGCCAGATTTATGAACTGGAAGGAAAAAAGCAGCACCCGATCAAGCAAGCCGTGGCCGGCGATATCGTGGCTGTGGCCAAGCTCAAGGAAACAGTTACCGGCGATACCCTCTGCGATGCTGCCAATCCTATTGTTTACGAGCCCGCCAAGCAGCTGCTCCCGGTCATTTCCTATGCCATCGAACCCAAGACCAAGGCCGACGAGGACAAGATCCATAGCGCCCTGCACCGCATGATCGAGGAGGAACCGACTCTGGAATCACATCGCGACACCCAAACCAAGGAGTTTATCGTCTCCGGCATGGGGCAGGTGCATCTGGAAGTGATTGTAGAGAAGCTGAAGCGTAAATTCGGGGTGGACGTGATCCTGAAAACCCCCAAGGTCCCGTACCTTGAGACTATCCGAGGTTCGGCCAAGGTGCAGGGCAAGTACAAGAAACAGTCCGGCGGGCGGGGACAATACGGTGACTGCTGGATCGAAATGGGGCCGACCGGGCGCGGTGAGGGCTATGTTTTTGATGACAAAATCGTTGGAGGGGTTGTCCCGCGCCAGTACATCCCGGCCGTGGACAAGGGTATCCAGGAAGCTTGTCAAGATGGGTTTCTGGCCGGTTATCCTGTGGTTGATTTTCGGGTTGCACTCTATGATGGTTCCTTCCACACGGTTGACTCCTCTGAGATGGCCTTCAAGGTTGCCGGTTCCATGGCTTTCAAAAAGGCCATGGAGGTATGTAAACCGGTGCTGCTGGAGCCGATCATGAACCTGAAGGTGACCGTGCCGGATGAAAACATGGGGGATGTCATCGGTGATCTGAACTCGCGGCGTGGCAAGGTAGTCGGGGTGGAGCCCAAGGCCAATTCCCAGATCATCCGGGCCGTGGTGCCGATGTCCGAGGTGCTGGCTTATTCCAATGATCTGAAATCCATGACCAGCGATCGCGGCATGTTCAGCATGGAATTTTCCCATTATGAAGAATTGCCGACACATCTGTCGCAGAAAGTGATTGCTGAAGCCAACGCGACTAAAAAACACAATGGAAATGCCTGACAGGTATAACGTACACGGAGGTTTTAGATGGATTTCAAGTTTAGTAAGGATTTGGACGATAGCTCTAATCAGGCCGTCGATGGCAGTAAGGGAAACCAGAATGTCCTGCTGATAGTCCTGATTGTGCTGGTCGGTGGTTTTGCTTACGTGTACTTTTTCACCGGGCTGATCAAGCCGCTCAAGGTGCAGAAACCTGTAGAAGCGCAGCTCCCACAAGTCGTGAAAAAACCGATCCCTACCCGCGAAGGTGAGTTGGGCAAGGGTAGTGCAACAAATGTCCCCTCTGAAATAAATAAAGAGTCTGCTGCAGCTTCAGCAGGCAAGCCAGAGCCGGCCAAGGTTTCCCAAGCGTCCCCTGTAGTGGTTCCGGTCGCAAAAGAAGCACCCAAGCTAAAGGAAGAGGCCAAGAAGCTGGAAGCCGCTAAACCGGCTGTAAAAAAACCGCAGCCTGCCCTAGCTGAAAAAAAAGGACAGAAGCCGGCTGCAGTCAAGGTCGATGCTAATAAAACTGCACCGGTTGAGAAAAAACCGCCTGTTGCTGCTGAGAAAAAAGAGGTCACGGCTAAAAAAGCAGTCGACAAGCAGAAAGCGGTTGGTGGCGAGGTAAAGGTCAAAAAAACAGCTGCCAAGCCTGAGAAGAAGCCTGCAGCAGCACCAGGCCAAGCAGGCAGTGGCCGTTGGACGGTCATGGTGGGCTCTTACCTGCTGGAGGACGCTTTGGCGGTTGATCTGGTGAGGGTCAGGAAAGCTGGCCTCGAAGTGTCTGTCGTGCCGGGCGCACGCAAGAAAACCCAGATGAACCGACTTTTCCTTGCGGAATATAGCGATCGTAGTGCTGCCCAGGCCGAGTTGGATAAAATCAGACGCCATACATCCGATGCGTTCATCATGGATCACGGCGGCAAATATGCTGTTTATGCCGGTTCCTACCTCTTAAATGAGCGGGCCTTATCCGAGAAGGAACGGTTGACTGCGGCCGGATTTCCCTTGGCTTTGAAACTTGCCGAGGTGTCTATACCATCCAAAAGCTTGACAGCTGGAACCTTCAGCGACAAAAAAACGGCGGAGGCGGCCCTGAAAAAGCTGAAGTCTGCTGGTGTCAAGGCGAATCTTTCCCAGCAATAGGATTCTATGGTAGAGAAGCTCAAACTGAAAATTTCTCCGGCAGTGGCAGCTTATGTCCGCCCCGCTGTCAGTACCGCTGAAAAGCTGCGGGGGCTTGAAGCTGCAGCAGAAATGGTGCCTGCTGATCAGCTGATGCTCTTCTTCTGCTTGATGAGGGATGCGGATGATCTGATTAAAGCTGCTGCAACGGTAGCTTTTGGTGCACTACCGGAAAAACTACTGGCGGAGTATGTTCGCGAGTCCAAGACCCACCCGGCGATCCTCGATGCAATCGCACGCCATCACCATACCTGGCCGGATGTTGTCGCTGCACTCCTGGAAAACGAGGCGCTTAGCCCGCAGGCGGCTGGATTTCTCAAAAGGTTCACTGCTCTGGATGAGCAGCTTCTGGATACCAATACAGGTGAAAGCGCAGATCAAGGCAGCGATGAAGAGGGCTTGGTCGAAGAGCTGAGTGCCGATGACGAGGAACCGTTGAAAGACGCTGACGATTCTGATGAAGATGAGCCCGGTGAGGTGGAGGAGCAAGACGAAGAATTTCTGAGCAAATATAAGATGGCTCAAATAATGGGGATTGCCGAAAAGATCAAAATGGCACTGTCCGGCGATAAGGAATGGCGTTCGATCCTCATCAAGGACGCCAACAAACTGGTCTCGGGCAGTGTCATCAAGAATCCTCGCATTACTGAAGCAGAGATACATACCCTGGTGAAGGCCGGGGTTCAGAACGATGAGATCATGCGACTGATTTGCTCAAACAAGGAGTGGATCAAAAACTACAAGATTCGCAAGGCGCTCGTGGAAAACCCACGAACGCCGGTTCAGAATGCTCTGCGCTATCTTGCTACTTTAGGGGAAAAAGATATTGCCAGCTATGCCAAGAGTAAGAACATCTCTTCGGTGATTTCCACGCAGGCCAAGCGGATGTTGCTGAGCAAGAAACGCTAATTGACCGGGAGCAAGGATGGCTATTGTTAATCACGCCAAACGAGAGATCAACGCAAAAATTGTATACTACGGCCAAGATGGCGCAGGGAAGGGAACTTCGCTTCGCTACGTGTTTGACAGGATCAAGCCGAGCTTGCGTGGTGAACTGAAAAACCAGCCTACTGCTGGGTCAACGTTGCTTTTCTTCGATTTCAGCCCTTTCGAGCAGCCGGTCTTTAGTGGCTACCGTATCCGTTTTCATATCTATACGCTCCATGGCAAAGTTGCAAATCCCGCAGCCTGGAAGATGACCCTCAAGGGAACTGACGGTCTTGTGTTTGTAGCGGATGCCTCGCCGGGAGCATTGACTGCTACGCAACAAAGCCTATCGCAGGTGCGTGATTTTATGAATGCCTATGGCGTAGGGTTGCGTGATCTACCGATGGTTCTCCAACTCAACAAGGTTGACCAGGCCGGTCGTATATCAGCGGCAGATTTTGCTTTGAATCTTGGGTTAGCGGATTGCAGTACCTGTTTGACCACGGCTACCACTGGAGAGGGTGTTCTGGAGGCTCTTTCACAGTTATCCCGCGAGATCATGTTGCGTGTCAGGGAGAGCGGTGATGTCCCGCAGGAAGAAGGTATGGTCGTTGAGGCCTGCGCTGAAGCCGAAAATGTCGAAAATCAGATCAACACTGATGCTGATTCGGAGTTTTCGGTTTCAGTAGAGCCGGTGGAAGAGTGTCTGCAGGATGATGAATCCGTACCTGAAAGTCTGGCCGTTACGGATGGATTGCAGGTTACCGTCGCTGAAGCAGGCGTCAGTATAGAAGGCGGCACGGTGCGGATACCCTTGGACGTTTGTCAAGCTGGTGGGGTTCAGCGTTTGGTACTGACCGTTGCAATCGGTCCGGGTTAGGGTGTGACGTGATGCCGATGGATTTTGATCTGATAATGGCTGGCCGGCTGATGTTGGCTTCGCTGCTGGGGGCGCTGATTGGTCTGGAGCGCGAGGTCCATGGCCGTACTGCCGGCTTTAGAACCCATCTGCTGGTTTCCCTTGGGTCGGCACTGTTTATGGCTGTTTCCATTCACTTGTACCGTGAATTCGGTGATTTCAGCGGTAGGTTACCGGTTGGAGTTGATCCGGGAAGAGTGGCGGCACAGGTTGTGACCGGTATCGGTTTCCTGGGGGCGGGAGCAATTATCCGGGACAAGGCCTCGGTACGGGGGCTGACCACCGCTGCCTGCCTCTGGATCGCGGCAGCGATCGGGCTGGCCTGTGGAGCCGGTTTGTATATGCTGCCACTGCTGGTTGCTGTCATTGCACTGGTCAGTCTGGTTGCCCTGAAGAAGATCGAGGGCGTGCTGGCACGAGACAGATACGCAATGCTGAAGGTTGAAAGCGATGATGTTGAGGGACAGCTGGGACACATAATCCATGCCGTTGAAGCCATTGGTTTTCAATTGACACCATTTGGAGTTGAACGAAAAAAAAACGGGATGCTTGTCTTTGAGCTACAAGTAAAGATGCACGGAAAAAGCATTTCTACAGATTCCATTGATCGGATTTCTGCACTTGAAGGCGTTAAGGGGGTTGAATTCAGGCTTCAGGCGGCTATCTGAAGACTCTCCAGAAGGGGATCATAAATGGGACGCTCTGCTGGTAACGCCGATACTCATCACCAAATGTTGCGATTAGTCGTCGCTCTTCGATCAACGCCCCGCTTATAAAATAGATCGCGGAGAGGATGGTTAGCAGGAGCCACTGGACGGTCATGACCGGGTTGAGGATCATGAAGATGGTTGAGAGTAGGTAGAGTGGGTGACGTACTATGGCATAGCAGCCACTGGTAACCAGATGCTGGTCTGATGATGCCGTTGCCCTGATCTGGCTCAAGCCCAGAAAGTCAGCGGTTCCGGTCTGGCGTATGCAGTTGAAAAGCATGGAAGCGATCACGATCTGAATCAGGTAGATGACCAAACTCCACACTCCGGGTGCGTAATATAGTACCGGTGAATTTCTATACGACGCCATAACCCAGGCAAACATAACAAACGAGCCTAGGTTATAGATCAGCCGGTAGAAGCGAGGCTCCTTTCCAATCGTTCCTCCAATCAACTTTTTTACCCGTTTTGCGGCAAACAAGGAATGTACTGCGGCGAAGGCGATGAAACGAAGTATGAAGACGGCATAGTCGGGCAGAACAGGCTCCTTAAATTTAAATTCACAGGCAGATTAGCATTACCGTCTTGTTTACACAATCACAACGTGCTATATACCGCTGGAAGTGCGTCACAATCAGGGAGGATTTGTCGATGGCTGTAATTACAATTTCACGTGAAATGGGTACAGGCGCATATCAGATTGCGGACGAAGTCGCCAAGAAGCTCAAGTACACGCTGGTAGATGGTACTCGTATCAGTGCCTGTGCATCCAAATTCGGGCTCGGCCCAGACATGCTCCAGATGGTAGATGAAAAGCCCCCCTCGTATATTACGGCAGAAGACCGCAAACGTGCCGCTGCTCTCAATTCTGTTGAGCTGATACTACTTGACTTTGCACGTAAGGGAAACGTGATTCTCTATGGCCGAGGTGGTCAAGATTTGTTGCGAGATTGCGGCCACGTCCTCAGGTTACGTTTCATTGCCGACTTTGAAGAGCGGGTAGAGCGCTTTGCTGAACGGGAATGGATCGATCCTGATCTGGCTCGTTCCATGATTCGCCGTAGC
>Ga0209317_1002400_pt1 | contig 13704 bp, 15 predicted proteins | sample RifGroB2_FD_183994 | JGI IMG/M metagenome (GOLD analysis project Ga0209317, IMG submission 183994) | Soil microbial communities from Rifle, Colorado, USA - Groundwater B2 (SPAdes) (version 2) | ecosystem: Environmental > Terrestrial > Soil > Unclassified | place: Rifle, Colorado | collected... | reverse complement strand
AAGGTGGTCAAAAACAAAGTGGCCCCGCCGTTCAAGGAATCGGAGTTCGACATCATCTACGGCGAGGGAATTTCCAGGATAGGCGATTTGCTGGACCTCGCCACCGCGCTGGAGATCGTCGACAAAAGCGGATCATGGTTTTCCTATAAGGAAGAACGGATAGGCCAGGGCCGGGAAAACTCCAAGAAGTTTCTGACCGACAACCCGGAAATGGCTACCGACATCGAAACCAAGGTGAGAATGGCCTACGGTCTTCCCTCGACCGGAACCCCTGCTGTAACTTCTACTGTGGCAGCAGCTGTCCCGGCGGCAGAATAATTTTTGCGAGGTCTCCTTTGAATCCGGGAAAGGCGAAAATTTCCGAATCGACCTATGACGTGATCATCGTCGGCGGCGGCCCCGCTGGACTTTTCGCCGCCTATTATCTCGGCGAGCACTCGGGCCTCAAGGTCCTGGTGATCGAAAAAGGCAAGGCCCCGCTCAAGCGAAAATGTCCGATCAAGGATTCCGGCTGCATCAAATGTCGACCCTGCAATATTCTTTGCGGGATCGGCGGGGCCGGGCTCTTCTCCGACGGCAAGCTCAATTTCATCCACAAATTGGGCAAGACCGATCTCACCCAGTTTCTCGATGTGTCGGCGGCTATGGCCCTCATCGACGAGACGGAAGAGATTTTCAACCGCTTCGGCATGGACGGCAAGGTTTTTCCCACCGACATGGCCAAGGCCCTGGAAATCCGTAAAGAGGCCCGCAAGCAGGGCATCGATCTGTTGATCATTAAGCAAAAGCATCTCGGCAGCGACAATCTCCCCGGTCATATCGCCAAGATGGCCGACTATGTGGCCGACAAGGGGGTGGCCTTCCACCATTCCGAGGAGGCAAAGGAACTGCTCGTCAAAAACGGGGCGGTGCAAGGGGTGAAAACCAACCGGGCCACCTATCTGGCGGGGAATGTCATCCTGGCACCCGGCCGGGTTGGTGCCGAATGGGTAGCGGGCGTCGCGAGGGACCACGGTATAGACGTTTCCCAGCGCGGCATCGAGGTGGGGGTGCGGGTCGAAGTGCATAACGAGATCATGCAGGATCTCTGCTCCACCATCTACGACCCCACCTTCTTTGTCAGAACCTCGAAATACGACGACCAGACCCGAACCTTCTGCACCAACTACGGTGGCTATGTCGCCCTGGAAAACTACCAGAATTTTGTCTGCGTCAACGGCCATGCTTACATGGACAAGAAATCGGACAACACCAACTTCGCCTTCTTGTCCAAGGTGGTCCTCACCGATCCGGTTGAAGACAACCAGGCCTACGGCGAGTCGATCGGCAAGCTGGCCACCCTCATTGGCGGCGGCAAACCTATTCTCCAACGCTATGGCGACCTGAAACGCGGTCGCAGGTCGACCTGGAGCCGGATCAAGAACAGCTATATCGAGCCGACCCTGAAAAGCGTCACCTGCGGCGATATTGCCATGGCCCTGCCGGAACGAATTCTCACCAATCTGATGGACGGCCTGGGTCAGCTCAATCAGGTGATTCCCGGGGTCGCCAACGACGAGACTCTGCTCTATGCGCCCGAGATCAAGTTTTTCGCCACCCAGGTGACGACCGACCGCAATCTCGAGACCGCCGTCAAAGGCCTGTACGTCGCCGGCGATGGCCCGGGGGTTGCCGGCAATATCGTTGCGGCCACCGCCACTGCCCTGATCCCGGCCAAAGCCATCATCTCCGGATATAACAAGTAAACCGTTCTTTCACATTTTTTCCGGTTTAGTGTTGACTCTTGCCTGCTATCGGCTATACTAGGGAAAGATAGTAATAATTATCATTAGCTCATTTTCTACAGGGAGGGAAAACATGCAAAAATGGGAATGCCCTTGCGGCTACATCTACGATCCGGCAACCGGTGACGAAGACAACGGGGTTGAAGCAGGCACAGCCTGGGAAGACCTGCCGGACGACTGGGTATGTCCGCTGTGCGGTGCAGAAAAAGAAGCTTTCTGGAAAGCGGACTGAGTAAGATCGGCTGTAAGGGATCCTTTTGGATTATCCTTGCAGCCTCTTTTTTTGTCAAATATGTTATACTCTTCTAATTCCTTTCGGATCCCCATAACGTAAGAATCTCTCTCAACTAACTACACTCAATAGGAGATACAACCATGAGTCTTATAGTTACCCAGCCTGCCCCCGATTTTACCGCCACCGCGGTCATGCCCGACAATTCCTTCAAGGAGGATTTCCGTCTTTCGGATTATCGCGGCAAATACGTGCTGCTGTTTTTTTATCCGCTCAACTTCACCTTTGTCTGTCCTTCCGAGATACTGGCCTTCAATAAGGCCGTCAAAGAATTCGAGGAAAACAACTGCCAGATCGTCGGTGTTTCGATCGATTCGGCCTATTCGCATCTGGCCTGGAAGAACACCAAAGTCAACGACGGCGGCATCGGCAATATTCAGTATCCGCTGGTTGCCGACCTGGATAAGTCGATTTCCCGGTCCTATGAAGTCTTGTTGAACAGCAGTATCGCCCTGCGGGGGCTTTTCCTGATCGATCGGGAGGGGATCGTCCGTCATATGGTGGTAAACGACCTGCCCTTAGGCCGAAGCGTCACCGAGGCCCTTCGTCTGCTCCATGCCCTGCAGTTTACCGAAAAGTACGGCGAGGTCTGCCCAGCCAACTGGCAGAAGGGCGAAGAGGCGATGAAACCCACCGCAGCGGGCGTGGCCGAATATCTTTCCGCCCGTATCGATAAAGAGTAAAAAACCGCAGAACACCTCAGGGGAGTGGAGGCGGGAGCAATCTCACTCCCCTGCCATACGCCCTGCGCCCAGCAGCACCATGTGGATCAAGAGAGTTGAATTCAGGACAATGAAAAAAAACCGATAGTTGGTGGTCTTGCGGACTACCAGGCCATAGGAAAAGATCGCCGACATCACAAGGCCGTTGGCCATCACCCCGTAGCGGATCCCGGCCCATATCGGATACGGCAGAGCAGCGAACATCAGCATGACAAAAGATAAAGCGCCGATCCAGATGATCAGCAGCCTTTTCACGCTCTTTTCGGGCAGCTGGTTGAGGAGATTCGGCAGGTCGCTGCCAGTATAGTCATCCCGATGACTGAGCAGAACCAGCCAGAAATGCGGCACCTGCCAGAGGATAAAGAGCGAGACGACGAGCATTGCCGCGGAGTCGTTTCCCCCGCCGCCAGCCAGCCAGCCGATCAATGCGGGCAAGGCCCCGCACAAGGCCCCCGGGACAATAGCCAGAACGGTCTTTCGCTTCAGCGGCGTATAAACGCCGTTGTAGAGGACAACGGCCCCGGCGGTTACTGCCGCCGGCAGAAGATTCTGCGCGCCGAAGGCGACAACAAACAATCCTGACACGATAAGAACAGCGGCCTGCCTTCCGGCCTGACCTCGGGTGAGACGTCCGGTCGGCAGCGGCCGGTTCCTGGTCCTGGCCAGCCGGCCGTCAAGTTGATGCTCCTGCAGGCTGTTCAGGCTGGCGGCACCCGTTGCGACCAGAAAGACGCCGGCCGCAACCAGAAGTGCCTGCAAAGAGAGGGCCGGACACGCCATCAGGCCACCGAAGAGCACGGCACAGCCGATAAAGAGACACAGCGGGACCTTGGCCAGCTCGAATCTGGCCGTCATGGATGTCCGGAGATGTAGAGAAGCATCATCCGCCGTCAATCGCTTTCCTCGGCGAGCCAGGCCTCGAACTCCGCAGGCGGGACGATGCGCAGTTTGGCCACCATGGCCGAATGATCGACGCCGCAGTATTCCGTGCACTGAATATCGTATTCCCCCACTTCGTCGGCTAAGAACCAGGCGTAGGTCGGCATGCCTTTCACTGCATCGACCTTGACCCGGAATGCCGGCAGGAAGAAACTGTGCACGACATCGACGGAGGTTATATTCAACTTGATAGCCTTCCCCTGCGGCACCACCAGTTCGTTTTCACTCTCCTTGTCGTTGTCGTAGACGAAGAGCCAGGAATACTTCTGCGCCTCGACCAGAACTTCCATCGCGTCCTCGGGCACCGTGCGCAGGCCGAGATAGGAGGTCCAGCCGATGTAGAACATCGACAGGGCGATGAGCGTGGGGATGACAGTCCAGATGATCTCCAGTTTGTAGTTGTCCCGGATATCGCTCGGCACCGGATTCTTACTGCGCCGAAACCTGATGACGAAATAGACCATCACGGCGGTGATGCCGAACAACAGGACAATGGAAATTCCCAGGATATACCAAAAAACCTGATCTACCGCTTGTACCGGGGTGGTCATAAAATATTTCTCCGCCTGTTATCTGAATGCTACATCCCAGAAGGTGAAGCCGATCATGATCATCAGAAAGGCTACCGTACTGAGAAAGGATATGACGATAATCGGGCCCTCATATTTCAGATGCATGAAAAACATCAGCACGAAGGTCACCTTGGTACAGGCGATGGCCAGCGCCACCGGCACGTTGAGAAATCCCAGGTGCACATACGACACGCCGACGGTAATTCCGGTCAGCACCAACAGCACCGCCAGCACTGCACCAAGTTGGGCATAGCTCAACACGTGATGCTTTTCTTCCTGGTCCATCACATTCTCCCGGAGCGGTATATTCTTCATTCTTCCTCCTACAATACGAGATAAAACAAGGGAAAGACAAAAATCCAGATCAAATCGACCAGATGCCAGTACAGCCCGGAATTGTCCAGCATGGCGAACCTGGATTTGTTGACTTTGCCCATAAGAACCAGGGCCAGGCTGACGGACAAAAGAATCATGCCGATAATAACGTGCAGGCCGTGCAGCCCGGTGATCACATAATAGAGACCAAAAAAGATATTCAAGCCCGGTTCGCCGTTCACGAGCGTCTCGGAATTCGGGAAGATATCGTGGTGAATCTTGGCCCCCCATTCGAAGTATTTATTGATGAGGAAGATAAAGCCGCAAAAGATGGAAAAAAGGAGCAGGCCGATGGTGTGTTTTCTTGCATCCCGCTGGATTGCAGTAATCGAGGCGGCGACCGTGAAGCTCGATACCAGCAGAACGACAGTGTTTATCGCACCGATGATCCGGTCGAGTTCCTTGCCACCCACGGCGAAGTGCTCGGGATACTCATGAAAATAGACCGCATACAGTACAAACAGCCCGCCAAACAGAATAATTTCCGAATACAGAAATAACCACATGCCGATTTTGATCCCGGTCTCGTCGATCCGCGCGCTCATGAGCCTTCTCCCTTAACGCTTTAGTTTCTCTTATTTTTCACGACATCGCTGAAATCATACGGAAAATCCATGATTTCAGGTTTATCCGGGAAATTGTGGACAGGCGGCGGGGAAGGCACCTTCCATTCGAGCGTCGTCCCTCCCCACGGATCGGCGGGGGCGGGAACTCTCTTTTTGAAGCTCATCGCCAGATTGACAAACATCAGCACTATGCCGAACACCATCACATATGCGCCGAAGCCTGCGAGAAAATTGCCGGTCTCGAATTGTGGCAGATAGTCGTAGTACCGCCTGGGCATCCCCTGCAGGCCGAGGATCAGCATGGGGATGTAGTGGAAAACGAAGCCGACGGCGGTCAGCACCGCCGCGATATTGGCCGTCCGCAGGTTGTACATGATGCCGAACATCTTCGGCCACCAGTAGTGGAGGGCGGCAAAGAAGGCAAAACCGGTGCCGCCGAACATGACGAAGTGGAAATGAGCGACGACGAAATGGGTGTCGTGGACATGAATACCGGTACCGGCGGCCCCCAGCACCAGTCCGGTCAGGCCGCCGACGCTGAACAGGTAGATGAAGAGCAGCGAAAAGAGCAGCGGCGGAGTCAGCTCGATCGAACCTTTATACATGGTCGCCACCCAGGAAAAGACTTTGACCGCCGAGGGGATGGCGACCAGAAAAGTGAGAAGCGAGAAGACAAAGACCGACACATCGCTCATGCCGCTGGTGTACATGTGATGCGCCCAGACCAGCGACCCGGCGATGGCAATCGCCATGGACGACCAGACGATGGCCTTGTAGCCGAAGATCGACTTGCGCGAGAAGACCGGAATGATCTCCGAGATCACCCCCATCCCCGGCAGGATCATGATATAGACCGCCGGGTGGGAATACATCCAGAACATATGCTGGTAGAGCAGCGGGTCTCCGCCCTTGTCGGGATCAAAAAGCCCGATGTGCAGGAACCGTTCGACCACCACCAGGACCAGGGTGATGGAGATGACCGGCGTGGCCAGAATCTGCACCCAGGCCGTGGCATAGAGGGACCAGGTGAAGAGCGGAATCTGCATCAATCCCATCCTCTTGTCGCGCATGCGGTGGAAGGTGGTGACGAAATTCAGGCCGGTCAACATCGACGACATGCCGAGAATGAAGGCCGCGGTCACGGTAAGGCCGACGTTGGCGGTATTTTCGATACTAAACGGTACATAGAAGGTCCAGCCGGTATCCGGAAAACCTTCGCCGACAAAGAGGGAGATGACGGCGACCAGGCCGCCGAGCATGAACAGGTACCAGCTGAACAGGTTCAGCCGCGGAAAAAAGACGTCGTCGGTACCCAGCTGGATCGGCAGGAAAAAGTTGCCGAAGATCGCCGGAATCCCGGGAATCATGAAGAGAAAGACCATCACAACCCCGTGCAGGGTGAACATGGCATTATACATTTCCGGCCCCATGATCGTCCGACCCTGGCTCATCAGCTCGGTCCTGAGCAACAGGCCAAGAAAGATGGCGAGAATGAACCAGAAAAGGATGGCCATCAGATACATCAGGCCGAGCCGCTTGTGGTCGTGGGTGAGCAGCCAGGCTTTCACGCCGGTGAGACCTGGCGGTGCCGGAGTATGATAAAACGATTGTGATGCTGTCATGATTGTTTGTCCTGTATAATGCTGTTTTCCCGACCTGTGGCCCTGTTTTCCGGCTCACTGCCCTTGCTGCCTTTGCTGCCATCGCTGCCTCTGCGCCCCCTGCCCCGGTAATAAAGCCAGAGGGATGCCAGGGTCACGCCGAAAAGGACCAGGATACCGATCTTGATAGTCTCAAACACCGACCTGTTGGTCTTTGGATCGTAATTGAAACAGAAATCGAGCAGTCGCCGGACCGAGCGGACCACCGTGCCGCTTTGTGCCGAGGATAAAGCCAAATCGATATCTCCGGCGAGAAACGACCCGTAGACATAGCGGATGATCTTGCCGTCTTTAGCGATGGCCATCAACGCCGCCGGATGAATGAATGTCTCGTCGTCGACCCTCTTGAAGCGAAAGCCGACGGCGTCGGTCGCCGCCTTGATGGCATCTTTTCCGCCGGTCAAAAAGAACCATTCCCCCGCGGGAAACCCCTCATCGAGGATCTTCAGGTAGTTTCTTTTTGCCTGGGCGGCATCCTGAAAATCCTCCTTCTCGTTGAAGCTGAGGGCAATGACCCGAAAATCCCGGCCCGGCTGGAAGCTGAGGTTGTTCAGGGCGATGGCCAGATTGGCGAGATTTTTGCTGCAGATATCCGGACAATAGAAATAGATGGGCAGGAACAGCGTCGGCCGGTCGATAATTTCGCCAAGCCGGACGGCCTCCCCCTGCTCATTGACAAAGGTGAGATCGAGCGGCAGATATTGTCCGGTTTTTTCTGCAATCCAGTCCTCGCCATCATTGCTCCGATCGGCCAGGAGCTGTTTGCTCTGCTCAAGAAGCCCCGCACTATCATTTGCCGCCCGGCAGGTACAGGCAAGCCCCGCTGTGCCGAGACACATGACCAAGAGTATGAGAAATTTTGCTAATCCGGCCATGTGTCAGCTCATTTAATTGGCTTTGCCGGACGCACCGCTGGCGAGATTGACCTTTATGGTCGTCCGGTACTGATGCTTTGATTTGAAGCTGTCGCGCCCTCCGCCATAGGCCAGAAGCACGGTGGTGTCGCCATCCACGGTGATCGCGGTATCGTTCTTGTCGGCCGATTGCAGCGGCATGGTGAACTCGATCGTGGTCATGCCCCCTTCCTCGGTGCCGCCGACCAGGGTCACATCCTCGGTCCCACCCAATTTGCTGTCCGGGCTGTGATTATTGTCGGAATCGCCGAACTCGTCGGTTATCTCGGCTTTGCCGTCTTTCACATAACCCAGGACGAAATTGGCATCCTTCATCATCTTGCTCGGATTGAACCCGATGCCGACCCAGCCATCCGTCTTTGCCGACAGTTTTACAGCCAGCCTGTCGCCGTCCACCTTCCAGGCGAAGGTGATCTTTTTATCCTGCACTTCGTGATCGTACGGGGCGCCCTGAGCGCTCGTCATTGAACCGAGCAGAATGAGACCGATTCCGGCAATGACCGTCTGGATGTTTTTTCTCAGCATAAATTCTCCTTGTGCATGTAAAATTCTTGTGTTTCTCCGGTCTTGCCCTCTGAACAGAAGGTCCGGCGAAAAAGATACCTTGCGCAAAAGAGTAGCATACCTTTCGTTCCAAGAAAAGCAACATTGTAATTTTGTTACGGATTAGCCAAATGGAAATGAGAATTTTTATCTATTTTAATCTAAAACTTTGCGGCGTCAATAATTCATGATTAACTTAGTTGGTCGAAGTTAATCCGGCAGAGCCGGTTATCAAGCAGATGGATGAAATTGCTCATATTAAATACCCAACCCTGAGCCTTAGGCATCCTTTCCTGCAAAATTAATCATTTTATCGAGGAGGAAAACGGATGGCGCAGAAAATGGCAGTTTACAAGTGCGAAATTTGTGGCAATATCGCTGAGGTTCTCACCGCCGGTGGCGCTGAAATGATGTGCTGCGGCCAACAGATGAAGATGCAGAAGGAAAATACCACCGATGCGGCAGTGGAAAAACACGTTCCGGCCCTCACCAGAAAAGACGGCGGCTGGCAAGTCACCGTCGGCACGGTGGATCACCCCATGACCGCCGCCCATTATATCGAATGGATCGAGCTTATCGCCGGCGATACCGTCTATCGTCAGTTCCTCAATCCAGAGGACAAACCCGTAGCATTTTTCCCGCTTGCTGCCGAAAGCGTCAGCGCCCGAGCCTACTGCAACCTGCACGGACTCTGGAAGAAGTAATGCGCTTCCGTGCCGGTCGGACAATCCGCCGACCGGCACACCTTCCTAATTATTTCGCCTCGCCTGCTCCTTTCGTTTTCTTCTTCAAGCTCTCGTAAAATAATAATTACATTTTTGTTCCATTTGTTCGAGAAGAAATAGTCACCTTTTTTCAATAGCTTGATGCACTTGGTGCCCCTTGGCGCGAGAGTTAAAAGAATTCTTACGACTTTGTTATGATTGACAGCAGGGGCCTTCGAACATAGTTTGATATCAAATCAAGATTCGGAGTCTACGTATGACACTTTCGCAAAGCAGTAAAAAGCAGAATATGGCTCAGGACACCTTCAGCAAATTGCTGCGCTGTACCAACAGCGTTTCAGGCGATGTTCACAAGCATATCCAGGACCAGTTGACCGTGAGCCAGTTCGGCATTCTCGAATCACTGGCGCTCTTGGGGCCGATATCCCAAAAGGAACTGGCGGCAAGGATTCTCAAGTCGCCCGGCAATATTACCACCATCATCAACAACCTTGAGAAGGCCGGTCTGGTCATCAGGGTGTTGAGCACTCAGGACAAAAGATATTATGGGATTCACCTCACTGACAAGGGACGCCGGTTGATCGACCGACTCCTGCCGGTCCACACGGAAGTGCTCAGAAACAGGATGGCGGTGCTCACGGAAGAAGAACAACAGACCCTCGGCAGGCTGCTGGAAAAACTCACTATGAACGGCGGCGCACAGGAGAGAGGATAAACGGCAGGTTCCGGCGCTCTTCTCAACGGCGGCGGCCACCGGGGAGGATACGGTGAAGCCATGGAAACTCGCATAGAAAAAGACAGCATGGGAGAAGTCAGCGTACCGGCGCATGCCCTCTATGGTGCCCAGACCCAGCGAGCGGTGCAGAATTTCACGATCGCGAGCCAGTCCATGCCCTGGAGCTTTCTCGAGGCGGTCCTGCTGATCAAATCGGCCGCGGCGCGCACCAACGGCGAATTGGGTCTTTTGCCCGAAAATTACGCGCAACTTATCGTTGCCGCCGTAGCGGCGCTGCTGACCACCCGGCCCACCGAACAGTTTCCGGTGTCTATCTACCAGACCGGCAGCGGCACCAGCACCAACATGAATGTCAATGAAGTGATCGTCGGCATCGTCCGCGCCCAGGGCACCGAGCTCTCACCCAACGATCACGTCAACCTCGGCCAGAGCAGCAACGATGTCATCCCCACCGCCCTCCACCTCGCCGCGGCGCTGGCCATCAGCCATTCCCTGCTGCCGGCCCTGGCCGAACTGTCCGGAACCATCCGGGCCTGCGGCGCCGCCCACCATGACGTCATCAAAACGGCCCGGACCCATCTCATGGATGCCCTCCCGATCTATTTACAGTCGGAGCTGGCCGGCTGGACGTCGCAGATCGACGAATGTATCGAACGGATCGAAAGCAGCCTCACCAGGCTGCAACGGTTGCCGCTGGGCGGCACGGCGGTCGGGTCAGGGGTTAACTGTCATCCGGAATTCGCCTCCCGGGCCATCGCCCTGCTCAGCCAGGAGACCTCGCTCTCCTTCACTCAGGCCCCGTCACTGTATAAAGGCCTCAGCAGCCTCGATACGGTGGTCGAGCTTTCCGGTCACCTGAAGGCATGCGCGGTCGCCTTGACCAAGATCGCGGGCGATCTGCGGCTGATGAACTCCGGGCCCCTCACCGGCTTTGGCGAAATCACCCTTCCCGCCCTCCAGCCCGGTTCGAGCATCATGCCCGCCAAGGTCAATCCGGTTATCGCCGAAGCGGTCCTCATGGCCGCGGCCCAGGTGATCGGCAACGATACCACCATCACCCTGGCCGGAATGGGAGGCAACTTCCAGCTCAATACTATGCTGCCGATCGCGGCGGCCAGGATCCTTGAATCCATCGATCTGCTCGCCGGCAGCGCTCGGAGTCTGGGAGAGAAGGCGATCGGCGGGATGAAGGTCAACCGCGAGGTCTACAGCCGGGCGCTGGCCCTGAATCCCATTCTGGTGACAGCCCTCAACCCGGTGATCGGTTATTTGAAGGCGGCGGAAATCGCTAAGATTGCCCAAAAAGAGAACCGGCCGGTCCTCGATGTGGCCTTGGAACATACCGATATTCCGGAAGAAGAGCTGAGAAACCTGCTCGATCCGAAGAATCTTGCCGAAGGCGGCGGCAAAAAAGGCTTCAGCGTCTGAAAAAACGTCGCCTGGCCAGGCCGATCAGCTGGCGCAGGTAATCGAGGATCACCTTGCGGTTCATTTTTGATTCGCCGAAATCCCGGTCCCTGAAGACGATGGGGATTTCCCTGACCCGCAGGTCGCTGCCGTACTCGGCAAGGACGGCAAGACCGATTTTAAAACCCGGCACATCGCCGGGCAGTTCGACCACCCGCCGTCTTTCCACGGCGAAAAATCCGGCAAGGGGATCGTTGACACTGCAGAACAGCAAGGCAGGGAGGGTGGCAAGCCGGGAGGATAGCCGGCGCGACAGGGGCCAGTCGGGCGTTGCGCCGCCGGCGACATATCTGCTGCCGATCACCATGTCATGGCTCCCGGCGATGAGGGGCGCGAGCAGGTCGGGAATGGCCTCCGCAGGGTGACTGAGATCGGCATCCATGACCAAAATAAATTGCGAGTCGGTGGCTTTGGCTCCGGCAATGACCGCGCCTGCCAGGCCGACATTGACTTGCCGCCGAAGCAGCCGGACCGGCCCACGGTTGTGCCAGGCGTCAATCCGGTCACCGGTCCCGTCCTTTGATGCCGAATCGACGAACAGCACATCAAAGGCAAGCCTCGAAGCCTCCCGGACCTGAAGTATCCTCTCCAGCAGAATATCGATGTTCTCCGCTTCGTTGAGAGTTGGAATGATGATCGTGACCGTGGTCAATGGAAAACCTCGTTTGAAAAGTCAGTTACCCAAACTCCTGTAGAGTCCGTCCGAAATTGCGTCTCGTTCTCCCCGCCCCCGCATACCAAAAGACATAACACTAGCCACTGATCTTTTTCAGCCCCAGATCATGCAGCGGCAGAATCGTCACGCCCAGCGCCTTTACTCTCTGGATCGATTCCCAGGCGGCCACCGCATCCAGGTGCACGCCCGGACAGACGGCAGGACCGTGAGCCGGAAAATTTTCCCGGTTGCAGCAGAAGCCGGTGATCACCGCCGGCCCCTCGACCGTTTCGATCATAACCGACAGCCCGCCCGGGCTATGTCCGGGTGAGTGGAGAACGCGGATGCCGGGCACGATCTCCGCCCCATCCTCGACCGGGATAAAGTCGATATCCTCGATAAAATACGTATCGTAACGATGATCGAGGGGATGAGGAGAATTGCAGAAGTCGATCTCCCGCTGATGAGTGTAAAATTTCGCCGCGGTGAATAACCGATTATTGCCGCAGTGATCATCGTGCAGATGGGTATTGATGACGATGTCGATATCCTGGACGGTGAGATTATGGACGGCCAGGCAATCGACCAGCGAAGCCGGCTCCATGCCTGTCTCCTGGCTGAACTGGACCGGGGTGAACAGCTCGTTCTCGTCCAGACCTGTGTCCACCAGGATATTGTGGCCTTCGCCCCGGACCAGAAATGCCCAGAGCGGCAGCCAGATTCTCGTCCCGTAACCTTTCTGGTAGGTCATTATTCCCTGATCCGGATTGCGAACGCCGGTGAGCAAAGGTGTGATGGAATATGCCATGGCACTCTCCTTTTAAGCAAAATTATATGAAACAGGGATAAAAACGAAAGACACTTCTGTAGCCCAGGATCCTCCTCTGTCTGGTATCAAAAAAGGATTGGAAAATCAAGGAAGAATGCACGTCAGATAGAGGTCGTGAGGATATCATCGCGATCCAGCTCCTGCCGCACCGCCTTGGCCAGGCCGCCGACGGTGTAGGGTTTTCGCAGATAGACCAGCACGCCCAGCTGCATGGCCTGTTCGACCCGATTGTATTCGGAATAGCCGCTGGCGATAAGCGCGCGCTGCTGCGGCTTGATCTGCAGGGCCTGACGGTAGGTCTCGATCCCGTCTATGCCGGGATCCATTATCATATCGAGCACAAGCAGATCGACCGGCCTTTTTTTCAGATAGGCGACGGCCTCTTCCCCGCTGGCCACCGCGTCGGCGATATACCCTAAATCGCGCAGGATATCGGTGGCAATGAGCCGTTGCTCCTTGACGTCGTCGACGACCAGGACCAGCTCGCCACTGCCTCGATACTTCTGCAGATCTTCCGGCTGCTCCAGAGCATGCAGCTGCATGGTCGCCGGAAAATAGAGGCTGAAGATCGCCCCTTCACCGGGCGCACTGCGGACATCGATATATCCCTTATGGTCCCGGACGGCACCCCAGACCACCGCCATGCCGAGCCCGGTCCCGCTGATGCCCATCTTTTTTCTGGTATAGAAGGGCTCGAAGATAAACCGCAAATCTTCCTCGGCAATACCGTGTCCGGTATCGCTGACGATAAGCATGACATAATGCCCCTCCGTCACCTCCTTATAGCCATGAATCGGCTTGTCAAGATAATGATTACGAAGAGTTATGGTGACAACTCCGCCTTCTGGCATGGCTTCGGCCGCGTTCGTCACCAGGTTCATCACCGTCTGACCGAGATGGACCGGCGACCCTTTGATCCGCAGG
>Ga0209317_1002399_pt1 | contig 13707 bp, 10 predicted proteins | sample RifGroB2_FD_183994 | JGI IMG/M metagenome (GOLD analysis project Ga0209317, IMG submission 183994) | Soil microbial communities from Rifle, Colorado, USA - Groundwater B2 (SPAdes) (version 2) | ecosystem: Environmental > Terrestrial > Soil > Unclassified | place: Rifle, Colorado | collected... | reverse complement strand
GGCAAGGTTCGCTTTTGGGAGATCACGAGGTTGACAGTTGTCTCGGCAGGTGTCCCGCGAAGATAAATTGTGACACGTGCCGCAAAAAGCTTTCGCAAAAGCGAGTGCCCGAAGATCTCAGGGACGATATCGACCGCTATTTAATATTTAGATGAGGAAAAGGGTAGTTGTCTCATAAAGCCGGAGGAATCGTGAAAATAATATATCTATTTCACAACCTCCGGCTCAGTTTTTCCCGGCCAAAACCTCCCCAACCCTTCTATTTTCTGTCGTTGACATAACAACGGCTTGTATGATTTAATTCACTACGTTATGTCAAGAATGTGTGATTTTTGCGGTAAAACCTATCAGCAAGGAAACTTGGTCCCGAGAGGGGTAGGTAACCGTGTTACCAGAAGAACATTGACCAGGAGAAAAGCCAATCTAAGAAGCAAAAGGCTTGAGATAAACGGCCGAATGGTTAGGGTGACCATCTGCGCGTCCTGTCTGAAAAGACTTAAAAAGGACATAAAAGAGGCTAATGTGGCTTTAGTGCAAGCAACCGCGCAAGTTCAAGCTTAAGCTACATATCCGTTCTCAAATTCTTTCCAGGACATTACCTTTTTGCCCTCTACCTGTAGGTCGTCGACGGAGATTTTGTCTTTTTCCATGTGAGCCGAATAAATTTTGACCGTTAATTCTCCGTCTACGTGATCCCTAAGCTTAATTTTCCCCGTGGCAAGACACCCGGCATCTTGAATATCCTTTAGATAAGTCCAGGCAATGGGCCAGGGATTAAACGCCCTTATTTTTTGGTGAATGCTTTTTGGATCGTTTTTCCAGCTTATGAGGCCGTCTTCCTTGAATATAAAAGTGTTGTGGGGGTGGGTTCTGGAAAAAGTGTACGTCGCGTTGTCTTCATTTTGAGGCATAGGTTTTATGCTTCCGGAACAATACCCGAGAATAACCTCCGGAAGTTTATCAGCAGCTACGTGAAATAAAGTTTCGTATAGGTCGCCGGATGTTTCGGTTTGGTTCATTTTATAACCTATTTGGCTAAGGATATCACCCGCATCCATCCGTTTGCTAGTGAGTTGATAGGTAACGCCCGTCGTCTCATCGCCGTTTAGTATTGCAAATTGTACGGGACTCGCTCCGCGGTATTTGGGTAGGAGAGAGAAGTGTATATTTATAAGTTTGCTCTCGAAAAATTTGATTATATCTTCGGGAATAATGTAGCTGAAATCGGCGACCACGCCGTAATCGGGCTTATATTTTTGAAGGTTTTCTAAAACTGTCTTTAGGTCATAGTCTCTGAGAGACCTTATTTCAACATATCTTACACCCTGCTCACGAGCCCATTTTTTAACGGCCGTTTCTCTTAATTCCCGGTTCCTTCCGACCTTGGTATCGCTTTTTGTCACGCACAGAACCAAAGAAAAGCTACTGTGAAGACTTTCCAGGATGGGAAGTGATCTGTCGGATGTTCCGAAAAAGGCTATTTTTAGTTTTTTCACTGTTCCTCCTGCGCGAATACGTTGTCCATTTCCTGTTCGGTAAGTATTTCTCCGATTACTCTGTCGGTAAACAGGATGCCGTCAAGGTGGTCTATCTCATGCTGAACCGTCCTTGCAAAAAAATCCTGTGCTTTTATTTTTATTCTGTCCCCGGAAATGTCCGTTGCGTCTACTTTTATTTTTTTGTAACGTTCGACCTTTCCGTAGGTATTGGGGACACTTAGACAGCCCTCGTAGTCAATTTCGGTCTCTTTGGAAGTGCTCACTATTTTAGGGTTTATGAGGACATAGTCTTCGTACGAATATTGACCGTTTTTAGCAGGGTCCGGAAAGAAATTCCTCACCACACACATCTTTTTGGAAACCCCGATCTGTGTGGCGGCTATCCCGGCACCCTCCGGATCTTTTGCCACTTCCAGGGTGTCCAGCAGGTCCTGTGCAAGTTTTTTTTCTTCTTCCCCGACCTTGTTTACCTTTTGGGCTTTGATACGCAACACCGGATCGGGTATTGTTACTATTTGTCTGACTGCCATGCGCATATTTTACCACTATTACGGGGTTTTTAGGTGAGCGGGGCAGCCGGACGCCCCCGTTGTGCTATACTCAAAAATGTTATTCTAAGGTAAATATGAAACTCGTAATCGTTGAGTCGCCTACAAAAGCAAAAACGCTGTCCAAGATCTTACCCCAGTCTTACAGCATAAAAGCTTCGATGGGACACATCAGAGACCTTCCAAAAAGCGGTCTTGGTGTGGATGTTGAGAAAGATTTCACGCCCGTATACGAGGTTCCGTCAAAAGCCAAAAAAGTTTTAACCGATCTGAAAAAAACTGCGAAAGAAGCGGAGGAAGTTGTATTGGCCACGGACCCCGACAGGGAAGGGGAGGCTATAGCGTGGCACCTGGAGGAGCTTTTGCGCGGAAAAAAAGACACCAGAACGTTCTCACGTGTTGTTTTTCATGAACTTACAAAAGAAGCAATAGACGAAGCCTTTAAAAATCCCGGTAAAATAGACTCGGATTTGGTGGATGCCCAGCAGGCGAGGCGTGTGCTGGATAGATTGGTCGGCTATAAACTGTCACCATTATTATGGAAAAAAGTCATGTACGGGTTGTCGGCAGGACGTGTTCAGAGCGTCGCTGTGCGTTTGGTTGTTGAACGTGAAAGAGAGCGCCAGGCCTTTACCCCCGAAGAATACTGGGGAGTTTTGGGGGAATTTCAAAACGGAAGCAAAAAAAAGATTTGGGCCGAACTTTCGGAGATAAAAGGCAAGAAAGTCGCGATAAAAAACGGGGAGCAGGCAGAAAAAATTAAGGCAGAGGCTCTAAAAGGTATTTATTCGGTAGTTTCACTAAAAAAATCCGAAAGAAAAAAGAACCCATATCCCCCTTTTAAGACGTCTACTTTACAGCAGGCAATGGCCAATATATACGGGTTTAACGCCAAAAAAACTATGCGGGCAGCTCAGGGTTTGTTTGAAAAAGGTTACATCACATACCATAGAACGGACTCACTGAGCCTTTCCCCTCAGTTTATCAACGAGGCCCGCGGACTGATAAAAAAGCGCTTCGGAGAGGCCTACTTACCTGATACCCCTAACCTATATAAGACGAAGTCGGCTAACGCTCAGGAAGCGCACGAGGCAATTAGACCTACTTTGGCATCCCGTGTACCCGAAAAAAGTATAGGGCTGGCAGGAGATGAGTTTAAAACATACTCAATAGTTTGGTTAAGAAGTTTAGAGTGCCAAATGAACCCATCTATATATGAACAGACATCTCTGTCTATAGGGTCGGACGATGGTTATATTTTCAAAGCATCGGGGTCCGTTGTGTTGTTTGAAGGGTGGTTGGCAGTAGCAAAAATGTTGGGGGTCAGAGAGGATGAAGAGGAAACCCCTAGTATTCTTCCTGAATTAGCCGAAGGAACCAAAATGAAGCTCCTGGAGATAAAAAATGAGCAGCATTTCACACAACCTCCGGCGAGATATAACGATGCCTCATTGATTAAAAAGATGGAAGAACTGGGCGTCGGGCGTCCTTCAACTTATGCGCCCACACTTTCCACAATACAAGACCGTAAATATGTGTTACGTGAAGGCAGATATTTCTATCCAAACGACGTCGCCTACGTGGTCGTTGACCTTTTAGTGGCGCATTTTCCGGAAATTGTTGACTACAACTTTACTGCTTTGATGGAAGAGAGCTTGGACAAGGTTGCTGAGGGTGAAATACAGTGGGTTCCTGTAATCCGCGAATTTTATAAACCGTTTGAGAAAAAAATAGGAGAGAAAGACAAAGAATTAAATAAAAGGGACGTGACGAATTTGGGAGAGAGTGAGGAAAAGTGCCCGGAGTGTGGACGTGTTCTTGTTTTTAAATTAGGTAAGTTTGGAAAGTTTTTGAGCTGTTCTGGATATCCGGAATGTAAGTATGCCAAGCCTTTGGAGCCTTTGAACGGAGCCGGGGGCGAAGATGAGGATTTTGGAAAATGTGATAAGTGCGAAGATGGGGTAATGGTGCTAAAACAGGGCAGGTTCGGCAAATTTTTGGCCTGCAGTAATTACCCTAAGTGTAAGAATACGAAGCCTTATTTGGATAAGATTGGGATGAAATGCCCCAAATGCGGGGAGGGCGAGGTGGTGAAGAAGAAAGCCAAGTGGAAGGAGTTTTACGGTTGTAGCAGGTATCCGGATTGTGATTGGAAGAGTTGGAAGAGTCCGATGGTTACTACGGGCAGTGCGGGTGACGGCGAGAAAGATGGGGATACGCGTGGGGAAGTTGAGTCGGTTGATAGTATTGCTTAGTCTCTGAAGGAGGCTCGGATTCCCATTTCTTTTAATCACCCATTAAATAATAGCCTGTAGTTGTATTTTCACTATCTTGATGCTACATTGTCACTAGTAATCCCTAATAATCAGGGGAACACGAATCACTAGAAAAGAGAGGAGGAGTAAAGAGATGAACAAGCCCGTTGTTTTGGCGGTGTCTTTAGGTGTGCTGTTACTTATTGTGTTTTTTGTCGTTTCGTGTGGTGGTTTGAGGAGCCAGTTAGCTTTCGTTCCCGTCGTAACAACGGGAGTAGTGTCTAGCGCTACCTCTACTAATACTTCAACTATAGTTCCACCTACTGTGACGGCGACTGTTACAGTCTCGTCTAGTCCCACGGTGACGGAAACTCCGGCACCGACGAGCACAAGAACAAAGGCTCCTACGCCAACGCAAATCTCGCTCCAAAAAGCTGTAAATGGCTATACCTTCTACGGTACCCAACTCAAGTTCTTGGAGGAAAATTTTGGCTGGAGCTATGACCTTATCGGGTGCCCCCCAAATTATTATAAGGTCACTAACGTTCTGGACCGCACGCCGGGAATTTGCGCAGGAAGAGCCTACGTTCCAGAAGGTGATAGGAAGTATCACCTCTATCTTTTGAAAGCCAATTTTTTCAAAAGTGTAGAAGGTGTATCCGGAGGGGTGCCCTACGGATTTATGTTCTATCTGTATAAGGGCTCCGCTCTTCCATCCGACATCGACTGGCTGAACATTCCTCCCTCAAGAGTATGGGAGCTAGTTTACGGGCGGTATATGCGGGAGAGTGCAGTAAAGTATAGTGAGAACAAGTGCGGTTTTAAAGAGATTCCTGGTCCGCAGGCTGTGTTTCCATTAACGGCTGAGGAATACGAAGCAGTCTCTGCATTACCGAATTTGTTCCCTTTATGGATAGAAACTTGCAGCATCGTAAGTAATTAGTTTTACCGGGTCGGGAAAATGAAACTTATATTTTTCCCGACCCCTCTTTTTATTGACACGCGACCCCTTTCTATTCAAACTTAGTACATGCGCAAAGGGTTGCTCTTTTTTCTTATTTTTCCACTCTTAATACTCGGGGCTTACTCACTAATAAGGAGTTATCAACCTAGCTTGCTGAATTTTTTAATAGGCAGGGACGTGGCGGATAGTAGTGTCCAGAAGTCAACTTTTTCATCCTACACAGAATACGTTACAGATAAGGATTTAGGGCTTTATCCAGGTGAAAAAAAAGTTAATAAGGGTTCAGAAGAGTTTCTCGAGTACGTTAACGATAGTACTAAAGCTTCCCAAATATTCACTGTTTACAGAATGTTTATAGTAGAGAAAGTGGAAGATGCTCGAAGCGGGAAATTTACACTGACTGATGAGGGCAAACGCGCAACCTATCTCTTTGAATGTAGCGTTGACAGGACTTCTGCGCATAAGTTTACCAATCTACAGTTTATTTCTTCAGGGTTTGATTTTAATTCCACGGCAGTGCAAGGAGACAGCGTATTTACAAAATGCAAAAATGAAGAGTGTACCATTTTAGGTCCCGATTGTATTATCATTAAGAAGGAACTATGAGAAAGATCACGACCGTTCAGAATTTTTTGTTTAGTTCAAATCCGGAAGGTAAGCTTGCGTTTTTCGTTTTAGCCTTTTTTGCCCTTTTTTTATTTGTACCTCAAAACAAAAGTTATTCAGCTACATGCGGTCCGATTGAATGTAGTTCTCAAGGTAAATATAATTGCCAGAGTGACACAATGTGCTGTACCGGAAACGGATGTCCGAGCTGGGATTGCCGAGATTCAGGTACAGGATGCTTTTGGACAGGAGACGAAACAGGAGCGGGCACTTGCGGCAGGCAATGCGCGGCTAATTTTGTGTGTTACAACTCCTCAACTGGCGACACCTGTGCTAGTAGTAACTGCAGCCCAACACCGAAAAATGGCTGTGACTGGTATTGTCTTGCCGGCTGGGTAGCCCCGGGAACCGGTGTGGGTAGTACATATACCTGCACGTGGGGCCTGGATCCTTCCAGTACGTGCGCTTATTGTTCCGGTTCCGGTGTGGGCGTTACGTCCCCACCTCCGGGTACAACATATGGCAAAATCACCGGCAGAATGTTCTCGGATTACAATAAAGATAATCAACCTAACGGAAGCGGTGAAACCTGGTCAACCTCAACATCCGCATGTGCTGTCTATAAGAGCGACACTCTGAATAATACGATAGGGGGAAGCAATATAATTCCCGGCACGGGTTGGTCATGCGATGGGTCAGGAGCCTATTCTGTCTCAAATGACATCGTTACGGGGTTAAAAGATGTTACTTTAGTCGGGGCTTTACCCGGCAGTGTTAATTGCGGTAATGTAAAGTGGTCATACAGTACCAGCCCGGGCAGCAACGGAAAATCCGGAAGCGGGTGCGTAGCAGCCGGCTTGAACATTACAACAGGAGCCAATTATTTGTGGTGGTGGGCTGTTCCGAACACACCCCCAACTGTCACCCTATCACCCACAACCATAAACTATTCTGCGGGCGGGGAAGTGCACGCCGTAAAAGTTGGTATAACCGACCCCAATCCCAACGGTACTCTAAAAATTCCCTCTACCCTTACTGCAGGTCTTGGTGCAACAAGACAAACGGTTGCAATTGAATTTCTGGCGTACGGTAACCAGTATAACGGCCAGTGGCCGATAGTCAGAATTTACGGTTGGAGAAAAGATACCGGTGTCAGAGTGTTGATTGCAGATGCGTGGAGAGCTGGTGCTACAGACATTCTCATAGATTCTGCTACGCCCAAATGGTTTTATGTGGGTGTGCCGTGGACTGATGCCAATGCCTATAGCCATTTTGATCTTGAGTTTATAAATGATATTTGGGATCCGGTTACCCGTACCGGTACGGATGTTTTTGTTGATAACGTCAGTTTTTTCCAGGACGATCCCGTGTGGGATTGGTATCCTTACGTAGTCCAGGCCGAGGACGCGAATTGGGTGCAATATGATAGGGGGGATCCTGACGATGGTTACGATGTTCTTCCTTCGATATCCTGGCCAATTGTGCCTAACAGTGGGAACAATTACATCATGATGGCGTGGGGCGGTGCCCTGAGGTTCCCGGTCTTATGGACATCCCCGAGTACAAGTACGTCCGGCAACATGACTTTTAATGTTTCCGATGAGTACGGGACTGTCGTGAGTAAGAGTGTTTCAATAAATCCAAGAACCAGAAATATAAGTGGAAAGCTCTGGACAATACCATCGGGTACTGTGGTAGATAATGCTTATTGTACTAACAATCGTGCTTCCGCCCCCGGACTTTCGCCCGCCAGGGTAACTGCGAACTACACAGGGCTTTTTGACGATACCGATGGTGGCGGCCTATACAATATTCCGAACGTTTTTGGTTATATTGACAATCTATCTCTATCCAATGTCACCTCACCTCCCGTATACAGAATTGCCTGTGTCAACGATGAGGCGTGGACTGAAACGGGTCTTACGACATCGCACATTGCGAACACCTCACCTACCAACCAAACTATCAACATAGGTCTTCGTATCATCGACGCCAAAAAATGGATAGCGGGGATGGGAAGTGACATATACGCAAAAAATATTGCAATGTACCTGCCTTCAATTTCCTGTCCTAATTCGCAAACTTATTTATGTCCTTCTTTTCCGCCTTCGGGCTATTACGCCTTAAATTACGGCGCCGCATCTTCGACGGTATTTACAGGAACTGCTGCCAACTCGATAGGACCTGTGATCCAGAGACTGTCGGAATCCGGGATTACAGCGACCAAGATCGGGGATAAATTTGCCTCGAAGAACAAAGAGTATTTCAAGACGGTAAGCCAGATGATCAAAGATATAACTGCGGATACTACGAACGGATACCCGAGAGTAACAGGCGCCTATCTATATTATTCAAACAACACGACACTTCAACCCAACTCAATCACAATAATGTCTCCCGCCCATAGTATATATACGTACTCAGCTTACAACGTCCCAAGCGGTGTAGCTTTTCTCATAGTGCCGAAATACGGCAATGAACCGTTGTATATCAACAACATCATTGCCAGGGGAGCGGGGAGACTGGTTGTTTTGGCGGATAGGGATGTGATTATAGGTAACTCTATTCCGGCAAGTAACACCGGTTCCTGCGATCCCAAAACCTGTGTTAGCACTTCTTCTCCGACGGCGCCTATACCTAGCATACAGGCTTCAATTATAAGTACGGGTAAGATAACTATAGAAAATTACCCGGTTACAGCAACATCGTCTCCCGGAATGATAGTAGTAGAGGGGACACTCGCCGGTGCAGGCGACTTGACCGTGAAAAGAGACCTTGGGTCGGCTTCGAACGAGTTCAGACCCGCCCTTTTTATTAGGTACAATCCGTTGTATATGACGGCTCTCAACAAAATTGCTGTGGAAAATTCTATCCCGGCGTTAAACGATCTTTTCACATTCGATTTTTCGCAGGAGGAGAAAAAATGACCTTTACCGGAAAAATGTCGGATATTTTCAGAAACAACGGCGGTCAGGCTCTTCTTTTTGTGGTTGTGGCTTTAACAATATCGATGGTCGTCGGAGTATCGGTTGCGACACGAACCCTTTCTGTGTCAAAAAGGGTTTCAACTACCGACACCCAGGCCAGAGTGTACTATGCCGCCGAAGCAGGAATAGAGAGGTTTGTCGCCCTTACAATGAGCGAACTTCTTGCTGTATCAAATAAAGATGGCTGTGGGAGTACCGGAGCTACACGTCCGCCGGGCGGAAATTGTGAGTTTCCTTTAGGGGGAGATATTATCACCAATACCAATGTGGATGTTACGGCCATAAGTTATAACGAGAGTGAGCCGAGTAACCACTATTCTGTAAATGCTAAAAACGGAACATTCTCAGGCATAGCCTTATCAGGATACACGGGTGGTCAGGTAACCATTTGCTGGATCAGCAACAATCCAAGTGCAGTTTTCTATTCTCTTTGGAATTCTGCCGCCCTAATAGCCAAGAATATTTTAGCTCCAAACGGATGGGTAAATAGCAGTGGAATGAATTTGACCCAGCCGGTTATGGCAAACGATGTTGTGAAACCCACGTACTCCAGTTGTAAAGCCGTTACTACGCCAAATACTTCTTACATGCTATACGTCATGCCTCTTGGGGACACTGCAAAGATAGGGATTTTCCCCGGCAGTACCGATCTTCCGCTCCAGGGGTTCAGAATAACTTCCAAGGCGACACTTCAGCAGGGTGCCCCACAGGTACAAGTGACGAAAGTGATAGAAACGATAAGGTCTTATAACCATGTTCCCGGGTTTTTCGACTCTATTATATATACCCAGGGGGGTATTATCGCGAACTAAATCTCATTGTATGAGTAACTAGTATACTCAATTTGTGTTCGGTTAGGTGTAGAAAAACTAAGACAATCGGTTTTGGAGAAAATCGGCGGACACCGTTGAATGAGCGGTCTGTAATTAGAATCCCGAGCACATTTTTCTTTAATTCAGGATCGGTAAGAATTGGACAATACGCCGTAAATATAGTAAAATGCCGCTATCCAAATGTTCGAATAGTAAAGAGATAGGAGAGCGGAAATGAAAAAGACTTTGGCAATACTTGCAAGAGTCAGCCTGTTGTTTCTGATTATTTTTACCCCACTCAACTCATCTGTTGTCTTATCGCAGGGTGGGAAGGCTTCCGTTGTTTCTGTTGCAGAAAGTATAGGCAAACAGAGAACGGCAGCTGAAGAAAATAACGTGCGATCGCGGCCTGCAGGGAGATGGACTACTCAATGTGACTCCATCAATGTTCTCCATATAACCTGGATCACTGAGATCCGGTTAAAGGGAGGGATTTTCATTATCGAGTCGGAGTTCAACAACTTCGCTGAGAGGTTCGGTAAGAAGGCATCGCCCAATCTTGATACGGCATTTAAAGTAATGCTTGAGCCCGACACTATTTGGCTCGAGATAATGTCTGACGGAACGTTCGCTCCCGAGAATACAGGATTCAACCAATCGGTGGTAGCTTATGCCTATCCTGGTGGATACAAAGCTATAGCCGAAGAGTTAAATTCTCTTGGAATCGATTGGGAGGAGCTGTACACGGAGTTGAAGGCGTCTGCCTTGGAAATTAGAAAGTCCGTAGATAGCACTTTTTGTTCTCCTCCTCCGAAAAAGCAGGGATGGCCACGATTTTTGACGGGGTAGGTTGGGAAAAATAAGGGTATAAAAGAAACCACTTATTTCCACTCCCTATCTCCGCAAGTGTTTTAACGCCGCCTTTTGGTTCAGAATATTGAATCTTGGGGCGGCGTTTTCGTATTTTAAACGAATCAGCGTGGTAACCTGTAGTTGTGATTTAATACCGTGTGTGCTATATTTATGATAGGAATAAGTAAAAACCAATAAATACGGAAAATAGAAAAGAGAGGAGGAAATTGAGATGAGAAGGCTAGTGGTTCTGATCGTTGTTATTGTAATGATCTTAACACCGTTTTGGAACTACCCTGTTTTTGGCGGTTATGTTTGGTCAAACTCTTTGGGTGGATTTTCCTCCAGTAGGGTAGTTGTACCAGACAGTAATGTTTGGACAAAAAACCAAACAGAAATCTTCGTTAACAATGTTGTTTACCCGATCTTTCGGGATCCAGGCTATTACCCCGGGTCTGATGTCATGATGGGCACGTTCGCCATTCTGATGGGATGCACGGGAAATTGTGTGGAATGGATCGCCCATGTGGTAGAAGTGGACAACATAACACCTAACTACATGTGTACTTGGGTATACGAATACGGCGTAAATCAGGACTATGGGAGGCATCGGTTTGAAAAAAGGGAAGTTGTAGAGGTTATGAGCAGGGCCGTTTATTTGCGCTACCTCGAAGATTTTCTTGGGACCGAAATGAAACCCAACTGCCCGCAATTTATGGTCGATTGATTAGCACATTTGCCGAGATAAACTTCTCTTATCTCGGCAATTTTTTGAAACATTTGCGCCGTAAGTGCGTACTTTCCTCTATTTTGATTTGTAGAACATTTTAATAGTACAATGCAATTGTTTATGAAAATCATAAAAAAAACTGCTTTGGTACTTTTATTGGCCACGGTTATAGTGGGCTCAAGCTTCTTATATTTTAGGTATTTTTTCGTCAGAATTCCGATATTCCCGAGGGGCGATGGTGAAACTAAGATCGCGACTGCGGAGCTTCCAACCGCTTTTAATGTAGATGAGGCTTCCTTTGTAGACGATCCTGATGTCGGAGTGGTTACAGGCAGTGATGTTAAAAACGAAGTAGCAGAAGAGTTTTGGAACATGTTCCACGTAGCTGCCAAAAGACCCGAAGACATCAGTAAGGTCTATAAAAGATATAGTATTAATGCGGTTGGAAAAACCGGTATCACAGGTACTCTATTGGGGACAGACAGGTCTCAATCTCTGCAACCGGAATGTTTACTTGCAAAGACGGCCTTGTTTAAGAGTGTTAACATGGAATTTGTATCAGCGGGTTTCGATGTCAAAAAAGAAATAAAAATAGGAGATACTTTGTTTATTAAGTGTGGGTCGGAAACATGCGAATCGGTCAGTAATGAGTGTGTAATCGTAAGGTTTCCATCAAATTAGAGTACGTGTGAAATAGCTGTTCACGACGCTGGGGTTCTCTTCAAATCTTCTCGACACTTTTGTTTGTTTATTCCTTTACTTACTCTTTTTTTCCATGCTAGTATTTCTTATATATATGAGGAAAGTACGTTTCCTGTTTTTAATTTTGCTATTAGTCGGTTTAGGCTTTTTCCTAGGTTCGGAGAATAGGATAGTCTTTGCCCAAGATTGCAGCGGATGTACCGGTCCCGGCGAGTATGTGTGTGGTTCAAGTTGGGGCGCAAACGATATGTGTTGCACTGGTGGAGGCTGCCCTAGTTATGAATGTAGTGACGATACATATAATAGTGCTAATAATTGTGGTGGTACTTGGATGTGTTGTCTTGGTGGCGCGGCGTATCCCGATCCCTGCAATCAATCTGTTTGTACACCTGAATGGGTTTATTTGACTTTAGGCACCTGTGAGTATTGCCCTGCAAGCGGTGGTGGCGGTGGTGATGGCGGTGGTACCACATACGGTCAGGTCATCGGCCGCATCTGGACCGATGTAAATAAAAATGGCTCTTTCGATGGAGTTTCGGAACTGTGGTCGAATAGTACCACAACCTGTTCCACATACAAAAATGATAGTTTTAATATTACCGTGGGTGGTGTAAACAAACTTTCCGGCTGGTTATGTAATGACGGAGGAGGCGGGGTTCAAATGTCCTACTACAGGACAAGTGATATAGAAACAGGTTCGAGAAGTCTCACCTTGACCGGAGTCCCTGCGGGTTATACATGCGTCAATGCAGGGTGTTCGCAAACCCTTACGGTTGCTCAGGGGGATAATCACATATGGTGGCAGCTTAATAAAACAAACACACCTCCAACCGTCACCTTATCACCCACAACCATAAACTATTCTGCGGGCGGAGTAGTCTACCCGGTGAAAATAGGTGTTGAAGACCCGGATCCTTACGGTCAGCTCAGAATTTCCTCCACCACTAACGTGGGATCCATAAGAGATACTGCCGCCATAGAAATTAACGCATACGGTACATCTTATGGCGGTGTCTGGCCAAAACTCGATATTTACGGTTTCAGAAAGACCGATGGGGTGCGCAGTTCCTCACCCATAGCCACTATCACAGTAAGTTCTTCAACCCGAGCGACTTTTTGGGTTCCCATCGCGGCTTACAATACTTATAGTCATTTTGATTTGGTGTTTTCAAACGACGCTTGGGATCCCGTGACAAAAACAGGACGTGATATATGGATAGACGACGTTCTTTTGCACTCCATACCTCCCGGACCGATGGGCACGGATATATATACAGTCCAGGCCGAAAACACCAGTTTAATACAGTATGACGTAGGTGTAAGTTACAACGATGCTTATGATTTCATGACTCCAGCTAGAAACGCCGCTATGACGAGTACTCCGGGCTATTTATTAATGGCGTGGGGCGGCTCTTTGAGACTTCCCGCCCTTTGGGTTTCTCCATATACAGCAACTTCCGGCAATCTCACATTTAATGTATACGACGAACCCACAACGTCTACTCCTGTGACAAGAAGTGTGACTATAGCCCCCGTAACGGGCACTTTGACGGGAAACATTTGGGTAGCTACAGGCCAGACCGTCAATTGCTCGGACTTAACTGCACGTGGTTCTCACCCATCGATACCGATAACAGTGACGGCAAATCCTCAGGCTCTGAGTGGGGCTATGAACGGTAGCACGGGAAACTACAGTGTCCCCGGTTTATTTGGGACTATAAATACTGTGTCACTCACGGGTGCGGGTTTGAC
>Ga0209317_1002398_pt1 | contig 13711 bp, 15 predicted proteins | sample RifGroB2_FD_183994 | JGI IMG/M metagenome (GOLD analysis project Ga0209317, IMG submission 183994) | Soil microbial communities from Rifle, Colorado, USA - Groundwater B2 (SPAdes) (version 2) | ecosystem: Environmental > Terrestrial > Soil > Unclassified | place: Rifle, Colorado | collected... | reverse complement strand
CTCCTTCATGTGCAACGCCCCCCAGGGGATGACAACCGTGTCGTAGCGGCCAAGCGCCTTTTCCAGATGACGGATCACGCCCACGTTCCGGTGGTGCAGGATGTCGTCCATGATGATGCCAGACATTTCCGGGGTTATGTTCTTCTCACCCCAGCTGTTGACCGCCAGAAGCCCCTTAATGAAGGAAGGGCTACCCTGCATGTGCTTTCCGATGGCATTGAGAAAAAGGATGGTTGCTGGCCGCAGGTCGCTGACATCCACATCTGCCCGGAGAAGATCGGCCTGCCCTGCCTGCTCCACGTTGACAGCGTCCCGAGAGCTCGCCTTGGGGGATTCGAGCTCTTCCGCCTCAATGAGCCTGCCCCGGAAACGCATCTCTTGCTGGGATGTAAGCCCCAGGAAACCGGCCATTTTACCGTAGTCGATCTTGTTTCTAAGCAGGTTCTTGTCGTCGCTGACCCCTTCGGCCAATACGATGCTCCGCCCCGCAGCGAGCGAACCAGCCAGTTCGTCATAATATTCCTTATCTCCCACGTGGATCATGGCAGCCAGCCGGATCGTGCGGTTGTCGCGCCGGTAGACCCGCTCGGTCATCAGGAGCCCTTGGGGCGCAAGACGCATGAAGCCCGAGGTATATTCGAACATGTAGGCGTTCGCCACAGAGAGCCCGAGCAGCACCAGGACCAGCGGAAGTACGAACAGATTGGCCGCGCTGAAGACCAGGGTGTTCCTGAGACTGAAAAACGGGGAGGAGAACTGCTCCGGCGGCATCGTCAGGGAACGCCCAGCCCCCTTCCTGAGGCTGTAGAGCGGGAGCATGCCCAGCGCGACCTGAACGGCCGCCATAAAAAGCCCGAAGGCCGGAATCCCGGCAAGCGCCGGAAAAAGCCAGGTGGACAAGGTGCAGAAGAATATAAAGATAATCTGGGGGAGAAAAACCCGTTTGGGCAGCCGCTGGTCGATGCCCAGACAAAGATATACCGCAGCGGCCATAACGATGACGTTCAGCGCCAGCAGGTTTCTGAGCGCGGTAAAGGGCGCCAGCGGCGTAAGCAGGGGCACAAGTTCGTCAACAAGGGAGAAACCCCCATCGGCAAGAAACAGGATCAGGAACAGGTTGGCAAAGATTCTCATCGGTTAACTTCCATTGTGGCGGGCCGTGCTTTAGCATTGGCAGGATCAGTCGTGACGCGGGCTTCCAAAATCCATGTTCGTCTTTTCAAAGGGACACGTTTTTGAGCTTGATCCCGTCAGCGGTCATGTCGATCAGCCCATCCTTGTACAAACCGCCGACTGCTTTCTTGAAGCTCTTCTTGCTCAACCGCAGCAGTTCGGCAATGGCTTCCGGCGAGCTTTTGTCGGTAATGGGAAGCAATCCTTTATGGGCTTTCAGGGCCTCAAGGACAATCTCCCGGTCCGCCGCCGCCTCCTGAACACCACCTTTGCGCAGCGTGACATCGATCTTGCCATCCTCCCGGATCTTTTTCACATATCCCCGCATCCGCTCGCCACAGACCGGGGTGATGACGAGTTCACTGCGAAACAGCAGGCCGGCAAAGGTATTGTTGATAACTACCTTGGCTCCCAAATCACTGAAGGCATAGACCTGCAGATCAACCTCATCCCCCTCAAACAGAGTGCCATCGGCCGGCTTGAGGAATTTGTCCAGCTTGGCTGAAGCGGCGACCCGGCCGCTGGTATGCAGATAAACGCTCACCAGAACCTGCTCCCCTCTTCTCAGCGGAGCCGTCTGTTCGCCAAAAGGCAGCAGCAGATCCTTTTCCAGTCCCCAGTCCAGGAAGGTGCCGACGGCAACATTGTCCTTCACCTTCAAAAAAGCGATATCCCCCACCACTGCCCGGGGTTTCCTGGTCGTGGCCGTCAGGCGACCTTCCGAATCAACATAGATGAATACATCCAGCATGGCACCCGGCTCGGCCCCTTTGGGAACAAGTCTGCTCGGAAGCAGAATCTCCCCTTGGCTGGACGATAAAAAAGCGCCGGAAGCGTTGATTCTGGCTATTTCCAAACGATTGTAATTACCGATATTAAGCATAGTTTCTCTCATTCTTTCAAAAAGTTTAGGAACAAAATCATGATTCCGTATCAATGGTATATTTGCTTATCAGGCGGCGTTCTTCAAAATATCTCACTGTCAGGGGAAGCAGAGCCGCAACAAAGATCAGGGAGCAGCCGAACCACTCACGCGGATTCAAGCGCTCCCCCAGGATGAAGAAGCCGGCCACCAGGCTCCAGACCGGGTCAAGCGTATAAATCAGCCCGGCCCGGGTTGGAGTCACATAGCGTTGAAAGACATTCTGCAGCGTAAAACAAACTACGGTGGGAAAGACCGCGCAGTACAAGACCGTCATGACGGCGGTCCAGGAAACGGCCATGTGAGGAACAGGGATAGTCAGGCTGACCAATCCGGCCATGAGCGCCACAGTGGCGAACTGAACCATGGAGATCAGATAAACGTCGTCATCTTTAAGCACCTTGGAGACGGTGATGATATGTCCGGCAATGAAGAAGGCGCAGATTGTGGAGATCAGATCGCCCCGGTTGAAGCCGACACCGCCGCCGGTGGCCAAAAACCAGATGCCCGATACGGCCAGCGTGATGCCAAACCAGTTCATCCGGCCGATGCGATCGCGCCAGACCAGCTTGGTAATGATCGGAATGAACAGCACGAACAGGTTGTTCAGCACGCCGGCCCGCGAGATGCTGGTCCCCTGAACACCGTACACAAAGGTGATGTTGGTCAGGCCCAGCGCCATTCCCACGATCATGCCGCGCTTTAGAATCCCTCGGTTCAGCGCCCCCAGCCGGCGACCAAAAACAAGCAGCATGATCAGGGTCGCTAAAGTAAAACGGGTGAAGACAAACAGCTGGGGCGGGATCTCGCGCAGACCGATCTTGCTGAACAGGAAACTGCCGCCCCAGAAAAAGGTTGTCAGGATCAGGAAGAAATAAATCCGCCCCTGCGAGGGACGTTCAATACTGGTCACAGGTCCGGCGCCCCCTGCGACCCGAATGCCTGTTGGGCCAGGTATTCGGCAATGACCGGCAAATCGGCCTCAGCCCAGTCCAGTTCGAGCATGCGCACAGGCTCCATCCAGGCCACGGCCCGGTGCTCATGCAGCGTCATGACACCATTAACCAGTGAACAGACAAAGGGATGCAGCGTCACCCGGAAGTTTTCATAGCTGTGCGTTACCGCTGACAACGCCGATCCGATGGCGATCTCCAGGGCCAATTCCTCGCGCAGTTCGCGGGCCAGGCATCGTTGGGCGGTCTCGCCCGGCTCCAGCTTGCCGCCCGGGAATTCCCACTTGAGCGGCAGGCTCATGCTCTCGCTGCGCTGGGCAGCCAGAACCTTGCCGTTATGTTCGATGATGGCACAGGCCACGTGAAGGTGAGGTTTCATGGCATCAATCTCAAGAGCACCCATCCGGATGCATGCCAGCAACTCGTCCAAGGTCCCCACGCCTACATCGGCCAGTTCCGGCCAACGGAAACCGCGGGTGGTATCGACATGTACCGTCAGGGCGCCTGCGGCACGCCCGGCCTGCAGGTCATAAAGGTAATCGCCGACCATCACCATGGCTGCGGGATCGGCATTCCAGCGGACGGCCAGATGGTGAATGCCGTCAGGATCCGGCTTGGGAGGGGATTCATCACGACCGAGGACATTGTCCGCCTCGAAATAGTCTCCCAGACCGATCAGCTCCAGGGTACGCAAGGCATTCTCGCGGGTATTGCGAGTCAGCACACCCAGACTGGCGCCGATGGAGTGCAGGTGATCAACCAATTCCCAGGCCCCGTGGGCCGCCTGGGTCACAGCGGACAACTCCAGCTCAATCTCCTGCAAACGGTTGTGGAGCGGGCGGGCGTGGTGCTCAGGCAGGGAGGCCAGGTGCCCGAGTATATCGGAACCATCCGGGATGGAGAGTTCGCGCCGGATAGCGGCAAAATCATGCACAGCCACAGTCAATGTTCCGTCCAGATCGAAGACCCAGTGGCTTTGGCCGGCAATCCTGGCTGCAGCCGTACAATTACTATCGTTATCTTTCAATCGGGAATCCCGCTTCCTGCCACTCTTCATAGGTAATCTGCCAAATATCGGAAAAAGACATTCTCTTCAGCTTGCGGTAAGCAGTGTAACTGCGTGCTCCGAACAGGCAGTAGATCACAACCTTCTTTGATCTGTCCAACCGGGCCACATCTGCGAAGTTCGTCACCGGGATGTTGATGGCTCCCGGAAGGTGTCCTTCGGCATATTCATTCGGTTCACGAACGTCTACCAGCACAAATGTACCCGGCTTCTTTTCCATCATGGCCCTGAACTCCTTGGCAGGGATGATGGTGTTCTTGACCCTCGTCTCATAATCAGGACCAACATACAGGGCAAAGCCCTTGTCCTCCCAGCCCGGTATCCCCTCTTTCAGCACGAACAGGTTTTTGAATCCCAGTGTAGCAGCGACACGCGCTGACTGTGCGCTTTTCCCTCACGAAGAACCGCTGCAATAAAATAACAGATTTGAATCTTTGGGGAAATTCAGCGCCGACGGGTCCTTCTCCAGCCTGGCCCAGGGAATGTTGAGCGCACCTTTGATATGCGCATCCTGGTACTCACCGTAAGAGCGTGTATCGACCAGTACCAGATGCTGTTCCTTACGCTCGATCATAGCCCTGAGTTCCTCACTGGTTATAGCCGTAAAAACATCGGCTGCAGCTACCGACACAACCCCGAACAACAACAGGCCTACAATCACCAGCAGTATATAGTTACTTCTCACAGCATATTCCTTTCAATCAAATCCCGTACCTTATCATCTCTCAACGTGCACCGCCAGCCACACCGTCTTTTCGCGTAGATCCGTCCAGACCACTCGGTGGCGGCAGTGGGCCGGAATCATAACATAATCTCCGGCTTTCAATGTTCGCTCGCCGGCTTCGCCCTCAAACAGCAGACCGGCGCCCCCTGTCAGCAACAAAACCCACTCATCCTGACGCTGATCAAACCATTCCCCCTCCGGCGTTGACTGACCGCTGGAGACGATTCTCTCGATGCGGACATTTCCCGCGTTGACCAGCGTTTCCATGATCTCTTCAGGTAGGACATCCGGGATATTTGCAAATATGTTTTCATGCAACATGCAATGTTTCCCCTTGCTGGACAGTTTACAAAAATATTCGTACTTACGCCACCACGATTATTATAGAAGCGCGGTCAAAGTCGAATTGTCAGCAAGCAAACATCAGAAATAATGTTTGGCCAGCGCGTGATACTATCTGTACTACCGGCCTAGTACTGAAACCGCCACTGTAAACGCTTTATGCGTTGTTTAAATTGTGCATTTCAAAAATTTATGCTATGGTTTGCCGCACTTAATTACGTTTATCACATGAGTAACCATGCGCAAAACCAACATAAGGCTAAGTCCATTCAGCATTGTCATATTCTACGCTTGCATCGGCGGCATATGGCTAATTTTCAGCTCCGCAAAGATCATCACCAGCCTGTTTCAAGAGCATCCCGCCGTTCAATTACTGGAAGTCAACAACATCATCTTCATTATGGTTTCATCCTGGTTACTGTACTTTTTGATTCGCAAGAGCGAAGCCAACATTAAAAACCGGGAACAGGCTCTCAGCAGGCTTAACCGGGCACTCAAGGCATACAGCGAATGCCACCAGACACTCATCAGGGCCGACAACGAAATGCAGCTTATGCAAAATATCTGTCGAACGATAGTCGAGGCCGGGGGCTACCGTGTAGCCTGGGTAGGAATTGCGGAAAAAGATGAAGACAAGACGATCAGGCCAGTTGCTCAATGGGGTGACACTCAAGGGTATCTGAAAAATCTGAATGTGAGCTGGTCAAACACGGATCACGGACGGGGACCGACCGGAACCGCCATCAAGACCGGCAAACCGGTGGTAGTCCAGTACATCGAGTATGACCCGAAATGGGAAATCTGGCGGGAAAACGCCCTCCGGCACGGGTTCTATTCATCCATCTCTTTGCCGCTTGTTACTGGCAGCCGGCCATTCGGGGCGCTGGTTATCTTTTCCGGTGAAACGCACGCCTTTGACGAAGATGAAGTCAAGCTGTTGTCGGAACTGTCCGATGACCTTTCCTACGGCATTACCAGCCTCCGTGTAGCCATAGAAAGCGAGAAGGTCGAAAAGGAGTACCGACTGCTTGCATCGGTCATTGAACAAGCAAATGAGGGCATATTCCTTATTGACAGCAAAGGGGTCATCCAGTATGTAAACCCGGCAGTAACGACAATTAATGGTCGTTCGTCACATGACATGATCGGGTACAATATCAATACACTGGTATACCAGGAACCTGAGAGACAGTTCTATGAAGCCATATTGAAGGCCAGTTTTCAGGAAGAGCACCTGGTTGATCATTTTCAATACAAGCAGGAAAACGGGATAATTCTTGAACTTGACGTGATTACCTGGTCTGTGTCGGACAGCGTCGGAAACATCATCAGCCATGTAGCCCTGATTCGTGATGTATCCTACGAAATGCAACTGGAGAGTCAATTGCGCCGAGCGCAGCGAATGGAGGCAATCGGCACCCTGGCAGGCGGCATAGCCCATGATTTCAACAACACACTGGCATCCATCATCACCTGTACCGAGATGGCCCTGGAAGAGGCCCCCAAAGGCAGCACAATCAAGGAGCTGTTGGATATTGTCCTCAAATCCGGCCTGAGGGGTAAAAACCTGGTCAAGCAGATACTTACCTTCAGCCGCCAGGGCGAGCAGGAGCGGCAAGAGGTCCGGGTTGACCTTGTGGTGAGTGAATGTCTCAAACTCCTGCGAGCAACACTGATGCCTACTATCGAAATAATGCTTCATATAGATAAAAATCTAGGGCTGGTATTTGCCGATCCAACCCAGATTCAGCAGATAGTTATGAACCTTTGCACCAATGCCGTGCATGCCATGCGCGGTCAAGCACATGGCGAAATGGAGATCTGGCTGAATAACGTCGAAATCGACCGTATTTCCGTTACCAATTTCGGCAACCTGCCGCCAGGCCCGTTCCTGTGCCTGACCGTCGGCGACAACGGCCATGGCATGGACGAAAAGACGATAGATCGCATCTTCGACCCGTTTTTCTCCACCAAGGGGCAGTCCGAGGGCACAGGTCTGGGACTGTCGGTAATTCACGGAATTGTAAGCAATCATGGTGGCGCAATTACGGTAGAGAGCACATTGGGTCAAGGTTCACAATTCAAGGTTTATCTTCCCCGGCTGGATAAATCCACCAAGGTCACAGCCGACGCGCCATCCGTCACTGTCGCACCAGGAACCGAGTGCATACTGCTGGTGGATGATGAGGAGAACCTCGTTTTTGGAACGAAACGGATGCTCAAACAGCTTGGTTACAATGTAATTGCCCGGACAAACCCTCTTGATGCTCTGCAATTATTTCGCGCCGCGCCCGAACAGTTTGATCTTATCATCACCGATCAGGCAATGCCGCATATGAACGGCACTGAACTTGCCCGGGAGTTGACACGTATCCGGCCCGACATCCCGGTTATTCTCTGTACCGGGTATGATACAATTTCAAGCGGCCGCACGGACGATATCGGAGAAACCGCCGAGTTCATCAGCGAATTGGCGCTGAAACCGCTTATACGAGGGGAAATTGCAACTATGATCCGCCGGGTACTTGATGATTTACCTCAACACGAGGGGACTACATGACTAAGATTTTGATCATAGACGACGACCAGCTGATGTGCCAGTCACTATCTCATGTGGCCAGACACAAAGGCTACGAGGCAACAAGCACCTATACTCTGGGCGAAGGCCTGGAGAAAGCCACCGCTGAGCTGTTCGATGTCGTATTTCTGGATGTCAACATGCCGGATGGCAATGGTCTCGATTTTCTGTCAAAGCTGCCCAAACTCCCTTCGTCCCCTGAAGTAATCATTATAACCGGTTATGGAGACCCGCATGGTGCCGAGTTGGCCATTAAATCAGGCGCCTGGGACTATCTCGAAAAAGGCGCCTCGGTCAAGGAAATCACCCTCTCCCTGTTACGCGCACTTCAATACAGGGAGCAGAAACAGATCGGAAACGCCACAAATAACGCGGCCGCCCTTAAACGGGACGGTATTATCGGCAACAGCACCCGACTGAAAGACTGTCTTGATCTCGTTGCCCAAGCTGCGACCAGTGATTCCAGTGTGCTTATTACCGGGGAGACAGGAACCGGAAAGGAGCTGTTTGCCCGGGCAGTTCATCAAAACAGTAACCGCAGTAAAAAGAATTTTGTGGTAGTGGACTGTGCCGCGCTTCCGGAAAACCTCATCGAAGGCATGCTCTTCGGTCATGAGAAAGGGGCTTTCACCAACGCGGACCAGGCGCGGGAAGGACTGATACTGCAAGCCAACGGCGGCACCCTCTTTCTGGATGAGATCGGTGAGATGCCACTTTCATTGCAAAAGGTATTCTTGCGGGTATTGCAGGAACATCGTTTTCGGCCATTAGGCAGTAATCGTGAACTGGAAAGTGATTTCAGGCTCGTGGCGGCTACCAACCGCAATTTGGATGAGATGGTGAAAAGCGAGCGCTTCCGTTCAGACCTGTTGTTCCGTATCAGCACCTTTGTGATCGAATTGCCTAACTTCAGAGAGCGGCCCGAGGATATCCAGGCGCTGGCACGCTATCATACCGACAGGATCTGCGAGCACTATGACACTCCTTCCAAGGAATTTTCTCCTGATTTTCTGAAAATGCTGGCTGCCTACAGCTGGCCGGGCAATGTCCGGGAGTTGGTCAACACGCTTGAGCGAACCATAGCAGCAGCTCGTTTTGAATCGATTTTGTTTCCAAAACATCTTCCCATTAATCTACGAATTGAAGTCACCAAGACAACCATGAAACGTGAGACACAGTCCCAACAGACCCATCAGACCACGGAACAGTGCAACTCTTTAAGCCTCCCCCAACTTCACGAGTTTCGCGACTCTATTTACTCCAATGCCGAGAAACAGTACCTCCATGATCTCATGGCCCTCACCGAAAACAACGTCACTGAAGCATGCCGTGTGTCCGGCCTTTCCCCCTCTCGTCTGTATGCTCTACTCAAGAAGCAAGGTATTCAACTGCAACACTAATATTTCCCCTCTACATTTCCTGTATTGCAGGAATCTTCCTGCAATACAGGAAGATCTCTTCTCCTCCCCCTATACTCACGAACAGGCCTAGCCAAGCGGCTAAATGAACCCTTTAGCATTATTGCAGCACTGTTAGCCATAAATACACATTTCCAAGCCTGAATCGAAACCAGCTTAATCAGCCGGCATTTCCCTGCAACGTCATCATGCTGTTTTTACAGGGATATTAGAAAATACCAACCCATTTGTGTCGTGTCCAACCTTATTGGCATTCCTATTGCTTATAAACAATCATCAATGAAACAATTTCAATAATAAGAGGAGATTGTCATGGAACCCAATAAACTGAAAAGCAAGACACAAAAGATAGCCAACGTGATGATAATTGGCATGGTCATCGTAGGAACCGTTATCTTTGCAGTCATCAACCAGATATCATCGGGAGCCGAATTAATGCCTAAGCTCTTTCTGATTTTTTTCGGTGCCATCATCACCGTCCAGGTAATTCCCGGCCTGATACTTCTGGCATCAATGTTCAAAGGGGTCGTCAATGTCAGCCAGAAAAAACAGGAGCCGGCTAAAGCGACCGCAAACAGCGACGCACATAAATAGAACAAACGCTATTTTCAGGCACAAACGAGGCGACCATGGAAGAACAAGGTATATTGGTTGCAGACAAGGACACAGCATTTCTTAGAGAGGTGGCCGATCATTTTACCGACGCCGGCTACAACGTTGAGACAACAAATTCAGCGGTCCGTGTCATCAGCAACATTTTAGAAAAACAGACTCCCGTCGTTCTATTGGGAAGCGATTTTGACAAGAAAATCAATCTCCTCGAACTGGTCCGACTACTGAAAAAATGCAACCGACATCTGGCGGTGATTTTGGTATCAGATGAAGCGTCACTTCCAATAGTCAAGAGGATCAGGAAGGAAGGCATTTTTTACTACGCAATGCGCCCGGTAACACCGGAAGACACAAATGAAATCAAACAGGCGGTAGAATGTGCACTCCGGGCGGTATAACAATATTACTTCAACCATACTTCAAACCAAGGTCCAATAGTCAAACTCACTGAGGGGGAACAAGCCATGACAACTGTAAGAACAAGAATCACCATGATTTCAAGCATCCTGGCAACAACCGCCATTCCGGCCTTTGCTGCTGCGGAAGCCAGAAGCAACCCATCGGAACCTATTGTCTGGGGATTCCTGGGTTTTTGTGCCCTAATCATAATAGCCCAAATCGCACCGTTAATTCGCAATCTGAATAAACAGTCCAAGGCCGCATCCGAACAGACAACAGCCGTTAAACACCACCAGCCGTAATGAGCCGGACATATCTCAATAAGAAAGGAGGTTTACCGTGAAACACGGGAGCCGTTCACTTCTAACGAAGCATAGCATTATCATGGCGGTGTTCATCGTGGCCTGCATTGCAACTGGCGATCAGTCGCGAGCCGCAGAGTTTTCTTTTGGTGACGGTACGGGTAAAAACGAAGCCTGCATTGCATGCCATGGAAATCAGGAAAAGGTCGACAGTAAAAACTATATCAACCCGACAAGCTTTGGCCATACCACTCATGCCAAGTTCGGCTGCACAACCTGCCACGACACCATTGCCAGCAATCATCCTAACGGCAAGTCAGTTGCCAGTACAACCCGTTGCGACGATTGCCACGGCGATATCATCACACAATATTCGGCAAGTATCCATGCTACAAAAGCATCTTGTAGCGGCTGCCACAACCCTCACAGGGTTTTCAAGCCAGGAGAGATCTCTGCCATCGAAATGAACAAACAATGTGCCGGATGCCATGACACTAACAAGATAACCGCCTCCCACGCCCAATGGCTCCCTCAGGCGGGAGTACATCTTGGCGCAATCTCCTGTGTTACCTGCCACAGCAAAGCTGAAAACTACGTTATTACCATTTACATAGCCAAACGAGCTGATAGTGACCCCGAACAAAAACCTGAGTTGGCAAGTTTTGAAGAACTCAAGAAAAGGTCCGGCAGTGACAGCATACAATATCTGATCGATAGAAATCGCGACAGTTATATCTCATTGGACGAACTACGCAAGTTCAACCGCGATTCAGCCAACCAAGACCTGTATCTGAAGGCAATACTGACCCCGGTCAAACCCACTCATTCTTTCCAGACATTCGATAATCGCTGGGATTGTACCTTCTGCCACGCATCAGGGCCGGAAATCATGCAGACCAGTTATCTGTCTTTCCCGGAACAAAACGGAACCTTTCAGCAGATTGCCGTTGAAAAGGGGGCAGCAATGGATGCCCTGCACGCCATCCCCAATTTTTATCTGATGGGATCTACCCGCAACGGGCTTCTTAACAAGCTCGGGTTACTCATCATAATTGGCGGAATGGTCATGCCGGTTGGGCACGGATTCTTCCGCTTCCTGAGCAGAAAAAACAGACAATAAAGGAGTAATGTCATGAGCTCAATAATGGTTTATCTTCAACCAATCCCAGTTCGCATCTGGCACTGGCTCAACGCCTTGGGAATAGTCACCCTGTGTGTCTCGGGAGCCCAAATACGCTTCCCTGAATATGTAACTTTATTTGGCAGCTATCGTTCCGCCATCATGCTGCACAATACCGCAGGAATCGTCGTGGCACTTTCATTTTCTATCTGGTTCTTCTACTACAAGTTTGTAGCAGACTCCTTAGCCGACATCTACATCCCTAAGGGGAGCGATCTGACAACAGGGTTATTCCGGCAGGTAATTTTCTATTTCTTTGCATATTTCTTCGGGGCACCAAATCCACACCATGCCACACCGGAAAGCAAGTTCAACCCTCTTCAGAAATCAGCTTATCTGGCAATCATGTTTGTGCTTATGCCGTTCGTCAGCCTAACCGGCATTCTGCTTATGAACATGGGGCCGATGCGGGAAATAGTCATGCTGGTCGGCGGGCTCAAAATCCTGGTTGCTATTCACTTCCTGCTGGCTTGCTCACTGTGCGCCTTTATTTTTACCCATGTTTACCTGGCTACCTTGGGTTCAACACCACTGGCCTATTTCAAACCGATGTGGAGTGGCTGGGAAAAGGTTGAGCATCATGGAACCGAGCATTCACACTAACAACATATAATCTCGCTTTTCTCTGCGGCTGGTCGTACATCGGCATTGAACCGGCTGACCAGCCGCAGAGAAATACTGAGACACCGGTTATGATAAGAAACCTGCTTGGCACCGCACACGGAAAACATCCCGAAACCCCTTCTGGAAACGATATCAAAGGCAACTCGGCACACCAAAAACATCACCCCTGCGAAGCAAAAATTGATGATCTGTACAATAATTCCCGCAGTGGTCTGAGGGGTCTGCTCATTTTCCTGGGTACCAGCGCGATCGCCTTGTATTTCAGCGACCACAGCTTGGCTGGCTCGCTCCCGAGCAACATCATGGATCAACTCGGTTCGACACCTCCCGTCATTCTAATCAATTGCGTATTTGGCGCATCCACCCTCAGTTCACTGGTTCTCATTGCAGGGAGAATCTATAACGATCGTGAGCCAGGTAACACCTCGACCCATCTGTGGTTCAGAGTGTTCTTTTATCTACTGTACTTCGTCTCAGGTGCCCTGGGCGACTACTTCAATGTGGTGTTCATTTCCGGGCTCGTTGTGCTCGGACTTCAGCACTATAATGTCTGGAACTACTACATGCGGGCCATTGAACTATATACAGATAAAAGCAGCAACATGAATACGCACGACAACTGAGATTGAACATCCTATTATTATTCCTGTTACACAGGAATTTTTCTGTTGCACTGGAAGAATCCAATTCCGCCCCACCCCACCAGTTCATCCTATCTAGCTGTATATAAAGCTTAAAGCGATTCCATCCTCATACGAATCCAAACTACCCCTTTTCACCAGCAAACCCTGCACTGAAGGGTTATCAGCAATAACATACTGATATATTTAATAATTGTTTATTATATTATATTTATTAGCATATGCTATACACCTGGCATCCGGATTGCATTTACTTAATCATCTCACGTAATAACAATTTTGTTAAAGGAGCATGTCATGAAAACCAATACACCTACCGGTAGCAAGACTAAAAAAGTAGTCAACTTGATGATTATAGGCATGGTAGCGGCGGGAGCAGCTATTTTTGCGGTCATAAATCAGTCGTCTTCGGAAATGGCATTGATGCCCACACTATTTCTAGTGTTTTTTGGCGCCATCATCACGGTTCAGATAATCCCCGGAGTAGTACTGCTGGGATCAATACTTAAAAGCATCGTCAATCTCGGACGCAAGCAAGTTCCGGTAGAAGTTTCCACTCGCAACAATGCACACAAATGAAAGCAATTATTTTGAATGAAAGCACTCAATAAAGGAGGCGCCATCATGTTACGAAATATATTTGCCACCGCACCCGGAAAACACCCAAAAACCTCTTCTGGAAATGATATTAACGGCAGTGAGGCGCGCCATAACCGTCACACGTTAGAAGCAAACATAGATGTTCTGTACAACAATTCTCGCAGCGGCCTGTGGGGG
>Ga0209317_1002397_pt1 | contig 13713 bp, 13 predicted proteins | sample RifGroB2_FD_183994 | JGI IMG/M metagenome (GOLD analysis project Ga0209317, IMG submission 183994) | Soil microbial communities from Rifle, Colorado, USA - Groundwater B2 (SPAdes) (version 2) | ecosystem: Environmental > Terrestrial > Soil > Unclassified | place: Rifle, Colorado | collected... | reverse complement strand
CGAGAAGGAGAAGCCGGTGCCGCCGCCGGACTTGTGGATCAGCGCGGTGTACTTCACCGCCTCGAAGATCTCCTCCATGGAATCGCCCACCGGCAGAACGAAGCAGGCCGAGAGCTGTCCCAATTCGCGCCCCGCGTTCATCAGGGTGGGGGAGTTGGGAAGGAACTCGAAATCGGTCATGAGCGCGTAGAATTTGTCGCCAAGAGTGGCTACATCGGCCTTCTTGTCGAAAACGGCGTCCGCCTGGGCGATGGCCGTAGCCACGCGCCGGAACATATCGCCCGCAGTCTCAAGGGTCTTCCCCGTCATGTCCCTCTTCAGGTAGCGCTTCTCAAGTACGGTCAGTGCGTTTTTGGACAAGCCGGGAATAGCGCCTTTTTCGACTGGTTTCTTCATAACGTTTCGTTCTCCTTAGATAAAATAACATGTTGACATGCCGGTCGGTTTTTCTACCACATTTAGTGTGCGGCGAGGAATAAACCACAACATCTATGGTGAAGTCAAGAGATTATAGATTAAAATTGCGGGCGCCGGGAAAAACGCTCGGGAAGGGCGCCGTGGCGCCTATGCCATTTACAACGGGTGCGCCCCTGTGTTATTGATGTACGGTTCAAATTCCTGCGTGGAGCTATCATGACTCGGTGTGATTGCAGTAGCAAAGAAGAATCGCTTGAGTTGCAGGTGAAGGCGCTCAAGGATCTGATAGAGGTCGCCAAAGCGGTCGTCTCCACGCTTGACCTGGACACGGTGCTGCAGGCGATATTGACCAGTGCCATGGGTTTCGCACAGACCCCGGCCGGAAGCGTCGCGCTCTATTACGACGCCAGACGAGAGTTGAGCCTTCACGTGCATTCGGGGCTCACCGCGGATTTCGTCAAGAATGAGCGCTGGGAGGTGACACCTGGCGGCCTTACCGAGCAGGTGCTGACGGCGGGGGAGATCTTCTTCGTGGAGGACACCGAGAAGACCCCCTTCTTCAACAACCCGGTCGCCTTGAACGAGGGGATCAGGTCCCTGGTCTGCGTGCCGCTCGTCTTCCAGGGCAAGGTCCTCGGGATCCTCTACCTGGATGACTTCGCCCCGAGGGAATTCGACCGGAACAAGCTGAATATGCTCTCCATACTCGCCTCCTTCGCCGCTATGGCGATCCACAACGCGACGCTGCACAAGCGTACCAAGCTGATGGCTATCACCGATTCGCTGACCGGGCTGCACAACCACCGCTACTTCAAGCAGTACTTCCGGCAGGAGATGGGGCGCGCCAAACGGTATCACAAGCCATTTTCCATCATCATGATGGACGTGGATGACTTCAAGTCCTTCAACGACAGCTTCGGCCATGCCACCGGAGACCGGTTGCTGGCAAACATGGGAGAGCTGATCCTGGAGACCATTCGCGGCGTCGACGTCGGCTTTCGCTACGGTGGAGAGGAATTCATCGTGCTGCTGCCGGAGACCCGGCTGGAAAAGGCGATCCTGGCGGCCGAGCGGTTACGCGAGAGCGTACAGGCAGGGACGGCAAAAAAGCTGGCCGGCGGCGCGACGCGGGGGGTAACCGTCAGCGTCGGCGTGGCGAGCTATCCGGAGAACGCCGACAAGATGGACGAGTTGTTCAACATCGTTGACTCCCTGCTCTACCTGGCCAAGCGTTGCGGCAAGAACAAGGTCTACCACCAGGAAAGCCTGCAGATCCCCGCGCCCTGATGAGATATCCCAACCTGTACATATTCGGGATCCTGTTGTTCGCGGTCCTTCATCTCGGCGTGCCAGCAATCGCCGCGGCGCCGCCGGTTTCCGGCTCAGCTCATCCGCCAGCCCAGGCCGTCGCGATCCCCGAGGCAAGGGGTGAGGCCGTGTTCGCTCCGGGGCTCGTCTACGCTGATCGTGTGCTCGATGAGGACACCGTATGGCGCGGCGAGGTGTTGGTCGAGGGTGTGGTCACCGTCGCTTCGAAGGCAACCTTGACGGTCGAACCGGGTACTGTGGTCCGCTTCAGGCGCAAGGCGGCACAGGCGCCGCTCTTGGTAGTGCAGGGGCGCCTGGTCGCAGCCGGAACCAAGGATGCGCCGATCCTGTTCACCTCCAGCTTCGCCATCGCGGTAGCGGCAGACTGGCAGGGGATCATGCTGCTTGGCAGCGAGAAGAAAAATGTCATGGAAAACTGTCGAGTCGAAGGGGCGCAGATCGGGCTGGAGGCGCTTTATTCCAACGTCACGCTGAAAAATACGCGAGTCGAGCGGGCGGGAGTCGGGATGAGGTTCCAGGACACCCTGGTGGTCATGGAGTCGGGCGGGGCAAGAGACTGTGGCACCGGCCTCAGTTTTTTCGAGAGCGAAGCGACGCTGCGTAACCTGAGCCTGGTCGCGAACCGCCTGGCACTTTCGGCAAGGCGCAGTTCCATATATATGCAGGAGGCGAACCTTTCCGGAAACGGCGCAGCATTCTCCGGCGACAGTTGCCGTGTGAAGATACAAGGGGGGGCGGTGCTCGATAACGGCAGCGGTGTGACCCTTCTGGAATGTGAAGGGGCGGTCACCGGGGTGAAATTTGCGCGAATGAGCGAGTACGGCATGTCGCTCACCGCCTCGCGCATCCGTATCAGTGCCAATCAGATAACCGGCAACGGCACCGGTCTGCTGGTATTCGACGGCGCCTCCGTCGCCTGGGAGAACGCCATCCATGACAATGTCGGCAACGACATCTACAATGCCGGTATAGAAGAGTTCAGAGCCCCCGGCAACTGGTGGGGGGCGTCAGGTCCCAAGATCTTCGACAACAGCGGGCGCGGCAAAGTACTGTACGCCCCGAGGCTGAGCAAGCCTCCGTCCCATCAGGAAGCGCAACTGTAATCACCCCGCAAAAGACCGATATCACCGAACCCTGAACCCTGAACCCTGAACCCTGAACCCTGAACCCTGAACCCTGAACCCTGAACCCTGAACCCTGAACCCTGAACCCTGAACCCCTTGAACTTAGAACTTAGAACTTAGAACTTAGAACTTAGAACTTAGAACTTAGAACTTAGAACTTAGAACTTAGAACTTAGAACTTAGAACTTAGAACTTTGAACTTTGAACTTTGAACTTAGAACCTTGAACCCAACAAGTATGGAGCCTAAATGACACGCAGAAACGGCCGCGCAGCCGACGCCCTGAGAGAAATAAAGATCACCCGCAATTACCTGAAGCACGCCGAAGGTTCGGTCCTGGTCGAGTTCGGTGACACCAAAGTCATCTGCAACGCCACCGTCGAGACGCGCGTCCCCTCCTTCCTGAAAGGGAAGGGGACCGGCTGGGTGACCGCCGAGTACTGCATGCTGCCGCGCGCCACCCACACCAGGAATCAGCGCGAGTCCTCCAAGGGGAAACTCTCCGGACGCACCCACGAGATCCAGAGGCTGATCGGCAGGTCCCTTCGCGCCGTAGTCGACCTTGGGCAGTTGGGCGAGCGATCCGTGCTAATCGACTGCGACGTGATCCAGGCGGACGGCGGCACCCGTACCGCCTCCATCACCGGGGCCTACGTGGCGCTGGCGGACGCCTTCCGGACACTGGTGGATCGCGGCGAAATTTCGGGCAACCCGCTTCGCGAAGCGGTAGCCGCGGTAAGTGTCGGAATCATCGACGGCGTACCGTTCCTGGATCTCGACTATCCCGAGGATTCCGGCGCGGAAGTCGACATGAACTTCGTCATGACCTCCTCCATGCGTTTCGTCGAGGTACAGGGGACCGCAGAGGCCGAGCCGTTCACCCTCGATCAGATGGACGCCATGCGCAGCCACGCCATGCTTGGACTCTCCCGGCTCTTCGAGATACAGAAGGAGGCGCTGCAGGGATGATGAAGGAGCTTCTGGTGGCATCAGGGAACAAGGGGAAACTGCGCGAGTTCAGCGAGCTGTTGCGGGGGGTGGTGCAAACCATCCTCTCGCCCGCCGATTTCCCGGGTCTGCCCGAAGTAGAGGAAGACGGAGAGACCTTTGAGGCCAACGCCATCAAGAAAGCTCGCTCCGCCGCCCTCTTCACCGGCAGGCCGGTGCTGGCAGACGACTCCGGGCTCTGCGTCGATTATCTAGATGGCCGTCCCGGCGTCTACTCCGCGCGTTTTGCCGGAGAAGGCGCCGGCGACGCCGACAACAACGATCTTTTGTTGCGCGAGCTCGCAGGGGTCCCGCCCGGACAGCGCGGTGCCGCGTTTCACTGCGTCATAGCGCTTTGCCTGCCCGACGGGAGCTGCCAGACCTTCGACGGCATGCTTCCGGGGGAGATCCTGGAGGCGCCGCGCGGGGAGGGGGGATTTGGTTACGACCCGCTCTTCCTGGTCCCCGAGTACGGGCAGACCTTCTCCGAGCTACCCATAGAGATCAAGAACGCCATCAGCCACCGGGGCCAGGCCATGCAGCAGTTACAAGCGGCCCTGTCGCGCTGAGGCCGTGAGCTCAGGAGCGTCCCATGAAATTCCAACGGAAGAGCGTGGGGGCGATGAGGGAGATGTCAGAACAAAAATAGAAACTCGCACTTATCCCGATCATTCCCCGCACCGTTGTAAATCGCGCTTGAAAATCAAATGACGACGAAAATAACTTGCACACCACAAGATGCTGTGCTATAAACGGAGTTCTTGAATCGGGGTGTAGCGCAGCCTGGCTAGCGCACCTGCCTTGGGAGCAGGGGGCCGGAGGTTCGAATCCTCTCACCCCGACCACTCAAGTACTCTGCGCCTGTAGCTCAGCTGGATAGAGCAACGGCCTTCTAAGCCGTAGGTCAGAGGTTCGAACCCTCTCAGGCGTACCAAACTTTTTATGGTGGATATGGTGAAGTGGTAAACACAAACGACTGTGACTCGTTCATACGTGGGTTCGATCCCCACTATCCACCCCATTAAAAGTCAAAGCCCCGTGAATGCGGGGTTTGTTGTTTCCATAGCATGCGAGAGTGGCGGAATTGGCAGACGCACCAGACTTAGGATCTGGCACCTTCGGGTATGGGAGTTCAAGTCTCCTCTCTCGCACCATCCACAAAAACAAAGGGCTATCCAGCAATGGGTAGCCCTTTCGTTTTTCCCATTTAGCAACTGCCCCCGTTGCGGCGGCGCAAGAGAAAAAGGTTTGCCACCGACTGTAGGGGCGAATCATCATTCGCCCGCACTTTCTCAGAAGCGCCCACGGCCGCCCGTAACACCCTGTATTCGGCTGCTCAAAATGCTTGGAACGAAAAATGATAGGTAGGACTTCCCGTTCAATTACGAAACGGTTTTGTCTCCCTGGAATACGCACCCACATCTTCGAGCAGAAACCTAACGCTGCGGTTCTCAGTTTGCCCGCTTTCTCCACAACCATCCACCAATTCTGACTCAAACCAGACTTTCTTCTGACCCAAAACCATAATATGACAATCATGGTTCCCCCCTCCCATATCCTGCGAATATCTATTATAGCCCACAAATGAGTCTATTCCTCCATGTCGGACACGAAGTCATCTCTTAAAATGAAATGCTTTTTCGTTGTTAGTCATTAACCTTGCGTGTTATGCTGCCTGCCCAAGAACGGATACTCGCGTACATTTCGTTATCGGAGAGATGGATGAAAACTCGGCTGGTACTAAAACCCGGGCAGCGAGGGACCAAAAGCCTGGTGAAAAGGTATGGCGATTCCTTGGTCTGTGTGAGGTTCAGATATGATGCCGTGTTGGGTCAAAGGCTAACGACCGTCGAATTGGTTGTCGAGAAGACCAATTAGACACCTCCTCCTGCGCTACATGCTCCGGATGCCCAGGTACCAATTGTCATAAAAGTATCAGATATGTCTTTACGAGCGCTGGCCAAAGCGGCGGGCGGGAAGTGGGACCCTGAAAAGAAACTCTGGTTTGTGATGTATGGCAATGTCGTCGGTACACCACTTCAAAAGCATATATATGTAGATGACACTCAGGCCCGCGGCGTCGGGGAAAAGCATATACCTGTAGATGAGTGACTGGTATCTACCCGCAGATGCTTGCATCTACAGGTAGATGCTCGCATATACATGTATATGCTTGCATCTAACCGATCAAGTACGAGTTGGCCGAAGATATTAGAATACCTCAGGAGTTAAAGACATGGGAAATTATACTGTTGATCAGCTTAGCCAAGATGTGTGATTTTTCACGAGCATTGACCCCCTCCAGGTCCTGATTTTTCAGGAGCATTGACCCCACCCGTTTTCAAAAGCATTGACCCCCCTCAGGCACAAGTTTTTCACGAGCATTGACCCCCCTGGCACGGCGCCGGCTACAACATGTATCATGCCTCCTTTCTATCATTAGATCGGAGGGCGGCATGGCACACAAGGAGTACGGCGTGACAGATATTATCGACGTTTTACGACGCAAGAAGGCTCAGGACGGCATCAAGCGGATCGTTAAGGCCACCGGCATGGCCAAGAATACCGTGCGCAACTACCTTCGCCTTGCCACCGAGCACGGTTTCAGCGATAGCATTGCGGACGAACATCTGCCCGAGATCGCGGCAGCGGTTTTCCGTTCGGTACATGGCTCGGTGCAGAAGACGGCCCCCTCGACGACCGCAGCAGCACCGCTTTTCCCCCATCGCGATCTGATCGGCCACTGGCTTGAGAAGGATGAACTTACTCTGACCAAGGCACATATCAAACTGGGTCGCATGGGCGTAACTGTCAGTTACAGCGCCCTGTACCGCTATGCCCGGGACGAGTTTGGTTTCGGCGGGCCGAAGGTGACGGTGCGCATGGCCGATACACTGCCCGGCGAAGTTGCCCAAGTAGACTTCGGCCGTATGGGAATGATCTTCGACCCAGGTGCAGGAAAACCGCGAGTCCTCCATGCCCTCGTTGTGACGCTGGTGTCCAGCCGCCACCAGTACGTCTATCTTACCCACCGTCAGGACCTGGATGCCCTGATCGCGGGCATCGAAGAGGCTTGGGAATCGTTTGGCGGAATCACCAGGCGCCTCGTCATAGACAACATGAAGGCCGCAGTAGTGAAGAGCGACCGCTATGAGCCTGTCTTCAATCGGACCTTCCAGGAATACTCGATGTACCGCGGCTTCATCATCGATCCGGCACCGGTCAGGCATCCGGAGGCGAAGGGGTGCGTGGAAAACCAGATCAAGTATGTGCGCGACAACTTCTTTGCCGGCGAGGAGTTCACGGACCGGGAACATGCCCAGAGGGCGGCAGAAACGTGGTGCCGCACCACCGCAGGCCTGCGCCTCCACGGCACCACCCGAAAACGGCCCCTGCTAGTCTTTGAGGAGGAAGAGCAAAAGGCGTTGCTCCCTCTTTCCGTTGAGCGCTTCGATGTGCCGGTCTGGGCAGAATGCTCGGTCCACCGCGACCATCATGTTCGTTTCAAAAATGCGCTCTACTCGGTGCCGACGCGCTATGTCGGGAAAAAAGTGGATGTCAAAGGGACTAAGGCGCTGGTGCGGATTTATATTCAGCAGCAGTTGATCAAGACCCACCCGAAAGTCGCCGCAGGCAAGAAATCGACTGACTTCGAGGATTACCCGAAGGAGAAGAGCGCATATGCCATGCGGGATGTGTCGTACTACATCCGCACCGCTGAAGACCGGGGTCAGCAGCAAGGGAGCTTCATGACCCAACTCCTTGCCGGCGATGTCCCTTGGATCTTCATCCGTCAGGCCCAAGCCCTGCTGCGGCTGGGTGACAAGTACGGATCGACCAGGGTGGAAGCTGCCTGCAAACGCGCTCTGGCCTTTGGGCTCCTGAACGTGAAGCGGGTAGAGGGAATCCTCAAACAGGCATTGGAAAGAGAAACGACACCGATACAAACCGGAGGTTCCCTCGCCAGCCTGCCGGCACGCTTCGAGCGAGACGCCGATTACTTCAGCCATCACACCACGAAGGAGGAACACGATCATGGAAGCAACTGTTGAACTGAAGCAATACCTAAAAGCGCTGCGCCTCTCTCCCTTGCTGGATACCCTGCCCGAGCGGGTAGCCTATGCAAGGGGGAACAAGCTCAGCCACCTGGAATTCCTGGAGATGGTTCTCTCCGACGAAGTGGAGCGCAGAGAACAGGGAGCCTTGGCCAGAAGACTCCAGAAAGCCCGGGTCAGCCATGACGAGGTGCTGGAGAGCTTCGACTGGGATGCAAAGGTGACGCTGGACCGGGACCGACTCAAAGGGCTCATTGGCCTGGAATGGGTCGATCGCAAAGAGAACGTCATCCTTACCGGCCCGGTCGGCGTCGGCAAGACCTTCATCGCCAACGCGCTGGCCCACGTCGCATGTCGCAGGAACAAGAGCGTCATCATCGTGAAGGCCGCGCAGATGTTCAAGAACCTGTACGCCGCCCGAGCCGACAACTCACTTGACAAGGAACTGATCAGGTTAATCTCGCCCAGCCTTCTGGTCATCGATGACTTCGGCCTGGAAAGACTCTCTCCAGAGCAGGCCCACGACTTCTATGAGATCGTAGCCGAGCGCTACGAACGAAACTCAACCATCATTACAAGCAACCGGCACATCACCGAGTGGATCAACCTCTTCGACGACTCTATCCTGGCAAACTCGGCTCTGGACAGGCTGGCTCACAACGCTCATCAGATGATCATCGAGGGTGAGAGCTACCGCAAAAAGAAGGCAACAAAGAGAAACATCATGTGATAGGCTAACCGCACATAGCAGAGCGCCGTGCCTGGGGGTCAATGGTTGTGAAAACCAGGGGGGTCAATGCTAGTGAAAAATCACAGATGGGCCACCATTTGCCATGGCAATGCTTTTGGATTGTTTAAAATCTGGGGAACCTTTTGTTACTTACGGAGCTATTAAAACCGAATTAGAATATCAACTTGGAATAGATGCCATTTTCCCTGTTCAAATAGGACATGTAGCTGGCTCATTGATGAACAGGATATTAGAGGCTGATTCAACAGCACCTTTGATAAACGCCCTAATAACTCGATCCTCCGGCCTTCCAGGAGAAGGAGTTGGACATTATTTTGCCGATAGATATGGTATTGAAAAGTATAGAAAGTGGGAAAAGGTGCCACCAAAAATTAAACAGCAGTTAGTTGATGATGAGCGTGTAAAGATTTTTAACTATAAAAAGTGGGAAGAGCTGAACGATGTACTCTTTGGCTCAAAGGCGAAAACACAGTTACGTAAACCTGACGGAAGTGAAGTTGATGGGATAGCTCCTAACGGAAAAAATTTCGGTGGTCCTGCTGAAAGTGAAGAGCACAAAAGACTAAAGCGTTGGGTGGCGGCAAACCCACAAAAAATTGGCCTTCGAAAATCGTTCGGAGAAGGTGAACGTGAATCACCTTTGTTGTCGGGTGACATTGTAGATGTTGTTTTTATAGATGGAAACGATGTAGTAACTGTTGAAGTTAAATCGTGTCGTTCCAACGATGATGATTTCAAAAGAGGAATATATCAATGTGTTAAATATAAGAATGTTAAAGAAGCAGAGCATCTTCCCAATAATGTCAATGTACAAGCTATATTAGTTACCGAAAGGGAACTTAACCCTACTTTAAAGACACGGGCTCGTCTTCTTGGAATTACAGTTAAAACTGTTCTAGTAAACAAAGACTGGTCTAATAAAAAGTAGGGAAGGCGATGGGGCCAAGCATTAATATCTTGATAACTTGAAGCGTGCGAAGAGCCCAACCAGGAAGATGCACCTGGCCGCAAACCCGTCAGGTGATTTCCCGGCCGTTGAAGGGCCAGCCATGAAGGCAATACGGCATTTTTGTGATCGGCTGGAGCACATCATGCAATATCGAGATAGAAAAAGGAAGAGTTTGAAGCGGAGAAGAATCGGGTATAGGTGTGTCTGCAGTCATGAAAAACCTGTCTCGGTTTCAAGCCTCAGAGCTACACAAGAATCTGAAGGATCCAGCAGATTTCAGGATTTTCTTAGGCATCCACTGACTATAGTATTTGTCTCTTTTTTCCTTACAATTCTCATTGGCGGCTACTTTACTTATCATCTTAATAAGAAGTTGAAAGAATATGAATTGTTCAGAAGTGCTCAACAGATGGAAGTTGATCATCAGCGCCTTGTAAAACAAAGAGAATTTGATCTGGCCCGTGAAAAGCGCGAAAAAAATGCAGAGTTCCGTAAAAATCAGGAGCAAATAGAAAAGGATAGAGATCGTAATTTTGCGTATGAGCTCAACAAAATACGTATAGCGAAGGTTGTAGAGTTATGGGAGCATATAGATGCTTTTGAAGAAAATGGAGTAAAATATGCGGTAACATTGAGTAAAAATTTTGCGCCTGTTTCCGATATTCAAGAGATGTTCAAGTATCAGCTTATTAAAAGCCAGTTCGAAGATAGTAATCCTGATTATCTAAAACTGCTGTCTTTTTTAAACAGGAACCGATTTTTAATAGGTGATGAACTATTCAAAAAATATTCAGATTACATTCAATTATCTACTGATGGTATCTTGGAAAACTCTAAACCCTTCTTTTTGGAAGTTCGAGTTAATGGCCAAGCTGCTCCTCACAATGATGAACCACTGGTGCTCAAGGATGGGGATCCTTTGAAATTTAGTTTTCACTTACGAGACGTTGAGATGCATCAACCTTTAAAGCAGAGAAGACGCGCTTTAAGAGAAGACTTTTTCCAGCTAAGAGATTACATCAAGAGGCAGTAAGAAAGGGGCAGGGGAACGCCCAGGCAAGCTAAGGGATACGTAGTCGAGTTGCCGAAGTGGCGGGCTAAGGGACAAAGGGCCCCACAACCCTCGGGTGCTGCCGTCATGCGGCAGACCCTCATACCGTTGGGCAAGCATATGGAAAGCAAGCCATGATAAATGAGAGTTTGTACTGGAAAGAGGAGTTATTCAGAAACGCACGTTGGCTGGTAGAAGCCTTAAACAAAAAGCGTTGGACCGAAAGGAGTTTCTCTAAGCTTGAAAAGTCTATTATGATGTCAGCCTACGCCATTAGAAAGCTTAACGAAGCATCAAAGGTGCCACCAGAGTACATGGATAAAGATATTTCGGTTGGATTGTTTAACCGAAAGAAGAGTTTGATGGACAAGCTTAATAATCATAGTATCGAAAAGCACTACGAGCTATCAAACGAGAAGGTTTCGTCAATAAAAGTCAAACATCTATTTAACCAAATAATACACAGCTATATCTTTTGCCCAGTCTTTGAAGAGCAAAATCGACTAAGTGGCATTTTGATCAACTCTGACAAAACATGCAAACACGGATTGTATAATGTTCAAATAAAAAAATTGATAGATATCATAATGTACATTTCCAGCGGAAACATGACATCAGCAAAATTCACAAGAATCGACGGTCAATTTGTTATGTCAGAAGTGGTGTATGAAAGTAGTGTTAATCTATCTGACATAGATTGATTTTGATGGACGGCCCGTTAGGAGTGAAGGATCTTGAAAATGAATTTATTACAGAAATATAAAGACCAAATTACATCGATTGGGTCGATTGCAACGGCCCTTGGAGTCCTTATAGCGCTGGGTTTTTCAGTGAATAGCCTAGTAGTGCGGCCTAAAAAACCAAAGTTGGATCTTCTCAAAACAAAGGTGTCTGAAAAAATTGAAAGACTTGTAATCTACAATGGCGGAAATGGTGCGTGTGCTGAGCTGTCTGTTAAATTTCCAGAAACTTTATCAGTGGCTCAAATAGTAAACTATGAAACATCATGGCATACAAATGCTGAATTTAAGGATGGTAAAGTACAATTTTCTCCCCGTGTTTTTGCGCCGTTCCCAAATAACCTGATATGCAAAAATGGCAATTGCACTATAGATGCAGGTTTTTTAAAACCAGACGGGGTATTTCCAATTCAAGTTGTTAGAAACAGTGAAAATTCAAATGATATTGAAATCACGGTTTCTTGCATTAATGCTAAAGAATCTATCAAGTTGTTTTAGAAAAAGGTCTAGGTGGCATCAGTGGTCCAGGAGGGTCAGCCCTGACACGAGACAATCGTAAAAAAGCTAGAAAAATAAACGAATCCCAACCAGGCAGTTAGACACCGGGCGGGCGGAAAGGCTGCCCGACCGGGTCAACTGCGCGAGCCGTTGGTCGCAGAGAGAAAATAACATGGCGAAAATAAAATCTCTTCTTGAAACTTCACTTATCGGAATAGTATTCGGTTTTGTTGCTACTATTTCTTTCATAGTCTTCAGACCGCTTTTCACGGCTGCAAATTCAGCAACTCGAGATGGCTTTCAAGGCGCGTTCATGGGGGCTATGTTCGCATTTATTTTCGTCCGTTTAGGAGACGCACTAACGAGAATTTATCAACGGCTAGCTAAAAACCAGTCAGCACTTGTGCGACTGCAACATCATCTTAATGATTGTCTTGGACTGACCAGCGACAATATTTTTATTATCAATGACTACATGAAAATATTTGAGAACTATCACGCTGAGATCGAAGAACCTAAAATATTTGGAAACGAGCTACATCAGTTACCTGTTGACAAAGAAATTCCCTTGGCTTTGACGAACCTTGAATTCGTCAACGACGTGTATTCATATCAAGAGAGCATCAGAAAACTAAATAATTCTATGGCAACAGCAAATAGAATAGTTAACCAGACCACAACCTCCTTTGTACAGGGCCATATTGTTCACAGAACCTATGCGGCTAATATTAATCACTACAAAGCCACAATGACCACGATAAAAGCCTTTTTAGAGGCTACAAAAAAAGACACATTACAACTCTACGCTTCAGCAAGAGTTCAATCAAAGGACAATCCATTTCTTTCAAAAATTATTCAGCAGGTTTTCAAGCACGAATTCACTACCAAGCAGCGCGAACAAATTACCAAAGAAATTGAAAAAGTAGAACGTGAGATAAGTTCAATTGCCGCAACGAGCAGAGCAAAAATTTCAGATATTCAAGATGGTCTATATTAGCAGGTGACCGAAAGGAACAAACGGGTATAGTGGACCCCGTTTTCAGGACAATAGTTTAAGATGGTGCCTGCGGCAAAAAAGGAGCAGGCAATGAGCGAAAGGAAGCGCAAAAACTTCACCAGCCAGCACACCCGACTCAGGTCGGCGAATGGAAGCGAGAGCTTCTCGCCCAGGCGCCCGGCATTTTCGAGACTAAGCGCGGCCCGAAGACCGCTGATCCGTCAGCCAGCCTTGAGCGGCTATACTCAGAGATCGGGCGACTGAAGATGGAGTTGGACTGGCTTAAAAAAAAGTCCGGGATCGACCAATAGCAGACCGCAGGCCATGGGTTAGCCTGTTGGATCCCATGGCGCTGACCCGGCAATGCGCACTAGCTGGCATCGCCCGCTCTACTGTTTATGCCCCACATGTGGCCTCCGCCCCGGATGATTTTGAGTTACTGCTACTGACGTTGATTGATGCCGAATATACACGTCATCCTTTCTATGGCAGCCGCAGGATGGTGGTACATCTGGGCAGAGCCGGACATCTGGTGAACCGTAAACGGGTTCAGCGGCTAATGGGGTTCTTGGGGTTGGCGGGCATGGCACCAGGGCCAAATACCAGCCTCCCTCACCCTCAGCACAAGATTTATCCGTACCTGCTCAGAGGCGTGAATGTGACCCGGCCCAACCAGGTCTGGAGTACCGATATCACCTATGGTGCGCCTCGTCCCGGCATTGGCCGGGGGCGTATTCTTGGAATGCATAGAGAAAGGAGGTTGAGAAATGCCTTGCTCTTCGCTGTGGAAGAGCATGAGCCCAAGCGGCGGTGACC
>Ga0209317_1002395_pt1 | contig 13722 bp, 12 predicted proteins | sample RifGroB2_FD_183994 | JGI IMG/M metagenome (GOLD analysis project Ga0209317, IMG submission 183994) | Soil microbial communities from Rifle, Colorado, USA - Groundwater B2 (SPAdes) (version 2) | ecosystem: Environmental > Terrestrial > Soil > Unclassified | place: Rifle, Colorado | collected... | reverse complement strand
GACCGCGGTACCCGACGAATGCCTGCTGGAGCTGACCCCCGGCCGGCGCGACTTCTTCAAGGTCCCAAACCCCGTTACGCTTGAGCGCGTGGCGACGCTGATCGAAAGCTGGACCGCCGCCTGGCCGGGCATCCACCACTCCATCAGCGTCACCGGCGGTGAACCGCTCCTCTTCGGGACGCTGCTCGAGGAGTGGCTTCCGGTCCTGAGGAAGTTCCTCCCCATCTACCTGGAGACCAACGGGACGCTTCCGGAGGCGCTGGCTCCCCTCATTCCGCACCTGGACAGCATCGGGATGGACATCAAGCTCCCCTCTTCGTCCGGGTGCCCCGAGCTTTGGGACCAGCACCGCGCCTTCCTGGAACTGGCCGCCATGAAGGAGGTCTTCGTGAAGATCGTGGTGGACCAGAGCACGCAGGACTGGGAGATCCAGCGCTCCTGCGCCATGATCGCCGCGGTGGATCCGGAGATACCGCTCATCCTGCAGCCCATGACCCGCGAGAACGGCAGCATCGGCATCACCCCCTTAAGGACCCTCGAACTCCAGGAGCTGACCTCGCCGCTCAAGGAGGTGCGGGTCATCCCGCAGACCCACAAGTTCATGGGGCAGCTGTAACGTCCATCCCCCCTCTTCCCCGGGAGGTTCCCATTTTGCAGAAACTAGCCAAGGTAGACGAGATGAACGCGGTGCTGGAGGAGCTTTCCAGCCAGCACCTAAAGGGGAAGGTGAGGGCCCTGCGCCTGAGCCTGATGGCCCTTCTGACCGGCGGCCATATCCTCCTTGAAGATATCCCGGGTCTGGGGAAGACCACCATGGCCCTTGCCTTCGCCAGCGCGCTCGGCCTCTCCTTCGGCCGGGTCCAGTGCACCAGCGACCTGCTCCCCTCCGACATCACCGGCCTCTCCGTCTTCGATCGCGCCGAGGGGCGCTTCAACTTCATCAGGGGGCCGATCTTCAACAACATCGTCCTGATCGACGAGATCAACCGCGCCATGCCCAAAACGCAGAGCGCGCTTCTGGAGGCGATGGAGGAGCGGCGCGTCACGGTCGAGGGGGTCACCTACCAGCTCCCGGAACCGTTCCTGGTGCTGGCGACGCAGAACCCGGTGGAGCAGGTCGGGACCTACCCGCTGCCGGAGTCGCAGATGGACCGCTTCCTGATCCGCACCGGCATCGGGTACCCCCCCGAGGAGATCGAGAAGGGGATCCTGAGGCAGGGGAGCATCCGGGACGAGATCCTGCACATCCCGGCGCTGGTGCAGACCGAGGACCTGGTCACCGCCATCGAGACCGTGAAGAGCGGGGTGTACGTCGGGGAGAAGGTGACCGATTACGTCTACGCCATCATCAAGGCGACCCGGAATCACCCGCTGATCCAGGCAGGCCTCTCCACTCGCGGCGGCATCGGCATGGTCGACGCCGCCAAGGCCGCAGCCTACCTGCACGGGCGGGACTTCGTGGCGCCCGAGGACGTGCGGGACGTGGTCCACGCCGTCTGCCCGCACCGTCTCATCTTCCGCCCGGAACACGAAGGGGTGGATAAGGAGCACGTATTAAACGCGATCTTAAAAGAGATACCCCTCCCTCTCACATAAGGCTCACCAAGGGGGGCGGGCTGTACGTCGCCTCCACGCTGCTTCTGGGCGTCTCCGCCGTCAACACCGGCAACAACCTCCTCTTTCTCATCGTCGCCGCCATGCTGGCCTTCATGGCGACTACCGGGGTGCTGGGGTGGCTCAACATCCGGGGGCTTACCCTGCGCGTGCAGTTGCCGGACGAGGTCTACGCCGGCACCGAGACCTTCCTCTCCGTGACCCTGGAAAACGGCAAGCGGTTACTCCCTTCCTTCCTGGTCAGGGTCACCCTTTCGGGCAACTCCACCTCTTTCATCCTGGTCGAGAAGGGCAGGGCGCAGTCGGGCTCGCTGCTGCTCTCCTTTCCGGTGCGCGGCCCCCTGCAACTTCCCGACGCCTCGATCAGCTCCCCTTTCCCGGTGAATTTCTTCATCCGCGCCGCGTCGCTGCCGATCCCCAACGGCTGCACCGTGTTCCCTGCACCGCGCCCGCTGCCGGTGCCGGCGCCGGGGGGGAAGCCGGACGCCGGGGAGGCCGCTTCCATCGCCGCCGCGGGTTACGACGGCGAACTGGCGAAGATTTCCGATTACCGCGGCGGAGAGCCCCTCAAGCTGATCCACTGGCGCCTGTCGGCGAAACACGAGGTGCTCAAGGTGAAGGAGCTGACGGCAAGCGCTGCGGAGCCGCTTCTGCTTGATCTGGACCTCATCCCCGGGCGCGACCTGGAGCAGCGTCTTTCCTTCTGCACGTTCCTGGTCAACCGTCTGGTGAAGGGAGGCCGCCCGGTCGGCCTGAAACTGGGGGAGCGGGTGGTTCCCCCCGGCACCACGCGCTCGCACCGGCTCAAACTGCTCACGGAGCTTGCTTCATATGGTAAGGGTTGATCTCCTATTAAGCGGGCTTACCGCCTGCATCGCGCTCATGGGGTACCTGCCGCTGCAGGCCTACCTCGATCCCTTCGCACGGTTCTTCTTTCCGGTGGCGCTTGCCCTGGGGGGGTATCTGCAGGTGAAGGGGCGGGGTCTGCCGGGGCGCGTGCTGACGCCGGTTTCCATACTGCTCTTTCTGTACGTCGCCTCCGGGTTCTCTGTGAGCCGCATGGTGCCGGTCACCGCGGACCTGCTGGTAGTCTTTCTAGGCGTGAGGCTTCTGGGGGAGCGGCTCGGCCGCAACTACCTCCAGGCCTTCGCGCTTTCACTCTTTTGCCTGGCCGCGTCGTCGCTGTACGAGATATCGGCCATTTTCCTGGTGTACCTCTTCGCCCTGCTGCTGCTTGTGGCCGTGGCGCTGGTGCTTCTCACCTTCCACGCCCAGGACTCCGCCATCCTTCTCTCCAGGGAACAGGCCAGAAAGGTCCTCACCGTTGCCGCTCTGATGCCGGTGGTCTCGCTTCCGCTGCTCCTTTTCCTCTTCGTCTTTCTCCCCAGGACGCAGTACCCGCTCTGGAATTTTCTGAGCCCCCCGACCGGGAAGCAGACCGGATTTTCGGACACGGTGAAGCCCGGCACCGCCTCGACCGTGACGGAGGTCAAGGGGGTGGTCCTCAGGGCAGTCACCGAAAAGGTGCCCGAATCAAGCCTTTACTGGCGGGGCGTGGTGCTGAACGCCTTCAAGGACAACGCCTGGGTCAGGGAGGGGGCGGGCGGTGGTCCAGGAGATCTACCCCGAACGTTCACAGAACCCCTACCTCCCCGCTCTCAACGTCACCCGGGGGATCTCGGGGCTGCGCAACGATCCGTCCGGTGACGGCGTCTTCGTTTCACGGCGCCCACTGGACAAGAAGGTCAAGTACCTGGCGGAGTCGGCGCTCGCCGAAACCATCCAGGTAAAAGGGATCGACCGGGAGTTTTATCTGAAACTTCCGGCGCACGTATCCGAGCGGCTGCGGGCCAAGGGGCGGGAGCTGGCCGCCTCGGGTGCCGGTTCCGCCGACAGGATGAGACTTCTGGAGGGCTTTTTCCGTGGGCAGAAGCTGACCTACGCCAATACGGGGCTGCCGGTGGGGGACGATCCGGTCGATTCCTTCCTCTTCGACAAAAAGCGCGGCAACTGCGAGTACTTCGCCTCCTGCTACGCGATCCTGCTGCGCCTGGCCGGAGTGCCTGCGCGCCTGGTCGGAGGGTACCGCGGTGGGACCTACAACGACATGGGGGGGTACTATGTCGTGAGCGAGGACATGGCGCACGTATGGGTCGAGGCCTATCTGGAGGGGGTGGGGTGGCAGACGGTGGACCCGAGCGCCTGGGCGCTCGGGGCGGTGCGCAGCAAGTCGGCCGCCGGGCTCTCCATGTATCTGGACATGGTGGGGTTTTACTGGGACAAGGCGATCGTCACCTACGACCTCGAGAAGCAGATCGCCCTGGTGAGAAACGCCGGGAACAAGGCCCGAGACCTGAGGCTTCCTTCCGGCAGTGGGCGGATCATGCTCATGGTTCTCTCGGCGCTCGTGCCGCTGGGGCTTCTGGTCGCCTGGTTCAAGCGCCGCCCGCCGAGCGTCGAGGCGCGCCTGCTGCGGCGCATGCTGCGCCTGCTCGCCAGGCGCCATCCCGGTGAAATCAAGGGTGACGAAGGACTGTTCGACCTGGCGGCGCGGCTTGAAGATCCGCACCTTAAGGATTTTGCAGCGATCTACGGCGCTGCCGTGTACCGGGACCGCCCCCTGACCCGGCAAGAGGCTCTCCGGCTTGAGGAAATCATTCGCCAGGCGTCCCAGCATCGTCCTTGACACGGGGGCCGCTTTGATTTAGTTTTAGGCTTCCGTATTTTAGGGGCATATGAGGCGATAACTTGGCTTCCAAAAAAGACAAATTTCTGGAGAGCGCGCAGCGGTTCGTGCTGAAGGGACAGATCGACAAGGCGATAAAGGACTACCAGCAGGTGGTGGCCATGGAGCCCAACGACATCAGGTACCGTCAGCGGCTGGCCGAGCTGCTGGTGCGCGACAACCGCAAAGAAGAGGCCATCCAGCAGTACGAGGACATCGGCAAGCACTACGCCGATAACTGCTACTTCCTGAAGGCGATTGCGATCTACAAGCAGATCCAGCGTCTTAATCCCGGCAACATCTCCACCTCTCTCACCATAGCGTATCTGAACCACCAGCAGGGGCTGGTCGGCAACGCCATGGCCGAGTACGGGCAGGTGGTGGCGCAATACGAGAAGGAAGGCGTCTTGAAAGAGGCGCTGAAGGTGGTGGAAAAGATGCTCGGGGTCGATGCCGAGCATGCCGCCACCCGCCTGAAATACGCGGAACTGCTCTACGCCACCGGCGCCAAGGACCAGTCCCGGCAGGCCTTCAAAGAACTGGCGGCTGCACTGCGCACCCGCGGGCAGGAGGACCAGGCTGCCTCCGTTGCGGCGCGTGTGCATGAGCTCTTCCCGGAGGAAGAGGCCGCGTCGCAACCGGAGAGGGCTGTCGAGTCCTTTGAAGAGGCCGGGCTCTCGGTGAGCGGCTTCGATGAGGAAGAAGAGATCCCCGGCGTCGGAGCGTCGGCTGCGGCATCCTGGGAGGGGACTCCCGCCGGGGAGCCGGTTCTTCCCGAGTGGGAGAGCCCTGCGGCCGAGCTCCCGGATCCGTTCGCGCAACCTGTCGAGGCGCCTCAACCTGAGCCCGCGCCCGTCGAGCCCCCGGGCGATTTCGAGGCCCCTGCTCCATGGGATGCGCAGCCTGGCGAAACAGAGGTTACCGAAGGGACCATAGCCTGGGAAGAAGAGATAGAACTCGATCTGGACGATGACCTCTTTGGAGCGCCACCGGTTCCTGAACCGGTGGCGGCTCCCGCGGTCGCGCAGGAGCCCCCCTCCGAGCCCGCCGCTCCCGCCGTCGCAGGGCACCCCGCAACCGAGATAGAACTCCCGCTCGATTTCTCCTTGGAACTCAACTTCGATGAGGAGGAAGCGCTGGAAGAGGCCGCCCCTGAAGAGGCGCCGGTTCCGGTGGTCGAGCTCGACCTCGAGGAGGAAGGGGAGCTGGAATTGACCCTGCAGCAGGCCGTGCCGTTCGGCGAATCGGGGTGGGCTGAGGCAGAGCCGGAGGAGCCGGAAGATCTGGCGGAACCGGAAGAACTGGCCGAGCCGGGAGATCTGGGGGAACCGGAACCCCTGCAGCCTGAAAGCATCGAGGCGCCCGAGGTCGAGCTCGGACTCGAACCGGAGCCGATGGAAGAGCTGGAGTGGCAGCAGGAGCCGGAAGCCGTGCCTGATGCTGCAGCGGCGCAGCCGCGCGGCTGGGAGGAGATCTATCCCGAAGCGGCGGCCGCCGGCGAGTCGGAGCTGGACCGCGAGGAGCTGGAGTCGCATTACGACCTGGGGATCGGCTACAAGGAAATGGGGATGTACGGCGGCGCCATCAAGGAGTTCAATATCGCGGCCGGCAACCCGCAGCGCCGCTTCGACTGTCTGACCCTGCAGGCCATCTGCTACCGCGACAAAGGGGAGCCGGCAAAGGCCGAGGAACTGCTGCGGCGCGGCCTGAGCCTGGACGTCCTCTCCAGGGACGAGCGCACCTGCCTCAACTACGAACTGGCGGTGCTTCTGGAGGGGAACGGGGCGGTGGCTGAGGCGATCGAACTCTACCGCGAGGTGGTGCGGGCGAACCCCGCATATCAGGACGCCTCCAGCAGGCTTTCGGCACTCTCTGGCGAGGAGTACCTGGACATCATCGATCTGGAGCTGGAAGAGGGGAGCTGACGCCTTACCAGGCCATCAGGTTGAGCGGCGGGACCAGGCGGACCGGCGCCTGGAAGAAATCGCCGATGTAGCTTGCGGGAACCGGCGGCAGCGGGCCGGCGCTTTCCAGTGTCTTCTGTACGGCCCGGTCGTAGACGATGTTTCCCGAACTCTGCAAAATGGTGCTCCCCATGATCTCGCCGTTACGCGCGATGGTGATGTTCACCACGATCGGCGCCACCTTCTGGTCTTTCTGTTCCAGCCACCACTTCTCATTGACCCCCTGCAGCAGGTTCAAGTAGTACTCCTTGATGTCCGGGCGCAGCGTCTCGCCGTCGCTCAGAGGCTTGAAGTACCCTTTGGTGAGCCCCATCCCGAACGTCGTCGCCGACCTTTCCTCCACGGCCGTCTGGGGTTGTGCGGGCTGGGCCACCGGGGCCACGGGCTGCGGGGCCTGCTCTTGCTGCGCGGGGGGAGTTTCCGGAAGCGGCTCCGCCTCTTCCTGATCCTGTTCCGGTTGGGGTGCCGGCTGCGGCTGGGCTTCGGGGGCGGCCGGGATGGGAGCGGGGACGGATTTCAGGTCGATGTAGGTGACGGCGGGACGGGCGGGCTCCCCCCCGCCGGGGATGCCGAGCAGGACGGCGGCCAGGACCAGGTGCAAAAACAGCGATACCGCGAGCCCGATGATGAACTGCTTGTTCGGTCTTGCCGTGTATTCCTCTTCCTCAAGTGGTTCTAGCGCGTCTTCCATGGCGACTGCCCGTCCTTCTTCGCCCCTGAAAGGGCGCACAGCTGTGGTTTTGTGTCTGTCATGTATAGCAAATTAGCTGCGACCATGGCAACCAAAGAAAGTCGTGCACGCAAAAGCAAAGGGACCCGGAAAGGGTCCCTTTTTTGTCGTCGCCGCCGCCACCGTCGCCTTCGCACTGCCGGCGGCGCGCTACATGCTCTGTGCGTCCACGACGGCGATGGCAGCCATGTTGACGATGGTGGCGACGTCGTCCCCTCTTTGCAGCACGTGCACCGGTTTCTTCATGCCCATCAAAAGCGGGCCGATCGCCTCGGCGCCTCCCAGCCGGTGCAGCAGCTTGTAGCAGATGTTCCCGGAGTTCAGGTCGGGGAAGATCAGGATGTTGGCCGGGCCGGTCAGGGTGGAGAAGGCGTAGTTCGCCAAGAGCTCCGGGGTCACCGCCGTGTCCGCCTGCATCTCGCCGTCGATCTCCAGGTCGGGCGCCATTTCCTTCACGATCTCCACGGCACGCTTCACCTTCTGGGTCAGGGCGTGGTTCACCGACCCGAAGTTCGCGAAGGAAAGCATGGCGATGCGCGGCACGATGTCCAGAAGCTGCACCTTCTCCGCCGCCAGAAGCGCCGTCTCGGCCAGTTCCTCCGCGGTCGGCTCGATCTCCACCGTGGTGTCGGCCATGAAGTAGATCCCCTTCTTGAAGACCATCATGTACATGCCGTGCACCCCGGAAAGCTGCGGCTGCCTGCCGATCACCTCGAGTGCCGGCCTGATGGTGTCCGGGTAGTGGGTGTCGATCCCGCCCAGCAGGGCGTCCGCGTCCCCCATGTGCACCATCATCGAGCCGAAGTGGTTGCGCGACTTGCGGCGCACGATGCGCTGCGCCTCGGAAAGCGTGATCCCCTTGCGCTGCCTGAGGCGGTAAAGTTCCCGGGCGTAAGGCTCGGTGAGCTCGGAGTCCTCCGGGTCTACGATGGGGACGTTCAGCTCCATCCCCAGTTCGGCCATCCTCTGCAGCACCTTGCCCCGGTTGCCGATCAGGATCGGCTTGGCGATCCCCTCTTCCACCAGGTGGTAGGCGGCCTTGAGGATCTTCTCGTTGTCCCCCTCAGGGAAGACGATCTTCTTGGGATCGCACTTCGCCTTGTTGATGATGGCGCGCATCGTCTCCTTCGCTCTTCCCTGCAGCGTCTCCAGCCACTCGACGTAGCGGTCCATGTCCTCGATCGGCACGCGCGCCACGCCGCTTTCCATGGCCGCCCTGGCCACCGCGGGGGCCACCCGCAAGAGCGCCCTGGGGTCGAAGGGCTTGGGGATGATGTAGTTGCGTCCGAAAGAAAAGCTCTCGTTGCCGTAGGCGCGGCAGACGGAGTCGGGACATTCCTCCTGCGCCAGCTCCGCCAGGGCGAATACCGCCGCCTTCTTCATCTCTTCGTTGATGGTGCTGGCCCTGACGTCCAGGGCCCCCCTGAAGATGAACGGGAAACCGAGCACGTTGTTCACCTGGTTCGGGTAGTCCGAGCGCCCGGTGGCCATGATCACGTCCGAACGGACCGAAAGCGCCTCCTCGGGGGTGATCTCGGGGTCGGGGTTGGCCATCGCCATGATGATGGGATCCTTGGCCATCTCCCGTACCATCTGCGGGGTCACCGCCCCCTTGGCCGAGACGCCGATGAAGACGTCGGCGCCGCGCATGGCCTCCTCCAGGGTACGCAGGCTCGTCTCCACCGCCAGACGCTCCTTGTAGGGGTTCATCCCCTCCTTCCTCCCCTTGTAGATGACCCCCTTGGTGTCGCACATGCAGAGGTTTTCCGGCTTCGCCCCCAGGGAGATGACCAGGTTGGCGCAGGCGACCCCGGCGGCGCCGGCGCCGTTCACGACGATCCTGGCGCCCTCGATCTTCTTCTCCACCAGGTGGAGCGCGTTGATCAGCGCTGCGGAGCAGATGATCGCCGTGCCGTGCTGGTCATCGTGGAATACCGGGATGTTCATGGTCTTTTTCAGCTCTTCCTCGATGTAGAAGCATTCCGGCGCCTTGATGTCCTCCAGGTTGATACCGCCGAAGGTCGGCTCCAGGAGCTGCACCACCTTGATCACGTCGTCCGGGTTTTCCGATTTCACCTCAAGGTCGAAGACGTCCACGTCCGCGAAACGCTTGAAGAGGACCCCTTTCCCCTCCATGACCGGCTTGCCGGCGAGCGCCCCGATGTTGCCCAGCCCGAGCACCGCGGTGCCGTTGGAGACCACCGCCACGAGGTTCCCCTTCGCCGTGTAGAGGTAGGCGTCCGACGGTCTCTGTTCGATGGCGAGGCAGGGTTCGGCGACACCCGGGGTGTAGGCGAGGGAGAGGTCCAGCGAGGTGAGGCACGGTTTGGAGGAGACCACTTCGATCTTTCCTTTACGGCCGGCGGCATGGTATTCGAGCGCGTCTATTTTCTTCGTCATGGCATCCTCCTTGGATCAGGTAGTGACGTTGATCTCGCAAAGACTGGAAAAAGCAGCAGAGCCGACGTTCATGCGTCACACAGGAGACGGCACTGCCATATCCAGATGCGGTCGAAAAAGGGAGTTTTGGAAGGGGATGCGCAATTATAGCATGGAGCTTAAGAGGTTCAATCTCTGGGCGTACCGCCAGATCAATCCCGTTTCCAGCGCAGGCTGTAACTCCTTTCTTGCAATGTCATGTCGTGGTTGTAAATTGAGAGAGTTTGGTTGATAATCTCCCGACTTTAACAGGGAACTTGGGGAGGATGTCATGGACAGGCTTTGGGCGCCCTGGAGGGTGGAATACCTGACGCAGCCGCCGGCGCCGGGCTGCATTTTCTGTGCTGAGGGGGACGACCGTGAGCTCCTGATCATCCATCGCACCCCCCTGGCCCGCGTGATGCTGAACCGGTACCCCTACAGTAACGGGCACCTGATGGTTTCGCTGCACCGGCACACGGGGGAACTGGGCGACCTGTCGGGGGCGGAGATGCAGGAGCTCTTCCAGACCGTGGCGCTCTGCCGCGAGGTGCTGATCCGCGCCAGCAGGCCCGACGGCTTCAACATCGGGCTGAACCTGGGGAAGGTGGCGGGAGCGGGGGTCGAGGACCACCTCCATCTGCACGTGGTGCCTCGCTGGAACGGCGACAGCAACTTCATGTCCGCGGTGGCGGATACCCGGGTGATCCCCGAGGACCTGCTGGCGACCTACGACCGGCTGCTGCCGTTTTTCCCGGGCAGGGAGGATTCGTGAGTCCGGGTGGAAAAGGGGGAGCTGGGAGATGACGCGGGGGGGCTTGGGGCCGCGGCGTTCGCCTTCGACGCCCTGTCGTCCTCGCTTTGAAAACCTCTCTCATTATTCAGGCGCCGTTTCGGCGTAAGATATGCTATAGTTACCGCTGTCCCGCAGGCCGGGGCTTTAAACCGATTCTCTGGAGGCACCCATGTCGTTTCCTAGAAACATCCTCACCGCACTTTTTTCCGCGTCCCTGCTGCTCGCGTTGGCGGCCACCTCGTTCGCCGCGTCCGCGGTCAAGCCGGACGACTCCTTCCGCAGCGCCTTTCCGCAGGTTCCCTTCGATAGCATGAATCCCACCGAGATTCCCGGTCTCTACGAGGTGATCTCGGGGCAGAACATCTTCTACTACTATCCGGACAAGGAACTGGTCCTGACCGGGGAGATCGTGGGGAAGGACCTGAAAAGCCGCACCGCCGAGCGCAAGGGGGCCATCGCCGCCAAGCTGGTCAAGGACATCCCGCTGGACAAGGCGGTGAAGATCGGCGACGGCAAAAAGGTGGTGATCGAGTTCACCGACCCGGACTGCCCCTACTGCAGGAAGGCCGCCGAGTACTTCACCAAGAGGACCGACGTGACCCAGTACGTCTTCTTCACCCCGCTGGCGCACCCGGGGGCGATCACCAAGATCGAGTACATCCTGTCGGCGGAGAACAAGGCCCAGGCTTACGACGCCATGATGCTGGGGCAGGAGATCCCCGCTTCGGCCAAGCCCGCGTCACCGGCGATCAAGCAGCTGGCCCAGGAGCACATTGCGCTGGCGAGGAAGGTGGGGATCCAGGGGACCCCGACCTTCTTCGTCAACGGCCAGATGGTGGTGGGCGCCGACGTCAAGAAGCTGGACGAACTGCTCAAGTAGCGCCCTCCGCATCTGCGGAAACCGAGACTGTGCCGAACTTTCCGTCGTAGCCCGGCTCGATCTCCACTCTACCCGTCCGCATCCTGCCTATACCCGCCGCCAGCGTCGCCGTCGACGCGGCGGCGATTTCATTCAGCGGCGCATCCAGAAGGACACGGAACTCGTTCCCCAGCCGCCTGAGGAGCTCGAAGTAGAGCGCCTGGGCCCGCTTGCTGCCGCTTCCCACCCGGAGCGCCCCCCCGATCAGATCGATGAGCGGAATAACCGACCAGTAGGGGGGGGCGTTCACTGGCCTCGCCCCCTCCGCGCGGTCCGCCAAAAGTTCCACCCTGTGCAGCACCCCGACCGTCACCTTCCCGCCGCAGGCAGGACAGCGGTAGCCGTGGGCGACGGTTTGCGCCGGTGTGAGCCGCACCCCGCAGCACCTGTGGCCGTCGGCGTGGTATTTCCCCTGCTCCGGAAAGAACTCGATGGTCCCTGCCACCCCCGCCCCCCCGGCGATAGCGTCATGGATCCCGCCGTAGGAGAGCTCGGAGTCGAAGATGGTGGCTTCCCGCCCCAGCTTGGAGGCGGAGTGCGCATCGGAATTGGAAATGAGCGTGATGCCGTCCAGCGCAGACAGGCGCCAGTTCATGCCCGGATCGGAGGAGAGGCCGGTCTCGATGGCGTGCACCTGAGGCGTCAGTTCCTCGAAGCATTCTTCCAGGCTCTCGAAGCCGGAGCAGGCTCCGAAGATGGAGAAGTGCGGGGTCCAGGCGTGGGCGGGGACGAGGAGCGCCCGGGGGGATGCCTGGAGCAGCATCGCCAGGAGATCCTTGGCGTCCAGTTTCAGGATGGGCCTGCCGTCGGAGGCGAGGTTTCCGATGCGCGCGAGCTGGAGGTTAAGCCGGCGTGCCGCGTCGAAGTCGGGGAGCAGGACCAGGCAGTGCACCTTCCGGGTGCGCCCTCCCTTCCGGTAGATGCAGCTGATCTCGCCGGTGAGCAGGAAGGAAGCCGGCGCCCGGCAGCTCTCGGGCACCAGGCACTCCGGTGGCTCCTCCCGCAGCCGCAACAGCCCCTGCTCCGTGGGAGAGAGCTTTTGCTCCAACTCCTCCAGCCATCCTGGATGGGTGCAATCACCGGTGCCGATCACCCGGATACCCTTCAGCTGTCCCCAGCGCCAGAGGGTGTCCAGATCGAGGTCCCGGCTGGTGGCGTTGGAATAGCGTGAATGGATGTGCAGGTCTGCGATGAATCTCATGTGGTTTCCCCGCGATGCCGGGGTGGAGCCCCCCTGCGGCGACAGGTGAGGGGATGGCGAGAAGGACGGGAAGGGCGGTGCGTCAGGCGCCGCTCATCTTTGTGGCGCCGAACTTGTTGACCATGTGCTGGCGGTAGCTCACGATCTCGCTGCGCAGCGAGGCGAGTTTCGCCATCTTCTGGTCTATCTTCTCGATATGCTCGTCCAGCATTTCCACCAGCCGCGGCACCATGCGCTCGGTCTGCTTCGCCTCGCCGTACGCCGCGTAGAGCTCCTGCATCTCCTTGATGGTGAGTCCCAGTTCCTTCAGCTTGATGATGAACTTGATCCGGCGAACGTAGTAGGGGGTGAAGCCGCGCGTGGCTCCATCGCTTCTGGGGATGCTTTCGATGATGCCGACTTCTTCCCAGTAGCGGATGGTCCTGGTGGTGAGCCCGAGTGCAGAGGCGACGTCCCCGATCGGGGTTATCTCTTCGCCGTCCGTAATGATGTCCATGGAAAAACCTCGTAGTGGTTAAGTTCTCAGCTGATCTAGAATCCCAGCTAATCTAGAACATGGCGTTCTGGCTGTCAATCGCTTTCCGGCACGAAAATGCACGAAAAGTAAAAGATGTGTCATACGAAATGTGCCATTTACAAAACAGTGTTTTTGGTGTATCAATTTGGACACCAACTCCTAGGAGAGGCTGACCGTGGATATCTTTCTGGCCATTACCGGTCGTCGCAGTATAAGAAAGTACAAGCCTACGCCTGTTGAGCCGGGAAAAATAAAACAGGTGCTTAACATGGCGCGGCTGGCGCCGTCGTGGAAGAACCAGCAGTGCTGGCGCTTTCTGGTGCTTACCGAGCCCTCCCGAAGGGCTGCCCTGGTCGCCGCCTTCCCCGACGAGAACCCGGGGAAAAAGGCCATAGCTTCGGCACCTTGCATCATCGTGGTCTGCGCCGATCCCGCAGAGAGCGGGGTGGAGAACGGCATGGAGTACTTCATCGCCGACACCGCTCTCGCCTTCGACCATCTCTGTCTTGCCGCCTACGGCCTTGGGCTGGGCACCTGCTGGATGGGGTGGTTCAACGAGGAGGATATCAAGAGGGCGCTGGGCATCCCGGACGGGATCAAGGTGGTGGGTCTCACGCCGCTTGGTTACCCGGACCAGTCCCCAAACCCCCGCCCGCGCAAGGAACTGGCAGAGGTCGCCTTCTGCGAAGAGTGGGGAGTTCCGTGCCCGCCATGACCTAAAGGGAGGGGGCGTATGCGCCGCCCGCACTTGTGATCGGCCCTTTCTGCCGGCCGTCCAACACTTGGGGCAATCGACGGGTTGCCCCTCTTTTTTGCCCTGTCCCCCGGTCTTCTTCGT
>Ga0209317_1002392_pt1 | contig 13744 bp, 12 predicted proteins | sample RifGroB2_FD_183994 | JGI IMG/M metagenome (GOLD analysis project Ga0209317, IMG submission 183994) | Soil microbial communities from Rifle, Colorado, USA - Groundwater B2 (SPAdes) (version 2) | ecosystem: Environmental > Terrestrial > Soil > Unclassified | place: Rifle, Colorado | collected... | reverse complement strand
ACCACCTTGGTCGTCAAGGACCGCGTAACCGGCCACAATCCCGCAGCCGTTCTCTACGGCCAGAACTTCTATTACAAACGGCTGCAAAAGGGGCCGATGGCGGTGGAGTAGCGAGCCAGCCTCAGCCTTTCCGCAGGACCAAATACAGCCCGCCGACCGCGCATCGGCGGGCTTTGCCGCCCTTGTCGGTCTAGGAAGGCGCCGGTACCGGCGGCAGTCGGGCGGCCCGGTAAACCGCCTCTTTGCGGTGGACGGCGCCGCGAGGTGTGAGAACGCTCGAATAGAGGATGAACTCGTCGACCGCGAAGGGGGGGAAGGCGAGCCCCTTGTGGGCCGCTTCGAATCGTGCCACGACTGCCGAAGGGGTCTCTTTGAGGCGGGAGAGGGTTATGTGCGGCGAGAAGGGGCGCTCCTCGGCGCCGACGCCTGCCTGCTGCAGGGTTGCCTCGATCTGTTGCTGCAGCAGGGTCAGCTCCGTGCGTTGCTCCAGGGCGACCCAGAGCACCCGGGGGTGCCCGTGCGGCGGGAAGTGCCCCACACCGGATACGGAGAGGGAGAATGGGACAAAACTGACACCGGACAGGACAGTCCTGATGCTGGAGAAGGTCTGGGGTGACACCTCACCTATGAAGCGGAGGGTGAGGTGGATTTCCGCGGCACCGACCCACTTTGCGCCGGGAATTTCCGCCGACATCTGAGAGAGCGAGCTTTTCACCTCTTCCGGTAGATCTATGGCAACGAAGAGTCTCGGCACGGTGGCCTCCTGTGAAAAAGAGCTGCTGACTTGCTGGAACCGTAAAAAACGGTTGACTAACTGAGATTTGAGTGTTAGACAGTATAGCTTTGGTGATCTGAAAGTAAAGGCGCGGACACATGCTCGACGCGAGATACATACGCGAAAACCTGGATACTGTAGAGGCACGGTTAAAGACCAGAGGAGAGGGCGTCAACATCGCCCTGTTCAAGGAACTGGACGGCAGCCGTCGCGAGCTTCTGCAGCAGAGCGAGAACCTGAAAGCGCTCCGCAACAAGGTCACCGAAGAGATCGCACGCCTCCATGACAAGAGTCAGGCGGCGGAGCGCAAGGCCGAGATGCGCGAGGTCTCCCAGAAGATCAAGGGGATCGACGAGTCTCTGCGGGGCGTGGAAGAGGAGCTGCAGGCTTTCCTCCTTACGGTCCCCAACATCCCTAATGAGACCACTCCGGTAGGCAAGTCCGAAGAGGACAACGTCGTGGTGAGGACCCACGGTGAGGTTCCCTCCTTCCAGTTCGAGGCAAAACCGCACTGGGAGATCGGAGAAGGGCTCGGCATCCTCGACTTCGAGCGTGGGGCGAAGCTGGCCGGGGCGCGTTTTACGCTCTACCGTGGCGCCGGCGCCAGGCTTGAGAGAGCTCTAATTAATTACATGCTTGATCTGCATATCGACGAGCATAAATATATTGAAATGCTCCCGCCCTTTATGGTAAACAGGGAGTGCATGACCGGCACGGGCCAGCTGCCCAAGTTCGAGGAAGATCTCTTCCACATGGAAGGGGTCGATTTTTTTCTCATCCCTACGGCCGAGGTACCGGTTACCAACATACATCGTGGAGAGATACTGAAAGGTTCCGATCTCCCGATTTCATACGTTGCCTACACGCCATGCTTCCGCAAGGAAGCCGGGTCCTATGGCAAGGACACGCGTGGCCTGATCCGGCAGCACCAGTTCAACAAGGTCGAACTGGTCAAGTTCACCTCCCCCGAGGATTCCTACCAGGAATTGCAGAAACTGCTCGGCCATGCCGAAGAGGTGCTGCGCAGGTTGCAGATCCCCTACCGGGTTGTGGAGCTGTGCACAGGGGACATAGGATTTTCGGCTGCCAAGACCTTCGACATCGAGGTCTGGCTGCCTGGTCAGAATTGTTACCGGGAGATTTCCTCCTGCAGCTGTTTCGAAGATTTTCAGGCGCGTCGGGCAAGTATCCGTTTCAGGCCGGAAGAGAAGGCCAAGCCGGAGTTCGTGCACACCCTGAACGGTTCAGGTCTTGCAGTCGGGAGAACCCTGGTTGCCGTGCTGGAGAATTACCAGCAGGCAGACGGCTCGGTGCTGATACCAGAGGTGCTCAGGCCCTACATGGGCGGGCTGGAGAGAATCAGCTAGGCTTTGGAGGAATGGCCGAGTGGTTGAAGGCGGCGGTCTTGAAAACCGTTGAACGAAAGTTCCGTGGGTTCGAATCCTACTTCCTCCGCCATCGCTTTATTAGCACAAGAATGTAGCAGGTCCCAAACGGAGAGCTGGCCGAGTAGGTCGAAGGCGCACGCCTGCTAAGCGTGTATACTGGGAAACCGGTATCGAGGGTTCGAATCCCTCGCTCTCCGCCACTTTTTTAAGTGGTAGCCAGCAGGGCAGTTGTTGCAAAAGGCAGCGGAGGTTTTGGTGAAGCGATTGATGAAACTGATGGTTTTGTCTCTGGTCGCTATGGGTTTCGCAGCAGGGTGCAACGATAAACAGGAAAAAAAGCCTGCAGTAACGAAGCCGCAACCGGCTAGGGCCCCATCCGTAGTAGTTGTTCCTGACAGTGTGAAAGGGAAATGGAAGGCGGTGCAGATAGCCGTTGCAGACAAGAACGCCCAGCAGCAGAAGGTTTACACGCTAAACATCGGCTCGGAGTTCAAGCTTCCAGGTTCGGCCCTCACCGTCAAGGTTGAAAACTTTTTACCGCATTTCGTGATGGAGGGAACCACCCTCACCTCGCAGTCGAACGAGTTGGTGAACCCGGCAGCACAGTTCATCATCCGCGAGGGGGGGAAGGAGATCTTCAAGGGATGGCTCTTCTCGCTTTACCCGACCACGCATGTGTTTCAGCATTCGCAGTACGGTTTCACGCTGGTCGATTACACCCCGGCCAGTTGATACAGCTTGCGCTCGTAGCTCAGCTGGATAGAGCAACGGACTACGAATCCGTAGGTCGGGAGTTCGAATCTCTCCGAGCGCGCCATAAAAACAGGGGGGTAGGCCACCTAGCCGGACCCCCTGCCTGTTTGATGGTCCTTCACTCCGCCGCCCCGTGGGCTGCGAGAAAGGACTTTCGTTTGCAGTCTGTAGTTTGCGCCCGTAGCTCAGCTGGATAGAGCACAAGACTACGAATCTTGGGGTCGGGCGTTCGAATCGCTCCGGGCGCGCCAATTACCAGACCGAGGCAAAAAGATGATGGCCCTCCGCACCTTGCGGAAGGGCCATTTTTTCGTTCTGCGCCAATCTGCGGCCCATCAGCTTGCGGCAAGCACCAGGCGACGGGGGGCGACCGCAAAAAAAGCCCCGCTCCTTCTGGAGCGGGGCAGTTCGTGATCCCGTGCTTAAGAAAAGGCCAAAAGCCTAAAATTTCTTCGGAAACTGCTTCACGATACCGGCTGCGAGGGCGTCGGCGATCATGTACATGTGGTCTTTCATTGCATCCCAGGTCTCTGCCTCTGTGTCATAGTCCCCCTTTGCGAAGGCCTCGATCTGCGCGATATGGTGGCCGCCGTGAGCGGATAGTAACCCGACCAGCGTCTCTTTAGGCCAATTGGGGTTTGCCGAACCGAGGAAGGACGCTATATCGGCGGCGTTGGCGGTAATCTTGATAACCGCGGCATCCTTGCCCGCCTTGTCTGCCGCATAGGCAGCGTACATATATTCCTTGATGGCCCCGTAGTGTCCGGCCAAAAGCCCGAACAGCTTGTCCGCGGCCGGTTTTCCATACACCGGAATGACTGCGTCGGCGATGGCGCGCGCATTCTTCACGACGTTTTGTTCAGCAGTCTTCGCCGCTTTCATATCGCCGCTCTTCGTCGCCAGTGCAACGTTCCTGACCCAGAAGATGTGTCCGATCCAGAGATCGCGCTCAACCTGCCGCAGTTCTACGGCCTTCGGTGTTTCCTTCATCGTCATCGCTTTGCCATGGGCATATGAAGGTGGGACGGCCATCACTACCATTGCTGAGACAGCCAACATCGTCTTGAAAATATTGCCTAACATTTTCGTCTCCTTTGTCTTGGCCTTCAGACGCAACCGGAAGAGATGAGGCATGCCCTCAATTCCGGCCGCGGTTGGCAAGCCTCCGGAACACACCGGAGACTATACGGTCGCAACGCGTTCCATCGAATGAAAATACGCCGGCTGCATTGGAATCGACGAGATCTGCCAGCTGTCGTTGCAGCAATCTCCTCGCCCGATGATACCTGGTCTTCACCGTCGCCGGTGCTATCTCCAGGCAGGTGGTGGTGTCCTCAACCGACATCTCCTCGACACCGCGGAAAATGAATACCATGCGATAGGCATCAGGAAGTGTGTCGATGGCAGATTCAAGAAGCCGGCGCAGTTCCCCCCGCGCAGCGTTCTGCTCGGGAGTTGGCAAACCGATTGTCATATCCGCCATATGATTCGCCTCCTCTGCGTGCTCGGGATCGTCAAAAGAGATACCGTTTCCGGCGACTCCTGCGCGCCGCAGGTGCCCCAGCGCCTCGTTCATGGTGATCTTAGCCAACCAGACGAACAAAGGGCCCTTTGCCTGGAACTGGGCCATGTTTTCATACGCGCGCAGGTAGGCGTCCTGGACCACGTCTTCGGCGTCCATGTCATTGCGCACCACCCCCCGGGCGATCCGGTACAGGCGCTGGTTGTATCTGCGCATGATCAGTTCCAGGCTGTTCACGTCACCGTCAAGGATCCGCTTCACGACGTCCATGTCCGACGCCGCGCTGCAGTTATCAAAATCGTCCTGCCGAGTCATCTGTTTTTCCTCCGTCCTCACGTCTCATCATGTAGATGCAGCATGGCAGCAAAAGGTTCCCGCTCATTTCCCATAATCTGCCTCTGTCCCGACCCTGCTCGATGGCTGCACCGACCAGGGAAGGGCCTTCGCTGCGGAGGCGCAGTCAAGTACGCTCCATGGATATATTTAGATAGTGCCATCGTTATCCGTAAGGTCAATGAGAGAGAGAGAACGACAACCCGGCGATGTCCGGTTCGGGAGCGGGGCGGGCTTTGAGCGGGCAGGAGATGAATTGGAAGGGGGCTTTCGGTGTAGGTTGTCGTCCCGCCTCCCCCGGCCTGCTGGGGGAGGTGGGACGGGAGGTGTGCGAACTACTCCCCCGAGCAGGAGCAGCAGTCGCTTCCGGACTCGCACTTCCCGGGAATCAGCCTCTCCGACGCATAGTCTGTTATATCGTTGTGGAAGTGGACGTACAGGTCCTCGGCGCCGGCAAGCGGGATCCAGTAGGCGTCCAGCACGCGCTCCATGAAGCCGACCCACCCCACCTCGCGCACGCCTGCCTGTTCCCGCAACGCCACGTTGGCCCGGCAGCCTGCGTGATGCTTCTTCTCGCCTATGTCCACGCACCTGGTCCCGACCGGGTACCCGATCTCCTGCCCCGCCTTGTTCGCCTCGACGATGGTCCGGTCCTTGTGAACCAGCATGACCGGCGCGGGGTAGTTGTCCCAGAAAAGGTGGAAGTTCCTGCGTATCTCTTCGCTCACTTGGATGTCGCTCATCTGCTCTGCTCCTTTTAAAGGGCGGTGTCGCCCAGCCGTAGCATGCCGCTACTTGCCTGCGTGCGCCTTCTCGTATCCTGCCTTCAGCTGCGCGCGCTGCTCCGGCGTCAGTGTCTGGTTGATCTCGATCAGCCGGTCCACGGTGCGGTGCGCGAATGCGGTCAGCTCCTTCGCCTTTTCATCCACGGTCTGGTGCAGCCATTGCTTGTCCGGCTGGTCCAGGAGCAGGCACCCTGCGACCTTCCTGCCGAGCCCGCCGTTTTTCTTGTGAAGTTCGCTCCCGTCGGAGATGATCCGGTCTGCTATGGTCCCTATCTTTGCCCGTTGTTCGCCGGTTGCCCCCACCTTCTTCAGGCTGGAATCCAGGTGCGACTTCAATTTCTTCGGGTCGTGACCGTGGCCGGCCTTGCAGGCGGTAAGCGCGCCCAGGGAAACCACCGCCAGACATGCCACCGCAGCCTTGAACGACGTCATCATTCTACTCATTTTTTCTCCTTTGGGTGCTGTTTTAGTCTCGCTGTGAGGAGCATAGGGGGAAGATGTAAAGAAAGTATGTGGCAGATGTAAAAAAAGGGTAAAAAACGGGGCGGTTCGCAGCTTAGCTGATAATATGCTCCCTGGGAAATCAACGGGAGGGGCTGTGACAGAGGGAAGCGAAAAGACGATCTTCCTGGTGGACGACGACGCAAAACTGCGCAGGCTTTTGGGCAGGTTCCTCTCGGAGCAGGGGTTCGCCATCCGCGAATTCCCGGACGGTTCGGAGGTGGTCGCGGCGCTGGCGAAGCAGGAGCCGGCCGCGGTCATCCTCGACATCATGCTCCCGGGTGAGAGCGGCCTCGCCATTCTCGGCCGGATCCGGCAGGAGCACGACGTGCCGGTGATCATGCTCACCGCCAGGGGGGACGACGAGGACCGCATAACCGGACTGGAACTGGGCGCAGACGATTATCTCCCCAAGCCGTTCAACCCGCGGGAGCTCCTGGCCCGCATCAACGCCGTGCTCAGGCGGAGCGCCCCGGCCCGCCCGGAGTCGGCAGGGACGCCCGCGGACACGGTGTCGGCGGGGGGCTTCGTGTTGCACAGAAGAAGGCGCAGCGTGTCCCTGGGGGATGAGGAGGTGGAGCTTTCGGCCACGGAGCACAGGCTCCTTGAGGCCCTGATGACGCACCGGGGTTCGGTGCTGACCAGGGACCAACTCCTAAACTACGCCCGCGGGAAGGACTTCGGCCCCTTCGACAGGAGCATCGACGTGCACATAAGCAAGCTGCGGGTCAAGACGGAGCGGCTTTCCGGCGGGAAGCGGTGCATCAAGACGGTCTGGGGCTCGGGGTACATGTTCGAGGCGGAACAATGAAGATCGGCACCCTTTACCTGAGGATACTGAAGCACTGGATAGCGGCGCTGGTCGTCACGCAGGCGCTCGTCTTCGCGCTCTTCGTCCTGGTCATCGGTGACGGCCACCGGCGCTATATCGTGAGGTCGGTGGGGCAGAGCGCCCTGGTCGCGGCCGATTTCGTGCAGGCCTCGGTCGCTTCGCAGACGGCCAAGGGGGCACTTCCCGACGCCGCACTCGCCTCCGCGGTGACCAGGCTCGCCAAAAGCGCCAACGCAATGGTGTGGGTCACCGCCCCCGGAACCGAGCCGGTGGCGTCGTTTCCCGGGCTCATCGCCGCACCCGCGACCGACCCGGCAAAAACCGGGAGGCACGAAGGGGTGACCGTCTTCACGGACCTGGGGGATGGGACGCCGTGGTACGCGGTGGCTCCGCTTGCCCTGCCGAGGCATGCGGAGCCGCTTGCGCTGCACCTGGTGTCGCTGCAGTCGACCGGGGCCTTCCCGCGCGGGGAGTTCGCCGCCGGGCTCGCGCTGATCGGGGCGCTGATAGCCATGCTGGCGATACCGCTCACCCTGCGCATAACGAGGCCGCTGAAACTGTTGCAGGACTCGGCCCTGCGCATCGCCGGCGGGGACCTTTCCGCGCGCGCGGAGCTGTCGGAACGCGACGAAATAGGGAGGCTCGCGCTCGCCTTCAACGGCATGGCGGAGACGGTGGAGAGGATGATCAAGGGGGGCAAGGAGCTTACCGCCAACGTGTCTCACGAGCTGAGAAGCCCGCTGGCCCGCATCAGGGTCGCGGGGGAATGCCTGAGGGATGCGGTCGCCAGGGGGGACCGCGTGGAGGCGGAGGAGATGCTGGAGGCGATCGGGGAGGAGATAGACGAGGCAGACAAAATGATCGCCCGTATCCTCCAGTACTCGAAGCTGGACCTGCACGAGCCTATCCTGAAGAGCGAGAACGTGCTCCCGGCGGAGCTGCTCGCGGGGCTCGTGAGAACGGTCGGGCCGATGGCGAAAGCCAAGGGCATCAGCTTCGAGCTGCTGCTGCTCCAGGACGAGAGGTGCGCCGGTGACGGGGAATCGCTGCGCGCTGCTTTCAAGAACCTCCTGGAAAACGCCGTGCGGCACACGGCGCCGGGTGGGGAGGTCCAGGTGGAGATGCGGCGCGAGGACGACGCGTTGGCCATCGAGGTGACCAACACCCATCCGCCGCTGGAGGAGGAGGAACTCGAACTGATCTTCAACCCGTTCTATCGTGGGAAGCGGGGAGGAGAAGGCACCGGCCTCGGTCTTGCCATTACCGAAAAGGTCATCGCCCTGCACGGCGGGGAGATCGCCGCCCGCAACGTCGCAAGGGGGTTCCAGGTTCGGGTGGTGCTCAAGCGCTGCGCGCAGTAAAGGGTCAAGCTGCAAGGATCGCCCAAGGAGGTCTGATATCGCATCAGGCCTCTTTTGTTTTTTGCGCCCCTTGTGAAGGAAAAGGGCAAACGCAGCTAATTTTAAAAGGGAAGTTGCCGAAGAAGGTAAGGCAGGTGCGCCGTGACGGCCGGCAGGGGCGCCTGTTTGACGCTTCAATGGGCGGCCGGCGTCAACAGCTCCAGGGTTTCGGTCGCCTCGGTACTACAACGCGATGCGGCTTTTCCCCATCATGTTCCGCAGCCACTGGTACAGGCGGCCATTCCCGTTGTACTGCCCCGGTTGGCAAGCGGATAAAGGGACCCATCACGGCCGATTTGCCACGGCTTGTACCAATATCATTGACAATAAAAATAAAATATTAAATTATCCGCTCACTATGAGTGGGCACGGCAATTTGGTCGAACTGCCCATATGACTTGTCGAAGAACCACGGTTCATGGCGCAGGCGCCCGACCTTCGTTCCCGGCGTGACCGTGGGGAAGAAGGGATCTTCGCCTGGAGGAAGCTGATGAGAAACTGTCGCCCCGGCTCGCAACTGGTTTTCGCGGGATTTTTTTTCTGTTCCCTGCTGGGAGGGGGGGCGGCGTCAGCGCAGCAGGGGACGGAAGCGCCCTTTCCTGCAGAGCTGGGGGAAATGGACCTGGAGCAGCTGACCAACCTGAAGGTCGAGAAGGTCTACGGCGTTTCGAAGTTCGAGCAGGTGGTGACGGAGGCGCCGGCTTCCGTCTCGGTGGTGACGGCCGACGAGATAAAGCGCTACGGCTGGCGCACACTCGCGGACGTGCTCAGGGCCACCCGCGGTTTCTTCACGAGCTATGACAGGAACTACAGCTACATCGGGATGCGGGGCTTCAACCGGCCCGGGGACTACAACACAAGGGTGCTGCTGCTGCTGGACGGGCACCGTATCAACGACGTCATCTACGAAAGCGCGGCCATCGGGACGGAATTCATCCTCGACATGGCGCTGATCGACAGGATCGAGATCATCCGCGGCCCCAGCTCATCGCTTCACGGTGCGGGTGCCTTTTTCGGGGTGATCAACGTCATCTCCAGAAGCGGAAGGCAGCTGGACGGGGTGGAGGTGGGGGGAAGCGCCGGCAGCCACAGTACCGGAACCGGGCGCATCAGCTACGGCAAGGCCGTTGAAGGGGGCGACATCCTCCTCTCCGCCTCCGGGTTCGAAAGCCGCGGCAACGACACGCTCTTCTACCCGGAGTTCAACGATCCAGCCACCAACAACGGCATCGCGAGCGACATGGACCGGGACCGCAGCTACTCGATGTTCCTTTCGGCGCACCTGCATGATTTCACCCTCGCCGGCGCCCTGGTTTCCCGCGACAAGCATATCCCCACCGCCTCGTTCGACACCGTCTTCAACGACCCCCGCACCCACTCCATAGACAGGCGGAGCTACCTCGACCTCAAATACGACAGGGCGCTGGCAGGGACCAGCGTCACGGCAAGGCTCTTCTACGACGAGTACCGCTTCAAGGGCGATTTCACCTATGAAGCCACGGCCGACGATCCCGGCTTCTACCCGGCAAGCTACGTAAACCGCGACGACCACCTGGCCCGCTGGTGGGGAGCCGAGGCCCAGGCGAGTCGTCAGATCATCCCGCGTCTGCAGCTGACCGCCGGCACCAAGTTCAGGGACAGCTTCCAGCAGGAGCTGACCAACTACGACGCGGTCCCGCAGGGGCGCCGGCTGGACAACGAGCACAGCAACCTGTTCTGGGCGCTGTTCGGGCAGGGAGAGCTGCGCCTTCTGGACTCCCTTATCCTCAACGTCGGCGCCCGCTACGACCACTACGAGACCTTTGGCGGGGCCACCAGCCCGCGCTATGCGCTCATCTACACCCCGGTGGCGGGGACCGTCTTCAAGCTGATCCACGGCAAGGCCTTCCGCGCCCCCAACTCCTACGAGCTCTATTACAACGACGTCTTCGACTCCAACGCCACCAACCCGCTGCTTTCCCCGGAGACGGTAAGGACGACCGAGCTGATCTACGAGCAGTACTACGGCGACGTGCTGCGCACCAGCACGAGCGTTTACTACAACAAGATCGACAACCTGATCAGCTACGAGGAGGTCTCCGCGACCCGTGTCGCCTTCGGCAACATGGACCGGGTACAGGCGCTGGGTGGTGAGTTCGAGGTGGAGGGGCAATGGACCAGCGGCTTCGCAGCGAGGGGGAGTTACGGTTTCGTCTCCGCCCGCAACGAGATGCTGGACCAGCATCTGGACTATTCGCCCCGGCACCTGGTCAAGCTGAACTTGACCGCCCCGCTTTACCGCAAGCAGCTCTTCGCGGGGTTGGAGATGCAGGGGGTGAGCCGCCGGGAGTTCACCCAAAACGGGGTGCAGTCGGCCTCGGCAGGATACGCCATCGCCAATGCCACCCTGTTTTCCACCGGGATGGTCCCGGGGCTCGAGGCCTCTCTTTCCGTCTACAACCTGCTGGACCGGCGCTACGACGATCCGGCAACGACGGACCATCTGCAGAACGTGATACCCCAGGACGGGCGGACCTTCAGGGTCCAACTCGCTTACCGTTTCTGAAAATGAGAGGTTTTCCCATTCCAGCCCGACTCCGCAAACCGGCATCATGCCTGCGCCGCTGCCTGCTGGTCGCCTTGGGCCTGCTGCTCGCCCACACGGCGGAACTGCGGGCGGAAGGGCCCCAGGAGTACCAGGTCAAGGCCGCCATGGTGTTCAACATGGCCAAGTACATCGAGTGGCCCGCCGATGCCTTCGCCAGCTCGAGCGCCCCGCTCGCGGTCTGCAGCATGGGGCGCGGTCCGTTTGCCGCGGCACTGGAGCGCTACCAGGGGAAAACGGTGCTGGGACACCCCCTGGCCCTGCGGCGCCTTTCGGTGGGGGACGAGCCGGCCGATTGCCACCTGCTCGTGGTCGGCGGGATAGAGAGACGCTACCTGGCCGGGGTCCTGGACCAGGCCCGCAGGCGGACCGTGCTGACGGTCAGCGACCTGCCGGACTTCGCGCGCTCCGGCGGGATGATCGGCCTGGTCGAGCAGGAGGGGAGGGTTCGTTTCGAGATCAACGTGAAAGCCGCGCAGCACTCAAGGTTCAAGATCAGTTCGCAGTTGCTGAAGCTGGCAAAAATCATAAAAGAGAGTGACTAATGAGCCGCCTTGGGCAAAATTTCATCAGCAACCTGCCGCTGCAGCGCAAGCTCATGCTGATCATCATGGTCTGCTGCGGAGCGACGCTGCTGGCGGCTTCCATCTTCTTCGTGGCGAGAGAGGCGAAGGTCCTCTACCGCGCGCAGCAGGAGGACCTCGTCTCCCTGGCCGACATGATCGGCAAGAACGCCGCTTCGGCCCTGGTGTTCAACGACCCGAAGTCGGCGCAGGAGACCATCAAGCCGCTCACGGCGAAGTCCTCGATCCTCGCAGCCTACGTGGTGAGCCGGGACGGCCGCCTCTTCGCGAGGCACCTGGCGCAGGATACCGGGGGGGCGCTGCTCCCCCTGGAGAGGGTTCCTTTTCCGGCGCCTCCCGAAAAGGTGACCGAGGCGGTGGAGCTGATCCGCAGGGAAGCGGACGGCAACTCCATCTTTTCCGGGAACACCTCTCTGGTGAAGCCGATCCACCTCGACGCCGAGCAGGTCGGGAGCGTCATCATCCACGCCAACACCAAGGGTTTCCTGAACAGCCTGCGCTGGACCATACTGGGGACCCTGGCGTTCATGATCTTCACCTTCGCAGCCGCTTATTTTTTCTCGGCCAGGCTGCAGCAGATGATCTCGACCCCGCTTTTGAGCCTCCTTGCCACCATGAAGGAGGTCTCCGCCAGCAAGAACTACGCGATCCGGGCGGTAAAGCCGAGCAGTGACGAAATCGGCCTTCTGTACGACGGCTTCAACGAGATGCTCTGCGAGATAGAGGAGCGCAACCAGATCCTCAGGCAGCGGCAGGCACATCTGCAGCAGCTCGCCCACTACGACCCGCTGACCCGTCTCCCCAACCGGACCCTCTTCTACGACCGCCTGGCGCAGGCGCTGTTCCATGCCGAGCGTACCAGGCAGGCGGTCACGGTCATCTTCATCGACCTGGATCACTTCAAGGACGTGAACGACACTTTGGGGCACCGCACCGGGGACCTCCTCCTGATCGAGGTCGCCAACAGGCTCTCCACGGTGGTGCGCAGCTGCGACACGGTGGCCCGCCTGGGAGGCGACGAGTTCACCGTCTTCGCGCAGAACATCGAGAACCCTGAAAATGCGGCTGTCGTCGCGGCTAAGCTCAACGCGCTCTTCGCCACGCCCTTCCTGCTGGGCGAAAGCGAGATCTACGTGACGGCGAGCATCGGGGTGACCATGTTTCCGAGCGACGGCAAGACGGTGGACGAGCTGCTGATGAACGCCGACATCGCGATGTACCACGCGAAATCCTGCGGCAAGAACGTCTACAAGCTCTTCGACAAGTGGATGAACGAGCATGCGAGCGAAAGGGTCACGCTCCTCTCCGACCTGCGGCTCGCGTTGGCGCGGGAGGAGTTCATCCTCCATTACCAGCCCAAGGTGGACCTTCTCTCCGGCAAGGTGACCAGCGTGGAGGCGCTGGTGCGCTGGATGCACCCGAAGCTGGGGCTCTTGGCGCCGGACAAGTTCATCCGCCTCTCCGAGGAGAGCGGGCTGATCGTGGAGCTGACCGATTGGGTGATGCGCACCGCCTGCACCCAGGCGAAGGCCTGGCAGGACTCGGGCCTTCCCTCGGTGCGGGTGGCCGTCAACCTGTCGCCTTACCATTTCCAGCGCCAGGACGTGAAGCAGGCGATCTTCTCGGTGCTGGGTGCCACGGGGCTGCATGCCTCCCTTCTGGAGATCGAGCTCACCGAATCCGCGCTGATGCAAAACGACGCATACACCTGCCAGGTGCTCAGGGAGCTGAGGGAGATGGGGATCACCATCTCGGTGGATGATTTCGGCACCGGGTACTCCTCGCTTAGCTACCTGCACCGCTTCCCGATCAACACGCTGAAGATCGACCGGACCTTCATCCTCAACATGACGAAGAGCAGCGAGGACCAGGCGATAGTGACCGCCATCATAGCGATGGCGAAGAGCCTCAACATGCAGATCGTGGCAGAGGGTGTGGAAACGGTGGACCAGCTGGAAACGCTCAAGGGGCAGGGATGCCACGAGATACAGGGGTTCCTGGTGTCGCGCCCGGTGAACGCGGAGAACGTGGAGCATTTCTTCACCGACGAGAACCACCTGGACCAGCATTGCGGCGGCGCGGGGCCGGGAAGAGAAGCAGCGCAAGAGCCGCCTGGGATCAAGCGCCTGGGAAGGTAGTCGAAGCGGCGGTCACCCTCCCGGGCGGCGAGGCCGGCTGCTCCTCTTCCGGGAAGGCGGCGATGCGCAGAGAGTTTCCCAGGACGGTGAGGCTGGAGGCGACCATCGCCAGGGCAGCCAGCAACGGGTGAAGCAGTCCCGCGGCGGCT
>Ga0209317_1002391_pt1 | contig 13748 bp, 15 predicted proteins | sample RifGroB2_FD_183994 | JGI IMG/M metagenome (GOLD analysis project Ga0209317, IMG submission 183994) | Soil microbial communities from Rifle, Colorado, USA - Groundwater B2 (SPAdes) (version 2) | ecosystem: Environmental > Terrestrial > Soil > Unclassified | place: Rifle, Colorado | collected... | reverse complement strand
TCCCGGCGCGAACTGTTGGCGTGGATGGAGCGGGCCACAAGCTCTTTACCGGTGCCTGACTCGCCGGTGATCAAAACCGAAGCCTCGGTATCTGACACTTTTCGTATGACATCAAATACCTTCTCCATCTCTTTCGATGTGCCGATCATGGTGCGGATATCGGACTTGTCGGAGAGCTCACTCTTCAATCGCATGTTCTCCTGAGCCAAACCATTGAATTTTAGCGCCTTTTTCACCGTCAACTTAAGCTCATCCCGGTTGAACGGCTTGGTGATATAGTCGTGAGCTCCTGCCTTCATGGCCTCCACTGCGACATCAACTGTCCCGAAGGCGGTAATGATGATCACCAGAGTTTCCGGAGAGCGCTCTTTGATGGATTTGAGTACCATCAGACCGTCCATGCCGGGCATGTTCATGTCGGTTATGACGAGGCTTGGTTGAGATTGCCCGAACCAGTACAAGCCTTCCTCACCTGATGCAGCGGTTTGAACCTGGTAACCCTCTTCCTGAAGGTTGTATTCCAGTACGCGCCTGAGCGAGGTGTCGTCGTCAATGACGAGAATTTTTTGTTTCATTGAGTTTCTCCAGTGTTCAACGGCAATCTGACTGTCACGGCCGTACCTTCACCATGGCGGCTCTCGACAAACAAAGAGCCGCCATGACTTTCGATTATTTCCCTGGTGATCGCCGGTCCCAAACGGGTACCATCAGGTTTAGCGGTAAAGGAGGGCTCAAAAAACTTTGCAGCATCAACTCCCGGGCCGCTATCACGGAAACAAATTTCACATAGTGCGGCCTGATCTGCCGTTGTGGAGATTATCACGCTACCGCCGGGCGATGTAGCCTGCAAGGAGTTGATGATGAGGTACAGAAAGGCCTCGCGCAGCTTCTCCCCATCGGCCTTAATGATTACTGGGGCTGTGGGAGGTTGCACAACGATCTTAACTTGCCGTCTTCTGGCATTGTTCGCTACTAGGGTTGCTATCGTTTCCAGTTCTTCCAGCACCGGGAGAGGCCGCATATCAGCTGGACGTGGACGAGCCATATGATGAAAATCTTCCACAACCCGATTGTTACGCTCTGTTTCCTTTATCTGCATCTCGATGAACTCGTGCATGGGATCGCCGGGCTCGTTGTCGTCTTTCAAGATTTCGGCTGTACCTCGAATGGAACCTAGTGGATTGCGGATTTCATGGGCCAGCACCGCTGCCATTTCACCCAGGGTGGACAGTTTCTCAGCCCGCCTTAACTGTTCTTCAATGACGATGATGCGCTCGGATTGATGTTCCAGCTTCTGGTATGAATGTTCCAGCCCGCGCGCCGTTTTCTGTAGTTCTACCGTGCGCTCCCGCTCCCTTTGCGACAGCAGACCGGTAACGCCACCTACGATGTTGTACAGCAGGATCTCAAGGTACTTTTCCATCCCCATCGTCATTTGGCCGCCCCACTGAAAAAGGATATGAGGGGCATAGGCTACGCTTACGATGATGGAACAGAGCAAACCTCCTCGCAGGCCGAACCAGAGGGCAGCCAGGATGATCGGCAGGTAGTAGAGGCGTTGGAAAATGTCGTGCAGATAGGGAAGATGAAGGGGAGTTAAATAGTGCAGCAAGCTGATGCCGATGATGAACGATATTAGTACAACTGGCCGGACTATAGTCGATTTCATCATGATATAAACTCGTTCTCTTGTGGGAAAAAAGCGGCACACCCCGGGAGGAGTCCACAGGGCGTACCCATAACAAACATTCAGACGGCAAAAATTCTACCCACGATCTGCTGGTCGCATCACAAAAGGATCATTATCGGCATCATGATCAGCATCATACCGGCTCCCCACCAACCCCAGTGGCCGTCGCCAAAATGGTGCGCAAAAAAGCCGTGATCTCCGTGCTGGGCACCTGCGTCCATGACAGTCGCATTGATCTCATATTGATTGATCTCATCGGGCTTCTGATGATCCGTAATTTTGATAACGACCTTGTAATCACCTTTTCTCCCGAATTTCCAAGAATCCAGATAGTCACCATCGAGAACATCGACAGGATGCGTAATGATTGGCTGATCAGCATCTCGCTCATATACTTCCAGCGTCACGTCTCTGTCAGTAACTGGTGTCCCGTTTTTAGTCAAACTGAGAGAAAGTTGAACCTCAGAATGCGTCTCGAGCTTCTCGGGTGACAGCTTTATGGTAGCCCTGAGCCCTTGCTGGGTAAAGCTCTGCTCAAGGGCAAAGGCAGTGCCGGGAAGGGCGATAAGCAAAAGAAGCACAAGAAATTGTTTCATAGCGAGTCTCCTTGAAGCTGCAGTTATTGGACAGTCATGATTTCGACAGCACCGGCCAGGCGGAGGTCATCCGCCTTGTCCGGTCGCCCCTGATGGTTTAATAATCTTCAGAATGGAATTGATCGACTCTTCCATTTTTTGCTCAAGTAGGCGTCTTTGATCAACGGTATCGACAGGGCGAGATATCGAGGCATCTTCCGCTGCCGCCTCTTCCACAAATGGGCGGCCGCTGGGTATCTGCTCGTAATGCACATGGGGGCCGGTCGATCTGCCGGTATTGCCTGAAAAAGCCACCACCGTGCCGGAGTCCACCAAATCGCCCGACTGGACCCTGACAATCGAGTTGTGCCCATACAAAGTGCGATCTCCGTTGGCATGTTCGACAATGACCGTTGAGCCGTAGCCGCGGCGAGCGCCGGCGAAAACGACTAACCCTTTTCGGGTAGCCCGTACCGCAGTACCGACAGGGACGGCAATATCGATGCCGCGGTGGAGGGCAAGCCTGCCGCTTCCGAAAGGGTCGACCCGCCACCCTACTCCGGAAGTCACAACGCCGCTCTCTACCGGCAGATCTATGTCCGCCAGAGCTGCCACCGGCAAAATCAGCAGGGCCATTATCGCGAGTATGGTAAACTTCATATTTCCTTTGCATAGCGATGGGGTCATAAGACTAGGCGCCTGCCTGCAGGTTACAAACATTCATGGCCTGGCGCTCATCGCACACCCCGGTGATGGTCGGAGCGGAGCCGCACACGGGGCAGTCGGGGTTTTTTGCCACATCTATCTTGGTGAAGTCGTTGTCCAAGGCATCGAAAATAAGCATCTCGTTGTTTAGGAGGGTGCCTATTCCCAGAAGATACTTGATGGCCTCGTTGGCCTGCAGCGTGCCGATGACACCAGGCAAAACACCAATCACACCAGCCTCGGCGCAGGTGGGGATGAGCCCCGGAGGAGGAGGCTTTGGGAAGAGGCAACGATAACACGCCGATCGACCGGGGTTGACGGTGATCGTCTGGCCGAGGAACTGCAGAATGCCGCCGTGGGAAAACGGCTTTCCCGCAAGCACACACGCGTCATTGATCAGGAATTTGGCGGCGAAGTTGTCGGTGCCGTCTATGACGAAGTCATAGGAGCTGACAATTTCGGAGATATTCTCGGCGCAGACCCAAACTTGGTGGGTGAGCACATTGATGTCGGGGTTTAGCGCGGTCATCTTCTCGCCGGCAGAGAGTACCTTTGCCCTACCGACATCGCGGGTGTGATGGATAATTTGGCGCTGCAAGTTGGAGAGGTCCACCACATCGGCATCGGCAATGCCTATGGTTCCAACTCCCGCCGCCGCCAGATAGAGCGCTGCCGGAGATCCGAGAGCGCCGGCGCCGATGATGAGGACCCGACCGTTAAAAAGCTTTTGCTGCCCTTTGCCCCCCACTTCCTTGAGAATGATGTGGCGGGAGTAACGTTCGATCTGGGCATCAGTTAGCATAAGCACCTTTGTGATGGTTAGCGGCCTGCCGGCCGTCGTTGACAATACCGGCCAGCGCATTCTTGGCCTCGCCCCGGAATGAAGCTTCGCACGGGCCTCCAGTTCGGCCAAATAGAGGTCGGGATGTTTCTCAAACCACGCATCGTACTCGGTAACGTGCACGGAACTTATCAGGTAAAGGATTTCCTGAAGAGTATCCCGTAGTGGTACGGCGGCAGGGCATAGCGATCCTGGTCGTTAAAACGGAATCCGGCCTCTCTTCCCCATTCGATACACTGTTCCGGCCGAGGGCGAATTTCCATGGCCGGACCACGTGGTGTCTTGGGGTCGTAGTCCCAGTGAATGACCGCCAGAGTTCCGTTTGGTTTAAGCACACGGAGGGCCTCTTTCATCAGGGCTACCGGCTCTTCATGATGCAAAATATTAAAGAGCAGTGCCACGTCCATGGAGTTGTCAGCAAGCTCGGTTCCCTCACCCACGAAGTCGCGTATAGTAGCCTTGACATTGGTGATGCCGGCATCGATGCATTTCTGCCGGACTACATTCACCATCTCCGGCTCGATATCAAGAGCGTGAACGGTACCTGAAGCAATTCCGGCGGCGACCAAGGTGAAGGTACCATAGCCGCAACCGAACTCCACCAGGTCGTGCACGCCACTGTCGAGTCCGAAAATAGCTAGAACCTTGGAGGGATCGAAAAAACCGGCCCACACCTCTTCATCAGGCATACCGCTATCACGGACCTTCATTTAGTATTCCCTTCATGTCCAGCCGACCAGATGGTGACCAGCGCCTTACCTCGATGCTGCCGGCAACCACCGGTAAAGTGTAGGAACCGATGCGTCAATCTTCGGCGAATTGCCCGGCCACACCCCCTTTTAAGGGGCTCCGTCTACAAGATTTGCAGCGACCTTGTGATATCGTTTGCGTCCTTCAAGATTTGTTCGAGTTCCTTGAGCTCATCACGGACGGTGGCTCCCACCTTTACTCCCTCTATCTCCATTTGCAGGTTCTGAATACGCTGTTGAATGCGGCCAACATATTGGGCACACTTACTGAGGACTATTTTGGTTTCCTCTGCGTTCTGATCAGCCTTGGGGGCCTGGGGAGTGCCATGCTCCATCGATCCATGCGAACCGTGCCCTCCTTGCGCAAAAACCGGAGATGCCGCAACAGACATAGAGAGGACCATGAAAAGTACCAACATTTTGTTCATCTTAAATGGCTCCTTCGTTATCTGAAGGGGTTCACTCACGTACAGTGCCCAATCGAATATGGCCTCGCAGTTGCCAGACCGAAATACTACTGCTTATCCTGAAAAAGTGCCGTACTCAGATACCGCTCGCCAGTGTCAGGAAGTACCACAACAATCGTCTTTCCCTTGTTCTCCGGTCGTCTGGCAATCTCGAGGGCGGCAAAGGCTGCAGCGCCAGAAGATATTCCAACCAGCAAGCCCTCTTCTCGTGCGAGGCGTCGTGCGGTTTCAAAGGCCTCCTGGTTTCTGACCTGGAAAATCTCGTCAACCACGTCCCTATTCAGAACCTCGGGAATGAACCCGGCACCGATCCCCTGGATCATGTGGGGACCAGCCTGCCCGCCAGAAAGCACAGCTGATTCAAAAGGTTCGACAGCGACCACCTTAATTTCAGGGTTGCGGTTCTTGAGTACTTCACCAACGCCGGTTACCGTACCGCCCGTGCCTACACCAGCTACAAAGATGTCTATATTTTCTTCTGTATCCGTCCAGATCTCTTCGGCGGTGGTGATTCGGTGAATGTGGGGATTTGCCGGATTTTTGAACTGTTGGGGAATGAATGACTCGGGAATCTCTTTAGCCAGTTCTTCTGCCTTTCTAATCGCCCCTTTCATTCCTTCGGCGCCCGGTGTCAACACCAACTCTGCGCCGTAGGCCTTCAGTAGGTTTCTACGCTCGATGCTCATGGTTTCCGGCATCACAAGGATCAGGCGGTATCCCCTAGCGGCACAGATAAAGGCAAGAGCAACGCCGGTGTTGCCGCTGGTCGGCTCGATGATGACGGTGTTTTGGGTGATCAGACCATTACCTTCTGCATCGAGGATCATCGAAAAGCCTATCCGGTCCTTGACGCTGCCACCAGGGTTGAAAGATTCCAGTTTGGCGATCACGTTTGCACCCAGGCCCGTTGTCAGACGGGTGAGTCTCAGTAAGGGAGTCTTACCGATTAGCTCTGTCACATCGCTGTAGATTTTGGGCATTTGTCCTCCTGTTAAGTTTATTTCAATCCGTCTGCAGGGCTTTCTTCTGCATGTCCAGGGATGCCCTTTGTTCCAGTCATATAAGCCTCGTACGCTTGTCAAGCGTGAGCCATCACCACCATACCGTCCTTCAGGTTGATTGTTCGGTCCGAGTAGGCCCCGTTCTCAGGGTTATGCGTTACCATCACAACGGTTTGTCCGGCGTCGTTCAGTTCACGGAAGAGCGCCATGACCTCTTTGCTGGTCTCGGAATCCAAGTTGCCGGTGGGTTCGTCGGCCAACAGAATGTGCGGATTGTTGACGATTGCCCGGGCAATAGCCACCCTCTCCTGCTCTCCGCCGGAGAGCTGATTGGGCAAACGATCCAGCTTTGTGCCGAGACCAACCCTTTCCAGGGCTCGACGTGCAGCGGTCTTCTTTGCCGAGCTGCTCATTTTAACGATAGCAAGCGGCAGCATGACGTTCTCGATGGCAGTCAAATAGGAGATCAGATTGAATGATTGGAAGACAAACCCGAGATTCTGCGCCCGGAAGTCGGCCAGTTTTTCGCCGGGAAGTTTATAGAGCTTGACCCCAGCCATCTCGACCTCGCCGGTGGTGGGATGGTTCATCCCCCCGAGTACGGAGAGCAGGGTACTCTTGCCGGAACCCGAGCGCCGAATTCGTCCATCTTGCGCTCAATGTCGCTCGACATGGAGTGGGTCAGGGTCACCAGGGTTACGATGGTGGCGATGCCTACCATGAGTCCGATGGTCAGAAAAGCCATTTTGGCCTTGCGGCGCTTCAGGTTGTTAATGGATATGGTATGCAGTTTCATAGAGTCTCCGCTGTCCCTCCCAAGACTTAGAAGTAACGAGCTCCGGCTTTCAGGTCGGCTGTTGTGAAGGTTATGCTGCTTGCACTTGCCTTGCTGCGGAGGTAAGAGGGATTGCAACCGCCGACCTCGTGCGGGCCGATACGGTCGATCGCGAACTGCCTGTTGCAGTTTTTGCAGACCAGCACGCTACCCTTCTGCTCATACCCCTTCTTTTCCCTGAAGCATGAGTCGCAGGCATCAAAGGCCGTACGGTAAGCGCCATCCGATCCCTTGACAACGACAAAGGCGATATCCTTGCCGCCGTCCTCAAAATGGTAGTAATGCGCCTTGCCGTCGGATACCTTAGCCAGCGGAATGGTTACCGAGCCGTTTACCGCCTTGGCCGTCTGATACTTGCCCAAGCCGGGGATATTAAGTGCAAATGCACTCACGACCGCTACCAATAATGCGCCCACGATTGCCGCTACTCCTACGAACCGCTTCGAGTTGCTCGATACCATTGTCTGCTCCTTTTGTTAACTGGGTTTATTTGCGCCGCAACCACCGCCGCAGCCTCCCGACGACGGTGCGGCATTCTGCCCGACATTCCTGCCGGTTATCTGTCTGAACTGTTCCGGGGTAAGCACCTCCGACAGTCTACTGTTGAACCCTGTTCCGGTAACCCTTTCAGCCAGGGTTTCAGGTTTGACCACCTTTGCGTCATAGCCGATGATTACCCATCCACCATTCACATCCACCTCGGTAACCGCGACGCCTTTCACTGACTCAAGCGCTTTGGTGATTCTACTTGAGCAACTGCCACAGGTCATTCCCGTCGTCTGCAGAACGGCAACGGAATCGGCTGTCGCGCCGATCCTGACACGAAAGGCAAAAACCACCAAAACGGTAACGGCCGCGATGACTAGGAAAGAGGTAGATATCTTCTTTGCGTTCATGATAAACCTCCGAGTCAGTAGCATTGAGCAAGAGCCTGTGCGGGCCCTGTTTCCTGCCAATGCCTTTGAACCAACTCCTTCAGTTGATGCGATGTTACAAAAGCCGTGCCAAACCTGTCGCAAGGCGTAACATGCAGATGTCACGGCGTAATCTGATCGGGCTTCTCTTAACCATGCTTCTGAATGCTTAAATCGTTGAAGAATATTCGAAGCTTGTGAAGAATATTACACTAGTTGTTTTTCAGCAGCACGGATAGGTAAAGGTGTGACATGTTCTGCCTCAGACGGAAATGGATTTCAGGGTAGGAAAGTCAATGCCCTGATAGCGCTCAGCAATCCACTTCAACTCTTTAGGTTCCTACAATCCCCCCGGCGCTGTTTGGCGCCCCACAAAATTTGACAGCTCTGAGCAACCATGCGGCACTATTGCCTCTCATTCCGGTTTCCATTTAACCTCTCACGCTTACAAACGAAAACCACCGGTTAAAAAGAACATTTTTGAGACCACGGGAAAGGCTGAATGTAGCTTTTCGAGATTTTCGCACTACAGTTGTTTCAACATGCGTTGCCGCGCAAACGAAGGGAGTTATAGAATGAACGATTCATGGCAATATGGTGAATGATACATTCGGCTGAATGAGCAGGGGGATGTAGAGTGGGCGGTGCTGGCTGTACTCGTGGTGATTCATTTTCAGAAGCCTGTTCAGGGTCCAAGACACAATATTCAAAATCATGAAAGAGGCTGCGTCAGACTGATTGTCTCCCGCCCTTTACTCCAATTCGATTCCCAGTACAATCGCAACCGTTTGTCTGGGTTAAGTTATGACACCGCTGAATCAACCTGAAGGAGCTAGTATGGCTATCGATCCTATCTGCGGCATGACAGTAGACGAAGCGTCTGCACCACTATATGCCGAACGTGACGAACAGACATTCTACTTTTGCAGCGATCATTGTCGCCAGAAGTTCCTGTCAGCTCCAGCCAATGCGAAACATCCAATAATGCATGAGTCAGACGACCGCCCAACGCCGAAGGTTGAACCCTCTGCAGTCAAAGCCATTTATACCTGCCCAATGCACCCCGAAGTCCAGCAGGATAAACCCGGCGATTGCCCCAAGTGCGGCATGCCGCTGGAACCGAAATCGGTGACAGCGGGCTCGGATTACGGGGAAAACGCAGAACTGCACGACATGGCCAAGCGCTTATGGATCGGCGCGGTACTAACGTTGCCGGTGTTTGTCCTGGCGATGTCTCACTTGATCCCGGCGCTGGCCAGGCAATCCTGGGCGGTTAGCGATACCTCGCGCTGGCTGCAATTTGCACTCACCACACCCGTGGTCTTGTGGGCAGGTTGGCCTTTTTTTCGCCGAGGCTGGCGCTCCGTCGTGACGCGTCACTTGAACATGTTCACGCTGATCGCTATCGGAGTGGGTGCAGCCTTCCTCTTTAGCGCCGTGGCGATGCTCATGCCCAGTTTGTTCCCGCACACGATGCAGCACGAGGGCAAGGTCGCCATCTATTTTGAGGCCTCAGCGGTAATAGTTGTGCTGGTGCTCCTTGGCCAGGTGCTCGAACTTCGCGCCCGCAGCCGCACGGGCAGCGCCATCAAAGCGTTGCTGAATCTCGCCCCGCCCACGGCGCGAAAAGTTGCAGAGGGGGGCGATCAGGAAGTCCCGCTCGATCAGGTGAAAGTCGGAGACTTGTTGCGCGTGGTTCCGGGTGACAAGGTGCCCGTTGATGGCGCTGTGGTCGAAGGTCACTCCAGCGTGGAAGAGTCCATGGTCACTGGCGAACCGCTCCCGGTGGAAAAGACTGTCGATGACAAGGTAACTGGCGGCACTGTCAATGGCCCTGGTAGTTTCGTCATGCGCGCCGAGCGGGTGGGCAGCGATACATTACTTGGGCAGATCGTGAATATGGTTGCCGAAGCCCAGCGCAGCCGAGCACCTATTCAAGGTCTCGCCGATAAGGTCGCCGGCATCTTCGTGCCGGTGGTGCTGGGGGTGTCGGTGCTCACCTTCGGCGTTTGGCTCTGGCTTGGGCCGGAGCCAACGCTCGCCCATGCCATCGTCAACGCCGTCGCGGTCCTCATTATTGCCTGCCCGTGCGCCCTCGGCTTGGCTACACCCATGTCCATAATGGTGGGGGTCGGACGAGGTGCACAGGAAGGCGTGCTGATGAAAAACGCCGAGGCCCTCGAACGACTGGAGAAAATCACCACGCTCATCGTGGATAAGACAGGGACTCTCACTGAGGGCAAACCCAAGCTGATGGATGTGCTGCCTACCGAAGGTTTGGACACGAAGGAATTCTTGCGTCTGGCCGCCTCACTGGAGCAGAACAGTGAACACCCGCTCGCCGCAGCCATTGTGCAGGGCGCTAAGGAGCAAGGCGTTATTTTTGAGGCCGTACGAGATTTTCGTTCGGTGACGGCGGGCGGTGTCGTCGGCAGCGTCGCAGATCGTGCGGTGCTCATCGGTAAACCGGATTTTCTTAGAAATGAAGGCATCACCGGTCTGGAGTCCCTAGAAACAGCAGCTATGAGACTTCAGGAAGACGGCAAGACCGCTGTGTTTGTCGCCATTGATGGCAAGCCTGCTGGAATCCTCGCCGTCGCCGACCCGATCAAATCCACCACACCTGAAGCCATCCGTGAGCTCCACACGCTCGGGTTGGAACTCGTCATGCTCACCGGCGACAATCGCCGCACCGCCGCCGCGGTGGCCAAGCAACTCGGCATTGAGGCGGTGGAAGCGGAGATCGAACCCGCAGGCAAAATCGCCCAAGTCAAAAAGTTGCGCGCAGAAGGTAAACATGTTGCCATGGCCGGCGACGGCATCAACGACGCTCCCGCTCTGAGCGAAGCTGAAGTTGGCATTGCCATGGGCACCGGCACTGACGTGGCCATGCAAAGCGCGGGCATCACTCTCGTGAGAGGCGACCTGCGGGACATCGCCAAGGCGATCCGCCTCAGTCGCGCCACCATGCGAAACATCCGGCAGAATCTGTTCTTCGCCTTTTTCTACAACGCGCTCGGTATTCCTGTAGCAGCCGGAGTGCTCTACCCTTTCTTCGGCTTGCTGCTCAGTCCGATTATTGCCGGCGCCGCAATGAGCTTGAGTTCCGTCTCTGTCATCAGTAATGCTTTGCGGCTGAGGAAAGTAAGGCTCTGAAAAATGAAGACCATACCTGCCGGCGCGGCGCATATTCAAAAGCGGATGGGAATTCTATTGGGTGAACCACCGGGGAGGGGTTTGTCTAGCTTCTAACCTAACGTGCTGACAAAACGAGAAACTCCCCTTTACCGAGCAGTCGGTGGAGGGGAGTTTCTCGTGATAACAGCTACTAGCGGGCAAACATTAATTAGCATGCCAATCCATGCTGCAGAAGATATCTTTTGTAGGCTCCAAAATGAGGAATTGCCCAACAGTTGCTAGCGCAGAAATTCTCAATTGTAACGGAGGGGTAGCCGAAGGCGATGCTGTTCCAGATCACTCGGCCTCGCTGCGGGAGGCTGGCGTGCAACCGCAGTTCTTGGCGCAGTCGGTCGTTGCAGACTTGCGACGCAGGTACCAGTAGCCCCAGCCAACCGATAGGGCTGAAACGGCAGCCATCAGCGGCTTGCCGATACCCAGGGCCTTTGCACCGAAGAGCCCTAGATACACTCCCATCATAGGAGAACCACAACAGCCCGTAAGGAAACACCCTGCGGCCATGAGACCACCGACCAAGGTAACGCTTCCGGCAGCCCCAGTCACCATTGCAGCCTGTCGGGTCCGGAGATACTGGTTCACGGCCCAAACACCGAAAGCGGCACCGAGAGCATAGGAGAACCCGAGCAGGTAATCCTGCTCGGTGATGTAGGGGGCGAACCCCCACCATGCACCACTACCAACACCTACGTCAGCCCATCCTTCGCTAGGAGCTGCCGCTTGCTGCCGAAGGTACACCGCATGCACGGCGAGAACTCCCACGAAAACACAGGATGGCAACCAGCGAGTCACTGAGCGGTGGGAAGGAAGTGCCGGACTCACTGCTTCGTTACGCGTTCAGCGGTGAAAGTGTAGCCACTTGCAGTTTTTGCCAGGACGCCGTCAACTCGCACAACGTCTTTGACCACCTGCGCGCTACCCGTCCACAGGAAAGGGATCTTCTTTGTGGATTTATCAAGAAGGCATTCCGTGAGGCAGTTGGCGCAATTGGTACTATCGATAAGGGTGAAGCCCTTGCCAGGCGCTACGGCGACAATACGGCCGACGACAGTCACCTTACCGACAAAAGAATCGGGCTTGGCAGCGAGCTGGTTGATGGACAACGGTCTGATGGTCGCAGGTCGCTGAATGCTCCAGGCTGGCGTGGATATGATGACCATGATTGCGGCTGTGAGCACGAGAAATCTCATTGATATCATTACTTCGTTCAGATTGCACCTATTCTTCCTTAGGGGTATCACCTTTGGGCGTGAAATAGATGATGTCTTTTATAATCTAACGGGCTTTTGCGAGCCCAAGCCGCATAGCTGACGTTTTGTTGTCTCCCTGCCAACGAAGATGTAGTTATAGGCGGTCCGGGTAAATCTCGAAAGACAACTCGCTCTGGATTGTATGAACTATTGGGAGCCCCAGCACAACAACTGTTGCTGGCCGTTGTACATGCAGCGCCCTAGCGCTCTCACTCCGCTCCTGATCTGCATAAAAAAAGCGATCAATCGGGTGCAGAGTAGCCCTCCTGTAGAGGGCCGCGATATCGGTTACTGACTGAGAGGCTCCTTTTCAAGGTCGGAATCCATCTCACTCGCTTTTCGGTTCGCTCATATCCGGGCATATTTTCCGATGTCAGTTGGGTAAGTCCGCGTCGAGATACCGTTCAGCAATCATCTGCAGTTCCTCAGGGGCTATTGCTAAGAATGTTGCAACCGCTGCCGGATCGAATTGACAGTCGTCTTTGCCAATAATCTCGGCCGCCACTTCATATGTCACGGGTGACCTGTAGGGACGCTCCGAGGTAAGCGCGTCATAAGTGTCAGCCACCATGAACAGCCGGGCTCCCAGCGGGATTTGATCTCCCTTTAGCCCACGCGGGTACCCGTTGCCATCGTAACGCTCATGATGGGCACGGACCATTTCAGCTGCGTTCTTGAGAAAACCTATCCGCTTGATGATGCGGTAGCCCGCCTCCGGGTGCTTGAGCATCTCCTGCCATTCCGCATCTGTTAGCTTGTCAGGCTTCAGGAGGATGCTGTCTGGTACTGCTATCTTCCCGACGTCGTGCAGCAATGCACCGAAACCTATCTCTCGTCGCGTCTTTTCATCCACACCAAACCGGCTGCCAATCAACTCGGTATACTCGCGCACTCGCTGAGAATGTAGGCGTGTGTTGTGCTCGCGAAGGTCCAGTGCCGAAACCAGACCGAGCAGGGTCTCCTCGTTGGCATTGGCAATTTCCTGAAGAAGTGATTGTTGTCGGTCGAACAACCAGCCGGGAATGACCCCAGCCACCCAGAATCCCGCCAGTTCTCCAACTTGGTTTGCTTGTTCCATGTAGTTACCAGGCCAGTCCAGAAAAGCATGCAGGATGAAGAGCGTACTCACTGCCAGAGCTGTTGCACACGCCCCTCTGAGTCCGAACCAGGCCGCTGCCATGACTGGCGGAAGGAAGTAGAGCTTGCGCAGTACGATATGAATTTCGTGGTAATAGTGCGGTTCGGTAGGAGTTGCATAGTGAAGCAGGGCTATGACCGCAGTCAGTCCAGCCAGGATAATGATTTTTTTTCGTGTGTTGCGGGAATTGTTAATGGCAGGCTCCGGATACTTTTACTGCAACGAGATGATCAGCCATGCCTACTCGTGAAGCCGTGTCAGCGGCGACCAGGGTGGCTGCGTAATCCTTTGAGAAAAATGAAGATCGTACCTATAATCCCGGCGCTAACCATGACTTGACCGACATTGTGATGCCATCCGCCGTCCCGTGGTGCAATCACCAGCAGCG
>Ga0209317_1002390_pt1 | contig 13748 bp, 12 predicted proteins | sample RifGroB2_FD_183994 | JGI IMG/M metagenome (GOLD analysis project Ga0209317, IMG submission 183994) | Soil microbial communities from Rifle, Colorado, USA - Groundwater B2 (SPAdes) (version 2) | ecosystem: Environmental > Terrestrial > Soil > Unclassified | place: Rifle, Colorado | collected... | reverse complement strand
TGGCCTCGTTTTTCAAGGATCCGGCCATAGCCTATCTCGCGGTCACCGGCCTGAGCTGCGCCGCCGCCAACGGTGCAACCTGTCCGATCGCCAATAATACTGTGGCCGACATGCAGGGACCGACGGGCATCCCCATCCCCTCCGCCAACCTGCCCAACAACAGCAGCCTCACCTTCGAGGTCACCGGCACCCTGTCCGGCGGCATCGGCCAAACGATCAGCAACACGGCCACCGTCAGCATCGGCCTTAATACCAATTCGTCCACCGACAGCGTTACGCTGGGCGCCGCCTCCGGCTCGAAATCGTTCGCCCCGGACTCGATCACCGAGGACAACAATTCGCTGATGACCATCACCTTTACCAACCCCACCGCTTCCGCCGTCACCGGCGTGTCGTTCCTCGACACCTATCCGGCCGGCCTGGTCAATGCGGCCAGCCCGGGCGAAAGCGCCACCTGCGGCGGAACGGTAACGGCAATCGCCGGCGGCAATACGCTCACATTTTCCGGTGGAACGATTCCGGCGACCGGCAGTTGCACGGTGTCAGTGTATGTCACCAGCGCGACCGCGAACAGCTACATCAACTCGGTGTCCTTCACACCCGGTTCCATCGGCTCGGCCTCGGCGACGCTGAACGTCTCCGCTCCGGTCTTCGGCGCTTTCAATGCCTGTGATGACGCCCCTGACCCAAACTTCAGTTGCACCAATACTACAACGCCCACCACCAGCCGCATCACCACCAAGATTGCCGGCTCCCCGTTCACCCTGGATCTGGTCGCGCTGAAAACCGACGGCAGTTGGAACTCCAGTTACAGCAACGACGTCATCGTGGAGCTGCTCGACAGCAGCAACAACAGTGGGGCGTTTGACGCCAACAACTGCCGCAGCAGTTGGACGACTGTCATTGCAACACTGGGTTCCAATCCGTCATTTGCGTCAAGCAACGGTCAGATCACCACCGCAACATCGTTCACAGTGTTGGAGGCTTACCGCGACGTGCGGGTGCGCGTGACGAATAACGGCGGTGCTACCAGGGTGGGTTGCTCGACCGACAATTTTGCGATCCGTCCCAATAACCTCGAAGTGATCCCGACTGACACTGACTGGCAGACAACCGGGACGGCGCGTACGATAAACAATACCGATGCAACCAGCCCGGGCAGCCAGGCAAGCACCCCGAACCCTATACACAAGGCCGGGCAACTTTTTACCGTTACCGCTACCGCCAAGAATGCATCGAACGTAACAACCGCCAACTACAACGTGACGGTTGCCCCGGCTGCAATGCTCAGCGCTTGCAGCCCCGGGACGGCCTGTACCGCAAGTTTTGGCATCTTCAGCCTGGGTGCCGGCAGCGCCGCCTCTGGCGTAGTGACCTGGAGCTCAGCCAGCTATAGCGAGGTGGGAGCGTTCGACCTGACATTGCAGGATACGGACTTCACGTCGGTCGATGCCGCTGATACTGCGGCCAGTTGTGCCGGCCGTTATGTTTGCGGAACGGCAGCAGTTGGGCGCTTTGTGCCGGATCATTTCGGCTTGACCGGGTCGGTGGTGACGCGCAGCGACTTGCAGACAACGGAAGGACAGGCAACGCCATTCACCTACATGGACGAGCCGATGAAGCTCTCGCTGGTTGTCACGGCATATAACAAAAATGAAGGAGTAACGAACAATTACGCAGGAAGCTTTACCAAACTTGATGCGATGACCCTGGGCACCGGTGCCTACTGGTTCAATACCGGCTGCACGGGCAGCACGCAATGCATGGGGCTAGGCGCTGTCGATGGCGCGACCGGCTTGTCAAGCCGGCTTCTGGTTGTCGGTGCCGGCGCCTATGCTAGTGTAGGCGACCCCAGCAGCTCATGGATCGCCGGGGTCGGCACCTTCACCGTCCATGCCAAGCTGGCGCGCAAAGCCACCGTCACGGACTGGCCGGACCCCCCGAACAGTCTGCTCGACGGCCCTTATGGCACCCTGAAGTTTGGCGGCATGCCGAGAGACAGCGAGGGTGTGACGCTGCCCGGCCCGGCTTCGACCGACACGCACAAGGTCGATCTCGACGCCACTACGGGAACCACCTTCGCCAGCAATCCTGACGGAATAGACGAGCGCAAGGAAATCTTTCAGACGGCAGCCCGTTTTGGCCGCCTCTGGCTGGGCAATGCCTGCGGCTCCGACAAGCGCGATCTGACCATTCCCTTCCGCGCCGAATACTGGAACGGCAGCGTATTCATTACCAATTCGGATGACAGCTTGACGAGTATTGCCCAAGCAAATATCGGGCTGGGGAATCATCAGCCAGCGGGGTTTGATGGCAGCGTCAATCTAACGCACATTCCCGCAGGCCCATTCTCCGTCGTCAGTGGGCTGGGTTCATTTTCTCTACTCAAGCCAACAGGAACTCCTGCCGCTGGAAGCGTCGATGCTGTCTTTGGCCTGGGATCGGCCACGACAACCAACACGAGTTTCAATTTCTCGGCAGCACAGCCGCCTGCGGCTGGCGCCAATCAGCCCTATTTGCGCAGCAAGTGGTATGGTGCAGCCTATGACCGCGATCCCGTCGGCCGGGCCGCATTCGGCATTTATTGCGGTGGCGGCAGCGGCAAGGGACCCGTCTATATCCGGGAGAGCTATTAGTGATACGACGTGAGCATACGCCTATCGATACCGGGCATTGCCGCGACGGGCGCTGTTGCCGCGCCGCTGCCGGGTTCACATTGGTCGAATTGGTCATGACAATGATCGTCGTCGGCATTCTGGCAGTAGCGGTGTTGCCGCGATTTGCGGATGTTAGCGTTTTCGAAGCGCGCGGGTTTCGGGACGAAACCTTGTCGCTGCTGCGCTATGCGCAAAAGTCGGCGGTCGCGCAACGGCGTACAGTGTGCGTGGCGGTCGCTTCAAGCGGGATCACTTTGACCATCGATACAACCACAATGCCGGATGGTAGCTGCGACGGGCCGTTGACCTTGCCGGCAACGCCGCGCGGCAGCAGCGGGCTGGCGGGAACCGGTTTCAATTTCCTGGCGTCCGGCGCAACGAGCGGCGCCGGTACGCATACCCTGACGATAACGGATGCGGCCGATATCAAAATCGACGTAGCGACAGGCTATGTGCGTTAGTCACAACCGGCGCGATCAGCGCGGCCTGACCCTGATCGAACTGATCATGTTTATCGTCATCGTCAGCGTTGGCGTGGCCGGCATCCTCCTGGTTATCAATACCGTCGTGAAATCGAGCGCCGATCCGGTGGTGCGCAAGCAATCCATTGCCATGGCCGATGCGATTCTCGAAGAGGTCTTGCTGAAGGCATACCAGAATCCGGCGGGAGGATTTATTCCAACAAACTGTGCCGTTGACCGGGCGCTCTTCGACGATGTCAGCGACTACACCTGCTTCGATGGCAGCACAGCCGCAAAGAAAATTCTGGGCAACCAGATGATTGCCAGTTCGACAACAGCCTTGCCCGACACCTTCTGGGCCAAGGTCGACGTGTCGGCCGCGACGGTGAGCGGTGTGAGCATGAAGAAAGTCACGGTCACCGTAACCGACCCGAGCGGCACTGAATACGCGTTGAGCGGCTACCGGGGGAATTACTAATCATGCGGCCAAACGCTTCCATGATGTCCCGCCATTGCGCCGGGTTTACGCTGGTCGAGGCGATCATCGTCATTGTCATCACGGGAATTCTCGCGGGCACCGTGGCCGTGTTCATCAAGGGCGCGGTCGATGCCTACATCGACTCCGCCCGCCGTGCCGAGCTGACCGATGTGGCCGATACGGCCGTGCGCCGGATTGCACGGGACATCCATCTCGCGCTGCCCAATAGCGTGCGCAACCCGGGCGATGGTTCGGATCAGTGCGTCGAATTCATGCCGACCAAGATCGGCGCGCGCTACCGGATGGCAAAAGACAGTTCGGGCAATGGGGATGACCTAGATTTTTCGGTGGAGGACGGCACATTCGAAATGTTATGGCTGAACAGCGCCTTGCCGCCGGCCATGCGAGTTGAGGCAGGCGACGTGGTGATCATTTACAACGACGGTAGCGGAAACAGCAACTGTTTTGGTAGCGTTGGCAACGGTACCGCCGGCGGCAACGCATATTGCGGTTACAACGCCATTCAGGTTGCGAGCCTGGGGACAGAGGCCGCAGGTGTCACCCCGATCAATCTTGTTGACGCCGTTACTGCCGCGCCATTCAACAGAAGACAACTCCCGGGCGAGTCCCCCTATTATCGCTTCCAGGTCATCCCCAAAGACGAGCATGTTGTCGCCTACGCCTGCAGCGAGGGTACGCCAAAAACGCTTTATCGTTACAGCCGCAAGCTGTCGGTGCCATGGTCGGCACCGTGGCCTGTTCCCGCCTCGTGCGCCGCGATGGTTTCAGGCGCAACCGCCGCCATTCTTGCCGAAAACGTGAGCTCATGCAGCCTCAAGTATGAGCCGCCCGGCAGCAGCACCGGGTTTTCGATGAACGGCATCCTCCAGATCTCGCTGACTGTGACCCAGTCCGACGAAAGCGCGAGGCTCTACCACCAGGTCCACGTGGATAACACGCCATGAGACGCGTGCGTGGATTTACTCTCGTGTCGGCCATTTTTCTGCTGGTCATTCTTGCCATGCTTGGCGCTTTCATGGTGACCTTCTCCACAACGCAGCATATTGACTCGGCCAATGACCTGCAGGGTTCACGCGGCTATCGTGCGGCCAGGATGGGGAGCGAGTGGATAGTGGCCAAGATATGCAGCGACGCCAACTGCGCTACTCCACTCACGGCTTGCCCCGCCCTTACATATCCATATCAACTGGACGCGTCGCCCGATGGCTTCACCGTGAAGGTTAGCTGCACGGTGAATAGCTATACCGAACGCGTAACGTCGCGCAACGTCTTCTGGATAACGTCCACCGCTACCGCTGGCGGCTCCCCCGGTGACCTGGGCTACATCGAGAGGAGCATCAATGCATTTGTCGAGTTTCCAAACTAAACATGACGATAAAATTCATGTGGCGATATTTATGGCCGTTCGTGGTGAGCCTGATGGAACTACTAGCCATCCGACTAGGCTGCCAAAAGACGCCAGCCAAGTCGTTGGTTATGTCGAACCATGAGCGGCTCCAAATAAGGCTGCCCGCTCTTCGACAACTCGCGTAAGGGCGTCAATAAGCCTGTCCTGAGCACAGTCGAAGGGCGTAGCGCATTGCGCCGGAGGCAAACTATAGCGGCAATTGTCGCCGCTTTTCCCCTTCGCCTGCCGAACCGCAGTTACCCGTGGGAACGCATCAGGGGTCGCTCAGCGTTCCCCGTACCGCAGGAGCGGCACAGACTGCGTTCCCACGCGGAGCGTGGGAACGATAAACGTGGCGGCTTTTTATGAACGGTATCCTGGTAATTTCTGAAAATCTTCTAGCCGACCCCCTTATTGATCGAATTCCAAATTGGGCGCGCGGTTCAACAGTTCTGCAACCGCTTCGGCGACCGGGATGTTTTCATACAGAATGCGGTACACGCTCTCGCAAATCGGCATTGCAACGCCGAGGCGTTGTGATAGTTGATGTACCTCGCGGACGGTATAAACGCCTTCGGCAACATGACCGAGCCGGTTGAGTATCTCGGGCAAATCATGCTGCTGCACCAGCAGCATGCCGACCTGGCGGTTGCGCGACAGGTCGCCGGTACAGGTCAGAATCAGGTCGCCCGCGCCGGATAATCCGCTCAGTGTTTCAGGACGCCCGCCAAGCTTCAGGCCGAGGCGGGTGATTTCGGCCAGGCCGCGTGTCAGCAACGCGGCGCGCGCGTTATGCCCCAACCCGAGGCCGTCGCATATACCGGCGGCGATTGCCATAACATTCTTTACCGCGCCGCCGACTTCCACGCCGATCACGTCATTGCTGGCGTAGATGCGCAAACGGGCATGGTGCAGTGCTTTCGCGGTGCGTTGCGCGAACGCTTCGTCGGTGGAGGCGAGTGTCAGCGCGGTGGGCAGGTTACGCGCAACTTCCTGCGCGAAACTGGGGCCGGATAACACGCCATAATGAAATCTTTCCGGCAGTATTTCGGCAGCCACCTGATGGGGTAACAGCGAGGTTTTCGCTTCGAAGCCTTTGCACAGCCATATCACATCGGCCGGGTGTCGCCCGGCTAACGCCAACTGTTGCAATGTTGCACGGAACGCAGCGGTAGGCACGGCAATGATGGCCAGCTCCGCTTCGCCCAAGGCAGCAGGAAAATCCGCGCTCAATTCGAGATTGTCAGGCAGCGTGGCCTGCGGAAGATAGCGCTGGTTGCGGCGCGTGGCGCGCATCGTTTCGATTTGCGCGGCATCGCGCGCCCACAGCGTGACGCGGTGGTTGGCAGACAGGCTGATGGCAAGCGCGGTCCCCCATGCCCCCGCGCCGATGACGGTAATGTTCATGTCATCTGACTACTCGCCCCAGACTTCGGTGCTGCGCACATAGCCGGCATCTCCGTTCTGATGGCGCACCTTGATCCAGCCGGTGCCGGTTGACTCGAGACGCTCCAGCGCCACTTGCTGGCGCACCTGGAACAGGCGCGGCGCGCCCAGATCGGGTTCGGCGCGCACGTCCAGCACCGGCGACAGCGCAAACACGTAACGCGTGCTGCTCAACACGCGTTTTTCTATCCAGTACAACGCACCGGAGCGGTCGCGCACCTTGACCCAGTTGTCCAGCACGACGACTTGCTCGAACGGCATATAGCGATTCACCACAAACATCTTTTTCGCCTTGAGCGAAGGCGCATCGTAAAGTATCGCGCTGCTTTCGCCCACCGACACATAATCCGCCGCATGCGCTGCGTTCGCGCTACAAAACAGTGCGAACACAACCATACGCAGCAAATTCAATGGGTTCATCAGTGGGTAGTGGCCGCCGTCGCGTCGGCCTGCGCCTGTTTTCGTTGCTGGTAGAGCGCGTCGAAATTGATCGGGTTGAGCAACACCGGCGGGAAACCGGCGCGCACGGTGAGGCTGGAGACTGTCTCGCGCAAATACGGGAACAGGATATTCGGGCACATCACTGCCAGTATCGCTTCCATATCCCCGCTGGGCAGGTTGCGTATCCGGAAGATGCCGGCCTGTTTGACTTCGACCAGGAACATCACTTTTTCCCCTATCTTCGAGGTCACGGTAGCCGTGATGAGCACCTCGAATACACCCTCCTCGATCGATGTGGCCTGGGGAAGCAATTGAATATCGATTTGCGGATTTTCGCGCTCCAGAAAAATCTGCGGCGCGTGCGGTATTTCCAGCGAGAGGTCCTTCACATAGATTTTTTCCATGTTGAAGACGGGTTGAGTATTTTCTTGAGCAGCTTCAGTCATGTTCTCTCCTTGGTAATTATGATGCTATAAGTTTATCCAGTTGACCGTCGTGGTCAAGCGAGGCAAGTTCGTCGTAGCCGCCGATATGTTCGTCGCCGATATAGATTTGCGGCACGGTGCGCCGCCCGGTTTTTTCCATCATCGCCACGCGCAATTCCGGTTGCAGATCGACGCGTATTTTTTCAATCTCCCGCACGCCCTTGCGCTGCAATAATTGCTCGGCGCGAACGCAGTATGGGCAGACTGCGGTGCAGTACATCAATACTTGCGCCATTACTTCTTCTCCAGCGGCAGATTGGCTTTCTGCCAGGCCATTACGCCGCCCGCCAGATTATAAACCTGGGTAAAGCCGTATTTGTCCAGTGTCATATAGGCCGAGCAGGAGCGGGCGCCGGTGCGGCACACCACCACGATGGGCTGCTCCTTGTATTTTTCCAGCTCGCCGATACGCTCGTCGAGCTTGCCGAGCGGGATTTGCCTGGAATTCAACACATGCCCCATCTTGAATTCATTGTCCTCGCGCACGTCCAGTACCAGCGCATTCTTGTGGTTGATGAGCTGCAAGGCAGCGGGGCAATCCACCTCCTTGATGCCGCGAAAGCGATTGCCGAACATCGACCAGAACAGCATGGAACCACTGAACAACGCGATGAAAATCGAAAGGATATTATCAATGACGAACTGCACGCCGGTACTCCTGTTCTTTTTGGAGGGCGAATTCTAGCAGAGCGGAAAACCGCTCGTGATCTTTTTCCGCCAATTCGGCGATCTGCCGGCGCGCATCGGCAAAATTTCCGGGATAGGACCAGATGGCTTGCTTCAGCATGTCCCTGGCTTCGCGCTGCCGGCCGGCCTGCGCCAGCAGCAAGGCCTGACGGTACACCACCGTGCCTGTCGGCACAAAACGCGTTACGCGGGTGTTCAATTCCAGTTTTTCCTTGAGGTGCTCGTCTTTAACCTCGATCAGCGAGCTCATGAACAGCTCGGCATAAGGCGACAGCAGCGGCACGCGATGTATGCCGGCCAACCCGTCGCGCGTGCGCTCGAACGCACCCTGATCGGCGGCGGAAACGGGACGAATTTGCAACACGCCTTCCAGTTGGCGATAACCGCTACGCAATTGCAGCAGCATTAGCATGCCCAGCAGCAGGACGGCCATGATGGACAGCCGCCCCATGTTACGCAATTCAAGTTGATAGCGGGTCTGGTCGAGCATGCCCAGCAGCATCGCTGCGACAGCGACAAAATAAGTGTACCAAAGCGGATATTCCAGCAAGCTGTGAATAGCCAGCACACCCAGCGCGGCACTGCCCCACCAGTGCGCCGCGTCCAGCGGCATGCGGCGCAGACCGTATAGCCAAATGCACAGCGCTCCGAACAACGCCAGCAGACCGAACATCCCCGCCTCGGCGGCCAACTGAAAAATTACATTGTGGGCATTGTTGTACAAACCCGTGATATTCCCGGGTTGCAGCACCGGCAACAACTGAAAATGATGCCAGGCGAACTGGCCGAACCCGACCCCCAGCCAGGGCGATTGCAGGAACATCAACCCGGCTTCACGCCACAAATACAGGCGGATCGCCCCGCTCGCCCCATCGCCAAACAGGCGCTGCATGGTATCAATGCGCGCACTCGCGCCCTCCATGAAAGGCAACTGCACGAACAGGTGCATCAGGCCAAATCCGGCCAGCAGCAGCAGCGTATAGCGCAACAATGGCCGCAAGGCGGCATCGCGGCGCCCCCACCACCAGGCAAGGCCGCTCATCATCGCCAGATAAAGCCACGAGCTGCGCGAACCGCTCAACGTCATTACCAGCAGCAGCGGCACGGCCAACGCCGCCACATAACCCGCCCGAAGACGCTGTTGCTGATGCAGCAAGCCGAGCGAGACCAGCCCCAGCGCGATGTAATTGGCGAAATGGTTGGGCTGCGCGAGGTTGCCAAACACGCTGGAGGAGATTTTCATCACGACCACCGGATCCAGCGGTGTATGCCAGCGAAAATGTTGCAGCACACCGAGCAGCGCGCTGATCTCCGCGCCAATCAGCACAAAAACCGACAGCACCTGCGCCAGACGGGTCATGCCAAAGCACTCACGCAGCCGGGCGCCGAGCAGCATCAGCAACGCCGCGAACAGCAGATACAGGATGTAGAGCAGCGCCTGATCGAAATAGACGATCTTGCCCAGCCCCCATTGCAGCAACACAACGCCGAGCAGGACGATGGGCAATTGTGCGATGCGCGGAACTTGCGGTTGCCGCCAGTAATCGCGCGCCGCCAGCACGCCAAGCGCCAATACGCCAAGCAGCGCGCTCCACCATTCCTGGTAAAAAGTGGTCAGCGGATACTGGTGGCGATAGTGCAAAAAGGGAAAGACCCACATCAACCCGACGAAAAACAGGCTGATGTGGGTCAGGCGCAGCGCAGCCGCCGTATTTTTCAGCAAGAAGCGCCCTTGACGCCGAATTTCGCCAGAATGTTGTTCAGCGGACAGATCTGCGTGAAGCCGCTCTGGAACAGGTTGAAACCGACGAAAGTGGTAAACCACAGGAAGTTATGGTTGACGAACAGCGGACTGGCTTCCACACCCAGCGACAGGGACAGCAGGACAAAAAAACCTGCGGCGATACGGACGATGCGTTCTGCGTTCATGCTTGACTACTCCTTCAAGGTTTTATGCCTTTCTCGTTTACCCCCTCTCCCGCGAGCGGGAGAGGGTTGGGGAGAGGGCGGTTTTGGTTGATAAAAATTTACGGAAATTTTAGTTACGGCATAACCTGAAGGTTAGCCTGCACTGAAACTTCGTTTTCGGTACAGCGTGGCGTAATACAGCACCGGAATCACCACCAGCGTGAGCAACGTGGAGACCAGGATGCCGAAAATCAAGGCCAGCGCGAGGCCGTTGAAAATCGGATCATCGAGGATGAACAGCGCGCCAAGCATCGCCGCCAGCCCGGTCAGGATGATCGGCTTGGCGCGCGCGCCGGCGGCGGCGATCACTGCGCGTTGCAAATCCATGCCTTGTTCCAATTGCTGGTTAACGAAGTCCACCAGCAAAATGGAGTTGCGCACGATGATGCCTGCCAGCGCGATCATGCCGATCATCGAGGTCGCGGTGAATTGCGCGCCGAACAGCGCATGCCCCGGCATCACGCCGATGAGGGTCAGCGGGATCGGCGCCATGATGACCAGCGGCACCAGGTACGACTTGAACTGCGCCACCACCAGCAGGTAAATCAGCAGCAGGCCGACACCGTAGGCGATGCCCATGTCGCGGAAAGTCTCGAAAGTCACCTGCCACTCGCCATCCCATTTCAGCGCGTAGTTCGCGTAGGGATCACCGGGCTGTTTGAAAAAGTAACTCTCCAGGTTGCCGCCCTGCTCCAGCGCCATGCCGCCGGTTCTGGCGTTGATGCCGAACATGCCATACAGCGGACTGTCCAGCTCGCCCGTCATGTCGCCGAACACATACACCACCGGTAGCAGGTTTTTGTGATAGATCGGGTAATCGCGTTGCGCGGAGACGACCTGCACCAATTCCGACAATGGCACCAGAACACCATCGCGCGCGCGCACCTTGAGCTTGAGCACCTCATTGATCTGGTTGCGCCGCTCCGGCGGCAGGCCGATGCGCAGCGGCGGCGCGTACTTGGCGTTTTCATCATGCAGCGACGCGACATCCTGCCCGGATAACGCCACGGCAATCGCGTCCACGATATCGTGCGGCGCGACGCCGAGCAACACCGCCTTGCTCTGCAACACATGCAGCAGCAGCTTGGGCGCAGGTTCGGTGACGGTGTCGTCGATGCCGACGATGTCCGCCGTCGCGGCGAACTGTTCGCGCACCTTGCCGGCCACGGCGCGCGCGCCGTCGTAATCCGGCCCGTAAATCTCGGCGACGATCGGCGACATCACCGGCGGGCCGGGCGGCACTTCGACGATCTTTACCTTTGCACCCCATATTTTCGCGATCTTCTGCACCGGCTCCAGCACGCCGCCGGCAATCTCGTGGCTGCTGCGGCTACGTTGGTGTTTGTCGCGCAGGTTGACCTGGATGTCGCCCTGCTCGGCGGCGCTGCGCAGATAATACTGGCGCACCAAGCCGTTGAAATTGATCGGCGAGGCCGCGCCGGCGTAAGCCTGATAGTCGGTCACTTCGGGTACGGTCGCCAGATAATCGCCGATTTCGTGCAGCACCGCGTTGGTCTGCTCCAGTGCCGTGCCAGTCGGCATGTCCACCACGATCTGGAACTCCGATTTGTTGTCGAACGGCAGCATCTTCAGCACGACGAGTTTCACCACCACCAGCGACGTTGCCAGCAATAGCGCAACAAGGATGGCCAGCCACAGCTTGCGCCGCGCGCCCCTGCCGTGTTCGCGGTTGAGGAAGGGGCTCAAATGCCTGCCGAAGAAGCGGCTTATCGCCGTATCCTGCTCGTCATGCGCTGCGCCGTGCTGCGCGCCGGCGAAGCGGTACACCAGCCACGGTGTAATGATGAACGCCACTGCCAGCGAAATCAGCATGCCCATGCTGGCGTTGATCGGGATCGGGCTCATGTACGGCCCCATCAGGCCGCTGACGAACGCCATCGGCAACAGCGCGGCGATCACCGTGAAGGTCGCGAGGATGGTCGGGCTGCCCACTTCGTCCACCGCTTCCGGAATGATTTCGGCTAAAGATTGATGCGGCGCCAACGCGCGCCGGCGATGGATGTTTTCGACCACCACGATCGCGTCGTCGACCAAGATGCCGATGGAGAAAATCAGCGCGAACAGCGATACGCGGTTCAGCGTGAAGCCGTAGGCCCAGGAGGCGAACAGGGTCGCCGCCAGCGTCAGCAGCACCGCGACGCCGACCACCAGCGCCTCGCGCCGCCCCATCGTCAGCCACACCAGCGCGACCACGGCGAGGGTGGCGAACAGCAGCTTCTGGATCAGCTTCATCGCCTTGTCGTTGGCGGTCTCGCCATAGTTTCGCGTGATGCTGACCTGCACGTCGTCCGGAATGACGCGGCCCTTGAGTTCCGCCACGCGCCGCATCAGGCTGTCGGCGACATCCACCGCATTCGCGCCGGGCTTCTTGGTCACCGCCACGGTCACGGCGGTGAACTTGCCTTGCGCTTCGATCTGCTTATCTGCTGCTGCAGGGCCGGTGCCGAACCACACGTAACTGTTCGGCTGGTCCGCGCCATCCCGTACCTCGGCGATGTCGCGCAGGAATACCGGCTTGCCGTTGGCCACGCCTACCACCAGTTGCTTCACTTCGCCGGCATCGCTCAGGAAGCTGCCGGTCTGCACCAGCACCTCGCGGTTGTCCTGCACCAGGTTACCGGCGTTCTGCGACACATTGGCGGATTGCAGCGCGGCACGCACGTCCTGCATGGTGAGCTGGTAGGCGTTCAGGCTTTCCGGGCTCAACAACACGCGCACCATGCGCTGTGTCGCGCCCAGCGTACTCACTTCGCGCGTGCCAGGCACCCGCTTCAACTCGGCCTCGATGGCATGCGCCACCTGGGTCAACTCGATGCCGCCGCCCACAGCCTGCTCGCGCCACAAGGTCAGCGCGACCACCGGCACGTCGTCGATGCCCTTGGCCTTGATGATGGGCCGCCCCACGCCCAACGTCGGCGGCAGCCAGTCCACATTGGAATTGACGACATCATAGAGCTTCACCAGCGAGGGAATATGTTCTTCGCCGACCTTGAACTGCACGGTCACCACCGCCATGCCCGGCTGCGATACCGAGTAGATATGATCCACGCCGGCGATCTGGGCCAGCACCTGCTCGGCAGGCGTCACCACGGTCTGCGCCACATCCCGTGCCGATGCGCCAGGGTAGGGAATCAGCACGTTCGCCATGGTCACGTTGATCTGCGGCTCTTCCTCGCGCGGCGTCACCAGCACGGCGAACATGCCCAGCAGCACGGCGACCAGCGCCAGCAGCGGGGTCATTTGCGAGTGCAGAAAATATCTGGCGATGCGCCCTGAAATGCCCATGCCTTATTTCTGCCTGCTGCCAGCGGACATGATGCCTGCCTTGACCGGATCCAGCGCGACCTGCTCGCCCGGGTTCAGGCCAGCCAGCACTTCGACCAGCCCATCGGCCAGCGTCTCGCCGAGCCGCACCTGGCGCAATTTCATGCCGCCCTTTTCGTCCACCACATACACCGCCACCACTTCGCTGCGGCGCAGCACGGCGCTTGCAGGAATCGTCAGCTTGTTCGCCTTGCCCACCACAAAATGCACACGCACGAACATGCCGGGATACACCCCCGACACGGTGCGCGTAAGCGTCTGGTGCGGGAGGGGGTGTTCGGCGGTCGCTCCCGCAATCGGCTGCTCCGCAGTAACGTGTCGCGACCGCACCCCAGTTTCATTTTGCGGCAGATACACGCGCGCCTGCGTACT
>Ga0209317_1002388_pt1 | contig 13756 bp, 13 predicted proteins | sample RifGroB2_FD_183994 | JGI IMG/M metagenome (GOLD analysis project Ga0209317, IMG submission 183994) | Soil microbial communities from Rifle, Colorado, USA - Groundwater B2 (SPAdes) (version 2) | ecosystem: Environmental > Terrestrial > Soil > Unclassified | place: Rifle, Colorado | collected... | reverse complement strand
CATGCGCGGCCCTCAGGATTGAAAAATTGCGACATGTTCGGCCAGATCTTGCGGACAAGATGGAACAACTTCGCTCCGATCTAACCCGCCATACCGCCCCTGCCGTGCCCCAAAAGCGGCCGCCGCACGACGCATTCACAGATTGACGCCCACTGGCTCTGGCTGCGACTCGAAAAGTTATCCGATTATCAATGCCTGGCCCCATCGCCCGGGAAGGGGCGCAGGGCCTCCCGGGTTGCCGCATATTCACATTGTCAGACATGCCATGGTCTCTGACCCCGGGGAAGCGCATGCGTTCTTGCCATTTTCGTTCGCATACGTGTTGACTTCCGACAATGAAAGATCGTCGTCCTTCCCGACTATTGAATTGCGAGGCTCAATCCCTTCAACCTTTCGGCTTACGGCCTACCTGCTTGCTGTCCTACGCTTAAAGCTGAGTGTTACCACGCAGCCTCCAAGGCCAGGCTTTGGGGCCAGGCATTGATAAATTGACATCTCGGGATAGGCCAGGCTTTGGAGGCTTTGGGGCCAGGCATTGATAAATTGACATCTCGGGATATGATTGCGTCATGTCACGAAAGGGGCGCATCCACATACCCGGGGCCGTTTATCACGTGATCCTGCGTGGCTTTGGGGCCAGGCATTGATAAATTGACATCTCGGGATATGATTGCGTCATGTCACGAAAGGGGCGCATCCACATACCCGGGGCCGTTTATCACGTGATCCTGCGAGGCAATGATCGCCAAGACATCTTCGCCGACGACAAGGACCGGTTCCGCTTCTACGCAATTCTCGACATCGCCCGCCAGCGCTTTACCTTCAAGATCCACGCATTTTGTCTCATGACCTCTCACTTCCATCTGGAGTTACAGATTTCCGATGTCCCTCTTCCGAAGGTCATGCAGTGCATCGCCCAGAGGTACGTCCAATGGTTTAACTGGAGACACCACAAAACAGGACACCTATTCGAGAGACGATACAAGGCAATCCTTGTCGATACCGATGAGTACCTGAAGGAACTTGCCGCATATATTCATCTTAACCCGGTGCGCTCCCGTATAGTCAAAAGCCCCGAAAAGTACAAGTGGAGCAGTCACCGGGCCTATCTCGGGAAGATGACCTTACCTTGGCTTGAGACCGACTATATCCTATCGACGTTCTCGCCGACTGACCGAAAGCGGGCACAAGCCTCGTTTAAGCAGTTCGTCGACTCGATGATCGGCCTGGAGCGCAACAAGTCATTTCACGGCGAGAAGAACCTCGATAGCAGGCTGCTTGGGGACGAGTACTTCGTCCTCGGCATCCTCGACGGCGTGGAGGAGGAACCGCCCACAAAGCCGGATTTGGAAATGGTGCTCGTAGCCGTTGAGGCGGTCATCGGCCCAGACGCCCCGATGTTACTGACATCGGCCGCAAGGGACGCACGGAGCTTCGAGGTGAGAGCGCTTGCCGCATGGGCCATTGTCCAGTTCTCCGGTGCCACCTTGAGTGAGTTAGCAAGATACTGCAACCGGGACCAGTCAACCATGTCATGCGCGGCCCTCAGGATTGAAAAATTGCGACATGTTCGGCCAGATCTTGCGGACAAGATGGAACAACTTCGCTCCGATCTAACCCGCCATACCGCCCCTGCCGTGCCCCAAAAGCGGCCGACGCACGACGCATTCACAGATTGACGCCCACTGGCTCTGGCTGCGACTCGAAAAGTTATCCGATTATCAATGCCTGGCCCCATCGCCCCCCCCCATCGCCCCCCTTTACCTTGGACAATGTTCCGTTTGGGTGGATATACCCCTTCCTGTGTATCCTTCCATTCGGGGGGATACACCCCTTCCCATGTAACATGCCGATCCGGGGGTTGACACATCTTCCAGCCCAGATACTTTTCAGTGCCAACTTGAAGCTGACACATATCGGTTATAAATTTTTCCCAATAAGCGCGCACTATATTACTTCTCATGATTCAAGTAAAGGGGAATAGCCATCTACGTGACGGGTAGAACGTGACGGGGGGCCAGCGCTGTCCTGATAGGAATTTCGTGTCAAGCTGGGGTACACCCTAAATGCATGCAAGAACGCCCGCGGTGTTGTTAGGGTCATTTTATGCTGTATTGGCATGTGTCAATGGCAATGTAAAAGTGTACCAGTTGTCGGCAATTGAAAAGTGTACCACCCTCGCAGGGTGGGACCGCTCAGTCGGCTCCTTCGGCGAGAGAATCACCTCCTTTGTCGGAGAGTTGCCGGCCGAAGGAGTGTGAGCCTGCAGCCGGTAGCTGTGCCCTTTGATGTTGACCATCGAGAACCTGGCGGCGAGCGAAGAAGAACTCACCTCGATCCGTGAAGTCGGACCGCAGGCGGCGGCGAGCATCTCGGACTTCTTCAAAAACGAGGAGAACCTGCAGGTCATCGCGCGGTTGAACGCATACGGGGTGCGCCCCGAAGTGGAGCAGAAACGGGTAGGCGGCAGGTTCACCGGCAAGACCTTCGTCTTTACCGGAGCGCTGACCCGCTTTTCGCGCGACGAGGCGAAGAAGATGGTCGAGCAGGAAGGAGGGCACGCAGCCGGCTCGGTTTCCAGGAAGACGGACTACGTGGTCGCCGGCGCCGAGGCGGGAAGCAAGCTGGAGAAGGCCGTGCAGTTGGGTGTGCGCGTGCTGACCGAGGAGGAGTTCCTGGAGCTGATGCGGTAAAGGGAGTTACCGACAAAAGGAGCAGTTTTTTGGGCCTGATGCGGCAGGGTGCCCGGATTTAAAACGGCACGAACAGATCGGTCAACACGCGCGCGTTCTCGTCCCAGTCCTTCTCGGTCGAAAACAGCTGCATCAGCCAGGACGTTTCCACCCCCAACTGCAGGAACTTTTTCTCAAGCGCCTTCGAGTTTCTCACCAGCACATCATGGGGCGGCAGCACCCCGTCCTGCTTGGCGATGATGACCCGGGTGTTGTTCCAGTACTTCTTCAGGTTGAAGAAGGTGCCATAGACCGACTCATAGGTCACCGACTCGTTGTCATAGCGACCGCCAACGCAGTAGGTGTTCGCGGCAAGGACTCCATCCGGTGCCAGGATTTCCTTGACCTCGTTCAGGAATTGCGCCGTCATCAGGTGGGTCGGGATATACACCTCCCCGAATGCGTCCAGCAAAATCAGATCGTACTTCTCCCCCTTATCCAGGGCGCGCTTGACGAACACCCGGCCGTCCTTGACGGTGACCCGGACCTTGGGACCGGGCTGAAAGTGGAAGTAATCCTTGGCGACACGCACGATCGCGGGATCTATTTCCACCACGTCGATCTCCGCGTCGGGTAGGATACGGGAAACGGCGGACGCCAGGATGCCTCCGCCCAGGCCGATCATCAGGACCCTGCGGGGATTCGGGCGCAGGTAAAGGGCTCCCAGCATCATCTTGTTGCATTCGAAGAGGATCGTATCGGGATTACTGAGGGAGAAGCAGGACTGCTGGGTGTTGTTTTGGCGGCTGAAACGGATGCAGCGTGTGCCGAAATTCTCCGAAACAATTATATTTCGATATAAGGATCGTTCCGTGTGCAGGACCGTCTCGGCTGAGGCGATACCTGATAACGCGCCCGCCAAAAGCAGGAGCGACACAGTGACTATCTTGATTGCTCTGACCATCTTACCTTCCCGAACCATACCAATTCTGCACCACAAATGGGCGGAAAACATCGTCCACCCCCGCATAACAGCAGAAAGCTAAAGCCTTTTTTGCTCCATATCGACCATCTTGAAACGCAACAGATCAAACAAAAGCGCGAACAACCCGAGTGACCCCGATACCGCGATCAACACCCAGAATATCTGGTCCATGTCCAGATAAAGCACCAGATAGAAGGAGGTCAGCAGCGTTCCCGCCGCGCTGCCAAAGGTGGAGACGAAGAACAGGTATCCGGCACAGCGGCCGCTCAGCCTGCATTCGCTCACCAATAGCCGAACGGCGTAAGGCGAAACCATCCCCGCGATCATGGTCGGAATGAAGAACAATAGCGCCGCCGCTACCAGGCAACCATACCTCGGGTCCAATATGAGGGTGTACACCCGGTCCATTACCTGGTCACCAAGCAGCACGGCCGGCGTGGTCACAGCGGCGGCGGTCAGCAGGATAATCGAGAGTTTTGCTATGGAGGGATCTTTTACCGACAAACGGCCGCCGATCAGGTAGCCGATCGCCAGCGCAAGCATGAATACCGTTAAGATGGCGCCCCAGACCTGGATACTGCTGCCGAAACTGGGCGCGAGCATCCGGCCGCTCAACAGTTCAACCGCCATCAGGAAAAAGCCGGACCATCCGGCGATCAGGAAAATAAGTAATCGGTTCAAAAACGACTCCTCACCCTGCGCATAGGTGCAGAAACAGTCGAAATATGGCAGGTTGAAAGCCGGACAGGTCAGACGGCACAGGATGATGACTGGTCTTGCTCTCATTTCTCGGGGTTCCGAAAGCGCCCCAATCTAGCATAACTGGTTAAATAGTCAATACATTTCGACGGGATTTTGACATCGAAACGGACCGGCCTGCCGAAAACGCGCCCCGCCTGCGTCGTAGTCTGCCGAAGGCATATGCGTCTTTGATGCCTCGAAGTACGCGACGTTATTATGCCGTTTGCTACGAGTATAGGGCTTCCCCCAGCGGCCATCGCCCTGCCCGTCGCATTAACCGGGCAAATTTTCACCTTCCGCTATTTGGCAACCCGGCGCTGAAGGCAGCCTAATTAGAGCACGCCATTAATAGCACAAATTTGGCTATATAAAAAGATAATTAGTCGCGGCAGCAGGGAAGGCTGTAATTTGTCATCCGGCATATGGCGATGGGATCTGGCAGCTGCAGGGGGGACGGGAGGCGACCGGCTCCGGAATCATTTCAACCAAAGGCTCAAGGCGTACGCCGTCGCCATGGTTGAGGAGAACCAGATCAGCGCTCGTGGAGTGATGTCCTTCGGGATGTCGGTAAAAGGCCTCCGGCCTGATATCGCCTCGATCTTGTAATCCACGGTCTGTCTTCCATGGACGAAAACCACTATGGAAACTGGAAACCAGATGGCCCCGGTAAGGTTGAGAACGAGGTACGGCCAGCCGCCTAGGTAGTCGCCTGCGGACAACATGATGGCGAGGATGAACCCCGAAAAAAATGCACTGGTTTTGGTGGCGTAGGGCATTTTCATGCATCAATTCCCCTGGAACGAGCTGGCGGGCGACAGGTCATTAGTACAGGAAAACACACAAAAAAATATTAGCAACATTGGAATTTTTAAATGGCGAGAAAACCGACCCTGGCTGGACAAAAAAGGCCGCCCATCAAATTCGGTGATGGACGGCCTGCGTTTCTCGTTGGCGGGAGTGCTCAGGGTGCCCTATAAGGCGATGCCGGTGCTCTATCTGGTCTGCACGAGGGTCCAGGTAGGCCCACCGGGAATGGACATCGCAGTATTGGCGTTCGACAAGGTTACCGTGGCGGGAGCATTTATATCCATCCCGGCGGTTCCACCGATCGTGTTCACGAGTTGCGACGTGACGGTCAAAACCTTGGTTGTCTGATTGAAGGAATAGCTGCCAAGCTGAAATCCGCCGGGGCCGACACCATCGGGGGATCCGCTTTCGATCAGCAGAAAATGGGCATCGTCCACGAAGTTCAGCAGGTAGAAATGATTATTGGTGCCGTAGTCGGACGGCTTCCAGCTCCCCACCAGCGGATTGGTGGTTGACGCAAGGAGCCTTTGGGGGGTGAAGGTACCGGATGCGTCAGTGATTGACATGGTATTTCCGTTCACTGCCGCAGTATAGCTGCTGCCGCTGGGGTGCGACAGCCCCCATTCGCCGTTGGTATCGACCGGGATATTGGTCGTCAGCAGTCCGCTACCCTGATTCCAGTTATAGGTGCCCCTCTCCATTCCACTTTGCCCGCTTGGATCATCAGCGTGGTCGCCAGCCTGGGCAAACATAACGGTTCCGTCATTTAGGAAGGTCATCAGGACGAAGTTAGTGGCCACGGCGGGGTTTCCTCCGAACCAAGTGCCGATGATCGGGCTGGCGATGCAAAACGAAGGGAGCGCGACATTTGCGGCGGAGATGGCGTTGCACATGGCCGACAAGGTTATCTGGGCCACCGGTCCTTGTGGTCCCTGTGGACCGACCGGTCCCGCAGGCCCCTGAGGACCCGTGGATCCCTCTACAGCAGCTTTGTATTGGGTACTGCCGTCAGGAAACACGAGTCCACTTCCTGACCCTTTAATTCTGAAGTCCCCATTGGGGATGACAACGGCGTCGGGGTTGGCGTGCGCGAATGAACCAAAAACAATCAACGTCAGCAAGGTTACCAGAATTACAATCCTAAACATTCAATTCCTCCTGTAACAAATCACATAGGGTGTGAACCAGCGGCTCAGTAAGGGGCTTATGCATTAACAATCAGAGTATCAGAGGAAAGTATTGGTAAGTGCAGCGTATGCTTTAAAACAGCGACAGAGCGGCGCTAATTTTGCGAGATAGCTTTATCATAGATCGAAGACTTAAACAATATCTGATTGGCAAGCCGCGCCGCCACGGCTGTCCTTCGACGCATAGCAACAGGTAAACCTTCCTTCCCCTTAAAGTGTCGGGGTGGGGACAGGGCTGCCTGCCCCATCCGAGCCGGTCGAGACATGGCCTAGGCATGGCGGTTGTGCCAAACAGGAAAAGGCCGCCCATCGACAATTGTGATGAGCGGCCTTTCTGAACTGTTGCCTGTTTCTTCGGGAGCTCGGCTACCTGTTGCGTATCATGCAACGGGTCCGTCTGCTTTGTGCCTTTGGAATTTCTTCCAAGATTACCGTTTCGGAAACAGGCTGACTACAATATAGCACATCTGCAAAAAGAGTGAAATACTTTGATCGCAGCACGCGGTGAGGTGCCTTGGTGGCTGCGACCATCTCCAGATGGTGACCTGCGCCGACTTCAGGCTCGGCACTTCGGTTCAGTGACGGCTCAGTTTGAAGCTTTAGGCTCGCTGAGAAGAAATTGCATAACACCGAGCAGATTGATCCGCCTGCGGAATATCAGGTTCTTCTCCTGTATGTCGTCAGTCGACTGTGCTTTCTCGGTGAGCTTACGATACTGATCATATGCGGTGTTAAACGGGTTAATCTTTTTCACGGCTTCTGTTGCCCCCTGACGTTGTAATGCAGCGCCAGAATAATACCGTAGATGGCGATACAGGTCAATATTTGTCTTACTAGAATTAATCAATACGCTGCACGCGGATGTGACGAACTTGCATCGCCTCCCTGCCACCGTCTTTCAAGCCCTTCTATGCCTTTTCCTGCCCCGCCCATTACGCTAGAGACTCTCCATGTAGTCGACAAGTTGATCTAGGGCCTTGCCCCATCCGTCGTGGAACCCCATCTCCCGGTGTTTTTGGCACCCCTCTTCGTCCCCGTGGATCACGAGTGCCGTATACTTTGTCCCCTTCTCGTGCGGTTCAAGCGTGATCACCGCCGTGAAAAAGAAGCTGTCGCAGGGATGGGCATCGGCAAGCTTACTCGATGGACGGTAGCCCGGTTCGAGAGCATTGGTCCAGACGAGTTTTCTGTTCGGGATAATCTCGAGGTAGCAGCCGGCGCTGGGAAATTCCTGTCCCTGCGGTGAGCGCATCACGGTGCGGAAGATGCCGCCCGGAACCAGCTCAATCTCGCAATCCACCGTCTGCCACGGCGCCGGAGTGAACCAATGCTTTATATGCTCCTTCGTGGTCCACGCCGTCCAAACCATCTCGGGCGGGATATCGACGATGCGTTCAAACACCAAGTCGAGCCTGGGGTCTGGTTTATGAGTCATTCTTTCCATGATTTCCTCCTCGGTCCCCCTCCTATGACTCTATCAGCTCTTGCAAAACCTTGCTCATCTCTTGCGGCCGATAGGGTTTAGTCAGCACCGCATTGAAACCGTACTCCCGATAATTAGCCATGACCGGGTCATTGGAGTAACCGCTGGAAACGATGGCTTTGACGTCCGGGTCAATTTCCAAAAGCTTCCCGATGGTCTCCCTGCCGCCCATGCCTCCGGGAATGGTCAGGTCCAAGATAACGGCAGAAAACGGCGTACCCTGCTCCTTTCGTTTCAAGTAAAGGGCGACAGCCTCTGTACCGTTTTCAGCCAGCTCGATCGTGTAACCGAGTTCTTTGACAATCACCTGTGCCGTGGTTCGGACATCCTCGTTGTCATCCATCACCAGCACACTGCCACAGCCACGGAACAATTTGGTCTGAATTTCCGGGTCGTCTGGACATTCCTGTTCCGAGGCTGGCAGAGAAATAACGAACGTGGTGCCCTCCCCCACCGTTGATTCAACCCTTATTTTTCCGCCGTGCTTTTTGATAATGGAGTAACAGGTGGCCAGTCCGAGTCCGTTGCCCTGCGACTTGGTGCTGAAGTACGGGTCAAAGATCCTTTGCAGATTGATCTCGGGAATGCCTACACCGGTATCGGCGACGGAAATTCTCACGAACCGATCCCCGTTGGGCGGGGTGCGCACCTTTTCCGTGCGAATGGTTACCGTCCCGCCCGTCGGCATCGCCTGGACCGCGTTCAGCATGAGATTATGGATCACCTGGGAAAGCTGCCCCTCATCCGCCTCAACCGGCCAGAGGTGGTCCGCATGGTCGAATTCACAAATGACGTTGGTACCATGGAGGACAAAATGAGCCGCTTCCCGCAGCAGGTCATTCACACTGATAACCTTCTTTACCGGTTCTCCGCCCCGTGCAAAGGTGAGCAGTTGTTTGGTAAGATCCGTGGCTCGCACAATTGCTTTCTCTGCGTCTTCCAGTCGTTTAGCCACGGCTTCCGAATCGTGCAACTGAAGACGCGCCAGGGAAATATTACCGAAGACGGCCGTCAAAATGTTGTTGAAGTCGTGGGCAATCCCTCCAGCCAGCACCCCGAGCGATTCAAGCTTCTGCGTTTTCAGCAAGTCGTGCCTGGCTCGCTGGAGTTCCGTGATATCCTCCAGGGTCCCGACGTGGGATAAAATCTTGCCGGACGGGCTGTAGATAGGGCTTGCCAACGCCCGGACCCAAATCGTTTTTCCTTGCGGGGTTACCTGGCGGTGCTCATGACAGAAGATGCGGCCCTTTGCCTGGGCCTCCTGCCAGAGTCTGTCAAGTGTCTCTAAATCGTCGGGGTGGATGCCCTTGATCCACCCCTTTCCCCCACCCTCTGAGGCGGCAATCCCGGTGATCTCCTCCCAGCGCGGGTTGCAGTAAATATTATTCCCGTCGCTGTCCGACCTGAAAATGCCTATCGGCGCTGCGTCACATAGGGTGCGAAACTGCTCCTCGCTGTCATGCAGGGCCAGTTCCATCTGCTTGCGTTCGGTGATGTCGCGGGAAATCCCCACCAACCCGAGTTGTTCCCCGTCCGGGCCATAGTAGGGGGCTTTGACGGAATCAAGAAGTCCCCTGCTGCCGTCAGGGTAGGTTACCCATTCTTCAATGCGGCTTTCTTTGCCAGATACCATTATCTGTTGATCGAACTCCCGGATGGCCTGCGCAATGTCACGATCAAAGAAATCGAAGTCTGTCTTGCCGATCTGCTCCCTTTCAGACAAACCGATAAATTTCTCGGACGCCTTGTTGCAGGCCTGATATACGCCATGCGTATCCTTGATATAGATGAGATCACCGGCTGAATCTATGATACAGCGCAACAGGGCCTTATCTCTTAAAATTTCAGCCTCTGCCTGTTTGCGCTTGTCAATGACTGTCAGAGTAATTTGGCATACGCCAGGAGCACCGGTATTATGCTGCACATCAGAAGACTGCAATTGCGCCCAGAACGACGAACCGTCCGGGCGCACCATGCGCATCTCCCAGTCCTGACCGGTGCCGGTCTCACTGCGACACTTTTGCTTGAGCAGGTATTTGCTCCGATCTTCAGGGAGTATGAAGCAAGATATAGGCTTATTGACCAGAGCACCCCTTATCACTGCGAGCATGGAAGCAGCGGTGAGATTGGTCTCTAAGATCACTCCCTGCTCGTCGAGGGTGAAATAGCCGACCGGAGCAAGATCGTATAGATCGCGGTACTTTGTCCGCAAGGCTTCTGATTCCTCCAACCTGCGTTGCAATTGCTCGTTCTGTGCCTCCAACTCGACCTGAACCTTCAGTTCGTGGAGCAATTGCTCGATCTCGGCTTCCGTCTTGGGCAGGCACCCCTGTGCCCCTTTCGAAATCAACCGCTCGCCACAGTGAAGTCGCTCCCCTTCAATACCCGCCGATGTTTTTTCCCCATCCGCCATGACGCGACCCCACGTTAGCACAACCTGAATCAAACAAACTGGATGCAACAGACTGAAGAAATATCCGTGTTATGACAGCCAAGGCGAGAATGACTCAAAGTAGGACGAGACTACCAAGATAACTCGATAAATTCAAGCCGAATGAACGTTGCTTGGAGCCACAGGAGACTTGGCAAAGACAGCCAGACCCCTGCCAAGAACTCTGGGGCTGTCGATTTCTTAATGAAGAGCTCGCGCCCTTGAACCGGCGAGATGGTGCCAGCTTCCTACCTGCCTGAACCTGCTGATAATACACGATACAGGTGTAAGCCGTTCAAGGTTCCCTGCGCAACCTGCAGCGGTAACACCGCCGAAGAGGATGACGTGAGGCACGGCACCTTCGTATCCGGCGATCTCCGCTTTTCAACTGTATCTTGTCGATATCATATTATAAATCGGCGACTTGCTCCGGTGGCACGGCTGCTGCACACAATTTGCATCGGCCTGCCGGCAGTTAACCACTTTCTCTGCGGGACTTTTGCTAACACCCGGACCAAAAAAGGAGCTCCCATGCCGCACAAACTCGATGTCTCAGGCAGTAGCAGGCCGAAGTCTGCTCTGATCGCCATTGCGGCTTTTTTATTTCTGGCCGGCAATTTTGCTCCGGGTTGCCTGGGCAACGCGGATGCGGCGCAGACCGATGCCGATTCCGCGCCCTGCATAATCGATCCTCTTCATAATGCCGGCAATTTCGATTGCGGTGTGGCGCTCGGCAAAAAGAAGGCGCCTTTTTACCCTTCCCGGATTACTACCGGTTCGGGGGAAGGTCTTCTCGGCATCGACCTGTTTGATCCGCCGGAGTTATGCCAGGGGTGCCACCCTGAGATTTACCGACAATGGAAGGGCTCGATGCATTCCAATGCCTGGCACGACCCGATATATCGCGCCCTTGCACTGCGGGCGAGCAACGCGACCAAAGGCCTGACCGACAATCTCTGCATCGGGTGCCATACCCCGATCGGACTCACCACCGGAGAGGCATCGCTCACAGGGGATAAAATGGGGAAGCTGGCCAGCAACGGCGTGCAATGTGACTTCTGCCATAATATCTCGGCGGCGACGGGTGTCGGTAATGGGGCATTCGCCCTGACGCCCCGCAAATATGGCCGGCCGTTGAAATTCGGTCCCTTCGAGGACGCCAAGTCGCCTTATCACGATACCGCATACTCGGAACTGCATACGGTGTCGGAACTCTGCGGCACCTGCCACAACGTGACCCATCCCTTCAACCGGATACCGATTGAGCGTACCTACGATGAATGGAAAGACAGCCCCTATGCGGCAGCGGGGATCGGCTGTCAGGAGTGCCATATGACTCCCGGGCCCGGCTATACCAAGAATCCCGGGCGCGCGGCCATCGGCGCAAAGCAGCGGGAGCATATCTTCACGCACTACTTTGTCGGCGGCAATACGCTGGTGCCCGGCATGTTCGGTTCCGAAGAACACGCCGCGCTGGCCCGGGAAATGCTGCAAGGCGCGGCCAAGATGGAAATCATTTCGGTGCGCAACGTGGTCCCGGGCGAAATGGCGACGGTGGTCATTCGCGTCCACAACTCGGGAGCCGGACACAAGCTGCCGACGGGATTTCCAGAAGGACGCGAAATGTGGCTGGACTTCCGTGTGCTGGACGGCAGCGGCGCGGAGATCTATCGGCTCGGTAGACTTGATGACCGGGGGCATCTGGCTGAGGGGACCCAGAGCTTCAAGGTGGTCCTGGGTGATGACGAGGGGAACATTGTCGATCTTGAGGTTTGGAAGGCAACGCGTATTCTGCACGACACCCGCATCCTGCCGCGCGGCTATGCGGATGTCAGTTTTGATTTCAAGGTCCCTGCAGGGAGCGCGGGAAAACTGGCACTAAAGGCTGACCTGAATTACCACTCCTTTTCTCAGGCATTTGTGGACAATCTGCTGGGCAAGGATGCCCCCAAAGTACCAACGGTGACGATGACATCTCTGTCCGGACAAGCCGAGGTCGCTGCACCGTGAATCTCAGGAACGCCCGTGAGGGGAGCGCGGTGTCGCGGGAACGGAGCCGCCCAGCGATCAGGGAGGGTTACGCCTCCTGGGAGGACGGGAAACCGGCATTGCCTTGCTGCGCCGCTGGCAGAGGGTAAAGACAGCGCTGCGGCTGATTCCTCCTTACTCTAGCCAATCGATGAGATCGATAGGGACCGAATGTGAATTCCGAGGGGGCAGGTCTGGACAACGCCCTGCAAGATTCAGCACGTCGATGTCCATACTTACCCCCTTTGCATTTTCCTATCCGCTGAAAGTTACCTGGTTAAACGCCTTCCCAATCTCGCCAGCTACTTGATCGTGGCATCCTCAATGACTAGCTTGTATCTTTTTTCGGGGTTAAAGACCACAGTACCGGTGACGGTGACCATTTCGCCCACCGCTGCCGTGTAGATGGCAGAAATACAGATTACGTCATGGGTTCCCTTATTTTTATCTCCGGTACCATCTTGGATATGCGTCCAGGTTTTACCCATGATACCGGGAGTCACTTTGACGGCCTGCCCATGAACAACGACCTTTTTCTTATTGAGTTCCGCGCTGTTTTTGTAGAGTCCCTCAATGGTGTAGGTATCGGGAGCTGTCACAGTTGCGCCTGAAATATTCTCCGGCACAACTGCAGCACCAGATATCTTACCGCCCCCCGGGGATTGAAGAGACGATGCTGGCGTCGATCCGGGCGCGTCGGCAGCCATGGCTGCTGCTGCGATGAGGTAACAGAGTGTTGTGGACAGCAAAATGCGTTTTTTCATACGATCTTCTCCTTGGCATACCTAATAATTTGCCCCTCATACTGTCACGCGAGTACGGTATGGGGTCTGTCTGTGCTACATCCAGCCACTTCAGCATTGGTCTTGAGAATCGCGAGGAGCCGCGGTCTGCTTTGGATTTTCCTCGAATTTGCTTCCTTGCGGAGAGGATAATACGAGTTTGATGAAAGTATTTCAACTGTGATTATTGGGTGGTGAGACCGTTTCTGCGAATAAGACACCTGCCAGCAGGTCCGTGGGTGTAAAGTAAAAACAGTGACAGAGAAGGTGGTACCATGGCACAGAACATAACTGTTACCTGCTACGCCGGATACAAGGGGGATGAACGGCCGACCTCGTTCCTGCTCGGGGAAAGGAATCTTGCGGTGAAAGAGGTCGTCGACCGCTGGTACGATCAGAACTACAACTGCTTCAAGGTCGTTGTAGAGGACGGCACAGAGTACCTGCTGCGGCACGACATGAACCAGGATGCCTGGGAACTGGTGCAGAATCGTCATGAATAGTGCCGAAACCGCGAGGTAAACCGTTTCGCCGCGCATCTTCGGGGGTGTAAAAAGGTTTGTGTAAATTGTCATTAGGGGGTACACCAAACAACCCCTAAGGAGTTTACATGGCCAAAATCACCGAACTAGACGCCGCG
>Ga0209317_1002387_pt1 | contig 13757 bp, 13 predicted proteins | sample RifGroB2_FD_183994 | JGI IMG/M metagenome (GOLD analysis project Ga0209317, IMG submission 183994) | Soil microbial communities from Rifle, Colorado, USA - Groundwater B2 (SPAdes) (version 2) | ecosystem: Environmental > Terrestrial > Soil > Unclassified | place: Rifle, Colorado | collected... | reverse complement strand
TTGCAGATAATGAATTTTCGATCGCCTTTATTCTTTCTGGTATATTCCCACTTCAGTCCGGTAGGGAAGCCGCCGCCTCCGCGACCTCGCAGGCCGCTTTTTTTGACCTCCTCAATGACCTGATCGGGTGTCATCTCAGCCAAAGCCTTTCCTAAGGCTTGATACCCTTCTACTGCAATATACTCATATATGTTTTCCGGATCTATAAGACCGCAGTTTCTCAAGGCTATGCGCTCCTGCTTCTTGTAGAAGGGCATATCGCTTTGCTCTTCAAGCTTTTTCTTTGTTTCTGGCTCTTCATACAATAGCTCTTTTACAATTCTGCCCTTGATTACATGTTCTCTGACGAGCGTAACTGCATACTCCGGTGTAACCCTGACATAGAAAACATTGTCAGGCTGTATTTTGACGATGGGTCCCTGCTCACAAAATCCAAAGCAGCCTGTCGTGATAACTCTTACCTCTTGATCAAGACCGGCGCTTCGTATTTCATTGTTTAAGCGCTCAATTACTGCTACGCTGTCTGAAGCTTGGCAGCCGGTACCGCCGCAGACCAAAATATCCATTCTATAATACATCCTAGCACCTTGACCTTTCTATAACCCAGTCGCCTATGGCTTCGCCCTTTTTCAGATGCTTGTGGACTATTTCCTTTGCTTTTGAGGCATTGATACTGCCATATAATAAAGGTTCCTTGCCAGGCATGCTAACCTCGACTACAGGCTCTGCATAGCAATAGCCCAAGCAGCCGGTTTGTACCACGGATACATTGGTAAGTCCCAAAGCTTTGACTTCTTCAACTATTGCGTTGATGGTTTCTCTGGAGCCTGATGCAATTCCGCAGGTTGCCATACCTACAGCTATTCTTATTTTGTTCTCATCACCAAGGTTGCTTCTCATATCAACGTTGCCTTTATATTTGTCTCTCAAAGCCTTTAGCTCATCAAGAGACTTGATAGTTGCCATAAATAATCCTCCATCCTACTTTATTGAATATTTTGTTTTATGAGCATTTGTTCTTCCTGCCCAGCGTTACCAATTTCCTTTATGATTTCTGCCACATCCTCAGGCTTCACTCTGCCGTGAACCTTGCCATCAACTATTACGACAGGAGCCAAACCACAGGCACCAACACACCGTATACTATCTATGGTGTACATGCCATCTTCTGAGGTAATACCATCTTTGATATTTAGCAGCTTCCTGAATTCTTCCACGATTTTATCCGCTCCCTTTACGAAGCAGGCAGTACCTAGGCATATACTGATAACGTGCTTGCCTCGAGGCTCCATGGTGAAGTAGGAATAAAAGGTAGCGACACCATAAACCTTGGCTGCAGGAATCCCAAGCTTTCTGGCTATAAACAGCTGCACATCAGAGGGAAGATAGCCAAATATCTCTTGTGCTTCCCTGAGTATATTGATTAACTCACCTTCGGCTTGTTCAAGACCTTCAATATAGCTAGCCAGTTTATTTAGTTTTTCTGAATCAACTTTGTATTCTCCCATCTTGTGCCTGAAAAACAGGCATCACCGTCCTTTCACAATAATCATATAAAGTATTTGCAGAACGAGTTTTTTAATACCAAAAAGGTGCATATATTAGAAGCGTTTAAGCTATATAAGTAAAGAAAGTCATGCAAAACAAGAAAAATTAAGCAGCAGGGATGGGCTTTGTGACTGACTAAGAAGAATTTTAAATATTTAGAAATTTATGTAAGTTCCATATACTTTGTTTAAAATATTTATAGTATAATAGTATAGAAATTAAAAAGAATTGCCGAATAATAGTAATATAACGAGACAAAAATATGTTCTCCACTTCTATAAGTGGCGGGCTCCGATTTCAGCAACAGGAGGCGGCATATATCCCCCTGCCTCGTTGAAACGCCTTGGGTAGTTTTTTGCAACAAGTGCAAAAAACTTTCAATAAATCTTGTTATAAGCAATATGGTGTAGAAAAGGCTACATTGAAAGCCTTGTAAAGTAAGAAAGCGTTTTGATGAACTGAGCTTAAGCAACATACACATAGAGGTATATCAAAAACTTATAGAAAAATAAAAGGTGGTCAAAGCAATGGTTATAGGTAATATTAAGCAAAAAGCATCGCTGTACAGCAAGCTTATACGTTTTTTTATAAACAGCTTGATATGGGTAATCATTATAAGCTTGGCACTAACTTTGGGGTATTTTAATACACTTCCCTTTCACACCATAGCAGAGCTATTCAATGTAATTATTGCCTTTTCGGCATTTATTATTGTCCTTAACACCTACAACATTTCGCAAAACAGCTATTTGACATTTTTAGGCATAGCCTTTGGCTTTGTATCTGTTTTTGAACTGATCCATTTATTGACCTCTGCAGGCATAGACATATTAAGCTTACATAATATCAATATGGATTTAATGATTTCTATCATACCGAGATTATTGCAAAGCTTTTCACTATTGATTTCCTTTCTATTTATCAAAAGAAGTTTAAACATAATTTGGACAGTTACAACATACTGTTTAACTACAATAGCACTGATTGCCGGTATTATTTATACGGGGAACAGGCTGGAGCTGTACACTGCAAATATCGATTTTATAGCACTTTTTGAGGTTTTGGAAATTACCATTGTGCTGTTTTTTTCAGCATCCTTGGTAATTCTGATAGTGGAAAGAAAAAACCTGAAGTTTAGAGTTTACAAATATATGCTATTGTCATTACTAGCTTCTATTTCAGTAGATATATTAATTGTAATTGATGCAAACATGAACAGCATGATTAACGTTTCTGCTCATATATTGAAATTCATATCTTTTTTCTGCATATACAAGGCGGTTATACAAAACACCCTTAGAAACCCTGTAGACTCTATGTTTTATGAGCTGGATATGGTTAAAAACGAGCTGGCAGAGAAAAACTATGAGATTTCCAGAAGCAATGATAAGCTAAAGAATGAATTAGATGATTTGCACATGGTAGAAAAGCTTCTGCGCAAGAGCAAGGCTTGGTCCAGATCAATATTTGAAGGTTCACCCGTAGGTATTGCGCTGTTAAACACTAACTCAGTGGTAATTGAAGTAAATCCGGCTCTGGAGGAGATACTGGGCTATAGTGCCAATGAAATCAGAAATATAGGAATAAGCAATATCACACATATTGACGATATAGAAAAAGACAGCAGACTTTTTGATAACCTGATAGAAAGCAATATAGAAAGCTACAAAATAGAAAAAAGATACATCCGTAAGGACAACAAGGTTATTTGGACAAATGTCATGATGTCTTATATTCAAAACGTTGGTGAAGATTTCCAATTTATTATAGCCATGATAGAGGATATAACACTGCAAAAGGAGAATGAAGAAAGACAGCAGCAGTTGGTTGCAAGACTAGAGGAAACCAACAAGGAGCTGGATAATTTTGCTTACATCGTATCCCATGACTTAAAAGCACCGCTGAGGGGGATCGGCTCCCTGGCAAATTGGTTAATTACAGATCACAAGGATAAGCTGGATAAGGAAGGTGCGGAGATAATAGACCTTCTGATAAACAGGGTAGAGCGTATGAAGAACTTCATAGATGGAATTTTACATTATTCAAGGGTGACAAGAGTAAAGGAAAATTATGTTGACATAGATTTAAACAGGTTAATCAAGGAAGTAATCGAATTGCTGGCGCCACCTGCAAACATAGAAATTAAGGTTCAGTCAGAATTACCAGTTATAAAGGGAGAGCGGATTTACATAGAACAGGTATTTCAAAATCTGCTCAGCAATGCCATAAAGTTTATGGATAAACCCTATGGCAAAATTCAGATTGGCTGCAAGACGATAGAGGGATTTTGGGAATTTAGTGTGAAGGATAATGGCCCTGGTATAGATGAAAAGTATTTCAACAAGATCTTTATGATATTCCAAACCCTGCAGCCTAGAGATAAATTCGAAAGCACAGGAGTAGGACTTTCGATCGTAAAGAAAATAATCGAAACCGACGGTGGCAAGATATGGCTGACATCAGAACTAAAAAAAGGAACAACCTTTTATTTTACAATACCCATGAATGAATAACCTCATATAATTGAAGGGATGATGAATATGAGAAGCAGAAAGCCAATACTATTGGTAGAAGATGACTATGTAGATGTAATGACAGTAAAAAGAGCACTGAGAGAAATCAATTTGCAGAATAATTTGGTGGTAGCAGAAAACGGGGAACAGGCTCTGGAATATTTGGAGGATCCTTCAAATGAGCGTCCGGGTATCATACTTTTAGATTTGAATATGCCAAGGATGGGTGGTTTGGAATTTCTTCAAGTAGCTAAAAGCCATGAGCAGCATAAAATTATTCCGATCATCGTACTTACCACCTCTTCGCAAGAAAAGGATAGGGTGGAAAGTTTTAAAATGAGCGTAGCGGGTTATATGACAAAGCCTGTAATTTATACAGAATTTATTGAAGTAGTAAAGATAATAGACAAATATTGGACGTGTAGTGATATGCCCATTTGCTAATAATTTTGCGGGGGGAAATTATGGAGAATAGAGGTTACAAAATACTACTGGTCGAGGATGACATCATAGATCAAATGGCATTCAAAAAAATGATAAAACAGCAAGAATTAAACTATGATTTTCAGATAGCGGGATCAGCAGAAGAGGCTGCAGAGGCAATTGCAAACAGCTGCTTTGATTTGGTCATTACGGATTATATGCTGGGTGACGGCAATGCCTTTGATGTGATGAAGCTGTTGCATGATACACCGGTGATTATTACCACAGGTGTAGGGAATGAGGAGGTTGCTGTTAGGGCTATGCATGAAGGTGCCAGCGATTACTTGGTAAAGGATTCTGAGGGCAATTACCTTAAGGTGCTGCCTATTACGATTGATAATGTAGTAGAGCGCGTCAGCAATCAAAAGCAGCTGAAGATACTGTCCCATGCACTGATGAGTATAGGAGACAGCGTGTATATAACCGATACTGAGGACAACATACTGTATGTAAACAAAGCTTTTGTTGATACCTTTGGATATCAGCAAAATGAAGTAATGGGCAAGAGCAGCTGTATGTTGAGCAAAACCAATGCTGACATGTCGGACTGCTGCGATTGGGAAGATTCCTTAGACAATATGGGTATGAATGAGGTCTATCAAATTAAGAAGGATGGCACTGAATTTCCATCTCTTGTATCCAGCTCCTGCATTAAGGATGACAGTGGCAGCACACTGGCGAAGGTAGGGGTAGTAAGGGATATCACAGAGATTAAGGAAGCCCAGAAGAAACTTCAGATTTATGCTACCATGGATATACTTACGGGAACCTTGAATCGCAGAGCAGGACTTGTAATATTGGAAAAACAGATACAGCTTTGTAAGCGCAATAACTGGGACCTTACGATTTGTTACATAGATGTAGACGGACTCAAGGAAGTCAATGACACCCACGGACACCAAGAAGGCGACGATTATATATTGTTCATTACAAATGTGCTCAAGGAAATCATCCGTGAATCTGATGGACTATGCAGACTGGGTGGAGATGAATTCCTGCTGATGCTGCCAGAATGTGATATACCTGAAGCTGAGTTGGTTTTAAAGAGGATCGTTAAGGCTTTAGATGAATATAATGAAAGCAAGCTTAAACCCTACAAAACAAGCTTTAGCTATGGTCTGGTAAAGTATGACTTTGCAGAGCAGCCCAAGATTGGCAGCCTCATAGCCAAAGCGGATATGGAAATGTATAAGCAAAAGAACAAAAAGAAAATGTAAATATAACCTGTAGTGTAGAGCTACAGGTTATATTTCATATAATATCCAATTATGATATAATTAGCATAATTATGAATAGGTAAGAACGAAACGGAAGTGATGATCGATGCCCTTGGATATAGAGAATAAAACTGGTGCCGCGTTGATACAGGTAAAAAGCTCTGTTGCCATAGAACTTATTGCCGCAATACATTACCTGTCAGACCGAAGCCATCATAGTTTTTCTGATAAGCTTGCAAGTTCATTGCTTAGCAAGCTCTCCACAAACAGCTCAAAGATGCTGAAGATTCTATCAAGTATGAGATTGCAGGGCTTAGAGCTGTTTGAGTTTGTAGTCAAGGATAGGGCTTTTGATGATATTGAGCTTTTGTTACTCAAAATAAGCGGTTATGAGGATGTAAACTTTATATATACCTTGCTGGGGGAGGTCCTGGACCACAACACTATACTGCGAGTGATAGCAGACAGGCAGGAGCTAAATAAGCTGATGCAGGAGAGACCGGATCTTATGAATGACTACAACGGACTTGAGTACCTTTTTTACAATACGAAAAGCTATAAAGCAGATATCATTAATCTGATCAAGGAAATGAATAATAGTATATTGTTTAGCAAGCTAGATTCTCTAAAAGAGGATTATGGTAAGCTGATAGAAAAGACCAAAGCCAGAGTTAAGGACAAAAAGCCTATAGATGTCGCGCAGGAAATTATGGATAGACAGTTCAAAAGAATATTCGACTTTAAGGAATTCTATTTTATACCCTCCTATTTTATATCACCACACAAAATAAGAGTATTTAGTACTGATGCACAAATGGTAGTATTTGCATTGGAGCAGAAAGAGAATGCTGTCAATGAAGCTGGGAACAGAATATCCCTGATGTTTAAAATCATATCCGATAGAACCAGACTTGAAATTTTGAGAGTGATTATTGAAGAGCCTACCTATGGCAAGCTGCTGGCAGAGAGGCTTAACCTTACTACTGCCACAATATCTCATCATGTAGAGGCTCTAAAATCCATCCAGCTGATTACAGAAAAAAGAAAAAAGAATATCAAATACTTTGAAGCCAATGAACCGGAAATCAAAAAGCTTTTTGATGAAGGCTTAGGGTATTTGTTTAAGAAATAAGAATATATTAGGAAGTGAAGGTTGTAGGGGCGCTGCTTACAAACCAGCCCGCTGCAGGAGGAATATTTATGGTAACTGACAGCTTATTCAAAAAATTGGATGATCAGGAGGTCCTGGAGTTTATTCAGTTAGGCGGCCTAGCATATCCTTTTATGAACATCAATACGCCGGAGGATGTCAAAAAGCAGGCAGAAAGGTTCATGAAAATTCAGAATGAAGATCCTGATGCCAATATTTATGGAGCGTATAGGGAGGATAAACTGGTAGGCGGCATGCAGCTGCAAGACTTTATCATGAATTTTGACGGCACTCCAATCAAAGCAGGGGGAGTAGGCTTTGTAGCAGTGGATTTGCTGCACAAGAAGGAAAAGGTAGCAAAGGACATCATAAGTTATTTCATAGATCACTATCAAAAGCAAAAGGTCACAGTAGCGATGCTATACCCATTTAGACCCGATTTTTATAAGCAAATGGGTTTTGGCTTTGGTGCTAAGATGAATCAATATAAAGTTTTGCCTGCCAATTTACCTAAGGCAAAGCACAGACAAAACCTTGCTTATCTGACGAAGCAGGACCAAGAACAGTGGATAGAGTGCTACAACAGCTTTGCAGCCAAAACCCACGGTATGATAAAGAGAACAAATATTGAAATCACAAATATGCTTGCTCCCGGCAAAAACACCGTGATATATAAACAGAAGGATAGAATAGAAGGGTACTTATCCTTTGCATTCAGGAAGGCTAGTGATATACATCCACTTAAAAATGACATTATAATAAGAGAATTCGTTTATCACAGTCTGGAGGTTTTTCAGCAGCTGTTAAACTTCCTTCATACACAGTTTGATCAGATTGACAGGATTGTCATCAATACGCAGGACGAATATTTCCATTATCTTTTGAAGGATCCCAGAGACGGAAGCGGCAATAACTTTGCTCCCATATACGAGCAGACAAACCTGCAGGGAATAGGCCTCATGTATAAAATTATTGATATAGAGGAGTTCTTCAGACAGATTGGAGAGCATAGCTTTAATGACCAGAGCTTAAAGCTTAAACTCAATATTGTGGATAGCTTTGTGAAGGAAAACTGCAGACCTATTATTGTAGAGTTCAAGAGTGGAAAGCCGTCGGTCATAGGTGGCATGAGCTACGATGCAGAAATCTCTATGGATATATCGGATTTCTCTGCTATGGCAATGGGCTGCGTAGAATTTAGAGCCTTGCTCAGACTAGGTCTGGCCGAAATAAGCAGTGTAAGTTATGCAGAAGCTGTGAACAGCTTGTTTAGAACCAAGGACAAACCAATTTGTACAACAACATTTTAATATGCGAGCTCAACCATCCCAGATATCACATCATACAAAAAGGAGAAGCAAAACATGCTTCTCCTTTTGTGTATATACAACTTTATACATTGCTATGTCTCCAACGTATGATCAACAATTTAATAATCCCTGCTGCCGGTACTGCCAATAGCATTCCCAACAATCCGAAATATGCCCCGCCTATGACGATGGATAATATTACAAACACTGGATGCAGCCCCACGCTTTCGCCCACTACCTTTGGTGCTATGATAGCACCATCCAGCTGTTGCACCAGCAGCAGCACAAGCACTGCAAAAAGCGCCTTGATGGGTGAACCACTCAACAGTCCTACAATAACAGCGGGTACAGATCCTATTATTGGACCGAAGTAGGGTATTATATTGGCTATACCAGCAGTCATACCTATCAGAACAGGAAAATCCAAGCCAATAAGCCACAGGCCCAAGGAGCTCAATATGCCTACTATGAGACCATCTAATAGCTGACCTCGAATAAACTTAGATACTACATTGTCAACATCATGGAAAAATAATTTTGTTTTGTTTGTATTTTTCTTAAAAACTACATTAAAGCAGTCATTTGTAAGCCTCTTAAAAAACTCTAAGTCCTTCAATAAGTAAAAGGCTATAATCACACCTAGTAATATATTCAGCAAATTACTGCCCAGCTGCTTGATAGAATCAAAGCTTGCATTTATAGCAGTTCCCATCAGTCCATTCATTCTCTCAATCAAGTTTTTGAATTGCTCCTTGAGATCCGAAGACAAACCGCTGGTCTCCAGCTGTGCTACAGCATTATAGCGTTGGCTATATTTCATAATTGAATCTATCATATTATTTACATTCACATTGTTGGTAATCTGACCGCCGATCATGGCATAAGTACTGTAAATAAACAGTATGAAGCCACCAACTATCAGCAAATATGTAAGCAGCACGCTTAAGGTACGCTTGACCTGATGATTCATTTTGAGCTTATGCAGCAAATTAATCTCCAACCACTTGACCATAGGATGCAGCAAATATGCAATAACCAAAGCAATGATAAATGGCGATAATATAGTTAAAATATTTCTTAAAAAACCAAAAAATGTTTCTAATATTACTCCAATATTCCCAATCACTGCATACAGAATATATAAGGCTGTAGCAATAAAAATAATATAGAAGCTATATTTCAGCAAGCCTTTATCAAGATTTATCTTCATCGTAAAAATCCTTTCTATCAGAATATATAATTACCATACCATAATATATAGCGCTTTCATATATTTATATACGTTGGTTCTTTTATTTTGTTTTTAAAATATATAAAATTACCTGTTGAATTATTTAAAATTATCTTGTATAATACATTAGTACGAGCAAACGCTCACTAACATGGAGAGATGGCTGAGCTGGTTGAAGGCGCACGACTGGAAATCGTGTGACTGTTAATAGCGGTCCGAGGGTTCGAATCCCTCTCTCTCCGCCATATTCAAGGCTTTACAGACTTATCAACAAACAAGTTGATAGGTCTTTTTTATTGTTGTGATAACATTTTGATAACATTTGAGCTTATAAAAGCAAAAGAGTAAGTGTCATCTACTTACTCTCCGCACTACCAAATATCAAATTGTCCATTTCTTTTGAAGCTTTGCGCTTCGTATCATCAAGTACATGACCGTAGATATCGCCTGTTACTTTAATCGAGCTGTGACCCATAAGCTGTGCAATAGCGTGTATAGGTTGTCCATTTGCTAACATCATAGTGGCATAGCTATGTCTTAAATCATGAAATCGTATATGCTTAAGATTTTTGTCTTTGAGAAACTGAGAGAACTTCTTGGTGAAGTAATCCGGTGATAAGTAACTTCCATCATCTAAAGTGACTATGAGATTACTGTCTTTATATTCTTGTCCAAGCAACACTTTGTTTCGAGTTTGTTGGAGTTTTTGCTTTTTCAATAAAGATATGATGCTATCACTTATAGGTATCACCAGGTTGCTGCTATCTGTCTTGGTAGTATCGATTTTCGGTCCTTTGGATGTCTTGCTAAGCTGCTGATTGATTGTTACTGTCTTGTTGCTGAAATTTACTTGATTCCAGGACATTCCTAATACTTCGCCCCTACGAAGACCTAGCATAACGGCTAAGGTAATAGGCACCTCCATGAAGGTACCCGATGCAGCAGTTAGAAGTTGCCTAATCTCATTAAGGTTATAGACCTCTCCTCGGAATTTCTTAACCTTTGGTGGGCTTACTTCAGCAGCAACATTCTTTGGTATCAATTGCTTACTCACAGCATGTTTCAATGCTTGGCTAAGTACCCGATGAATGTATAGAATAGACTTTGCTGAAAGAGGCTTGGAGCCGTTTTCAACGCCCTTAAGTTTAGCATTATAGAATTCTTGTATGCTTGCTGCTCTGAGCTTCTGAAGTTGAATACCTCCGAAGTATGGTTTAATATGCCTTTCAATATTGTTGAAGTAGCCGTCAATCGTTGATTGCTTCAAATTGACTTCTACATAGGTCTTCATCCAATTATCAAGGTATTCCCCTAATGTAATTTTTCCAGGCTCGATATAGTTACCTGTCAAGACTTGATGCTGTAAGTTAGTTAAGAATTCTTGAGCAGCTTTCTTTGTATTAAACCCACGCTGCATTTTCTGCTTTTTCTTGCCTGTGTTTGGGTTTTCTCGATAGATGACATAGTATTGTTTCTTACCTCCTTTGCCTTTGTATTCATGAATTGAACCATCCATAATGAAACCTCCCTTTTATAAAATATAAGCTACCAGCCAAGGATTACTGGCTGATAGCAAATGGATACTACTGTTGTTGATTTTCTAACCACTGATAGAATCTTTCTGCTGGTATGCGTATAGAACGCCCGACTTTGATGGTGGGGAATACTCCTTCACCTACAAGCTCGTAGGCTTTACAGCGTCCAATACGAAGTATGCTTGCTACTTCAGGAACTGTTAGTGTGGATTTTGTTGTTGGTGTGTTAGTAGGTATGGACTTCTCGTTGTTGACTAGATATGAAACTGGCATAATCTCTCCTCCTGCAAATATGAATTTGAGCATTGATGTTGTGCTCTAAGTTTTATTGTAGAAGGTAGAGAGTGTATTTGATTGGTGAGTGCTTTAGGTGTTGTTGCGTTGTGATGCGTTTGTTTGTGTACTTTGAGATATCTTAGCTTTACAGGACCTGCTCTAAAGCATTCCTTATGCTTAGGATTTGTTAACCCATCTGTATGCTGATTACTTCTTGATGATGAGCTGTCTGAACAGTGGAAGTGATTATAATGGAGATATAAGTGTAGGACGAGTACTATAATAATGTCCGAATTGTTGTTGTTTAGAACCGTATAGGCGTTGGGGAGCAACGACTAGACGGGAATATAAGGATGGGGCGAATGATAGCATGGATAGAATAAGAGTTACAATAGATGGAGTTAGGGGATATTGGCCTTTCAATAATCTGTTAAGTCTAGATTTCGATGGCTGGAAGTTTTACAAGAACAGTAAGAACGAGTTCCAGAGTAAATATGTAAATGATAGTATAGAGGGAATTCATATAGAGTACAGGCCTTATACTGCAAAGGGCCGCCTCTCGCTTGATTTAAACATCTCTGTTGTGCTGATGGGCGACAATATTGGGTCAGTATACTGCTACAATGTTCAAGACCTGGTAGAGAAGATTAATGATAAGCTCAACGGAGTAATTTCCTTATACGAGCTCCCCCATCTTAGATTCTGGCGTGTCTCAAGTGCTGAAATAAACTTCAATATCATTGGGAGTAAGAGTTATGTTGACGGTCTATATATAGCAATCTCAAAGATGAAGCCACCACAGAATTATAGGTTAAATGATAGATACAAAGAGCGTGGTACCATATACATGAACAAGGATAAGAAGAAAGGGCTAAGCTCCATCAAGATATATTACAAGTTGAAGGAAAGAGTTGAGAAAGGTATCAAGTCGGAAAGTGCATATTATGATTGTAAAGACCTCATCAACATACGCCCGGGAGAAGATGTGCTCAGGTTTGAGGTAAAGATGTGTCGTGAGGACTTAATAACTGCATATCGTAGGTACACGCGTAGCAAGTTCTACAAAGATAAGAGATTAGCCGTTATCACACAATATAAGTACGAAGCCAGCTTTGAAGATATCTTTGATTATGATTTTCAACTATTCACTCTCGATGAACATGTTAAGGAACTACACCTAGACAAAGTAATTACAACAAGAGCAAACCTATTTCAAGCTATAGATAATAGCAAGTCATTAACACCTAAGTATAAGAAGAATATGAAGGAGGGGCTAAGATTTTTAAATGGAGAGATAAGAAGAATCAAACTAAGTAGCCGAACATTAGCAAACTACATTGCGGTATTAGATGAATGCGGATATCACTATATCTACTCTGATGCTGAACTTCCTGGAGTAAGCCTTGAAGGAATCATAGCAGGATTGCCTACCATACAGAGACAAATAAATGAGTTCTATAAGGATGGCAACATCATGACTGATGTTTGGTATAGAAAAGCTACACCAGAGGTTCTCGATCTAATGCTGAGTAGAAGAAGCTACAACAAAGAGGTACTAATGCCTCAAGACACAGAGGGAGTTACATAGTGGTATGGATGGGAGGTATATTTAATGCGGTATTCTCCATCGTCTTATACAATTGGATTTAGCGCTGAGCCGCCTTATGCTGGGCCACAAAAGCCTGGTATTTGGAGTGAGAGTAAAATTTGTGACCACCAACTACCAATGCGATTTTACAAGTTTATAGCACTGCAGAAGTTGAATTAATTTCAACCTCGGCAGTGCATTTTACTTTACTTTTTGATATAGAATGATAGAATGATTATAGGTTTAACTTTAGGCTGCTTCGGCAGTCTTTTTTTATTGTATGGCGTAAGTAAGATTGCAGCCGCAAAACTGTTTGTCTGCGCCTGTAACGCCCCAAGTAAGTATAACAGCCTGTCTCCCCTTATCTAATGCATTGGCAACATCAACAGCTAATTTCGATGAAAGATATCCTAGAATGGCGCTAGAGCCTGTCTTAACCGATGTTGCTATAATCTGAACAGCATTTCTATCATAGGCATTGTTATAATCTCTCTTGAAGGACAACGCCACCTGCTCAAGGGTGCAACGATTCAACCTCTGAAGCAACAGTTGTCTACCTCCATGCGTCACCCCTCTTAGCTTTGTGTGGATTAGCTTGATAATAGAACGCACAGTCTTCCAAGCAAGTTTGAGGCTCGATGCAAATGATAATCTGTACAATTCAGTCTTCTTATTATAGCTCCATGCCTGCGTGAATACTGCTCTTGCAACTTTTCTTCTTCGAAGTTCTTTTATACTCATTTTACTCCCTCCAATTGCGCAAAATTTAAGCTCCTGCTGAATATGCTGCAAGAGCTCATTATATAGTCCCTCTGTCTTTTAAACTCACAAATCTTCCATCACCGATTATGACATGGTCAACAACTTCAATGCCTAATAGCTTACCAGCCTCAATAAGCCTTCTAC
>Ga0209317_1002386_pt1 | contig 13764 bp, 16 predicted proteins | sample RifGroB2_FD_183994 | JGI IMG/M metagenome (GOLD analysis project Ga0209317, IMG submission 183994) | Soil microbial communities from Rifle, Colorado, USA - Groundwater B2 (SPAdes) (version 2) | ecosystem: Environmental > Terrestrial > Soil > Unclassified | place: Rifle, Colorado | collected... | reverse complement strand
CTCGCGCAGGGCGTCCACCTGATCCTTCATGAGGGAGATGAGCGGCGAGACCACCAGGGCGGTCCCCGGCAGGCAGAGCGCGGGTATCTGGTAGCAGAGCGACTTGCCGCCGCCGGTCGGCATCAGCACGAAGGCGTCTCCGCCTGCGATGATTTTCTCGACGATCTCCTGCTGAGGCGGACGGAAGGTCTTGAAGCCGAACACCTCGTTCAGGATCTTTATGGGGGATGCCGGCATACGCTTGCCCTTTTTGGTTGCTTGTCAGCGCCGTTATCAACCTTCGGCTCACGCCTCGAGGATGAAAGCATGAACCGGAATCTTGTCAATGCGCAGGCGACGCGAAAATTCGCGGGAGTCTATCCGACGGCGCCGGATGTGGAATGGGCGCCGATGCCGAGGCCGCGGATAAAGCTGCGGGTGAGCGGCGCGCCGTTTAGCGGGTCGGAGAGCCCGGGGCGCAACAGATCTTCAAAACAGTCGACGTCATGCCATGATGGAAGCAGCGAGGCGGACAGGCCCGAGGTCGCAGCCCGCTTCATGCTCGTCTCAAGCACCCGGTCGCCCGACCACGGTATCTCCCGGAACAGTTCGCCGTAGCCCCCTTTCAGGGCAACCAGGTAGTAACCTCCATCAGCTGCGGGGCCGAAAACCGCGTCGCTCCCCGCCTCCATCAGATGGAAGGCCTCTTCGATGTATGCCGGCGGCAGATCCGGCGCGTCAGTGCCGATGACGACACGAGCCTCGTAGCCCAGATGACCGAGCGCGTCGAAGGCCTTCTCCAGGCGGGTCCCCAATCCGCATCCCTGCTGGGCGATGAGCGAGGCGCCAGGCACCGTTTCAAGGAAGAACCGCGGATCCCCGTCGTGGAAAATGACCGTGTCGATCCGGAGAGCGCGGCTCCGCTCGATGGTATCCAGCAACATGCAGCGATACAGTTCGGCGCCCTCCCGGAGTGCCAAGGGAGGTGTCAGGCGCGTCTTCACCCGGCCGGGAACGGGAGTTTTTGCAAAAATGGCGAGAACACGTTTCATTAGAAGCCGGGACCTTAAAGGAGTTAAATGAAGGGGTAAAACTTAGCGTTGTCCACAGTTTTGCCACTTTTCAACAGAGTTATCCACAGTCAAGAGCTTGACTCAATGCGAATCTCAGGATTTGGATCTTTCGATGGCGGCATACGCGGAGTGCTTATGGATCGATTCAAAGTTCTCGGCCTCGACGGAAAACCAGGTGATGTTCTCCATGGCGAGCAGCCGTACCGTCGCCTCGCGCACCATGTCCTCGACGAAACGCGGGTTCTCATAAGCCCGCTCGGTGACGTATTTTTCGTCCTCGCGCTTTAGCAGCGAATATACCGGCGACGATCCGCACTCCTCTATGATCTCGATCAGGTCCTCGATCCAGATGAATTCGTTGTAGCGGACCTGAACGGTCATGATCGAGCGCTGGTTATGGGCGCCGTAACTGGACAATTCACGGCTGCAGGGGCAAAGCGAGGTGACCGGGACCTTGATGCCAAGCACGAAGTCGAACTGGTCGGAAAGAGAGGCGTTGAAGCTGCAGGTGTATTCCATGAGGCTCCTGGCGCGGGACACCGGGGCGCTTTTCTCGACGAAATAGGGGAACTCCATCTCCAGATGCGCGTTGGAGGCGCCGAGCTTCTCCTTCATGGTGGCAAGGATGATCTCCATCTTGTCCAGGGCGATGTCCTCCCGGTAGCTGTTCAGGATCTCCACGAAACGGCTCATGTGGGTTCCCTTGAAGTGGTGCGGCAGATCCACGTACATGTTGATCCGGGCCACCGTGCTTTGGAAGGAGCGGTTCTTATCCATGACCACGATGGGATAGGATATATCCTTTACCCCCACCTTGCCGATCGGTATGTTCCTCGTGTCCCGGGTAAGTTGCACGTCGGAGAGGGAGGTGGCAACAGCCGTCGCCTTAGCTTCTTTTTTCGGATCTTTATCTTTCATTTGATCTGTGTCCTTACCTGCTGGAGAGCTTTATCTGTGGCTGCCGGAGGAATTTCGCCGGCCTACCCTTTCACGTACCGGATCGGGTCGACGACCCCCGCCTCGGCGAACCCCTTGAGTCGCAGCCGGCAGGAATCACACAGGCCGCAGGCGGCGCCGTCCCGGGCCGGATCATAGCAGGAGTGGGTCCTTGCGTAGTCGACGCCAAGGGAGAGCCCTTTTCGGATGATCTCCCCCTTGGTGAGGCTGATAAGCGGGGTGTGTATCTTCATGTGCCGCCCTTCGACACCGGCCTTGGTGGCGAGATTAGCCATGGCCTCGTAGGCCGCGATGAATTCAGGTCTGCAGTCGGGGTACCCTGAGTAATCGAGCGCGTTGACGCCGATGAAGATGTCGAAGGAGCCGAGGGTCTCGGCCCAGCCGAGCGCGAAGGAGAGGAATATGGTGTTCCTGGCGGGCACATAGGTGACGGGAATCTCGTCCCCCTCCACCCCCCCCTTGGGGACCTCGATGTCCGAGGTGAGCGCGCTGCCCCCCATCTTTCTCAGGTCGAACTCCACCAGCAGGTGGTCCAGCGCCCCCATCGGCCGCGCGTTCAGCCTGGCGACCTCGAGTTCCTGCTGGTGCCGCTGGCCATAGCTGAAGCTCAAGGCGTAGGGCGCGTACCCCTCTTCCCTGGCGATAGCCATGCAGGTGGTAGAATCGAGCCCGCCGCTGTACAGGATAACCGCTTTTTTTTGCATCCCTCACCCCTCGATTGTTCTTTCATCCTCGCAAAACCTGGACACGGATTTGACGGATTAAACGGATAAAAACAGATGAATCTGAAACTTCATCGATATACCGTACAGCCACCGGAAGGTTTTCCAAAAGGAAACGTTTAAATCTTGATCTGAATTTATCCGTACCATCCGTTCGATCCGTGTCAGGGTTTTTCACCTAAAAAAAAGAGGCCGCGCCGATGATCCGGTGCGACCTGGATGTCTACTCCACGAAGCTCTTCAGCTTCTTGGCCCGGCTCGGGTGGCGCAGTTTCCTGAGCGCCTTCGCCTCGATCTGCCGGATCCTTTCGCGGGTAACTTCGAAGTCCTGACCCACCTCTTCCAGGGTGTGATCGCTCTTCTCGCCGATGCCGAAACGCATCCTGAGCACCTTCTCCTCACGCGGAGTCAGCGTGGAGAGGACCCGGGAGGTCTGCTCGGAGAGGTTCGCCTTGATGACCGCCTCGAGCGGAGAAACCACCCCCTTGTCCTCGATGAAGTCGCCAAGGTGGGAATCCTCCTCCTCCCCGATCGGGGTCTCCAGGGAAATCGGCTCCTTGGCGATTTTCAGGACCTTCCTCACCTTGTCAAGCGGCAGCGCCATTCGCTCGGCTATCTCTTCCGGCGAGGGCTCGCGGCCGATCTCCTGAACCAGCTGCCTGCTGGTCCTGATCAGCTTGTTGATGGTCTCGATCATGTGCACCGGAATCCTGATGGTGCGCGCCTGGTCCGCGATGGCCCGGGTGATCGCCTGGCGGATCCACCAGGTGGCGTAGGTGGAAAATTTGTAGCCGCGCTGGTATTCGAATTTATCGACCGCCTTCATCAGGCCGATGTTCCCTTCCTGGATCAGGTCGAGGAACTGCAGGCCCCGGTTGGTGTATTTCTTGGCGATGGAAACCACCAGACGGAGGTTCGCCTCCACGAGCTCGCTCTTCGCGAGCTTCGCCTTATGCTCCCCGAACTCGATCGCCTTCAGCGCGCTCGCCAGCTCGCTCGCCTTGAAACCGGACTCCTGCTCGATCTTCCTCAGGTTGCTCTCATTGGAACGGTAGCGCTTCTCGAGCTTTTGCCCCTCTTCGATGTTCAGGCCCAGCTTCTTGGCGAATTCCGCTTCGGATGCCCCGCTCAGCCCGTCGAATGCGGCAAGGAAGGAGTCCTTGTCCGTGCCGGTCTCTTTCTCCAGCTCCGCGATCTCCTGCATCACGATATCCACCTTGAGGGAGAGCTCTTTCAGGCGCTGCGCGATCTTCTCGATGTGCCTGTCCTTCAGGCGCAACGATTTCAGCAGGACCGCCATCTTCGCCTTCAGCTCCGTGTGCTCCTCCGTCAAGCTCTCGCGCTCTTGCTCCGCCGGATTCTCCGACTCGAAGGCGTTCCGGATCTGCTCCATGCGCTGGTCGAATTCCTTGATCTCATCGATGATGCTGAGGACCTTCATGGCCTGGAGGTCCTCTTCGCCCTCCTCCAGCACCTCTTCTTCCACGTCCTTGCTGATCTCGATGGCGCCGATCTGCATCTTCCTGAGGCGCTCGCCCAGCGAGACGACCTCCTTGACCGTGATCGGGGTGTTCAGGATGACGCTCGCGACGTCGCGCTCGCCGACCTCGATCCTCTTGGCGATCTCGACCTCCCCCTCGCGGGTGAGGAGCGAGACGGATCCCATCTCGCGCAGGTACATGCGCACCGGGTCGCTGGTGCGACCGAGAGTGCCCGGCTCGAACTCGACTTCGTCCTGCTCCCCTTCGCTCTCTTCCTCTTCCTCAAGATCCATCTTGATCTTCGGGATCTTCACCTTTTGGGCGGAGTCCACGATCTCGATGTCCATATCGCCGAACATGCTCATGACGTCGTCTATCTGGTCAGACGAGACGATATCGGGAGGAAGGAGGTCGTTCACCTCTTCGTAGGTGAGAAACCCCTTTTCCTTGCCGAGGTCGATGAGCTGCTTCACTTCGTCCATGCTTTTCTTGGCCATTTCACCACGCTCCGCTACGAATAATCCTACTATAGTAATTTCGATTTTTTGTTACGCAAGCCTTCAAGTTCCGCCAGAATCTCCAGGTATCGGGGAGAATCCGGATCCACGGTGGCCAATTCCCGTGCCAGTGCCTTGCCTCCGCCCTTCAGGGCGCCGCGCTCCATGGTCTGCAGGCACTGCTCGAACGCCTTGACGGCATTCATATCCTCAAGATGTGCATCCTCCACAAACAGCGAAAAGAGCCTCCCCCGCTCCTCGGGTGACTCCATACGCTCCAGAATCAGGGGGAGGTCTATATCCCCCTGCGCCGTCTGCTCCAGTATCGCCTCGGCGACCGCGAGATGCGCGGCACTGAAAAGCTTATCGGCACCATGCTCGCGAACCCTTAGCACGACTTCCGGAAACTTGACCATCAGCGTCAGCAGCACCTCTTCGGTGCCGGCGTTTCGCGGCGCCGGTTTCACTTGAGCCCTGGCCGGGGGGGCCGGGATGCCGATTTTCTTTCGCAGCATCGCCTGGTCGATCCCCACCGCGCGGCAGATATCCTTCTCGTAAAGCCCTCTCTCGACAGGGTCGGCTATCTTCAGGAGCCTGGGGGAGACCTCGTTCACGAAGGCAACTTTACCTTCCACGCCGCGGATGTCGAGGCTGCGCATCATGCCGCGGTAGAAAAACTCGAAGATCGGGAGTGCCGCCTCCATGAGCGGCGCGAAACCGTCGGATCCCTCGCGCCCGATGAAGGTGTCGGGGTCGTCCCCCTCCGGCACCTCGATGACGCGGGCCGGGAACCCTTCCTCGAGAAAGAGATCCATGGACCGGACGGTCGCCTTGCGTCCCGCCTCGTCTCCGTCGAAGAGCATGTAAACCCGCTCTGCGTAACGCTTGAGCAGCTTTACGTGCGGCGGCGTCAGCGCGGTGCCGCAGGTGGCCACCACGTTGGTGAAGCCGGCCCGATAGAGCGCCAGATGGTCGAAGTACCCCTCGACGATGATGGCGCTCCCCTTTTCCCGCATCCCCTTCTTCGCCAGATCGGCCCCGAAAAGGACCTCGCTCTTGCGATACACCAGGGATTCGGGTGAATTTATATACTTGGGCAGTGAGTCGTCCATCACCCTCCCGCCGAAACCGATGGCCCGGCCGTGCAGGTCCGAGATGGTGAACAGGAGCCGGTTCCGGAAGGTATCGTAATAGCCGTCCCTCCCCTCCCTTTTTCTCAGGAGCCCCAGCTTTTCCGCCTGATCGGGAGCTATCCCCTTTCTCTGCAGGTGCTTCGCCAGGTTGTCCCACCCGGCCGGAGCGAACCCGAGCCGATAGACGGCCGCCGTCTCGCGATCGACCCCGCGCCGCTCCAGATAACTTCTGCCGGCGGCACCCGCTTCATCGGATTCCAGCACCCGGCGGTAGAAGTCGCACGCCAGCTCGTTGATGAGGTAAGCCTGCTCCTGCTCGTCCACCTTGTGCTTCTCTTCGCGCGTCAGCGGCCGCTCGGGGATATCCACCCCGACCCGCTTGGCGAGCAGTTTCACCGCCTGGGGAAAACTCAACCCTTCCATGCGCATGACGAAGTCGACCGAATTGCCGCCGACGCCGCAACCAAAGCAGTGGAAAATACCGCGTGCCGGGTTGACGTTGAACGACGGGCTCTTTTCGCCGTGAAACGGGCAGAGACCCTGGTAGTTGGCCCCGGATCTCTTGAGGCTCATGTAGCCGGAGATCACTTCGAGGATGGGAGCCCTCTCGCGCACCTCCCTTACCTTCTCGTCCGGTATCATCGACAAAACTCACATCCTTATTTCTTGCGCGCTCCCTGCGGAGGCGGGTTCCTTCGTGCCGACACGCCTTCCCATCCGGCGGCGATGCTTGCGCCGGTCGACGCGAAGGCCTGGCCGGTCTTGGACCCTTTGATGATCCCTCTCATCTTGTCCGGCACGGGCTTCGTCGTCCCAAGGTAAAGAAGGACGCAAAGGATGAAGCCTCCTTGCAGAAAACCGAAGACGACACCGCCGATCCGGTTGACCCCCCCAAGCAGCATAATCTTGAAGATGACGGTGAGCAGATGACCGAGGAAATAGAAGAGGATGCCAAGCAGCATGAAAATGAGGAGGAACGAAATCGGGTGCGCCACCAGCGGGGGGAGATTGATGAACTCCCTGATCACCTGACTGAGAAAGGGATAGTACCTGAAAGCGGCCCAGCCGCCCGTGACGAGACCCAGCAGAGAGCATGCCTCTCGTACCAGCCCCTTCGAGAAACCCTTTGCCACAAAGAAAAGCAGTACGACCCAGATAAGAATATCGAGAAAGATCATGCAAACACCTGATCAGTAGCTACAAAGCAAAAGAAGGGGGAATCGCTAGATTCGCCCCTACTCATGACACCGGAACCCGCCACCACCCCCGGGAATTAATCCCGGGGGCGATATCTATGCGAGCTTCTCCTTCACAACTTGGCTCACCATCTTCCCGTCCGCGCGGCCGGAAACCAGGGGGGTCAGTGCTTTCATAACCTTGCCCATATCCTTTCCGCTCGTGGCGGAGGTTTCCAGGATTGCCTTGTCCACCAGGGACTCCAGCTCTTCCCGTGTCAACTGCTGAGGAAGGAAGCCCATCAGGAGCGCTAGCTCCGCCTCCTCCTTATCCACCAACTCTTGTCTGCCTGCTTCCTTAAAGAGCCTGATGGATTCCCTGCGTTGCTTGCAGAGGGTAACGATGGTTTCGGTGATTTCCGCATCGCCCAGTTCGCGCCTGAGCTCTATGTCACGGTTTTTCACCAAAGAGATCACCGAACGGATAGTGGAAAGACGCAGAGCATCGCGGCTCTTCATCGCTTCTTTCATTTCCGTCTGGAGTCTCTCCCGCAGTTGCATACACCCTCTTAATCTACCATCTTACGCTGTTTCTTCAGAGCACGCTTGCGCGCCGCAATCGCCTTTTTCTTCTTCTTGATACTCGGCTTCTCGTAGTGCTCTCTTTTGCGAACCTCTGAAAGGATCCCAGCTTTCTCGCACTGCTTTTTGAACTTTTTCAATGCTAGCTCAAACGGTTCAGCTTCTTTTACCTTTACTCCCGGCATTCATATTCCCCCCCCTTCTCTATCTAGATTTACAAATTTCGTGGGTAGATTGGGCCGGCAGACATAATTCAAGGAACCAGCAATATATCACTAATAGTCTGAATGTCAAGAAATTTGTAGCTTCAAGGCAAGCTCAGCCGACGCGGGACTGCTTCTCATCGATCCCCGAGATGCCGAAGCGGCGGCGCAGTTCGGAGTACACCTCCTCGGGGTCGATGTCGTAGAAGCCGAGCAACACCAGGTTATGGAAGATGAGGTCGGCTGTTTCGTAGACGATCTCCTCGCGCTTGCCCCCCTTGCCGGCGATGACGACCTCGGTCGCCTCCTCGCCGATCTTTTTCAGGATCTTGTCGATCCCCTTCCCCATGAGGCTTGCGGTGTAGGAAGCTTCCGTAGGGTTCGCCTTGCGCTCCTGGATCACGCGATATACCGCTGCCAGGATGTCGCCTTTTTCGTTTTCCATTCTTTTACTCCTGTCCGGGTTCATCCGCCAAACTCAAGCCTGCCCGATTCTCATAATCGGACCGGAACGCCTCTTTCGCGCAGGTATTGTTTCGCCTCTTCGATGGTGTGCTCGCGGTAGTGGAAAATGGAGGCGGCGAGACAGGCGCTGGCGCCGGCCTGGGTGAAGCCGTCGTACAGGTGCGAGAGCCCCCCTACCCCGCCGGAGGCGATGACCGGGATGCCGACCGCATCGACCACGGCGCGCGTCAGGGGGAGGTCGTAGCCGTCCTTGGTGCCGTCGCGGTCCATGCTGGTGAGCAGGATCTCCCCCGCGCCCATGCTTTCCATGCGGTGCGCCCACTCGATGACGTCGATCCCGGTTGCGTTCCTGCCGCCGTGGGTGTACACCTCCCAGCCGCCCCCCGCCCTGCCGCGGGCATCGATGGCGACCACGGTGCATTGCGAGCCGAATTTTTCCGCGGCTTCGCTTACGAACTCGGGACGGTTCACGGCAGCGGTATTGATGGAGACCTTGTCGGCGCCCGCATTGAGAAGACGCCGGATGTCTTCCACCACCCTGACGCCGCCGCCGACGGTAAGGGGCATGAATACGCGCTCCGCGGTGCGGCGCACCACGTCGATGATGATGTCCCGATCGTCCGAGGACGCCGTGATATCGAGGAAGGTCAGTTCATCAGCCCCCTGGCTGTCGTACAACTCCGCGATCTCCACCGGATCTCCGGCATCGCGCAAGCCCAGGAACTGAACCCCCTTCACTACCCGCCCGCCCTTGACGTCCAGGCAGGGAATTATTCTTTTGGTCAACATCTGAAACTCCAGATTAAGATTAAGATCGAGATTAAGGTGGGGCTTAATAAGCAGGCAGAGCATAAGATGAAGTAATCCTCAATCTTAATCTCAACCCTGCCTCTTAGTAAGCGCTATCGCCTCGGCCAGGTTGATGGCGCCTGAGTAGATCGCTTTTCCTGTGATGACGCCGGTTACTCCCGACGACTCTATCGCCATCAGGTTCTCGATGTCCTTGAGAGAGGAGAGGCCGCCCGATGCTATGACGGGAATGCTGATCGCCTCGGCCAGCGCCTTGGTCGCCTGGATGTTGGGTCCCTGCATCATGCCGTCGCGACTGATGTCGGTGTAGATGATGGCCGAGACGCCGTCCCCTTCGAACTTGCGGGCAAGCTCCGTCGCGGTGATCCCGGTCACCTCCGCCCACCCCTGGACCGCGACCATGCCGTCCTTGGCGTCGATGCCGACCACGATCCGCCCCGGGAAGAGCGCGCAGGCTTCCTTGACGAAGGCGGGATTTCTCTGGGCCGCGGTACCGATGATCACCCGGCCGATGCCAAGGGAAAGGTACGCCTCCACTGTCGCGATGTCCCTGATGCCGCCCCCCAACTGGGTCGGTATGGTGACGGCCTTGACGATTGCCTCGATTGCCGAGCGGTTCTTCGGCTCGCCGGCAAAGGCGCCGTCAAGATCGACTATATGCAGGATTTCCCCGCCCTGGCGCTGCCACTCGGCCCCTTGCGCCGCGGGGTTGTCGTTGAACACCGTGTCCTTGTCCATGAGCCCCTGCTCCAACCGGACGCAGCAGCCACCCTTCAGATCTATTGCTGGAATTATTATCATTGCCGCTCCGAATCCATTTCAAGTAGGGGCGCCATGGCAGCTTCCCTTTTTGCCTCAGTCGATATTCGATCCGCCCCCCTTCCACCTGAGCCGGGGAGCCGGGAACACTTTTACTTCATAAGCGCGAAATTCTTCAGCATCGCCAATCCCTTGTCCTGGGACTTCTCAGGGTGAAACTGGGTGGCTACCACGTTGTCGCGCCAGATCGCCGAGCAGAACTCGATGCCGTAGCTGGTGGTTGCCGCAACGACAGCTTCGTCGTCCGGCTTCACGTAGTAGGAGTGCACGAAGTAGACGTTGGTGCCGTCGTCCACCCCTTGGAAAAGGGGAGCGGGGCGCCTCACGCCGAGCTGGTTCCAGCCCATGTGCGGGACCTTCAGATCCTCCCCCGCCTCCTGCATCCCTTCGGGAAAGCGGAGCACCCGGCCTGGTATCACGTTCAGCCCCCGGTGCAGACCGAATTCCTCGCTTTCGGTGAAGAGGAGCTGCAGGCCGAGGCAGATGCCGAGAAAGGGTTTCCCCTCCCTGATGACCTTGAGGATCGGCTCGACAAAGCCACCTTCCTCCAGGTTCCTGATGCAGTCACGAAAGGCGCCGACGCCGGGAAGCACCACCCGTTCGGCGTCCAGCAGCACCTTCGGATCCGAGGTGACGACGGCGTCGAAGCCGACCTTCTCGAACCCTTTTTGCACGGAGCGCAGATTCCCCATGCCATAGTCGATTATCGCGATCATATAAATTCCTTCCGGGACGGATGTGACCGTCAGCGCTTTTCCCAGTCTCCACTCCGCAGCAGTCTCGGGCGAGCGGCATGTGCTGCGAACTTCCCCAACAACATCCTTACGATTTCCGACATCCCCTCGCTCGGACCCTTTTACAACTTCCCCTTGGTCGACATGACCCCGTCGATGCGGGGGTCCATCTGGGTCGCCTGGTCCAGCGCCCTGGCCGCTGCCTTGAAGCAGGCCTCCAGGATGTGGTGCACGTTGTCGCCGTACATGACGTTCACGTGGAGATTAGCGCCGCAGTGGTTCACGAATCCCTGGAAAAACTCGCGCACCAGTTCCACGTCGAAATCGCCGATCTTCACCTTGGGGAGCCGGACGTTGTAGACCAGGTAGGGGCGGCCGGAGAGGTCGGCGGCAACGCTCGCCAGGGTCTCGTCCATCGGGACGCTCGCCTGGCCGTAGCGCCGGATGCCGCATTTGTCCCCCATCGCCTCCTTGAAGGCGGCGCCGAGCACGATGCCGATGTCCTCCACCGTATGGTGGAAATCGATGTCGATATCCCCGTGCGCCTCCACGGTGAGGTCGAAGAGGCCGTGCCTGGCGAAGAGGTCGAGCATGTGGTCCAGAAACGGGACCGAGGTGGCGATGCGCGCCTCGCCTTTTCCGTCCAATGAAAGGGAGAGCTTGATCTGCGTCTCCTTGGTGATCCGTTCGATGACTGCCGATCTGGCCATATCGCCTCCTACTTGAAGTTGCAAAAGTCGCATATATCGAATGTCAGCTGTCGAGTCTCAGGCTCACCGATCTGCCGTGGGCGTCGAGCCCCTCCAGCCGCGTGATCCTGACGATGTCTTCGCCGACCCTGCGCAACCCCCCCTTGGTGAAGTGGATGATGGAGCTCTTCTTCACGAAGTCGTCCACCGAGAGCGGGGAGAAGAAACGGGCGGTGCCGCCGGTTGGAAGGGTGTGGTTGGGGCCGGCCAGGTAGTCGCCCGCCGCCTCCGGGGTGTAATGCCCCATGAAGATCGCCCCGGCGTTGCTGATGAGCGGCAGGATCTCGAAAGGGTGCTCCACGGCAAGCTCCAGGTGCTCGGGAGCTATCCTGTTGGAGAAGGCGATCGCCTCCTCGAGCGTGCCGGCAATGATGATGACCCCGAAGGCGTCCCACGACTTGCGCGCGATCTCCTGCCGGGAGAGTTCCAGCAACTGGCGCTCGACCTCCGCCGCCACCTTTTCGCCGAAGGCGCGGTCGGTGGTGATCAGCACCGAGGAGGCGAGTTCGTCGTGCTCGGCCTGGGAGAGCAGGTCGGCCGCCACGTGGATCGGACTGCCGCTGCCGTCGTTGATAACCAGGATCTCGCTCGGCCCCGCGATCATGTCGATGCCGACCTGGCCGAAGACGAGTTTCTTGGCCGTCGCCACGTAGATGTTTCCCGGTCCGGTGATCTTGTCCACCCTGGGGACGGTTTCGGTACCGTAGGCGAGCGCCGCGACCGCCTGCGCGCCGCCGATCCGGAATACCCGGTCCACTCCGGAGAGCTTCGCCGCCGCCAAAACGTGGGCGTTGGTCTCGCCGCCGGGCGCCGGGGCGACCATGATGATCTCGCCTACCCCCGCGACCTTGGCGGGAACCGCGTTCATGATCACGCTGGAGGGGTAACACGCCTTGCCGCCCGGGACGTAGATGCCCACCTTGGCAAGCGGCGTCACCTTCTGGCCCAGCATGATGTCCGGCTCCTCGGTGGAGAGCCAGCTCTGCTGCTTCTGCTTTTCGTGAAAACGGGTGACCCGCTCGACCGCATGCCTCAAGGCCGCCAGATCCCGCTCGTCCACCTGGGCGAAGGCCTGCTCGAACTCGGCCGGCGTCACCTCCAGGGCGGATGCGGCGCAATCCAGCCGATCGAAACGCCTGGTGTAATCCAGGAGCGCCTCGTCTCCGCGACTGCGCACGTCGGCGATGATCCCCTGAACCACCTCTTCCACCTCGCGGCCCGACTCCTCGCCGCGCTCCACGATGGCCGCGAATTTCGCCTCAAAACCTGCTTCCCTTATGTCGAGGAACTGCATTTCAAACCTCTCGATTTAATGGCATTAAACTACATGAAAGCGATTAAGTTCTTGAATTCGTCTTCTCATGCGTGCAACTGACGCTCAACGGAATCAAGCCTGTTTTGAAGAAGGTCCAACTGCGCTTTCATCTCTTTAACGCGCTTTTCCAGGTCGGCATGATTCGATCCAGCTGCCACAATTGAATCCTCGATCCGCTTCAGCCTGTTATTCATCATCAAATATTCATCTTCCAATCGACCCAAGCGACCGTAGATGGAATCAAGATGGCCCAACACCTCTGAAAATCGCTCGTCATGCTCAGCATTTTTTTCCTTCAGAGCATCGAACTCAGGCTTAAGCATCTTCTGGTAGAAATCCAGCAAAGCGTCGGCAAGTACTTTTTCCATGAAGCACCCCCTTTAGATATGCTGCTCCAGCCCCGCGATGATCTTGGAGATCCTGTCGTGCTTGGTCTTCAGGCTCGCCCTGTTGACGACCAGCCGGCAGGTGATCTCGGCGATGGTCTCGACCTCCGCCAGCCCGTTTTGTTTCAGGGTTTCGCCCGTGGAGACCAGGTCGACGATCCGCTCGCAAAGACCGACGATGGGAGCCAGCTCGATGGAGCCGTACAGCTTGATCAGCTCCACCTGCACCCCCTTGGCGGCGAAGTACTTCTCCGTCACGTTCGGATACTTGGTGGCGACCCTGATGTTGTTCCAGGCGGAAGGGTCGTCCTTGCGGGAAAGTTCCACCGGCTCCGCGATGATCATGCGGCAGTAACCGAATTTCAGATCGAGCGGCTCGTAGAGATCCTTTGCCTGCTCCATCAGGGTGTCCTTGCCGACGATGCCGAGATCGGCGCAGCCGTGCTCGACGTAGGTGGGAACGTCGGTGGCCCGCACGATCATGTAGCGCATCTTCTGCTCCTGATTCTCGAAGACCAGCTTGCGGGTGTCGGAGAGAAGTTCCTCGCAGTCGATGCCGATCTTCTTGAAGAGGGCAACGGAGTCCTGCAGGATGCGTCCTTTGGGAATGGCGATGGTTATAAAATCTGGCATTTTAACTCCGGTGGAGCACTGGCGAAAAATGGACTAACTAACTGGGACCTG
>Ga0209317_1002385_pt1 | contig 13764 bp, 16 predicted proteins | sample RifGroB2_FD_183994 | JGI IMG/M metagenome (GOLD analysis project Ga0209317, IMG submission 183994) | Soil microbial communities from Rifle, Colorado, USA - Groundwater B2 (SPAdes) (version 2) | ecosystem: Environmental > Terrestrial > Soil > Unclassified | place: Rifle, Colorado | collected... | reverse complement strand
GTGTTTTTCCATTTAAACCGCAATGTTCCAAATTATTGTATTCATCGTTCCAAATTTGTATTTTGTTTTTTAAATCACCAATCGATTTAAATTTGTTTTTATCATAAAATCTCTGATCTTCCCGATGGCTTCTTTCCACCGTTCCGTTTTGAGCCGGTTTGCCTTTGTCGATGAGGTAATGAACAATGCCGTTTTCGGCGCAGAACCTGTCTAAAGCGTGAATTGTTTTGACAGTGATGTCGCTTCTTTTGTTCGAACCGACATAATAGTTCGTGAAGGTGGAATGATTGTCGGTCTTTATGGCCGATATTTTGTATTCAAACCTGTTCAGGACATCTTTCAGAAATTCAACCGAATGAAAAGAAGACTGTTCGTCGAATATCCGGAGATGCCTCCATCTGGAAGCCGTGTCTACGGCCGTGTATTGGAAATATTCTTTGTTTTCCACCGTTCCCGGCACATATTTGACATCTACTTCTACCAGTTCGCCGGGCTTTCTTTCCGCTTTGATGAAGCTTCTTGGCGCACAATCCGGTCTCTTTCCTTAATTCAATCACTCTCTCTTTGATCCAAATCGGCGTTTCTTGGGGTGAAGTCTTAGGTTGGGTGGATTTAGGTTCCAAAACGTCTATTCCTCCTTTCCTAAAAGCTTTCAACCATCTCTTTAAACTGCTTTCGCTGTATGGACAAACTTTGACCAAATTAACTATTGATACCTCCTTATCCAATATCGGACTGATCCACCTATACCTTTCCTCTTTTATGTTTTTTGACATTTTAATAGACATTAACCACTAATCTATCAAAAGTGTCAGAAGTGTTTAGACATTACCAAGATGTTTGACAACAATTTGTTTTGTTGTACTATATTGAGCAAGGGGATGATCGGCCTAGACAATGAGCCCTTTTAAATTATGCGGGACGAGTATTCTAAAATCTCGCTAAACTTTTAGAAAATTGAACAAGTGTCAACAACTTATTCAAACAACCCGCTTTAGCTTACGCTTAAGGCGGCGTTCTCTCGGCTGATTTCTGATGAGCCGAAGGGAATGTCATTTATCAGGATAAAAAATTCGTTTTCTCGGCGGATTTTTGAAAAATTAGAGAATATACACATAAAGATTTGGCTTGCTTAATACTTTATGTATGAACAAAACAAGCAGGCTACTCCCGTAGAATTGATTTAAAAACCTTATTGCACGGCGGTTCGATTCCGCCCATCTCCACCATTCTGAATTTGAAGAAAGATTGACCTCGCCCGCGCCTTTGGCGCGGGCTCGGACTGATGTTTCTGCCAAGTCCCGCCAAGGCATTTTGAATTCCGCCAAAAGCATTCCCGCCGCCTTGCGGCGGAACGGCTGGAAATTGATTTCAAAAAGCCCTTTGATTTGCTCGCAAAACTGCCCGCCGAAGCGAGGGGCGAAGCCCCGAGCGAGGCGACTAATTCAATATGGTGGTGTTTGTTGGACGAAATCCGAACTTTTTTTGACGAAAATCCGGATTGCGAATTTTGATTGTCGAGCTTCGCTCGGCAGGAACAAAAACTTTTCCGCTCGGGCGGGCAAAAAGGAAGGGGGTTGGGGGGAAAGAATTTTTGCCCGCCCTCGCTTTCGCCGCTTCTTTTTTCGCCACCGCAATTTTTCGTGCCAACGAAGTTGGCGCGCCGCCTCTGTTATTTTATATTACTCCGTTCATTTTGATCAAGTTTATCTTGCAATTTTTGTATTTGGGCTTTTGTATCCGCAATATTCTCTTTTATGTATTGAATTTCCACTTTTATACCACCGATTGGCTCTGCGATATTGTTTAATTTATATGCCCAAATACCACCAAAAATTGCAAGCAATCCAACAATAAGAGAAACAAAAATCGGTATTAAGTATTTTAAAACATTCAGAACAGCAGTTTTGGCATCATTTTTTTTCTTTTCGCTATTCCAGTATTTTGTGCGACTAATTTCAAGGGGTGTTAAATTTTTGCCTTCCTGAGTTTGCTCGTCTTTCTCGCTTATGCTTTCTTTTTCTATATCTTCGTCTATATTTGTTGTATCGTCTTTTTTAATATCAAAAGTGCTATCGCCAGTTTTGCGAGAGGTTGCCAATTCTTCACTTTTAATTCTTGTGTCTGCCATAAATCTATTCACTTTTTGCCGTCCAGCCGGCAATTAAATCTTTCATGTTTCCAGCTTTTTCAATTCCTTTATCAACAAAATCCAACACATTTTTTTGAGTAATATGTGGAGAAAATTCTTTTTTGAAATAATCAACATCTACAAAAATACCTGCGGCTGGCAATTCGTCATCATCTAACAAAAATTCTTTTGATTGTGATTTTTCCATTGGTCCAGTTGTAACATTGAAAAAATCCTCACCAATAGCAAAATTAAGAGGAAACCCAAGGTCAATTAAATCACCATCAAATTTTTTTAAATCCTCATCCGATAATCCTAAAAACTTTTTGCGGTATTCATCAAAAGAATTTTTAAAACTTTCAGTTTCAATTAAATAAGTTGAACGAACGCCAATACGAGTTATTTTGCTTGTCGGAAAGTTTGTCCAAGCTGATTTTATAAAATCCTTCGCCTTTTCTGTAAAAAAATCTGCAGTATTTGGATAATTTGTAAATAAACCAAGATTTCTAAAACTAATAAAGGCTACAATGTTTTCGTTTGTTTTGCTTGAAAAATCAATCCTGTTATTTGATATATTCCATTGGTCAAAAAAAGAACCCGCCAACAATTCCGCAGTTTCACCTCTCTTATCAAGAAAGCGAGAATTTGGTTTATAGCGTATTTCTACTATATGTTTTGAAAATATTTTATTTGCCATATCTTATTTTTTTATAGAGATTATCAAAAATCTCAACAATGTCTTTGTCCTCGCTAACATTTTTTAAATACCCGTCCACATCATCATATTTTATTGTTAGAAATTCTTTAAAAAGTTTTTCGCCACGATAAATATGCGTTTCTTCTGGCACATAAATATTGCCCTTCATTATTTTTCTGTTGAGATAATAAAGAATTGGTTTTAATTGTTTTGTGTCTTTAATGCCAAGTTTTTTAACTAAACCAGCGTAAGTTTTTATGAATTTTCTGTTTATATCAACAAACTTTCCGGTGTCGTGGTCATCGTTGTATTTCAGCTCAACATAATAATAAATGCCATTTCTTTTGTTCTTAAATAAGACATCTACATCGTGCTTGGTGGTGATTAAATTTTTGGCGGATTGCTGGCTTACGACAATATTTTTCAATAACTGCTCAAACTTTTCAGCAAGTTTATTATCGTTGTTATTTTGTCTATCGGAAATAAAGCGGTCAATCAATGAGTCAGTTTCTTCCGCCAAAGGAAGCAAAACATTTTTCTTGCCGGAAATTTCAGCGACAATTTCAAGTTGTTTTTCTTCTTCAATTATCCTCTGCATTAAAACTTCTATGAAATTTCCAAATTGAATGTTTAGAGATTGAAGCAATCCGCCAAAAATTCTGTATCTAATCGGGACGAAATGCGTTTTGACTTCGTGCTTGCCGATTATTTTTTCAATTTTAGTATCGGCTGTCGTGTTATTTATCAGTTTTAATACCGATTCTTTGATAAGTTTTTTGATTTTGTTGTTTTCCATATTATTAAATTCCCGTTAATTGATTTTGAAAATTTTTAAATCTTTTTAATGCCCAATAAACATAATTTTCGTCTTTTTCAACCATTGTAAAATTCCGTCCGTGTTTATAAGCCGCAACGCCGGTTGTGCAAGTTCCGCCAAACGGATCAAAAACTAAATCGCCTTTTTTTGTGGAAGCAAGCACTATTCTTTCAAGCAAAGGAAGCGGTTTTTGAGTAGAATGAACCTTAACACCTTTCTCGTCTTTTAATCTTTCCGAGCCGTTGCAAATAGCAAAATACCAGTCATTTCTCATCTGCTTGCCGAAATTATGTTTTTTCATTTCCTCATAATTGAAAGTATAATTTTTTACTTTTTTGTCTTTTACTGCCCAAACCAAAGTTTCGGTTGCATTAGTTAATCTTACGCCCTTAAAATTTGGCATTGGATTTGATTTTATCCAGTGGACATCATTCAAAATCCAGTAGCCCATATCTTGCATGATATTTCCAACACGAAAAATATTGTGATAAGAACCAATAACCCAAATTGTCCCATTTTTTTTCAAAACCCTTTTTGCTTCTTGAAGCCATGCTTTTGAAAATTCGTCATAATGACCGAAACCATTAAATTTATCCCATTCATCATCAACGGCATCAACTTTTGTATTATTCGGTCGGTATAATTCATTTTGTAATTGCATATTGTATGGCGGGTCGGCGAAAATCATATCAAAAGTATTATCCTTGATTTTTTTCATTGCTTCCAAACAATCGCCAACGATAATTTTGTTGACTATTTCCGATTCGTCTTTGAAGGTTTTGATTTTTTTGATTTCAGTATTCATATGAATTTCTATTTGATTAAATCATCAACCTTAACATCTAACGCTTTGGCGATTTTTGATAAAGTGTCAATCGTTGGATTTTGAATTGTTCCCGATTCAATTTTAATAATGGTGTTGTAAGCAACATCTGCCATTTTTGACAACCTATCCTGCGAAACACCCTTTTTATTTCGGGCTTTCTTTATGTTTTCCGATATTGTTGATATTTCGTTTGACTTGCTTGCCATAGAATAGTATTATTGTTATAAGGTTATGCTTTGGGATTAAGTCCTCATCATTACTACAATGATACTAGATTATATTAAACTTGGCAAGCAAAATAAAGGGAGTAAATCTGTTGTGTGTGCACGGGAGGGCGGGGCAAACACAACTTCTTTTCTGGCGGCGCATTTCGCAAAGCGAAATACGAAAAATTGCGGCGGCGGAAAAAGAAGCGGCGAAAGCGAGGGCGGGCAAAAATTCCTTCCCCCCAACCCCCCTTCCTTTTTGCTCGCCCGAGCGTTCAGTTTGGTGCGCGCCTGCCCGCCGAAGCCTCGGCGTAGGCGGGAAGCGCGCCATCAGTCCCGTTCAAAAAAAGTTCGGATTTGGTCAAACAAACGCACCACTTCGCTCGCAGATTACTACGAGCTACGCGGCGCAAGCACACAGTTATAAAATTATAAACAATGTTTACCAGCTAATGCGAAGGGGTGTTCCGCATAGCTTTAGCGACGTGGGGCAAAAAATGTATTACGTCTATATATTAAAAAGCGACAAGGACAGCAGTAGATATATCGGCGTTACTGCTGATTTAAAAAAGAGGTTGCAAGAACATAATTCTGGCAGATCAAAATACTCAAATACAAAGCGACCGTATCAAATAATTTGGTATAGCGCTTTTTCAGATTAATTATTGTTGCCGCCCTTGTCCTGTCCACCCATACGAGGGCGACAAATCATTTTATACTCCCAAAAACAAACCCCGCTCAAATGTGGTGGACGGATACAAATTATTTTCTTGGACGAGACCTTAGTGTATAATTGTTTTATGCCGAAAATAATTCAAAATATAGAAGGGTGCATAGGGTGCGGGTCATGCGCGGCGATTTGCCCGAAGTTTTGGGATACGGATTACGAGAAAGGCAAGGCTGTTTTAAAAGGCGGGAAAATAAACGCTCAAGGGAATGAATCGGAGCTGGAAATTTCCGGCGGGGAAGATATCAAATGCAACCAAGAAGCGGCCGAAGTCTGTCCTGTGGCTGTTATTAAAATAATTTAAACTTTATGATTTACGACCTTGTTATTATCGGCGGAGCGACTTCCGGCTTGACGGCCGGCATTTACGCCGCGCGAAAAAAACTTAACGCCGTAATTTTGACCAAAGAAATCGGTGGGCAGACTTTGCAAACGGAAAGCATAGAAAATTTTCCCGGATTTGAAAAAATTTCCGGCCCAGAGCTGATTAATAAGATGAAGGAACAGGTTCAAAAATACGGCCTGCCGATAAAGTCCGGAACAGAAGTAAAATCAATTTCAAAAACCGATGGCGTGTTTGAAATTTCCACAAACGCAAACAACAAAATAACGGCCAAGAGCGTGATAATCTCCACCGGCAAAAATCCGAGAAGGCTGAATGTCCCGGGCGAAAAAGAATTTGAAAACAAAGGCGTGGTTTATTGCTCCACTTGCGACGCGCCGCTTTTCGGCGATAAGACGGTTGTCGTGGCCGGCGGAGGAAACTCCGGTTTGAATTCGGCTTTTGATCTTCTGAAATACGCCGTTAAAATTTACATTATGGAAGCCGCTGACAAAATAATCGGCGATGAATTTTTGCAGGAAAAACTGAAAGCGTCAGGCAAAGTTGAATTCATCATCAATGCCGACATTAAGGAAATCAAAGGAGCGAACTTTGTCGAAGAAATTATTTATTTAGACAAAAAAACAGGCCTGCCTGCTGGCGAGGCAGGGGAAGAAAAAACGCTTAAAGCCCAAGGATTATTTGTGAATGTCGGCTGGTCGCCCAGCTCGGCTTTCGTCAAAGGATTTTTGGAAACAAATGAATACGGTGAAATAATAATAGACCCGAGAACCAGCGAAACATCGGTCAAGGGCGTATTCGCTTCCGGCGATGTGACGGATGTTAAATACAAGCAATGTATTATCGCCGCTGGAGAAGGGGCCAAAGCGGCTCTGTCGGCCTATGATTATCTAAAGAGTAAACTTTCTTGAATTACGAAACAATATCATTTTTCTACTTGTTCCTTCTCAAAAAAGCCGGAATGACATCCCAAGAGTCGTTGTCTTTTTCTTTCTTTTCATTTCCGGCATCTTTGTTTTTGTCTTCTTTGGCTTTTTCTCGGAAATCTTTGAAGTCTTTCAAATCTTTGTTTTCGCCGGCCAAGCTAACATTTGATGGAAGAGGAGCTTTCCTTATTATGCCGGAAGAATTTCCGGACAATCTTTCCGCCGGAAATCCGGTGGCGATGACGGTAACTTTAATTTCGCCCTTTTTCAGCCGCTCGTCGTTTATGGTGCCGAAGATGACTTTGGCATCCGGGTCTATTGATTCGGTGATGATGGTGGCCGCGTTTTGAACTTCCACCATAGTCAAATCCGACCCGCCGGAAATGGCGAACAAGACACCTTTGGCTCCTTCAATGGAAATGTCCAGCAATGGGGAATTGATGGCCATTTTGGCCGCTTCTTCCGCTCTTTTTTCTCCTTGGCCGTAGCCGATGCCCATTAGAGCCGAGCCGGCGTTTTGCATAATCGTTTTGACGTCGGCGAAATCCACATTGATGATGCCGGGCATCGTGATGAGGTCGGAAATTCCTTCAACAGCTTGTCTTAAAACATCGTCGCAAATCTGAAAAGCGGAAAGAAAAGTGGTTTCTTTGCCCACGATGCTCAATAGGCGGTCGTTGGGGATAACGATCATCGCATCCACCGCTTCTTTGAGGTTGATCAATCCTTGTTCGGCCAATCTTGATCGGTGGGCGCCTTCAAAACCGAAAGGTTTGGTGACCACCGCGATAGTGAGGATGCCTTGTTCTTTGGCGATTCTGGCTACTACCGGCAGAGCTCCTGTGGCCGTGCCTCCCCCTTTGCCGCCGGCGACAAAAACCATATCGGCGCCTTTGATGCTTTCTTGTATCGTTTCTTTGGTTTCTTCGGCGGCTTTCTTGCCCATTTCCGGATTCATTCCTCCGCCCAGTCCTTTGGTTATATTTTTGCCGATGTGGATTTTTTTGCTGGCCATACTGTGGTGCAGTTTTTGAGCGTCCGTGTCTATGGCGATAAATTCCACGTTTTTAACCTTGGAACGGATCATATGGTTAACCGAATTGTTGCCGGAATTGCCAACTCCGATTACTTTTATTCTGGCGAAGGCCTCTATTTCCGGATTGACTTTTGTCATATTACATTGAGTCTAACCCTTTTGATTTTTTAGGTCAAGAGCGACCTGATTTTCTTAGCGGTACTCCGCTTTAGAAAATGGAAGCGCTCTTGTGTTGCCCGTTTTATGGCAACAAATTATGAACCCATTTTTTGATCGTGGGCAGTATGCTTCCTCCGCCTTTGGCTGTTTTTTCGCTTTCATACAAATAATGATTATTGTTGAATCCGAAAACGCACAGTCCTAGAGCGACTGACCAGCCCGGGTCGTTCAGTATCTGGTCCCTTAAGTTTGTCGTCGGCGCCGTTATGATAAGCGAATTATTATTGGAGGGCATAAGAATTCCGGTTTTTGCCGGAAGCCTCAACGAGGCTTTGGCGATTTCTTCCACGCTGAACAGGTTGGAGCCGCTTCCGGTCAAAATGGCGCCGGCCGGGAGAACCTGGTTGCGATTTATTTTTTTCAGGTGGTTTTCTATCATTTCAAAAATGTCGTTCAGTCTGGCTTCTATGATGTCGGACAATTTTTTCTTGGAGACGGTGTTTTCCGTCCCGTAATTTATTTTTATTCTCTCCGCTTCGTCTAGCGGGATCTGCAGCCCGAGAGCGATATCGTTGGTGATGTGCGAAGAACCGATGGGGAACACTTCCAAAGAGATGGGCAGGCCGTCTTCAAACACAACCACGGAAACGGTGCTGGCGCCGATGTTGGCCATAACACAACCGGTTTCTTTTTGCTGTCTAGTCAGGACGGAGTAGCTGGTGGCCAAGGGAGAGGCGACGATGTCATCCACGGACAAGCCGGAAGCTTCAATTGTTTTTATAAGATCGGACAGGTGTTGGCTTAAGCAGGTGATTAAAAGAGTTTCCACTTCCAATTTAACGCCTTTCATTTCCGTCGGATGGCCGTAGACCGTCGCATTGTCAACTTTGAACGAAAGGGGGATGGAATGAATCACTTTCTTGTTGGCCATGTTGGTTAGATTGGCCTCGCTTTGAGCGATGAGTCTTTTGATGTCGTGGTCGGTAATTTCGCCGTCGGCTTTGGAAGTTCTTACCATCGCTTTGGAGCGGTAAGAACCGAGGCTGATGCCGCCGACGGAAACAATGGCGTTTCTTATGGACAGGCCGGAAATTTTTTCCAGTGATTTTACGGCGGCGGAAATAGTTTTGGAAGCGTCTTCAAGGCTGGTGATGTAACCCTTTCTTACTCCTTCGGATTCTTTCTGGGCGGCCGCCAATATGTGCAAAGAGCCGTCCTTTTTTCGCTCAACGACAATAGCCCTTACGGAAGAGCTGCCGATATCAAGGCCGGTGATGATATTGCGAGCCATATAATGCAATATTATATAATAACTCTTCTTTTTCGTCCATTTTTTTGCTATGTTTCAAGCCGGATAAGTGCAAGAGGGAGTGGATGAATAAGTAAAAAGACAAATCGCCGTTTTTTTGATATTTTTTATTTATCAGAATTTCTCCCTCGTTCGGGGACAAAGGAAAAGACAAAACATTGGCTGAATAATCTTTCTTGCGATAAAGCTTGTTCAGCCTCCGCATCTCGTCGCTTCCGGCATAAGAAAAACTCAGGTCGTATTTTTCTCCCAACACCTGATTTTTAACTTTGAGCCAAGTTTTGTTCATCGCGCTTTTTTACTCTATTCTATCTTTCCGAGTTTTCTGAGAAGATCGGTTTTTTTCGCGTAAGCGACTTTTTTCAAAGCGTCTTCTTTTTTCTTCAGTTTTGACTTCGGCCTGGCTCTGAATCTCAATCTTCGCGCTGCGGGCAAATTTCCCGAAGACTTGACTCTTTGGCTGAAACGTCTCATCAATCCGGCCGTTGATTCGTTGTCTTTCTTTTTTACTTCAATCATAAAAAATTATTTCCTGCCTGTTATTTTTTTCTTTATAATTTCCACGACCTTTTCCATGGGAACCGATTCTTGCGCTCCCGTATCCATATCCCTTACCATAATGGAATTTTCCAAAACCTCTTTCTGTCCCAGTATTAAAACATACGGCACTTTCATTTTGGAGGCAAGCGACAGCTGGCTGTTGAGATTGTCTTTGTTTATGGACTGAGCGATGTAAACATTGGCCGTTCGGAACATTTCTATTATATTCATGCTCTTTTGTTTGGCGGACTGGCTAAGCTGGATCAAAAAAACTTTCGGCGTCCTTTTGGGTTTGGGCGCGATTCTTTTTTCTTGCATAGCCATCACCACTCTGTCCGCCCCCATCCCGCCGCCCACCGCCGAAATGTCTCTCTTGCCCAGTATTTTTGCCAGCGAATCGTATCGCCCGCCCGCGGCCAGCGCCAACCCAGAACCTGCCTGTCCGGCAGGCAGGTTTGTTGACAGGCTGTCTTCTTCTTGGTCAAGAAAAATCTCAAAAACGGTCCGGGTGTAATAATCCAGTCCTCTCACCAACTTGGTGTCCAGATAATAATTTATGCCGTTGTTTTCTAAAAATTCAAGAGTTTCTTTAAAGTGCTGTTTGCAGGGAGCGCATAAAGAATCTATGGATTGGGGGGCGTTTCTTTTTATTTCCGTGCATTTTGTTTCCTTGCAATCCAAAAGCCGCAAGGGATTTTCTCTGAATCTTCGCTTGCAATCCTTGCAGAGATTCGGCAAGTGCTTTCTGTAATAAGCGACAAGTTTTTTCCGGTATTCGCCGCGGCACTCCTTGTCTCCGACGGAGTTAATGCGGACGATTGCCGGGCCGAGGCCGAGCTCTTTGAGCGCCAGGGTGAAAATTTGGATAATCATCACTTCTCCTATCGGTTTGCTTTCGCCTATTATTTCCAAGCCGAACTGAAAAAATTCTCGGAACCGCCCCTTTTGAGGATTTTCATGCCGAAAAAAAGAACCTTTGTACCAAAGCATGACCGGCTGGGGGAGAGTGTGGAGGCCGTGTTCTATGTAAGCTCTCATCACTGGCGCCGTTCCTTCGGGGCGCAAAACAAGGCTGTTGTCCCCGTCGTTTTTTATATAATACATCTGCTTTTCCACGATATCCGAAGTGACGCCAACGGTGGCGGTAAATAAATCCAGGCTTTCCAAGTGCGGAGTTTGAATGGGTTTGAAGCCGTAGTAAGAAGCGATTTCTTCCGCCTTGTCAAAGACATTCTGATAGAGAATGTACTCGTCGGCGAGCAAGTCGTGCATTCCTTTGGGGCTTTGGATGTTTAATTTGTCTGACATTTTTCAATTTGATCGACAGAAAGTTAAAATATTCATTTCTCCATCACTGACGAAGAGGGAAATGATTCCGAAATAAACATTTTAACTTTCTGTCTTTAATTTTAATATCCGGGGAATAATCCGATTTTATTAAACGGCCAAAGCCTGACTATAGATCGGCCGACTATCAGTTTTTTGGGCACGGGACCCCAGATTCTGGAATCGGAACTGGCGCCGCGATTATCACCCATCACGAAATACTCGTTATCTTTGAGTTTAATCTCCTTGCCGTCCAAAACTATTTCTTCATTGGGAAGGGCGATGATTCTTTTTATGAAAAAAACTTTCGGGTTTTTCGGATAGCGGAAAATTATGACATCGTCTTTTTTGGGGTCGCTTACTCTGTAAGAAATCTCGTCAACTATAAGATAATCGCCGTCGTGATAAGTCGGCTCCATTGACGCGCCGCTGACCAAAAATGGCTGGGCGACTAAAAATCTTATCGGAACGACAATGACGGCCACGATAAAAATAAATTTTATAAAATCAAAAACCGCCCGGCCTTTTTTGGAGCCCGCGTTTTTATTTTGTGGATATTTTATGAGAAAATTTTCTTCCATTTACATTTTTTGTTTATAATACAGTATAAAATTGGGATTGCAAGCCGCTTGAATGTCTAGATATTTCAAGGGTAATTGCGCAGCCTCTTGACCTAAAAAATCAAAAGGGTTAGACTCAATGTAATATGACAAAAGTCAATCCGGAAATAGAGGCCTTCGCTAGAATAAAAGTAATCGGAGTTGGCAATTCCGGCAACAATTCGGTTAACCATATGATCCGTTCCAAGGTTAAGAATGTGGAATTTATCGCCATAGACACGGACGCTCAAAAACTGCACCACAGCATGGCCAATAAAAAAATCCACATCGGCAAAAATATAACCAAAGGCTTGGGCGGAGGAATGAATCCGGAAATGGGCAAGAAAGCCGCCGAAGAAACTAAAGAAGCAATTCAAGAAAGCATTAAAGGCGCCGATATGGTTTTTGTCGCCGGAGGGAAAGGAGGAGGCACGGCCACGGGAGCTCTGCCAGTGGTGGCCAGAATAGCCAAAGAACAAGGCATCCTCACTATCGCAGTCGTTACCAAACCTTTCGGATTTGAAGGCGCCCACCGGTCAAGATTGGCCGAGCAGGGATTGATCAACCTCAAAGAAGCGGTGGACGCGATGATCGTCATCCCCAACGACCGCCTGTTGAGCATCGTGGGCAAAGAAACCACTTTTCTTTCCGCTTTTCAGATTTGCGACGATGTTTTAAGACAAGCTGTTGAAGGAATTTCCGACCTTATCACTATGCCCGGAATTATCAATGTTGACTTCGCCGATGTGAAAACGATTATGCAAAACGCCGGCTCGGCTCTAATGGGCATCGGCTACGGCCAAGGAGAAAAAAGAGCGGAAGAAGCGGCCAAAATGGCCATCAATTCTCCCTTGCTGGACATTTCCATTGAAGGAGCCAAAGGTGTCTTGTTCGCCATTTCCGGCGGGTCGGATTTGACTATGGTGGAAGTTCAAAACGCGGCCACCATCATCACCGAATCAATAGACCCGGACGCCAAAGTCATCTTCGGCACCATAAACGACGAAAGGCTGAAAAAGGGCGAGATTAAAGTTACCGTCATCGCCACTGGATTTCCGGCGGAAAGATTGTCGGGAAATTCTTCCAGCATCATCAGAAAAGTTCCTCCGCCTTCAAGCGCTAATTTGGCCAGCGAAAATAAAGACTTGAAAGAATTCAAAGAATTTAGGGAAAAAGCCAAAGAAGACAAAAGCAAAGACCAAGGCGACAAAAAAGAAAAAGACAACGATTCTTGGGATGTCATTCCGGCTTTTTTAAGGCGTAACAAGTAGAAATAATTTGAATTATGAAATAATTCAAGAAAGTTTACTCTTTAGATAATCATACGCCGACAAGGCCGCTTTCGCCCCTTCGCTGGCGGCGATAACGCATTGCTTGTATTTGACATCCGTCACATCACCCGAAGCGAACACGCCCTTGACCGAGGTTTCGTTGGTTCTCGGGTTTATCATTATTTCCCCATATTCATTTGTTTCCAAAAATCCTTTCACAAAAGCCGAACTGGGCGACCAGCCGACATTCACAAAAATTCCTTGGGTTTTAAGCGTCTTTTCTCCCCCCCTTTTTTTGTCTAAATAAACAATTTCTTCAACAAAGTTTGTTCCTTTGATTTCCTTAATGTCGGCATCGGTTATAAAAACAACTTTGCCGGAAGCTTTCAGTTTTTCCTGCAAAAATTCATCACCAATTATTTTATCAGATGCTTCCAGCACATAAATTTTAACGGCGTATTTCAAGAGGTCAAAAGCCGAATTCAAACCGGAGTTTCCTCCGCCAGCCACGACAACCGTCTTGTCGCCGAAAAGCGGCGCGTCGCAAGTGGAGCAATACACCACGCCTTTGTTCTCAAATTCTTTTTCGCCAGGGACATTCAGCCTTCTCGGATTTTTCCCTGTGGCAATTATCACACTCTTGGCTTTTATCTCGTCCGGCATGTTCGTGGCAATTTCAAAAATATCGCCGGTTTTTGAAATTGATTTTACTTCCGTTCCGGACTTTATCGGCAGGCCGTATTTTTGAACCTGCTCTTTCATCTTATCAATCAGCTCCGGGCCGGAAATTTTTTCAAATCCGGGGAAATTTTCTATACTTTCCGTCTGCAAAGTCTGCCCGCCGATTTCTT
>Ga0209317_1002382_pt1 | contig 13776 bp, 14 predicted proteins | sample RifGroB2_FD_183994 | JGI IMG/M metagenome (GOLD analysis project Ga0209317, IMG submission 183994) | Soil microbial communities from Rifle, Colorado, USA - Groundwater B2 (SPAdes) (version 2) | ecosystem: Environmental > Terrestrial > Soil > Unclassified | place: Rifle, Colorado | collected... | reverse complement strand
CTCTCCGCGTCTTCACGCCGGCAGAGCTCCGTGCCGGGCGTCATGACGGCCGCGGTCCCCGACGCGACACCGAAACGGACCGCCTCCCGCAGCGGGTTCCCGCGCGCCAGGCTCAGCACGATCCCTGCCACCATGGAATCGCCGGCTCCAACCTTGCTGATGATCGGTACCGTTGGCGGATGCAGACGCTCCACACCCGAATCGGACACCATGAGCACGCCGGCCGCGCCCAGGGAGATGACCAGCACCTCGCTCTGCCCCTCCAGTACGATCCTTTTGGCCAGGGCCAGGACCTTGGCTTCATCCTCCCCGCCCGCCCCGATCATCTCCCTGAACTCCCTGATGTTCGGTTTGACCAGGAACACACCCTCCCGCAGGGCGAGACGCATAGCCTCACCGGAGGCATCCACCACCACCCGGGTGCCGTGCTGTTTCCCCAGGCGCGCGATGCGTGCGTAGAAGTCCCTTGGCACCCCCGGAGGAAGACTGCCGCTGGCGACCACGTAATCCGGCTTGCTCCCGGCAGCGAAAACCTGTTCCAGGCACCGCTGCCATTCCTTCTCTGCCAGCTCCGAGCCGGGCATGCCGAAGCGGTACTGCTGCCCGGTGGAACCTTCCAGGATGATCAGGTTCTCCCTTGTCCACCCCGCTACCGGGATCGGGCTGTCGGTGAGCCCCTCCTTTCCCAGCAGCAGCTTTAGCGTCTCGCCGCTGGGTCCGCCGCAGGGGTACAGCGCCACCGATTCGCCGCCGAGTTTTCTTACGGCGCGGGAGACGTTGATTCCCCCGCCCCCCGGCTCGAAGCGCGGCGTTTCGCAGTACAGCTTGTGCTCCGCCACCACGTGATCGACGGTGGAGCTCTTATCGATCGCGGGGTTCATGGTTATGGTGAGGATAGACTTCATACGAGTAGCTCCTTGAGCACATGAGGCGGCCCGAAAAGGATAAGCCTCTGGAAAAGTCCAATGATATCCGACATCCTGCAGATGTCAAAACTGCGTACCCTGCGTTTTTGCCCTAAAAACCGGCGTGTCTGAGGCGCTAACGCAGAGATTCTGACGGCTGAACAACGGTTTCGATGAACTGAAGTGGCGCTGTTGACAAAGGGGAATTATATATTAGTTTTTCCTTATGTTTTCCCGGACGCAAACAGGTCAGTCATCAGAGCAGACATGCACTGTCTGCAGCAACTATCCTCTTCAAACAGCAAAAGCAGAAGGAAAATCCCTTATACCCAGGAGAAGGAGGCGAGTTAAACATGAAAAAAGTCACCCTGTTATATGCCGTCGCACTGTCAGCCGCTGTTGTCTTCAGCGTCCCGCCCACTGTCACAGCCGCCCAGCATATGCCCGCCGAGGCTGACAACGCGAAAAAGAACAAGGAAGAAAGCAAGGAAGCTACTGCCGGGCAGCAGAAAGAAACAGAGTCCGACCGGGAGATCACCCGTAAGATCAGGCGCGCAGTCATGAAAGACAAGTCTCTTTCCATGAAGGCCCACAACGTAAAGATCATCACCCGGGATGGGAGGGTCACCCTGAAAGGCCCGGTAAAAACGGACAAGGAAAAAGCAGCCATAGAGAAAGCAGCTGCAAATGTGGTCGGCAAAGGCAAGGTCAGCAACGAACTGGAGGTTGCGCCACCCAAGAAGTAGTGAGGAGAAAGGGGCATCCCTTTTGGAGGTAATCGAAAGTTTAAGGCTAAGACGTGCATGCGGCTTAGCCTTTTTCGATGGGCAGGCCCCTTACCTCCCTTCACGCTTGCGCTTTTTATCCTGGTAGGCCGCCCACTGCTCCTTGATCTCTTCAGGGGCGTAACGCGCGAAGAAACGCGGAAAAAAGCGGGCGAGCAGCCTGTCCTGCCAGGTGAAGGTGGTGAGCCATTGCTGTGCCGGGTCTGGCTTGGAAGGAGTTTTCATCAGTAACGTCCCCTGATCGAAGAAACTCCCCCCATTGTACCTTCCGATCAACCAAACGCCACTTGCTCCCCGGTTGCACGGGCCCGGTCAGGAATCCCTCTGCACGGCTTTGCATATGAATCGGCGGCAGATCTCGGGACGGTCATCATAGATGCCGCATCTGTTGCCGCGCAGGAACTCGCAGCCGTTTTCGATGATCAACTTATGGGGCCCATGCAATGAGAAATGGAGGCGGGCAGCGCCCAACGCTTCGAGCCGCTGGTACTCGTCCCAGGAGAGGTCGACATTGGGAAAGGAGCGGCAACAAAGGGCAGCACAGGTACTGCAACAGGAAGGGTCGTCCAGTGGTTTGTTCAACAGCAAGCCATGTCTCTTCTCTTTTACGCGCCATGGAAATAGCATTGTCACGCACCTCTTTATGCGAAACAACAACAAAACCTGAAACGGAAGAGTGAGGATGTGGAAGGATCGTACCTCTGTCAGCCCCACACTGTCAAGAGGACAGACAGCAAAGGCATCGATACTGCATGAGTAACGACAAGACCGGTCAAAGTAGTTCGCAGGAGCCGGATTTGCTGTATAATGCAGCTATTGCTGCAACTGAGGTACGCGAATCGTTCACTTATGGAACACCGGACCGTCTTGGGCAGGCACAAAAGGAGGTATAAATGAACAAAAAAGAGGTCCTGGAATTCATCAATGTAAATCCCATTTTCCATCTGGCAACCGTTGACGGAGATACGCCCCACGTCCGTGGCATGCTGTTATATAGGGCAGATGAGCACGGAATAGTCTTCAACACCGGCAAGATCAAGGATCTGTACCGGCAACTGGCGGTAAACCCGAAGGTAGAGATGTGCTTCAGCAACGGCATCTTCGAGAACCTGATCCAGGTGAGGATCGCGGGAACAGTCAAGCCATTGGAAGATCTTGAGTTGAAGAAAGAGATCGTACAAAAGCGTGATTTTCTCAAACCCTGGGTGGACAAAGTAGGCTATGAGCAGCTGGCGGTCTACGTCATGACGGACGGTGTAGCTACCGTCTGGACCATGGCGACCAACACCGAACCGAAGCGGTTTGTAAAGCTATAAGCGACCCGGCATACGACTAAGAAGAGGGGGCTGGCTCGCGGGCGGCCCTCTTCTTTGAGCCCCCACCTATCCCACCCTCAACAATGTGCCCCCACGGGGCGTGTTGACAGCTCATTGATTTCCAACAGCCGCCAGGGTTACCTGAGCAGGCACTTCATTTGTCAGCACCGAGAGGCGCACGTGCTCCGACAGGTCCGATCCACCTCAATCTTCCAGTGCTTTGCGCGAGCAGTCGTACTCTCTTTAGCGGCAGTGACAGTTGTCGCCGCCGGTTGCATGGCGGCATCCGCCGGCACCCTGTCCACGCCGGCCACCATGGGCTCCAGGCCAACACTCTCCCTCTTCAGTTCGAGCCTTACCGGCGCCACACCGCCACCTGCCGCCACCCCCGCAGATGTTTCAAAGAGCACGCCTCTACCCGGCGCGCAAGACAAGGACTGGGCCGGAGTATCTAGGGACACCGCAGTCTTTTTTGGTGCCCAGTTCGTAGCTGTGGGAGTTATCTATCTCATGCCCGAAAGCGTCTCCGGCTGGAGCAGGGAGCAGAAAAGGGAGAGTATCGAGAAATACGAGGAGAACGTGGGTCACCCGGCCATGGACAAGGACAAGTTCTATATCAACTACGTCCTGCATCCGTACTGGGGCGCCACCTACTACATCCGGGCCAGGGAGCGCGGGTTGTCCAAAGGGGAATCCTTCCTCTATTCCACTCTCATATCCTCGATGTACGAATTCGGCGTCGAGGCTTTTTTCGAAAGGCCCTCCATTCAGGACCTGGTCGTCACGCCAATTGCAGGCTCACTTCTGGGAGCGTACCTGTTCGAACCGCTGAGGGAGTCTATCAGAGGCAAGAAAGAATCGCGCTGGTACTATGATGCGATACTCGTAGCCACGGATCCCGTGGGGGTCCTTGGTTCCGGTATCGAAAGAGTATTCGGCATTAAATCCACAGCAAGGCTCGACTACGCCCTCCCGCAACTGCAAAGGCTTTCCGCCGGAACTGCCATGACTTCAAGAAACAGCCACATCGGCGTAGTGGTGGAATTTCCGCTAAAGTAGCAAGGACGTTCCGTCACCTCCGGTGACACGACACGTAATGCATTTTCCTGCTGTTACCTTTTACTAGTGTCCCCGGTGCCCAACAAGTCCCCCTCCATACTCAGGGAGTCAGACCTCTTATGACCTCCCGGAGCACGGAAAGCGTGTACGGCTTCTGGACGAATCCGGCTATTCCTTTGCTGGAAAACTTCTGGGTGACTTCATGCTCGCTGAAGCCGCTGCTCATGATCACTCTCACGCCGGGCCTCATCTGGCGCAACTCACGGAAGCACTGCTCACCGTCCATGTGCGGCATGGTGAGGTCGAGGATCACAAAGGCAATGTCAGGGGTGTTCCTGAAAATCTCTACCGCCTCCCGCCCGTCATCGGCGGTTATGGGGGTGAAGCCCAGTTCCTTCAGCATCTCGGAGCCGATTCCGCGCACCGTCTCCTCATCGTCGACCAGCAGGACCTTTCCTTCACCTTTCCAGCCCTCCTCAAAAGTTCCCGGGTTGAACATCTCCTTCGGTCTTCCGGATGCGGGGAACAACACCTTGAAGGTGGTGCCCCTGTTGGGTTCGCTGTAGACCTTGATCGTCCCCTTGTGCCCCCGGATGATCCCCAGCACAGCCGCCATCCCCAACCCCCTGCCGGTGAACTTTGTGGTGAAGAAGGGGTCGAATATTTTACCGAGGGTGCTCTCGTCCATGCCGCAGCCGGTGTCGGCGATCTCCAGGAACACGTAGAGACCTTCCGGTATCCGATCGAACAGCCAGGTCCCCTGCAGGTATTTCTCGTCACACTGCAGGCATCCGGTGCTGATGGCTATGACCCCGCTTCTCTCGCCGATGGCCTCCGAGGCGTTAATGACCAGGTTCATGATGATCTGGCGGATCTGGGTGGCGTCGGCTTCCACAGAGGGGAGCGGGCGGGTGAAATTGTAGCGAAGGATAGCCTTCTTGGAGATGGAGACTTCCAGCATGTGCCCCATTTCCTCCACCATCCGGTTCAGGTCGATTGCTTCGACCACGAATTTGCCTTTGCCTGAGTAGGCCAGCATCTGCTTGGCAAGGTCCGCCGCCCTTCCTGCCGCATGCTCGATCCGCTTCAGGTTGTCCAGAACAGGCGATTCGGGGCTGAGGCGCATCAGGGCCAAGTCGGCGTTACCGATGATCGCGGTCAAGATGTTGTTGAAGTCGTGAGCGATCCCCCCGGCAAGCACCCCCAGGCTCTCCAGTTTCTGGGTGTGGAGCAGTTGCTGTTCGAGCTTGCGGCGCTCCTGCTCCGCACGCTTGTTTTCCGTTATGTCCCTGACGAAAGCACAGTTCAGCTCTTCTGCACCGTACCGCACATGATTGGCGCAAATCTCCACCGGGATCAACTCTCCGTTTCTTGTCCGGTGCTCCGATTCGAACTTCAGGGTGCCCCGCTTCCGGAGATCGGCAAAATTCCGTTGCCACGCCCCGGAGTCGTGGTGGGGATCGATGTCGGGGACGCTCAGTTGCAACAGTTCCTCGCGCGTATAGCCAAGCGAGCGACACGCCGCAGGGTTGACATCCAGGAACCGGCCATCAGGCTTGATCCAGAAAATCGCATCGGACGCAGCTTCCACACTGACACGGGTCATCCGCAGTGCTTCTTCAAAATGCTTGCGCTCGGTTATGTCTCTCGACGCGCCGAACAGGACCACCTCACCCTCACCCTCACCTTCGCCTGCAAGGCAGTTGCTGGCCTCGGATATCCAACGCGTCTCCCCCCCCTTGGTTATCAGTCTGAACTCCACGACCTTGCGGTCTCCCGGGACCAGACCTTGAAGGTGGGAGGAGACCGTCTGCCTGTCATCGGGGTGGACAAAGGAAAGCCAGCAACCTTTTTCGTAGATCTCCTCGGCACTGTACCCGGATATGGCCCCTACCCCGCCGCCTGCCCACTGGATACGAAAGGGACCGCTCCCGGTCCGGACGCATTTGTGAACGAAGTCAGAGGTGAGGTCTGAAATGTTGCGGTAGTTCTCTTCGCTGGCCCGAAGCAGTTCCTCTACCTTGCTCCGCTCGCCAATCTCCGTCTCCAGTTCAGCAGTGCGGTCATAGACCTCCTTACTGAGCCTCCTGTTGAATGTGAGCAGGACCAGTCCGACAAATACGAACGCCGACAGTGAAACTACCACTATCGCAACCGCAGACATCTCATGGCCGATCGGCATCCGGATCGACTCTATCGCGCGTATTCTCCCTGCCTGTTCGTTGAACCCGCCGTTACCCGTATATCTCCTCTGCAGGGCAAGGGGGGCGGCGGAGCGCTCACCGTGGCACCTGATGCATGCGCTGTTTGTTTCGAGAAACGGTATTGCGTAATAGAGGTATTTCTTCCCCTCAATGGTGATGACACTCCGGTATTTCTTCAGCTCCTTGTGCTCGTTGAACTTCCTGATCAGGCTCGATTCGAACCCGTCGGCCTTGTTGACCGGATTCCGGGGATTATCCGATGCGAGCTTGTAGTAGACCTTCGGCATTCCCGCCTTGAGGCGCTCCTCGTTGTAGAAGAGGTGCATGACCCGGACGATGAACGAAGATGACAGCACCTCGGGAGCATAGAAATCCTTGGCGATAATCCCTTCGTCCCGCGCTTTGAAGAAGGCAGGATGCATGACCCGCTGTATGTAGTGGTGGACACCACGCTGGGACAGCATGATATTCTGGACGTTCTTCTCAGCCTCGTTTATGACATAGGCAGATACGGCATAGAACATCGCCACTGCAGCCAACAAAGCAGCTACAGTCGGAAAGATGACGAGCCTCAGCCAACTGAGCCTGCTGCCGGGACGGTTGACAACTCCAGGGTCGTTCATTGGTTCGAAGCTCCTTATTAATCAAGAATCCATCGATTTCCCGGGTGGTTATTAGATCAGCTCTTTGCGAAACCGTCAACATCATATGGAGAATTGAGTGGAATTGCGTAGAAGCTTTCCCACTGGGGAGTCGCTGCCCCTCCCCTTCCCAGAACAAGAGCATCCATGCGGCGTTATGCACATAACAAAAAGGGCTATGCGGTTAGCATAGCCCTTCTCATTATCCACTGTAATTATTCAGGTTTTCGTGGTGCGGAGCCGGGGTCATATTAATCTTCCAATAGCCTAGTATCACAACAACTAATGAATTAGCATATTCGAGCATACCCCCAAATATACCCCCTAACATTCTATCCCCCCTGCATTCGAGGTCGCTTCTCCCCCCTCCCAGGCAGGGGGCGGTCAAGTTTCTTCAGGGGTGGGGGGGGGTGGCATGAGACCGAGCCGTGTACAGTCATCGGTCCCCGCTTTACCCCATCAAAAATAAAAGCGTTTTGTTACCGCGCTTTTCGTGTACCCTCCTCCGCTCGTGTTAAAAGTCTTTGGGTATGTCCCCTGCCAGGATATAGGCCGAACAACTGATCCCTTTAACCACTGGAAACAAAATGATTTCCGCCGCCAAACCCCCAACATCCAAAGAGTCCTCAATCTCCCTGATATTCCAACCACGAGTTACCGATTCAGTTCTTAAGCGCTCCAAACATCCCGCCTTAGTGTACGCGCTAACTGTCACTACAGGCATTCGGTCGCCATTAGCAGGAACTATGCTGTGATTCATGCTACAGCCAGCGAGTAATAAAGCTGACACGACCAGACACTTTTTCATAAGGTCCCCCTTCCTTTGCTAGTATTTTACCCCTCATAATACACATTCCTTGCCGTAAACAGGATTTCATTATGACATTACTATGCTAGTTGACAGAGTCAACTCCTCCCCGCCGTTGTCCATTATTGCATCTAACGACCAGCTTTCAGAGTCTCTGCCTGGAAAATCAGAAACTCTGATTTAAATCAATAACTTACGGCTTGACATGATGCTTTGGTAGAGATAGAGTAAATCATCCGAAACGCCAAGGGGGTAGCAAATGGAAAAGCCGTTGATGCTGTCTGAGTTAGTGAGCCTGGGGCAGGAGTTGCTAGAGAAGCATGGCGATGTCGCAGTTTTCCAGGGTGATATGCAGGGAGTGACGTCCTCCGACATCGTGGTTGTGAACGCAGAAGATGCCGCGACATACGGTGAGAAATTCGTTCACGTCGGCGAGTGGTAGGAGCTAGGAAGAGGTAAGACAATGGGGGGCCGAAATCTGGCCCCCCTCTTCATTCCAATTGCGGGAGGGGTACTATGACAAAACAACCGATAGAGCAGGTTACAATGAGCACCAAGGAAGCCGCACAACGGCACACAGGTGTAACGGTCCATGCAGATAAAATTCGGGGCCGGGGGGGGTGGCATTAGCAGCATCGGCATTCAGCATTCCATAACCATGTAATAGCCACAAGAAACAAAAGGAGGTTTCCACCCTTACCATCCCCTTAGTCGTTTCTGTTCTCCGGTTATTTTGTGGCTATCAGACAGTACGGATTGCAAGAAGCGTTACTTCCTGTCGGATTCCTTGCCGCTTACATTGGGAAGGCCTCGTTTCCCCCCCTACAGGGGCCGATTCCGGTTTCGCCTACCCCCTACCATGCCCTAAATCTTTCCGCGCCGGGAAAGGGCCAATATTGGAACTGCCCTAAGGATTGGGTGTCTCCTCGGCGTCCACGTCAATAAGGGTCTCCCCACCGTCTGTAATGACGGGACACGGGGGGAGTTCGCCCGACTCGCACGCCTCCCTCACCAGCCGAACCATGAGGCCGATGTTCGATGTGGTTTGACCCCGCAAGAGGCGGGCCTTGTCGGTCATGGTTGCAGCTGAAATAGTCTTCTGTTGCAGGGTGGCCTTCAATAGATCATCCTCTGACACTGAGTCAAGCACCGCCTCGGCGAGTTGTTCAAACTTGGTGGCAAGGCGATCCTCAATCTTCGCTTTTTCTTCTAAGACGCCAGGGTCTTTGAGAACCCTGACTATGGTCCTGGGGTCTCTACCCGTGGCCCGCGCTATGGCTCTTTGGCTTTTCCCGGTAGCCGCAAGGGTGGCAATCTGTTGTTTTTCTATGGCGTCTACGTGGTCCGTTCTAGGCTTCATAAGTCCTCACAATAAAAAGAGTTGTCGTTTTCCCTCAGTGTGTTCGGTGAAAAGCTCCATCGTGAAAAACCATTGCCTCGTATTCTCTGAGTTTCAACTTGACCTCTTCGTCTGAAACATCAAGCTCTTTCTCTATCTGCCTTCGGATATCAGGGGGGGCAAGCGACATTGCTATCTCTATCAAGAATTGACACTCTTCGCTGTGGAGCCAGTCTTTATTGCTCTCCAGCTTTTGGGACATCGCCCGGATTATCTCATCGTAGGAGGTTGTACGGTCAGTATTCATAGCGGCATATCTCCTGTTTTTATGACGTCCGATGGTTCGTGTATAGTTCGGGCAACAGCACCGGTCAAATTATTTTCCTACTCAATAGCCTTATGCTTACTCGCTCAAGGTAGCATGAGTGCGGGCGTTGTTTTTCCATGCGGGGGGGCGTTTACTCGCTCAAGGTAGCATGAGCACTTTTGACGTTTTCCTACTCAATGGAGCTTGAGTGTTTATATATCTATGCCATATCCTCCTGTTTTACTGGCGGGTATCGGAGCAAGAAGCGGGGGGCGCCTCCTCGTCAACCGCAGGGGAGGCCGTGACCTGTCCAACCTTGACCCTCTTCGCAGCCCTTGCTTTCTCAATGTTAGCTGTGTCCTTCGGTGGCGCCTTCCAAGTCCTCCAAGCGTCTTGCATTTGATAGAGGCTCGGTATTCCGTCACCGTTTGCGGTTCCCCCCGGGCGAACAACTCCGATAAATCCCTTACTCTTCAGCCCTTCAATGGCGTTTTTAAACAACTGGGGATGCATGCTTAACAACCGCTCAGCCTCGCTGAAGGGGAATGCGAAAAGAGGTCGTCCCTGTTTCCTGTCCTTCTCGGCGGCCACTGCGTCTGATTTTGCAATTGCGACCGTCAAAACGTCTGTCTCAGATTTTGACAGGTGTCGGTAGGCCGGACTTGCAACCATGTCAAATATGAAGATTCTTGCATACCAACTAAGCTTGTGGGGTGGGTTCTTTTTACGCGCCATGACGCCTTCCCCTGGCTTGCCGATAAAGCCATGTTCGACAGGCGGCAAAGCGTTTTACCGGTTGGACAAGATCCCCGGATGCATAGGAAATGACAATGGCCATGGTAGTTTCATCATTTGGGAATTGAAATGAAACAAGCGGCTGGCCTGAAACCTGTAGTATGTGTGGTTGTCGACCTGTCGCGGTCATTATTGCTGCGGAGAGATCAAGGTCAGTCGTCTGAAATTCTGTCTGTCTTGTCATGACTCACACCTCCCGGCCTGATGCCAACTTTTCGACAAGTGACTGTATTTCCGATTCCAGCCAGACCGTGGTTTTCGCGCCGAGTTTCCGGCCAGCAGGATACTTGCCTACCTTGATTCCAGACCACCACGAACTCTTGCTTACCGGAATGATCCCCAACACCTGTTTTAACCTCAGCAATCTTTCTCCCATGTCTAGGCTCCCTATTTCTCGCAGGCATAAAAAAACGGCACTACGAGACAGCCAGCATTGATTGTGTGCTGGGTGCCCGCGTGCCGTCTTAGGTGGGCCAGGTTGAAACCTAGAGGCCTTTGTCCGGTCATCGGTGAGTGGTTTAGCAGGTACTTTTAGCTCTACTGCAAAGAGGGGCTTAATACCCTGAGAGAGTTTGCGTCACCACGTTTTTTGTTCAGATCAGCTTAGGTTTTCCCCCATATCGCCTGAAGCACTGTTTTTCGCTCATTTCGATTACCGAAACCAGGATGTCCTGTAGGCTCTCCATTGAGAAACGACACCTTAATAACTACGGATCGCTTCCAATCGTATCCGTCAAGCCGTGCAGCATTCACAATAAATGACTCTTGCCGGTTAGAGAAAAGCCACTCTCTTGCATATTCTCTCGACCCCTTGGAGAAAGGCACCTGTTCCCCGCTATACACTACCCTACGCACACCCTCATTGTGACAATGAAAGTTCAGCACCGCATTCCCAGGGATACCTTCCTGCTTCAACAATTCCGCCCAGGTGTTAATTGTCTGCATGAGGTTCCCCGTTCAAGCACAGGTGCTAAGGATGTCTATCTATGTCCTACCCTAGAGCATACGGTGCAGTATTGTCAATTGAACGGAAATGCAGGCACACCTAAATTTTGTTGTGAAATTGATGGCTTATACATAAAAAAAGAGCCCAAGTCCATTGAGCTCTTTCGCTTTCACCAGTCAATTCAGGGATGAATCAAATTGCCTCAGCCTTAAAGGGCAAGACCTTTGCCCCTGCCTTTAAGCCGTCCAGATAATCCGCCCAAGTCTGCATCATCCTTCTACGCTCGGTAAGGTGAGACGTCCGGTTGTAGGCGCGCCCATTTGGATCTTTAACAGCGTGGGCGAGTTGATGCTCGATTATGTCAGGCCTGAAGCCCAAGATTTCATCAAGGATCGTCCGCGCCATGGCCCGGAAGCCGTGGCCTGTAATCTCCGACTTTTCAAATCCCATACGCCGCAACCCAGCATTGACTGCGTTTTCACTCATACAACGCAATGGTGATCGGTGGCAGGGAAAGACATACTTGCTATGCCCAGTCAATGGTTGCAGTTCATGCAAGATTTCGACGGCTGACTGGGGAAGCGGAACAAGGTGCGCTGTTTTCATCTTCATGCGCTCGGCGGGTATGTTCCATTCAGCAGCATCAAGGTTGATTTCAGACCATTCAGCCGCACGCAATTCCCCAGGGCGTACAAACAGAATCGGCGCAAGCTGCAAGGCGCACTTGACAACAAACGAGCCCTGAAAGCCGTCTATCGCCCTCAAGAGTGGTGCAACTAATTTCGGGTCTGTCGGCGCTGAAAAGTGCTTGTTTTTAACCGTAGGCAAGGCGCCTTTCAAGTCGGCCACTGGATCACGTTCGGCCCGTCCGGTAACGACGGCGTACCGGAACACCTGCCCGCAGGTAATCTTTAGCCGGTGCGCCGTTTCCAGAGTCCGCGCCTCAATCTTGCGCAGCACCGCCAGCATTTCAGGTGCCTTAATCTCAGCTATGGGTCTGTTGCCTATGGCCGGGAATACGTCATTTTCAAGCCGCCTTAGAATCTGTTCGGCGTGTTTCACTGACCATTGAGGCTTAAAACGGTCATGCCATTCGCGGGTGATCGCCTCAAAGGTGTTAGCGGCATTTTCAACCTGTGCTGCCTTCTGTGCCTTCTTTACCTGGCTCGGGTCAACTCCGTTGGCTAGGAGTTTCCGAGCATCTTCCCTGCGGCCCCTTGCTTCAGCAAGAGATATTTCGGGATACGTGCCAAGAGCCAACACCTTTTCCTTACCACCAAAACGGTACTTGAGCCGCCAACACTTGCCCCCGGCAGGGGTAACCAAAAGATACATTCCGTCACTGTCAGAAAGTTTCCTCTGCTTATCACCAGGCTTCTCGTTCCGCACTTTAATGTCTGTCAGGGCCATGTTTCACCTCCGCATGGGGGTATCTAAATCACCAAAGGGGTATCCTTATCAAGAAAGTACCCCCGATACCCCCGGATGTCAATATCCAAGAAAAAACATATCTGGACATAAAAACAGAAAAGGCCCCGATTTCTCAGGGCCTTCAATGCTATATTGTATTCGGTTGTTCGTTAACGTGGTGCCCGGAGCCGGGGTCGAACCGGCACGTCGTTGCCAACGAGGGATTTTAAGTCCCTTGCGTCTACCAATTCCGCCATCCGGGCCGATTCCCGTCAACTTGGTGCTACAGGCTGTTTACCCTCTCACGAAGATCCTTGCCGGTCTTGAAGAACGGGGTCTTCTTGGAAGGGATGCTGACGATTTCTCCGCTCTTCGGATTCCTCGCCTCGCGCGGCTCACGGTCCCTGATGGTGAAGCTTCCAAAACCACGGATCTCTACCTTGTCTCCCTGAGTAAGCGCTTCGCTCATGGCATCAAATACCATGGACACTACCGCCTCGGAATCCTTGCGGGTCAGAGCACCGCGTACTTCTACCAGTTTGTCGATCAGTTCGCTCTTGGTCATTTGCACACCTCAATCTACCTAATAAATTATTCAGTCAGCGAATTGACTGGTCTACTCTTCGGTGCTCTTCTTCAGCTTTTCTTTCAGCAGGTCGCCGAAGCTGGAAGTGGCCTCGCCCTGGGAACCCATGTAGGAGGCAAGTTCCGCCTTTTCCATGGCGCTCTGCAGAGATTTGATGGAGAGAGCGATCTTCTTCTCCACCATGTCCACGTTCAGTACGACTGCCTCGAGTTCGTCGCCCACGTTGGCGAAGTCCTTCGGGGAAGCGACCTTCTCGTGGGAGATCTCGGAGACGTGCACCAGTCCCTCGATCCCTTCCTCGATCTCGACGAACACGCCGAAGTCGGTCACGGAGGTGACGCGCCCTTTGACCTTGGAGCCCGGACGGTACTTCCTGGGGATCTCGTCCCAGGGATCTGCAACCAGCTGCTTGATGCCCAGGGAGAGACGCTCGTTCTCGACGTCGATGTTGAGAACGACTGCCTGCACGGTCTGCCCCTTGGCGAACAGCTCGCCCGGGTGCTTCACACGACGGGTCCAGGAGATGTCGGAGACATGGACCAGGCCGTCGATGCCGTCTTCGATGCCGATGAAGACGCCGAAGTCGGTGATGTTCTTGATCTGACCCTCGATCTTGGTCCCTACCGGGTAACGCTCCCCGATCACGGTCCAGGGGTTCACCTCGGTCTGCTTGAG
>Ga0209317_1002381_pt1 | contig 13781 bp, 3 predicted proteins | sample RifGroB2_FD_183994 | JGI IMG/M metagenome (GOLD analysis project Ga0209317, IMG submission 183994) | Soil microbial communities from Rifle, Colorado, USA - Groundwater B2 (SPAdes) (version 2) | ecosystem: Environmental > Terrestrial > Soil > Unclassified | place: Rifle, Colorado | collected... | reverse complement strand
AGGAGCGCTTTGCCTCCGCCGCGGCGGCTGACGACCCGGCCTTAAGGAGTGCCGCCCTGTACAACCTGGGAAACTGCGCCTATCGCCGGGGAGAGAAGACGGAGGCCGGTGATCGCGAGGGCGCCAGGCGGCTGTTCCGGGAGGCCGCGAGGCAATACCTGGGCGCTCTCGCCGTTGCCCCTGCCGCCTCGGACGCCAGCCACAACCTGTCCGTGGTTTCGACTCGGCTGGCGGAGCTCGCCGGGGGCGCCAGCCGTGGTGCCGACAGCGGACCGGCTCGATCCGGTGAGCGCCGGGGAGCCGAGGTGAGCGCCAAGAGTGCGAGCCAGGGTGAGCAGGCGCCGCGGGCAGGGGAGGAATCCGCCGGGCGCCCGAAGGAGAGCGGCAAGGAGACGGCGCTCGGCTCCCTGGAGGAGCGCTCCGGAGCTTCGGCGCAGGCGGGAAAGGGCGGGCGTACGCTTAGCAGGGACGAAGCCGAGCGACTGCTGGACGAGGCGCGCGGACGTGAGGCGCTCACGGCTGCTGCGCCGGGCCCGGGCAGGGCGGGACGTCTGGCACGCCCTGACAAGGACTGGTGAAGCGATGAGAAACCACCTTTGGCGCCACAATCGAACCATCTTCCCGCTCCTGCTTCTGCTCCTGCTTCCAGTCCTGGCGCATGCTGCCCCCCTGGCCGGGGAGGAGGATGCCGGCTCGCCCCTCCCGGACGGTCTTCTCCTGGAGGTAAGGACGCAGAGGGCTCAGGTCTATGTCGGCCAGCCGGTCCCCCTTACGGTCACACTCCTCGCCGGGCCGGTGACCGTACGCAATATCGAGTACCCCCGCCTCGACAGCGCGGCCTTCACCCTAGGGGAGTTCGGCCTCCCCCGTCGGCAAAGCGTGGTACGCGACGGTGGGGATTTCACCGCCTATCAGTTCACGACGACCCTCACAGCCAGGCGAAGCGGCAGGTTCCAACTCGGCCCGGCCGAGCTCCAGTGCGACATGCTCGCCCCGTCCGGCGGTCCGGCCGCCTTCTTCGGCGTAACCGATGCACGGCGCGTCACGGTACGCTCGAAAGCCGCCTCCCTGACGGTCCTGCCGCTGCCGGCTGCGGGGCGCCCGGACGGCTTCAGCGGCGCGGTCGGCCGGTTCACCGTCACGAGGACCATTCGGCCCACGGCGCTGCAGGCCGGCGACCCGGTGACCGTGCGCACGGTCATCAGCGGCGCCGGCTCTATCGGCGCATTCTCGTGCGGCTCCATCTCGGCTCCCGGTCTTCGCAGCTATCCCCCCGGGGCCGCGTTCACCGCAAAGACCTTCACCTGCGAACAGGTAGTCATCCCGGAAACGACCGCGGTGCAGGAAATCCCCGCCGTCAGCGTCAGTTTCTTCGACCCTGAGCGGCAGCGCTATCGCAGCGCCACCAGCGGCGCGCTCCCCCTCCGGGTGACCGCGCCACCCCCCGCGGCAACCGTCGCGCCGGCTGTCTCGCCCGTCCGGAAGCCGCCGGCGGATTCCGTCCCTCCCGGCGTCATCGTTGTCTGCCTGCTGCTGGCGGCCGGAATCGGGGGTTACCTGGTCCGGCGCAGCCGTTGGAGGTCCCGCCCCGAAGCCGCCGATGTCGCCCCGTCGCGGGCGCTGCGGCGGCATTTAGCCGCGGCGGAGGCGGCGCTGGCCGAGGGTGACGTGGAGGTTTTTTACACCGCCGCCTTCCGAGCCTTGCAGGCCTCCGTAGGTCGCCGACTGAACCTGAGCGCCGCCGGTATAACCTCGCCTCTTCCGGTGGGGTCGTTCCCCGCCGCTGTCTCCCAGGCTGCCCACCATATCCTCGCCCAATGCGACCGGGTCCGTTACGGTAAGCAGAGACCCTGCAGCGCGGAAATGGCTGACGATCTGCTGCAACTGCGTTCTCTTGTCAACCTTCTCCCCCCCTCTGACCCTCACCCACAAGGGGGGAGGGCGGTTGATCCAGCATCCCTTAAGGTGTCGTAAACCTTTACAGTTACGCAGCCTGACCCAGCGCCCGCTAATTGATTGTTAACTATGCGATTTTCACCGATTGTCTACGCATGTCGGAGATATCTCCAGCTCCCTTTGTGCTTAATCGTTCGTCGGCTTTCTTTACATTATGGTTTGCTGTTGTTGGATAAATCCTTCAGGTTTTAGCTGGTTATCTGGTTGGCCTGCTTTTTGCGGGACACGTCTGTCACATCTCCGTTCCATCCTCTCCGATTTAAGCTACGGACGCAAAGCCGGGTGCTGTAAGGCCCAGTGAAGAGCGTGTCCTTTTGAACTTATATCCGGCCACCACAGCCCAATCTCTCAAGTTAGCTGATATCGGTAAACAGTGCAGGAGAACCGGCACTGCTTACTAGCCCAAGAATTGACGGCATGATTGATAAACACGGGGGAACTCCTCATGAAACGATCCGCTAACTCTAATTTTTTCGGCAATATTAGCGCTGTCCTGTCGCTCTTTGTCGTGCTCTTGTTTTCAGCCCCGGCATCCGGCAGCGTCTGGACCTATGCCTGCGGCGGGGATCCCCTGGAACCGAAGAGCGTTTTCGACAAGAACGAGTTTATCTGTGCAGCCGGCACCGGTATCGGCGGTTGGCCCGTGGCGTCGGGATGCGGGATCTTTCCCTGCGGCGACATCTACGTCATGACCAACAGGTCATGGAGCGGGGGAGAAGCGCTGGCGGATGCCATGGGATCCGACAACCGCGTATGGGCGGAAATGGGTGGAGGAGGTTTCGGCCTTCTCGATAACGTCATAATCATCGCCACTCCTGCAAAAAGCTTTGTCGGCGAGTTCGATCTTATCCTCGACAACAACCTGAACCAGAAGTTCGATGCCGGTGACGAAGTAAACGACTTTGGGCAGGGATTCGCCTTCAAGATAGTCGACCTGGGACACCCTCCTGTTGATGCAACGCAGATAAAGAGTGCCGCCCTGGCAATGTCGAAAGGGGCGTCCGATGCGATAGACATCTGGAACGCAGGCTGTAACGCCCTCGACGCCCTCGGTGTTGCCATGAGCCTTATGTCGGGAGATGTCTTCGGAGCGGCCATCGGGGTGCTGGGCAACGTTACCGGTATCGCTACCGACTACAACGGGGCGGTAATCGCCAAGGCGACCGATCTGATCGGCGGATTCGACCCGAACAGCAACCCCCAGAAGGCGTCCGGCATCTACGGCAACATGGCGAAGCATTGGTACGACCTGTACGAAGACCCGCCCGACGCCAACTTTACCGATCTGGCCCCGCTCAGCTTCGCCGCCATAAATGCCGAACTGGCTGCCAGCTCGGTCGTTGAGGCCTACCCGTTCCAAGTCAAGGGGACGGACTCAAGGGAGGCAGCGCTGATCCGGATCGCCAACCGCTCCGTGGAGCAGGCGGCACTGGTCCTGGCGCTTCGGCAGTCGTTCGAGAAGTACCAGGGGGCCGCCGCGGTTTCCAACTATGAGTTCGCCTTCCGGCAGCTTGAGCAGACAAGACTGTATGGCACGCTGCTGGCGGGCAACCTCTCCGCGTTCAAAAGCGACCTGCAAAGCCTGAAGGGTGTCCTGGCCGCCCAGGGCCAGGCCAACAAGGTTTACAGTGTCAGCGAGATGCAGGCACTCAAGGCCCGGGTCACCGGTTCGGGTCTCAGCGCGGAAGAAATCCTCTCCCTCAAGGGGGCCGGGTTCAGCGATGCACGCATAACGCTGCTCGCCCAGTACATCAAGGCAATCAATGTCCCGGCGGCCGACTTCAGCATGGCGTCCTCGATCGACGCCCTGATAGCGCAGGTTGACTCGGCGGTCCCTTCCATCCAGAGCTTCAATGCCGATCTGCTGGCAGCCATGTACAACCTGCTGCCGGAATTCACCCCGCATCATCCGGTAGCCGATGCCGGCGGGCCTTACAGCGGCCTTACCGGCAGCCAGATCACCCTTGATGGCGGCGGCTCCACCGATCCCGACGTAGGCGACCTGCTCACCTACGCCTGGGACCTAAATGGCGACAGCGCCTTCGACGACGCCGCCGGCAAGACCGTGCTCTTCACCGGGAACAAGCGATTTAGCGGTCTCGTCGGTCTCAAGGTGACCGACCCGGCCGGCAACAGCGCGATAGATTACGCACAGGTGTTTATCTCGGTCGGCAACCTGCCGCCGGTGATCACGGGGTTCCTGCCCGGTGAATTGAATCCCAAGGCAAGCGTTCTGAACCCGCTTGGCTTCAGCGTGACGGCGAGCGATCCGGAGGGGGGGGCGCTCAGCTACGACTGGAGCGTGGACGGAGTCGCCGCCGGCACCGGGACCAGCTTTACCCTTGCTCCGCAGGCAAACCTAAAGGGGACCAGGCGCGTCATGGTGACGGTGCGCGACAACCAGCCGGACAACCCCGCCGCCGTGGAGGGGCGCCTGGTCAGCATCTATCTCGACTGCGATCCCAGTGATCCGGCCACCATGACCAGCTATTACCGCGACCAGGACGGTGACGGTTTCGGCGATCCCGGCCAGACAACCCTTGCCTGCTCGGCCGGGGCCGGCTATGTCGCCAACAGTTTCGATTGCGATGACAGTGACGCCGGTACCGGCAAGGCGACCCTCAGGTTCTACCGCGACGCCGATGGCGACGGTCTCGGTGATGCCGGCAGTTCATTGATCGCTTGTTCCGCCCCTGCAGGCTTTGTCGCCAACGGTCTCGACTGCGGCGACGCCAACAGCGGCATAGGCGCCGCCAGCCAGACCTTTTACCGTGACTTTGACGGCGACGGTTTCGGAGATGCCGGCAGCTCGCAACTGGCCTGTTCGGCTCCTGCGGGGTATGTCGTTAACAGCCTCGACTGCAATGACTCGAACCCCGCCATCGTCGATACCTTGACCACCTACTACCTGGATGTCGACGGCGACGGCTTCGGCGACAGCAGCAACTCAGTGCAGGCCTGCCTGCAGCCGGCCGGTTACGTCGCCACCGGCCTTGACTGCGATGACGCCAATCCCTTTGTCAATCCCGGGCAAAAGGAGATTGTCCACAACGGCGAGGACGATGACTGCAACGCCACCACCCTCGACAACTGGTCCAAGAGCTTTGTGGTCGCCATCGACGATGCTTCGTGGGTTTACTACGCCAGGAGCAACGGCGACGGCACCTTCAGCAACTACGCCAAGACCGAGCATTACCTCGGGGGCGGCACTTCCCGCGGCATAGTGCAGGAAGATTTCAACGGCGACGGCTATCTCGATTTCATCGCCGGCCGCGGCAACGGCTCGTTCTACCTCTTCACAAACAACGGCAACGACAAGTTCACCTTCAACGGGATCGCCGGCACACATCCCAACCCTGGCGGATACGCCATGGACATGACCGCCGGCGACTTCAACAACGACGGAGTGATGGACTTCGCCGCCAACGGCAATACCAATGTCACCGCCATATTCCTGAGCGACGGCCAGGGTGGTTTCACCAGGACAACCTTGACCCTGCCGTACACCGGCCGGGGGTTGGACGTGGCAGACTTCAACCATGACGGCAACATCGATCTCGCCGTCTCCTTCTACGGCACCAACGACGCCTGGGTCTACAAAGGCGACGGCAGCGGCAATTTCACCGGGGCCAAGGCCGGCACGGCCACCACCTCTGGAGGCGACAACTATGCCCTGTCCGCCGCGGATTTCGACAACGACGGCAACGCGGATATCATCGTCAGCGGGAGCTCGAACGGGGACGCCTACCTCATCAGGGGTAAGGATGACGGCACCTTCGATGCGGCAGTCCTTGTCCCCACTTTGGACATGGGCAGCCACAGTTCGATGGATGCCTACGACCTGAACAACGACGGCAACCCGGACGTGGTCCTCGGGGACTACTACGGCTACAAGATGTGGTTCTACCCGGGCAACGGCGACGGTACTTTTGCTGCCCGGTCCCTGATCAGCATCAGCAATACCGGTTCGGCCCTGCTGGGCATTGCCGCACCTCCGGCGCCCAACCCCGCCTCCTTCCCGGTTGCCGACGCGCATCCCAAGGTGCAGGCGGTCGACGCGGGGGACAGCGTCAGCTTCACCGGCGCCCACTCCATCGACCCCGCGAGGATCGCTTCGTACAGCTGGGACTTCGGCGACTCAACCAGCGCCACCGGCGCCACGGTCGACCACCTGTTCGCCTCCGAGGGGAGATTCTTCCCCAAACTGAGCGTGACCGACCCGCAAGGGAGAACGGACCGCGCATCTGTCCGGGTCACGGTGAAGGGGAACCTTCCGGTAGCCGATGCCGGCGGACCATATCCCCTGTTCGAGTCGGATGCCAGCAATGGGCGCTTTGTCGCCAGGCTGGACGGTTCCGCATCGAGCGACGACTCGGCCATCGTCAAATACGAGTGGCTTTTGGGCGACAAATTCATCGACAACTTCGATGACGGCAACGCTAACGGCTGGACTCCCAGTGCCGGAACCTGGAGCGTGAACGGCGGCGCCTATGAGCAGACCAACGCCAGCCCGGACCGGACCGACACCCTGACCGGTGATGCCAACCTGGGCGACTACACGGTCGAAGCAGACGTCATGCTGGTTTCAGGCACCGGACAGGAAGCGATGTTGCTGTTCCGTGCCGTCAACGCGAGCAACCACTACGAGTTCATCTTCAGGGGGAGAGGGATCAACGACCTGCTCCTGTACCGGCAGGTGAACGGCAGCCACGCCCAGCTCGCCCAAAGCAACCTCCCCTTCACCCCGCAGCTGAATACCTGGTACCGCCTGAAAGTCGAGGCCTACAAGGGGAACATCAAGTGCTACGTGAACGACGCGCTCTACATCGATCACAACGATGCCACCTTCGCAAAGGGGATGGTCGGTCTCTCCACCTATCGTTGCGCGGCCAAGTTCGAGAACTTCAACCACTATGCGGTGAGAACAGGGGTGAACCCGGAGTTCCTCATCCCTGAGGGGACTTTCCCCACCACACTGACGGTCACGGACAAAGCCGGACAGACCGCAACTGCCGCAACACAAGTCACGGCAACCAAAGGTACCCCGCCGGTTGCCGACGTGGGCGGCCCCTATCTCTTCGGGGAAGAGTTAGCCAACCAGAACCGGTGGACGGTGATGCTCGACGGATCAGGGTCCACCGACGACACCGCCATAGAAACCTATGCCTGGACCTTCGGGGACGGCGGCACCGGCAGCGGGGCGCAACCATCCCATGTCTATACCGGCGCCGGCAGCTACAACGTCATCCTGACCGTCACCGACCATGTCGGCCTGACCAGTACCGCCAGCACCACGGTGACCGCCAAGGGGAACCTTGCCCCGGTGGCGGGCCACAACGGTCCCTACAGCGTCACCGAGGACCAGGTGGTGAACAAGCACTGGACCATCAACGCGGATGCGGCCGCCTCGACCGATGATCTCGGCATCTGGACCTATTCCTGGAATTTCGGCGACGGGTCCGCAGCCGTGGCGACCAAAGCCGCGACCCATACCTATGCCAATGCCGGCACCTACAGCGTGACCCTTAAAGTCACCGATCATGCCAACCAGTCCCAGACCGTGGCCACTACCGCATCCGTTGTCGCCACCGCCGCACCCACGGCGAGCGCGGGCGGACCCTATGCCACCGAACCGACCACTCCCGTCGTTTTTGACGGATCGGCATCCACCGACAACACCGGCATCCTGTCCTACTCCTGGGACTTCGGTGACGGCACTGCCGGCAAGGGCGCGCAACCAAGCCACGCCTACGGCGAAGCAGGGAACTACACCGTCACGCTGACCGTGAAGGATACGGCGCTGCAGACCGCCACCGCGAGTAGCACCGTAACCGTTGCGGTTGGCAGTCCGCCGGTCGCCAATGCGGGCGGACCCTACGCCACCAACGTGGCGGTGCCGATCCGCCTCAATGGCTCGGGTTCCACGGACGATCATGGCATCGCCCTCTACCGATGGACTGTCGGTACTCCAAGCTTTCTGCTTGAGGAGAGCTTTGCCGGTACCGTCATCGATCCGGCAAAATGGCTCTTCCCTGCGGCAGGGGTGACACAGAACGACGCAGTGACCCTCACCGGCAGCGCTGGGTGGGGTTCGCGCTACCTGTTCAGCAAGGATAACTACGCTCTCGACGGGACAGCGGTGCTCCTCGGGCAGGTCAAACAGACATCGGCGGGCAACCTGATGTTTGGATTCAAGAATACCAGCAGCAACTATGCCTATAACGAGATGCCGTACGCGCTGTACTTCGCCAGCGGCACCATATACGTGTATGAAAACGGGTCAAGCCGGGGGACCTTCGGGTCGTATTCGAACAACGTCCTTTATGACGTGAAGATCGAGGTTGTCGGCTCGTCGACCGCCGGTACCGTGGGTGGGGCGCGCTACTATTTGAAACCCGCCACGGACCAGGGCTGGACTCTCGTCTATAGCTCCGGCATGTCAACCTCATCCACCCTGAAGGTAGGCGCGTCCTACTACAGCGGCACCTTCATGCTGGACAATGTATCCCTTTCTTCAGGTTCCTGGGTGCTGGAAGGGGAAAAGCCTGTCTTCGTTGCTGACCGGTCGGGCACCTTCCCTGTGCAGCTTACCGTCACCGATGGCGCGGGGCAGTCCGGCACCGCTTCCTCAGCCCTGACGGTGAGCGGCGATCCCCTCGTCATTACGGCCCCTTGGCAGTTCACCGGCGGCGCGGAGGTGCCGCACGACACCTGGAGCGGCGAAGAGGTGATCCTGAAGGCGGTGGTGAAGGCGGGCAAGGCACCCATGACCTATGTCTGGGATTTCGGTGACGGCACTTCCTCCGCTCCGGCGACCGTTACCAACAGCTACAACCTCTCGGCCAAGCACACCTACTCCGCGGCCGAAGGCACTCCCATAGCGGCCCAGATCACCGTGACCGACGCCGATGGCAAGAGCTCCTCGGACAGCTTCCCCATCATCGTGCGTCAGAAGGCCCTCAACGTGGAGGTGAACAAGGCCATAGACGATGCCCTCTGGTATATCCATACCACGCAGAACAGGGCGAACGGCAGTTGGCAGAGCAGCGGGTGGACCGCCGGTTACTACGCCTCACCGACGGCCTCGGCGATCCACTCCATGGAGATCAACGGGCACCTGGAAGTGGGCGACTTCAGCAACGACCCCTATGTGGAGGACGTCTGGCGCGGAATGGGCTATATCCTCTCCTCGCTGGAAAAAACTGCCATATCCGATCAGGCCTATGGCGATCCCGACGGCAACGGCAACGGTATCGGCATCCAGGTCAACTCGGGCAGCGTCGTCTATGAAGGGGGCCAGCTCATGATGGCCATGGTCGCCTCCGGAACACCGAACATGAAGGCTGTGAACGGCGGTTCCGGAATTGTCGGCAGAACCTACCGCGAAATCGTCGAGGACATGGCCGAAATGTACTACTGGGGGCAGGGGGACGACGCCTGGGGGTACGGTGCCGGTGGTTGGCGTTACGGTTGGCAGGGACAGGCGGATAACTCGGCCAGCCAATGGGCAGCCCTTGGATTCGAAGCCGCTGAAGAGCAGGGGTGGATCGCCGTGCCTAAGTGGGTGCGAGACCGTAACGAGGTCTGGCTCGCCTACAGCCGAAGCGGGGACGGCAGAGGGTACGGCTATACAGGACCGGGCAACGACGTGGCAACCACCCCCTCGGGGCTTGCGCAGGTCGCCTTCAACAAGATACCGACCTCGGATCCGCGCTGGAAACAGGTGGAGGATTTCGTCGCCTCGTACTGGAGCAGCTGGTACAACGGCACCGGCAACTACTACGCACTGTACGCCATGGCCAAGGCCATGCGCACCGCCAAACCTAAGGAGGTGAGCATCCTCGGTGAAGGGACCGCGAATGCCATCGACTGGTACAACGACCCGACCCGCGGCGTGGCGCGCATGATAGTGAACCAGCAGGACGCAAACGGCATGTTTACCGGCGGCGGCGGCACCAAATGGGTGGAGGGGCCGTTCCGTGCCGCTTGGGGTGTAATCATACTCACCAAGACGCTGTTCGTGCTGCCGCCGGTGGCAGTCGCCGGCAACAACATGGTATGGGGCATAGATTGGCCCCTGAACCTGGACGGCTCCAAGTCGTACCATCTCGACCCGTTCCGGAAGATAGTCAAGTACGAGTGGGATGTCGACGGTGACGGCGTTTACGACTACAGCAGCGACACCCCGGCGGTAACCCACACCTATAGCGAGCTGGGCACCTACAAGGTGACCTTGCGGGTGACGGACAACAACGAACCCGCGAAGTACGACAGCAACAGCATCACCATCATCGTCGCGGTGCCCCCGCACCCGCCGGTGGCCGATCCTGGCGGGCCGTACCAGGGGCACGTCGGGATACCGTTGCAGCTTGACGGCAGCAAATCGTACGACATCGACCCGACCGACATCATCACCTCGTACGGATGGGAAGTAGACGGCGTCTTTCCCTACAACTTCGCCGACGCCACCGGTGCCAAGCCGACCTACACCTGGAATACGCCGGGGACCTACAACATCGGCCTCAAGGTCGTGGACAACGGGGTGTTGAGCCCCAACAACGACAAACTCTCCGACACCAAGTGGAGCACCATCATCATCAGGGCGAACAGCCCGCCGTCGGCCGAGGCCGGCGGCCCGTACACGGTAGACGAGGGTGGCATCGTGCAGCTGGACGGCAGCGGCTCCTCCGATCCGGACGGCAACGCCATCGGCTACGCCTGGGATCTGGACAACGACGGCATCTTTGAAAGCTCCGGCCAGAAACCGTCCTTCAGCCGTCCCGACAACGGCGCCTTCACGGTGGGACTCAGGGTCTCCGACGGCGCCCTGGAATCGACTGCAACCGCAACGGTCACCGTTTTGAACCAGGCCCCGGCGGTCGATCAACTGCCGCCGGCGACCATCAACGAAGGGGGGATCTATACGGCGGCAGGTTCCTTCACAGACCCGGGCGCCGACGGCTGGACCGCGACGGTTGACTATGGTGACGGTACAGGCGTGCAGCCGCTGACTCTTAGCGGCAAGACCTTCAGCCTGGGCCATCTCTACCCGCAGAACGGTTTCTATACGGTGACCGTCACGGTTGCCGACGATGACGGCGGCGCGGGTTCGGGGAGCACGCAGGTCACGGTGAACAACGTAGCGCCGATGGTCAACGCCGGACCGGACGTAGTGCTGGACGACACCCGCGTCTTCACCAGCGCCGGCTGGTTTACCGACCCCGGCGCCGACACCTGGACCGCCACGGTGAACTACGGCGACGGGACAGGGGAGCAGCCGCTTGCGCTCAATCCTGACAAGAGCTTTGCCCTGAGCCACCAGTACTCCACTAACGGCAGCTTTACCGTAACCGTTTCGGTTCGGGACTCCGATGCCGCGACCGGAAGCGATACTGCGCTGGTAGTCGCTGGCAATAAGCCTCCCCAGGTCGCTGCCGGCCCGGATGGGAACATTCCGGAAGGTAGCAGCTTCACCAGCGGCGGATCGTTCAGCGACCCGAGTTCCGCCAGTTGGACCGCTACGGTGGACTACGGTGACGGCACCGGGGGGGAGCCGCTCAGTCTCAATCCGGACCGGAGCTTCGATCTGAACCATATTTACAGCAAGGACGGAACCTACACCGTCACCGTGACGGTTACCGACGACGAGGGGGCCACAGCCGGCGATACCGCAGTTGTGACGGTCGGCAATGTGGCTCCGACGGTAAACGCCGGACCGGACGCCGCCATCAGCGCAGGCGGGACCTTCACCTCGACCGGCTCCTTCGCGGATCCGGGGGATGATGTCTGGGCGGCGACGGTAGACTACGGTGACGGCACCGGCGTGCAGGCGCTCGCGCTTAACGCGGACAAGACCTTCGACCTGAGCCACAGCTACCCCCTGACCGGCACCTATACCGTGGCGGTAACGGTGCAGGACAACAGCGGGGCGGCTGGTTCCGATAGCGCGCTGGTGACCGCCAACACATCGAGCTGCCTCACTACGCTGACCGCCAGGGCAAAAACGGGCATGGTGCAGCTCAACTGGTCTGCCTCGGAGCATACGCCGACCACTCAGTACGACATCTATCGAAGCACCCAGGGCCCAAGCACGGGGTTCACCAGGATCAGAACCGGCTACACCAATACCTATCCGGTCTTCGTCAACTCCGGCCTGACCAACGGCACCACCTATTACTATCGGGTAGAGAAGTCCCTTGCCCCTGCAGCCGGTTACTGCAGCTCCAAGGTCGTTTCAGGGAAACCGGGTTCGCTGTTTTAAGGCAGTCATTATCGAAGCAAAAGGAGATTTGCCATGAAAAACATGTTCATTTTGATGGTCTGCGGTTTGCTGCTCCTGACGGCATCCGGAGCGCAAGCTCTTACAGTCACCAACAGCGGACTGTATCTGAACGAAATCGTGGACGGTGAAAGTACCGTGACTGACTTGTGGGGCAGCGGGACAGGAACATTTTCCCGCACCTATACGGCGCCAGGCACCTACAACATCCTGTCGTTCATCGACAACGAGATCGACCTGGAACTGACCGGATGGGACCCTGAGTTCGGTGCGGTTGTCGGAACTCCCGGGTTCTCCTACCAGGTGGCGGATCCTTATGACCTGATAGCAAACTTCCTAAGCGGCTCGCTCGACAACACGGTCAACCCGGGCCCTGCCGACGTGGCCGTTGCCATGGGATGGGCGTTCACGCTCCTGGATGGCCAGATGGCCGAAGTGAATTTCCTGGTTGGCGGCGCTGAACCCAGTGCCGATTTTCTGATGCATATCGACGCGGTATATGTAGAACCTGATTATCAGGAATATGAGTTGCTGGACAACGGCACCATCTATTATGCAAGCACCTTGAATATAGAGAGTCTGGGCAACAACCCTATCCCCGAGCCCTCGACCTTCGTTCTTTTCAGTACGGCACTGGCAGTTCTTGGCTTCTGTGTGAAGAGACGCCGCAACAGCTGAGTTATCTGCCTGTCTCGGTTTTGCCATGACAATGGATCAAGGAACTGAGTCCAAAGGCGGGAAGATTCTTCCCGCCTTTTCTTTACCCTGTTGACAATAAGCATGAACTTATGAAAGACTGGTGCACCATTTTCTGACTCCCACTTAAACGGGGAAGAGCCATGATCAGATCTGCCAGAAGGTTGATACTGTTGTTGTCTCTGATGCTGGTTACATCAAACTGCCTGCCGTTGGCTGCACAGGGGGCAGACCCTATGCCGCCTTTACCCGTGCCCACCCAGCTGAATTCGGAAATGCCTCCGCCTATTCCAGGCCAGGCGGAATCCCGTACCTCCAGCGTGCCACCGGTCGAGCGGGTCGCTCCGGGCAGGTATCAACTGGGCCAGATCCAGATCGACAAGACCGACCGGACCGTCTCCTTTCCCGCCGAGCTGAACATGGACCAGGGGTTGCTGGAGTATCTCCTGGTCAGAAGCGGCGGCAAGACCCACGAAAGCCTGCTGCGCACCAGGACCGAGCCGTATCATCTCCAGTTGGCCTGCCTGCTGCTCGGGCTTGAGGGGAGCAAGGCGCCTTTGACGCTCCAGGGGGCACCGGAACTCCCCACCGGCGATCAGGTGGAGATCTCGCTGCGGCTGGCAGACGGCAGGACCGTATCATCGGAACAATGGATGATGCATTCCATCGAGGGGGCAAGAAGGGAGGTCCCTAAAGTCAGCTGGGTATTCACCGGGTCGAGGATCAATAACGGGAACTTCGCGGCCCAGGCGGAGGGCTCGATCATAGCCGTGTACCACGATCCCGCCGCGATGATCGACAACGCCTCGCCCGGTGGGGAAACCGACAAGATCTGGTACGTGAGGGGAGG
>Ga0209317_1002380_pt1 | contig 13786 bp, 12 predicted proteins | sample RifGroB2_FD_183994 | JGI IMG/M metagenome (GOLD analysis project Ga0209317, IMG submission 183994) | Soil microbial communities from Rifle, Colorado, USA - Groundwater B2 (SPAdes) (version 2) | ecosystem: Environmental > Terrestrial > Soil > Unclassified | place: Rifle, Colorado | collected... | reverse complement strand
CAGCGGCTACCGTTTCATGCTGAAAGACCATTATCGTGTGGATCTCAATGACAAGGATTATGTTCTGGTGGCCGTCACGCATCAAGCAACAGAGGGGTACGGCATTGACTCCGGGAGTGCATACAGTAACCACTTTGAATGCCTTCCTTTCAGCGTGAAGTATAGGCCGCACAGGCTCACGCCTAAACCGGTAGTACAAGGGACTCAGACTGCAATTGTGGTCGGGCCCGCAGGAGAAGAGATATATACCGACGAGCATGGGCGTGTGAAAGTCCAGTTCCACTGGGATCGTGAGGGGAAACGGGATGACAAGAGTTCGTGCTGGATTCGGGTCAGTCAGGCATGGGCTGGAAACGGATGGGGTGGTCTGCATATACCTCGTGTTGGCCATGAGGTCATTGTCTCTTTCATTGAAGGAGATCCGGATCGACCGATTGTCACCGGCCACGTCTACCATGGAATAAACAGGCCCCCATATCCGCTACCAGACCAAAAGACGATGAGCACGCTTAAGTCCAACTCGACAAAAGGCGGCGATGGGTTCAATGAGATCCGTTTCGAAGATAAAAAAGGGCGGGAGGAGATTTATCTGCACGGCCAGAAGGATTGGAATACAGAAATTCTGAACGACAAGAACCAGATCATTGGCCATGATGAAACGCTGCAGGTCGCCAATAATCGCATGAAATCGATAGGTGTGAATCAGACCGTCAAGGTTGGCGCCAATCACACTGAGACAATCGGAGCCAACAAAACTGAAACAGTCACCATCAACAAAGCGGAAACAATAGGCGTAGCAAAAGAATTGAACATCGGAGGCCTTTATCAAGTGACTGTGGGGGCGGCCATGAACGAAACCGTAGTCGGCGCAAAGGCCGAAGAGGTCGGCTTAGCAAAAGCAGTAATTGTCGGCGCGCATATGACGGAAAAGGTCGTCGGCAATAGGGCCATCACCGTGGGGCAAAATCTGGCCGCAACCGTCACCGAGAACTGTACCCTAAAAGCCAAGACTATCCTGCTTGAAGCTGACGAAGAAATAGTATTTAAAACCGGCAGTGCCAGCATCTCTATGAAGTCCAATGGCGAAATCACTATCAAGGGCGCATCCATAACAGAGAAAGCATCCGGAGAGATCGTCATCAAGGGCGCAAAAACGGCCATCAACTGATATCTATCACAATCAATACACGCTAGCATTCTGACAGCCTAGGCCAATAACTTCAAAAAACAAAATGTGTAGCCTGCAAAGCAATATAGGAGGCATCCCGTGAAACCGTTGATAAATCTATTAATGGCAACTCTGCTCACCTTAAGCCTGAACAGCTGCAGTAACGCTGCTGAAAACAGTGTCGAAAGAACAACACACCCTAAAGGAGTGCAACAAGTTATGAAAACATACTATATCGGCAGATTCGCAATTGACGTGCCGGCGGAGTTCAACTTGGCAGTGCAGAGCCAAAAGATTCGATATGCAGAAATATCTGATTTTATGTGGAGCTCAAGCGATAGAGGAAAAGAGAGAGATACTCTATGGATGCAAAAGATAGCCGAAATAAAAAAACTGCCCAAGCCTGTAGACAAAAAAGCAACATTAATAGAAGAGGTTACTTTCCCTTCAATAGCTAAATGGGCTAAAGGGGTTTTATATTATGGAGATTATCTTCTTACTCAAAGAGTATTTTGGACAATTCTAGCTGATTACGGTGAAACAGGAATCTGGTTGACCATAGTTGGGACCAATAGAGATAAGATGGTGAGAAATTTCACCAATATACTTGCTCATTATGAATCTGGCCTTAGACAAGTGCAAACGGAGTTTTTTTGTCTGAAATACGGCAAAATACTACTCCCTTATCTCGAACAAGAGGAGAGCTATGCCCGTTTTGAGGGTCCGATGGGAATGATGTTGAAGGTAGAAACTTCAGAAATACACAAAGCCCCTGAAAAAGAAGGAATTATTGATCGTACAGTGGCTGCTATGGCGACCGGCTTTGCCACAGGTCTGCACATTAAAAAAATACGTTCTCAAAAGAAGGTGGTTGCCGGGTTGCCAGGGGAAGAAGAGATATTGTTGGGTGAGGACGTGCGGCATAAGAATGTAAGTTTCGACTGGGAATATCTGGGAAAGGTGGAATCGGGAGAACAACCAATGATTCAAATAACTGCCGATACCGAGGCAGATAGTCTAGATGAAAAGATACGGATATGGGACAAGGTGCTCAAATCTTTCCGGCCAGCCTACTAGCGGTAATAGTGGGCCAAGGACCAAGGAGGCCAGTTCCATGCGAATCAGCGAGATTGAGAGTAAAGATCTTCAAAAGCCGGTCCCAGGTTTTGAGACGGGGAACCAAAACCGTCTTGTCATTGAACGAGAAGTGCTGCCGATCATTTTTATACCAGGAATTATGGGGAGTCGCTTGGGTACACACAGTGGCAAAATCTGGGATCCAGATAGCGGCTGGTTTATGTTCACCACCTACGGTCGTCGCAAAACCAATGCTCAATGGAAGAAAGCTCATTTGATCGGCACAGAATTTAAACAAGAATATCTTCAAGTGATGAACTTAGACTCCACCCACAATAAAATTTTTGCCGACGAAGCCGACTCTAGCCGCGAACAACGCGGATGGGGTGGAGTGTCTTGGAGCAGCTATGGGGCATTCCTTAAAGCCTTACAGAACCGCGAGTGGGACCAGACGGTTAATCTCTTCTACGAGTTCCCCGTGCATGCCTTCGGCTACAACTGGACTGCCTCAAACGGCTTGGCCGGGGAGCACCTTACCGCCTATATTAATAGGGTGATCAAGGATTATTGCGATGCGGGTAGAAAATGCGGGAAGGTGCTGCTTGTAACACACTCGATGGGAGGGTTGGTGGCTCGCTCCGCTTGCCTGCTACATGGGGCAAAGGAAAAAGTGCTCGGCGTTATACACGGCGTTCAGCCGTCAAACGGCTCGCCAACTGCGTACTGGCGGATGAAGGGCGGTTTCGAGCGGCCGCACTCAATCCCTGACATAGACCTCTTTCAGTGGTTCAGGAATCCGGTCAAGATGTTCAATCACCAAAAGGGGAAGCTTCTTAACAACATAAAAGGACCTATATCTGCCTGGGTTCTTGGCACAGATGGGGAAGAGGTAACCGCCCTCCTTGGCAATATGCCTGGAGGGCTGCAATTACTACCCAACAAGCAGTATGTAAATAATACCGGCGGGGGACGATGGTTGGAATTGCTCGATAACGACGGCAACAAGGCTGCTTTCCCGATAGCTGATCCTTACAAGGAAATTTATCGACAAGAGAACGTGTACTATCGCCTAGTGAACCCCGAATGGCTGTCGCCAGGGACCAAGCAGGGCATATCCTTAAATGATGATCTAGGATCTTGGGATTTGTATTTAGGATACTTATCTGAAGCAGAACACTTCCATGACGCCCTCGCGAATCTAAACGAAACTGTTCATCCCCAAACCTATCAATTCTACTCATCCGGTATTGCCAGCCCCGACCGAGTGGTGTTCAACCATGCGGTAGACTCGCTTTGGGAGACTGTCAAGCGGCACCTATCCGCGATGAAACATGAGACGCCCAAGGAGCTGAAAGACGCGGCAAGAACCCTCGTATTCAGGACCGTCAAAGGTGGCGGAAATCCTCTTTTGCCGGTCTTGATCGATGCTGCCGGGTCTCTGGTTGGCGGAGCACTGGTAAAAAACAGAGACTGGTACGCAAACCGCGGCGGTTACCATGATCGCGTCAGCGCCGACGGCTATCCCGGCACCGAGGGAGAACTGCAGTTGGTAACCATGCAATTACCGGACGGCGCTGGCGACGGCACTGTGCCGGAGTCTTCAGCCCGGGCGCTTACGTTGCCGGAGGATACGCAGAGGACCTTCTGCATCGGCGACAAAAATGAGTTTGAGGCGTCCTTCGCGGATGAAAAAGCGAAGCGGCTCAAACCGCAGGCTAAGGTGGACTTTGACGAGGGATACTTCGACCGCGGACACGAACCGATCTTCAAGACCAAGAGCGCCCAGTTCATCACCTTTACCGCCATAGAGAATATCTGCCGCAAGGAGATTCAGCGCGTATTGCAGAGGTGAGAGAAATCATCCTTTGATTATCACGGGGAGCGATATGCAGAAACAGCAGAGAATAATAGCAACTGCTTCCGAGCGGGTAGTCATAACTGGCTTCGGACTCCTGACTCCCATTGGGGATTCTTTCTGGCGCACTGCGCTTTCGCTTCGGGGAAAGCGTTCCTGTTATCAGGAGCATGAAGCTGTCCTGGTTGCCGACTGCACATCTGGCGCCGTTCTGCGAGGCGCCACCATCAGTCGCGTAGCGAATCGACTCATCTCTCGGGATCTAACAGGACCGCACCGGGCGTCTGCCTTGCTGGCCCTGCCGCTTGCTGAATGTCTCGCCGGATCTCCGCCGGAACTTCGCCGAAAGCTTTCCTGGCAAATCGTCACACGCCATGTCGGATTACGGGAGTCGGTGCGTGATTTCCTGCCAGGCAACTTGCCGGAGGCGACCTCTCCGGATTTTTTCTGCGGTACCGGCGCCATCAGGACGGAGTTCTTTGCCCGTATATCTGAGGCTGCCGAAGCGCTACTGGCGGATCGGGTCCAATGGGCGATTGTCGCCTGCGTCGATTCTCTTTGCGATTCGTTCCAGTTGGCAGAACTCCTCAAAGCTGGTCTGTTAAAGGATGCAGCCAACCCCTATGGCATTATGGCCGGTGAATCTGCCGGCGCTGTCCTCCTGGAACGTGAATCCACGGCCCGTCGGCGAGGGGCACCGGTCATGGCAAGGCTTGCTGCTTGGGGGAAATCCAGCGAACCGAATCCTTGGCCGAAGGGATCACCCTCCACGGCTCAAGGGTTGACTGGGGCATTTCAGCAGGCATTTGCCAAACTTGATGACCGAGGTGCCAGTGTCGGCCAGGTCATCACCGATGAAAACGGCGAGCGACCCCGCGCCCTTGAGTGGGCACTGACCGCCGGTCGCATCTTTCCCAATATTGACAAGGAACGTCTCCCGCGCCATCCGGCTGTTATCGTCGGTGATGCAGGTGGCGCCCTCGGAGCGGTGATGCTGGCTGACGCCTTGGCCCAGTTGGCGTGGCGTCGTCCGCCGCACGGCCGCATTGTACTCGCCCTTTCAGACGATCAGGGAGACCGGCGGGTACTTTGTCTTGAGCCGGGGGAACGCCAATCTCGGCGGGACCATTTCACGGCTCTCCGCCGGCGGCTTGGCTGGGAAAAGAATCGAACTGAGGAGGCTTGAAATGGGAGCTACCGTCACTGCAAACGATCAAACAGTGGTCCACAAGGATAGCGGCGGCACCGTGGTCACCTCCCCGGATGTCTGCAATACCCCGGTGGGCGGTGCAGTCGTCCCGATTCCCTACGTGAACATCGCCAGGTCGGCGGACACTGCCCGAGGGAGTTCTACCGTCACCATGGATGGCAATCCGGTAATGATCAAATCCAGCGTTTTCTGCGCCAGTTGCGGAGACGAGGCGGGCAAGATAGGCGGTATCGCTTCGGGTGTCATTCAGGGCATGGCGAAATTCGTCACCACCTCCAATGATGTGCTGGTCGACGGGCAGCCGATCGGCCGGCGCTGCGATCTTATGGTCAGTAATCTCTCCGCTGCCGGCAACACCCCGCCAGCGGCTTTACTGCAGCCGAATTGTGCTTCCGACGGCGACGACTCCGATGGCTATATTCTGGGGATAGCCCTTGTGTTCAAGCACACTCACGTGGTGACCGGGCGGGTGGTGCAGCCGCGCCTCTCGCTCCCTTACACCATTTCCGGTCCTGAGATCATCAGGTATCAGGAAGGGCATACATATGTAGGGGTGCAGAGGAGGACGCGACAGGGAAGCTATTCGTTTCAGATCGAGGACTTTGAACTCCCGGAGCGCGCGATAACCGAAGAGGCCAAAAATCTGCAGCCGGCATAGCATTGTGGAGGATCCTGTGAAAACACTCAAACTGATACTCGCCGCATTGCTGACGTTAACCTTGAGTAGTTGCAGCAATGCCGCCGAAAAAAAGGAAATCAATCCAACAGGAACTCGGAAAGGAGCACAAGAGATGAAAACCTACTACATGGGTAGATTTGCTATTGACGTGCCGGTGGAGTTCAAGCTGGCGGTGCAGAGTCATAGATTTCAGTATGCCGAAATAACCGAGGTCGATTGGCCAATAAACATATCTCGGGATGTAGCGAGAACTCAAATGTGGGAAGCAAGGATCGCGGAGATTAAAAAACTCAGGTGCCCAAAGACCATTGATAAAGTGATTATGAAAAATAATGACATCAGAGATATTGGCCAATGGTGTAAAGGCGTACTGTTTTATGGCAACTATATGAGTAGTAAGGATGGCCACTGGGAAGTATTGATTGATGTTGGCCCTATTGCGCTTTGGGTAAAGCTTGTTGGTCTAATTGAATATGAGCAGGAAATGCTTTCAGATATTAAGAAAATAGTAGCAGCATATAAACCCAAAGGGTCCGATATTTACGCGCCTTTACCGAAAGCGGGTGGTTTCTACCTTAAAAGCGGGGTAATTAATCTTCCGTATTTTGAGCAAGAAGAAACCTATGCCAGATTCGAAGGTCCGATGGGGATGAAGCTACGGGTAGAAATGGGGGAAACCCACAAAGTAGAAGAAGCGGGTCTGCTGGATCGTTTGGCGGCTTCCCTTGCGATTAATTTTGCTCCAGGGGTTGATGTGGACAAGATACGAACTCGTAAGCGAACAGTCGCTGGGCTAGCTGGACAAGAAATTGTTGTTCGCTTAAGCGACAAAAACAGCAAGGAATTATTCTTCGGTTGGGACTATCAAGGTAAAGAGAATTCAGGAGAATGTCCTGAAATTAAGATCGGGGTTGAGGAGTGCCCAGACGGGGATCTGGGTGAGAAGCTAGAACTGTGGGACAAGGTGCTAAATTCTTTTCGCGCTGCATTTTAAAGATGATTGCTAAGGCGGGAAATACTATGCCAAAAGCCGATTTATTCAAGCAAGTAGAAACTAAAGAATTAGCCGGACCTATTGAAGGTTTCGAAACCGATAGACAGAACCGCCTGGTTATTGAGCGGGAAGTGCTGCCGATTATTTTTGTCCCAGGCATAATGGGCAGCCGCTTACGGAACCAAAAGGGCGGTAGGGTCTGGGACCCTGATGATCCTAAATTCATGCTGCGTAATTATGGACTCTTATGGGCGGCTACCGCAAAGAGCCGAAAAAGTCTTGTTGTTGGCAAGGAATTTGACAATGACTTTTTAAAAATATTGGATGACGACTATAAGCACAATAAGATCTTTGCCGACGATACCGACATTAGCCGTGAAAAACGCGGCTGGGGTGGAGTGTCGTGGAGCAGCTATGGAGGATTCATCAAGGCGCTGCAGAACCGTGAGTGGGACCAGACGGTGAATCTCTTCTACGAGTTCCCCGTGCATGCCTTCGGCTACAACTGGACTGCCTCCAACGGGTTGGCAGGACAACAGCTTGGCGCTTATATCGATCAGGTGCTCAAGAACTATTCCGACGCGGGAAGAAAGTGCACGAAGGTGCTACTGGTGACCCATTCCATGGGGGGACTTGTGGCGCGATCTGCGTGTCTGCTTCATGGGGCAAAGGATAAGGTGCTCGGCGTGATTCACGGCGTACAACCTTCAAACGGCTCCCCGGCTGCTTACTGGCGGATGAAGGGCGGTTTCGAGCGGCCTCACAGCATCCCCGACATAGACCTCTTCCAGTGGTTCAGGAATCCGGTCAAGATGTTCAATCACCAAAAGGGGAAGCTTCTTAACAGCATAAAAGGACCGATATCTGCCTGGGTTCTTGGGACTGACGGGGAAGAGGTGACTGCTCTCCTCGGCAATATGCCTGGAGGGTTGGAGCTACTGCCTAACAAGCAATATGAAAATAATGATGGGCGCGACCGATGGCTGGAAGTGGTCGACAAGGAAGGAAAGAATAAGTCTTTGCCCATAGTCAATCCATATGAGGAAATCTATCGTAAGCAAGACGAATACTATCGATTGGTGAACTCGGAGTGGCTGAATCCAGGGGGTATTTCGAAATCTGGCAAAAAATATCGGGGTAAGCCTCCATGGAATTTCTACTTGGATTACTTGTCACAAGCTGAAGGCTTCCACGACGCTCTTGGCTGTGCAGGAGAACAGGTTCACCCCCAAACCTATCAATTCTACTCATCCGGTATTGCCAGTCCCGACCGTGTGGTGTTCACCCATGCGGAAGAGTCTCTTTGGGAGGCGATAAAGGGACACTTTACCACCATGAAACGCGATACGCCGAAGGAGCTGAAGGGCGCTGCAAGAACCCTCGTATTCAGGACCATCAAAGGTGTAGGAAATCCTCTTTTGCCGGTCCTGATCGATGCTGCCGGGTCTCTGTTTGGCAGAGCACTGGTAAAAAACAGAGACTGGTATGCAAACCGCGGCGGTTACCGTGATCGCGTCAATGCGGAGGGGCATCCCAGTCATGAGGGAGAACTGCAGTTGGTAACCATGCAATTGCCGGACGGCGCCGGCGACGGCACTGTGCCGGAGTCTTCAGCCCGGGCGCTTAAGTTGCCGGAGGATACTCAGAGGACCTTCTGTATCGGCGACAAAAATGAGTTCGAGGCGTCCTTCGTGGATGAAAAAGCGAGGCGACTCAAACCGCAGCGCAAGGTGGATTTTGACGAGGGATACTTCGACCGCGGTCACGAGCCGATCTTCAAGACCAAGAGCGCCCAGTTCATCACCTTTACCGCCATAGAGAATATCTGCCGCAAGGAGATCCGTCGCGTTTTGCAAGAGGGGTGAGGAGATGGACCTGAGGAACTCGACACCATTCGTCGCGGCTCCGTTCTTCATGATGGATCGCCGCGGAGCCGAAACGCTGGTGGTCATCATAAAGGAGACCTGGCGGATCACTAGTAGTGGCACTCTGACAATTGCAGACAAACAGGTGCCGATTCAACTTGCGCCGCAATACTCGGGTGAACCAGGTTCCTCAAGCCTGCTGGACGATACGGACCTTGTGCTGGAAAAGCCGGGCACAGATTGCGTGCTGCTTGGCCACGCCTGCGCACCTCGAGAAAATGCGACTCATGTTGACGTTACTTTTGCGGTTGGAGCGGTTCGCAAACAGGCGCGGGTCTTTGGCGAGCGGGTCTGGTCGAAGACGCTGGGAATCTGTTCCATCTCCCGACCTGCCCCCTTCCGGAAAATCCCTCTTACCTGGGAGCGGGCCTTTGGCGGTAAGGACACCACTTGGCAGAATCCGGATGGTCATGAATTTTTCTCGGAGAACCCGGTGGGGACCGGTTACCTAGCTCGGAGGTCTACTAAGGAAATCGACGGCTTGTCGCTGCCTAACATAGAAAATCCTGCCGAACTGATAAAGAAGCCGCACGATCGCCCAGCACCGGTTGGGTTCAGCATGATCCCACCATACTGGCCGCCGCGCTCCAGGTATGCCGGCACCTATGATGATACCTGGCGGGAAAGCATGAGCCCACTTCCTCCGGCGGATCTCGATCCGCGCTTCTACTCCGCTGCAGCGCCGGGACTCATATCGCAGCCACACCTGACAGGAGGCGAGCGGGTGCTGGTTGAGGGGGTGACCCCGCAAGGTCACCTGCAGTTCTGCCTTCCCGGGCATACGCCTAAAGTGAAGGTTCGACGCAGTCAGGGGGAAGAAGAACTACGGCCGCGGTTCGATACCATTGTCGTCGAACCTGATGACGAAAGGGTGGTGCTGGTTTGGCGGGCAGCCGTAAATGTCCATTGCCGGATACACGAGACTGGCCCGGTGCGCGTTGAGTGAGGGGGGAGTGGCAGGTTTTTTCACTCAACTGTTTTATTTCTTGACTTTGGATTTCAGTTTCCTTATAAGTGATAACAGTTTTCAATATTGCAGTTGGTGCAACTGTTTCAGCGCCTCCTGCGTTATGTTGCGATGGCCTTACTGTCATAGATAAGGGCTGTTGCCAATAACAAGATGCGAGGGGGGATTATGGCGGCTTTTGGTGATTCGAGAAACGGTGAATCTTTACACACTGGTGTCACCTTCGGCGCAGTTCGCGGTACCCGGCTCGAATGGCAGGAACTCTCAAAGCGCTACACCGAGGATCGTGACTGTCTCGCCTCTTTCCTTGCCCTGGAGCTGGCCGAGGTGCTGCAAGGGGCAAAGCCCGCAAACCTCGTCTGTCTCACCAACAAGCGCCGGTCCTGCGGCCGTAACCTGTACCTGCTCTGGAAAGAGCACGGGACCGCACTCCTTGAGGAAAGCGGGCTGAAGGTGAGGGTGCTCGCCGACCGCGGCAGTTCGCTCCTTTTGCTTCTCTATTCACATGACGCCCTCAAGACCCTTCTGGCACAAAAAAGCGTACACGTCATTCTCGGCAAGGCGGGATACCGGTCGCCTGAGGATTTTGAAGGGGTGCTTTCGGAGCTGGAGAAAAGGGCGGAGGGGGAGGGGTTCCCCCACGAAATCGGCGTGTTCCTGGGTTACCCGCTGAAGGACGTCGTCGGCTTCATGGGGTGGGCTCAGCTCTCGTTCACCTGCCAGGGACCCTGGAAGATCTTCGGAAACCCGGTCCGGAGCCTGCAGCTTGCCGAACACCACCGCATCTGCCGCTGCAACATGTCAATGCAACTTGCTTCCGGCTGCAGCCCGCTTGACTGCCTGAGGGGCGCGGCGCGTGCCGCTGCTGCTTATCCGGGTGAGCAGCAGCTTTTTTTGATGGCATCATGAAAATGGAAGTCGAAACCCGTTGGGACTGTTTTGCGACGCGTAAGCCGTCGAAAGGGAGGGGAAAATGTGTATAGTACTGATCGGCGGGATGGACCGCCTGGGGAAACATTATCAGGAAGAGGCGGAGCGGGCCGGCATGTCTTTGCAGGTGTTCAGCAGTTCCCAAACCAACATCGCGGCCAAGCTGAAGAAGGCCGACGCGATGGTGATCTTCACCAACAAGGTGTCGCACCGTGTGAAGACTGAGGCGATGCAGGTTGCAAAGGCCATGGACATCCCGGTGTTCATGCACCACGCCTGCGGCGTCTGTACCTTCAGGAATTGTTTGAAATGCATCGCCGCAATGCCGCAATAACATAAATAAAACTTCATATTGGGCCGCATTTGTGGTAGGTTGCCCAGTCTCTATTCCACCGCTGACGCCAGGTTCTTATGCGGAAACCAAATTTGCGAAAAATGATCGGCGTGGGATTGCTGCTGACGCCGATCATCGTTGTCTGCGTTTACTTCGTCGATCTTCCCGTAGCCTTGTTCGTCAAGAGCCGCCTGTACGCCAACGCCGGATGGTCCGAGATGACCTCCGACCTGCCGGACCTGCTGTCCATGGTGGTGCTTTTCTCCATGCTCGTCTCCCTGCTGGTGTACCTCGTGCGTACCAGGAAGGGGCTTTACGACGATACCACCGCTTTCTTCAAGCTGGTGCTGTGGATCTCCCCCTCATCCTACCTGGTAAAGACGCTGCTGAAGATGGTCTTTGCCCGTGTCAACACGCGCCACTGGCTGTGTGAGCATAGCCTGTACGGTTTTTACTGGTTTCAGAGGGAGTCAGGATTCGAAGGCTTTCCCTCCGGACACATGCTCGTCATCGGCGCACTTCTCGCAGCGGCCTGGCGCTTCTACCCCAGAACCCGCGCCCTTTGCCTGGCGACTGCGACCCTGCTCGGCATCGCCCTGGTAGCCACCAATTATCATTTCGTCAGCGACGTCATCGCAGGTGCCTATCTCGGTCTGCTTGTGGAGGCTGTCGCCTTTACTTTCCTGATCCGCGATCCGTTGCAGCCGGCTGCCGGCAACAGCTGAAACGCCCTGCCGACAACGGCTCCTCCTCACTCCGGCTGCGGCTGCGCAATCCGGCACCTCCGCTTTTTCCCTTGCATCTCGGGCCGAAATCTCTTATATTTCAACGGCACATCGATGATTCAGTTAACGCTTAAACCGAACGATACGTAGTAGATGCGGGGGCAGTCGCACCCCGCGTTTGGATAACGGATGGAAAGGGTTTAGCCGCCGACGGTTAAGCCCTTTTTGTTTGAGCACAGGTCAGGGAGGCCCAATGGAAAGACGAGTTTTAGCGGCAGGAGATATGGTCGATTCGCAGTGCACGCGGTGCAAGGCACTCTTGAACCACACGGTCATCGCGATGGTGGCGGGGGCGGTGAAAAGGGTCAAGTGCAACACCTGCGGCAGCGAACACAACCATCGTCCTGTGAAAGAGCCAAAGGTCGCCGCTGCGAAGGGGAGCAAGGCTGTAAAAGAAGTGAAGAGCCCGCGCGCCAAGTCGGTCAAGGCACCGGCCATCTCCGATGAGGCGATCTGGGACGAGATGATCCGTCCGCACGACCCTGATCACGCCATTCCCTACAACATGGAAGGGAAGTTCCGTAACAACACCCTCCTCACGCACCCGACCTTCGGGATAGGTGTGATCGCTTCCTCCCAGTCAGGGAAGATCGAGGTTGTTTTCAAGACCGGGCGCAAGCTGCTCAGAAGCGCCTGCTAGCAGGTACAGGCTTAAAACCTGGAAGGGGATGAAAGGGATAGCGAAACCGGTTTCGGTTTTACCCCCTTCATCCCCTTCGTGTTTCAGGTTCGCTCTTCCCTCTCTTAATCTTAATCTCAACCTCAACCTCAACCTCAACCTCAACCTTAACCTCAACCTTAACCTTAACCTTAACCTTAACCTGCCTCTCAACTATTTTTTGATCCTGAACCCCGCCTTCTCCCAGCTCGGCTTTTCAGACACCGGCTTCTCCTTGGGCTGGTTTTTCACCACCGTCCCTTTGGGCGCCTTTTCCGGCTCGGCCTGCTTGATGGAGAGCGAGATCCTCTTTCTCTCAGTGTCAGCGGAAAGCACCTTCACCTTGACGATTTCCCCCACCTTCACTGCGTCGTTTGGATCTTTCATGAACCGGTGCGACAGCTGGCTTACGTGTACCAGCCCGTCCTGGTGCACCCCTATGTCCACGAAGGCCCCGAACGCCGCCACGTTGGTCACCACCCCCTGCAGTATCATCCCCTCTTTAAGGTCGGCGATGGTCACAACGTCGTCGCGAAAGCTCGCGCTCTGGAACTGCTCGCGCGGGTCGCGCCCCGGTTTTTTCAGCTCCTTCAGGATGTCGTTCAGGGTGGGGAGGCCGATCGCCTCCGTCACGTAACGCTCCACCTTGATCCCAGCGGAAAGCCCGGGATCCGCCACCAGTTGGGCCATGCTCACCCCCAGGTCGGCCGCCATCCTCTCGACGACCGCGTAGTTCTCGGGATGGACCGCGGTGTTGTCCAGGGGGTTCTCGCCCCCCCTGATCCTCAGGAAGCCGGCGGCCTGCTCGAACGCCTTGGGGCCGAAGCGCGCCACCTTGAGGAGCGACTGGCGCGACGGGAAGACGCCGTTTTCGTCGCGGTGGCGCACGATGGCGCGTCCCTGGTTTTCGGAGAGGCCGGCGACGTAGGAGAGAAGCGCCCACGACGCGCTGTTAAGGTCGACGCCGACGAAGTTCACGCACGATTCGACGACCGCGTCCAGCGCCTTCTTCAGCAGGGTCTGGTTCACGTCGTGCTGGTACTGCCCGACGCCGATGCTCTTGGGATCGATCTTCACAAGCTCGGCCAGCGGGTCCTGCAACCTGCGGCCGATGGAGATGGCGCCGCGTATGGTGAGGTCGAGTTCCGGGAACTCCTCCCTCGCGATCTCCGAGGCGGAATAGATGCTGGCACCCGCCTCGTTC
>Ga0209317_1002379_pt1 | contig 13786 bp, 15 predicted proteins | sample RifGroB2_FD_183994 | JGI IMG/M metagenome (GOLD analysis project Ga0209317, IMG submission 183994) | Soil microbial communities from Rifle, Colorado, USA - Groundwater B2 (SPAdes) (version 2) | ecosystem: Environmental > Terrestrial > Soil > Unclassified | place: Rifle, Colorado | collected... | reverse complement strand
GTTGTCGGCCACCGGCCGGTACTCGCCGTAGCCTGTGGCGGAGATCTTGCCGGGATCGAAGTCTTCCTGCCTGGTCAGGTGCTGCAGCACGTTGGTGGCGCGCGCGGTGGAGAGTTCCCAGTTGGAGGGGAAGGCGTGCGAGCTGATCGGCATGTTGTCGGTATGCCCCTCGACCCGGACGGCGTTGGAGTAGCTGGCGAGCGAACTGACCACGTCGTTTAGCAGCGTCCGGGAACCCGGCCTCAGGACGGCGCTCCCGGAATCGAAGAAACCGGCCTCCTTGAGGCTCACCACCAGTCCGCGCTGGCTTACGGAGACGACCACCTTCTCCTGCGCCCCCGCTTTCAGCAGGTACGCCTCGATGGAGGCCTTGGTCGCCTTGAAGTCCTGCTCGCTCCCCCTGCTCTTCCCCCTCCTGGGCGCCTGGGACATCTTGTGAATGGAGGGGATCACGCTTATGGCCCCCGCCTCGATGACGCTCGGCTTGGAGGCCGGGGAGCTCGTGCTGTAGCCGAAGGAGTCCCGCATGGAGGCCATCACCTCTTCCACCTTCTTCTTGTCGGTCTGGCTCATGGCGTAGAGCGTCACGAAGACGGCGAACAAGAGGGTGATGAAGTCGGCGTAGGAGACCAGCCAACGCTCGTGATTGGCTTCCTTTTCATGCTGCTTTTTCCTGGCCATCTACTTCCCCTTCTTCTCTCCACCATCGTGCAGGTAGGCCCTTAATTTCTGCTCGATGAAGTGGGGGTTCTCGCCGTTTTGGATGGCGATCAGCCCCTCGATCACCATCTCCTTCTGCAGCAGCTCCTCCTTCAGCCGGTGCTTCAGCTTGGTGCCGAAGGGGATGCAGAATATGTTGGCCGTCATCAGGCCGTAGATGGTGGCGACGAAGGCGACCGCTATGCCGCCGCCGAGCTTTGAGGGGTCGGAGAGGTTGCTCATGACGTGAATCAGGCCGAGCACCGCGCCGATGATACCGATGGTGGGGGCGAAGCCGCCGGCCGACTCGAACACCTCGGCGCTCCCCTTGCCGTGCTCCTCGAAGGAGCCGAGCTCGATCTCCATGGTCTCGCGCAGTTTCTGCGGGTCTATGCCGTCCACCACCAGGGAGATCCCCTTCTTGGTGAAGGAGTCCTTCACGGTCTGCGCCTCCTGCTCCAGGGAGATCAGGCCGTTTCGGCGCGCCTTGGCCGCGTAGTTGATGATGTTCTTGATCACCACCTCCGGGTCTTCGTTGGGGGGCATGAACACCTTCTTCAGGTCCTTGACCGCCGTGATGAGAGTCGGCATCGGAAAGCTCACGAAGGTGGCCGCAGCGGTACCGCCGAGCACGATCAGCGCCGCGGTCGGCTGAACCAGCGCACTCATGTGCAGCCCTTCCAGGGCGGCTCCGCCGAAGACGGCGCCAAGCCCCATGACAATTCCGATTATGGTAGCTATATCCATGAAGGTTTTCCCGGTGTGATCGGTTTACAGCCTGCAGAGCGGGTAATACCTCTCCGCATCCTTCTTGCGCAGGTAGCGCTTGGCCGCGTCCGGCGCTGCACGTCGCAACAGACGCGCCTTGAAGCTGACGATCCGGCCGATCACCACCCGCGCCGGCTCCAGCACCAGATAGCGGTTGCCGTTGGAGAGGGTGATGTGCGTGTCGGGGGTCTCGGTGATGATCTCAATGAGATCCGCGTTCAGGTACATCTCACTGCCGTCGAGTGTGGTCACCTTTATCATGCGTCCCCCAGCTGTTTCCGGATGGGCCACTGCAGCCGATAGTTTATATTTTCGGACGCAGCGGCAAAACCTTTAGCGCTATCAGGGCCGTTGCATTAAAAAACCGCGGCTGCAGCGCGTATCGGCGGCAAGGGCACCCCTTGCCCCGGTGTTTCCCTCAATTGTCCCCTCGGTTGTCCGTCAATGGCGCATGAGGTCTAGTTGCCCATTATGGCCTGCGGCCGGATTAAAAAAGGCCGGGCGAGTCAGCTCGCACGGCCCGGTTCGCTGACAGCGGCAACCGCTATCGCATGTAGTCCAGCAGCGAGAGCTGGCTCAGCTTCGCGGTGGTGGAGAGTGCCGCGTTGAAAGCGGTGGTCTGCTGGCTCAGCTGCACCCCGACCTTGGCGTAGTCCACGTTCTGCATGTCGCCAAAGATCGACTTCAGCGTGTTCTGGTTGCTGTCGATCAGGCTCTGCATGTTGCTAAGGCGCACCAGCCGCCCCGCCACGTCGGTCTGCGCGGCAACGATCTGCTCCGCGGCCGCCTTCATGTTCTTCGCCCCGTCGACGATGCCTGCCGTGTCCTGGCCGCTGATCGCCAAGATCAGGGCTTCGATGGACCCGAGGATGTCCACCGGGCTCCCCCCGGCGGTCGCTCCGCTGCCGACCGCGGCGGCCGGGATGCCGCCGCGCAAGAGGTTACCCCCGGAGATGTTGGTCGCCACCGTGCTCCCGTTGGCGATCTCCAGGTTCAGGGCGTCGCCGGTCCCGCTGAACGCCCCGGTCGTCGTATCGAAGGGCTGGCTGTTCTTGAAACCGGCGAAGATGTACTGGTTCCCTATCTGGGTGTTGGCGAGGTCTATCATCTGGCCCTTCAGCTGCGTCAGGCTGGTCACCGCGCCGCTGATGCTGCTGGCGTCCAGGGTGCCGCTCACCATGTCCCCCGCGATCTTCTTCACCTGCTGCATCAGTCCGGACATGCCGGTGAGCGCCGTGTCGGTGACGTTCAAAAGCAGCGACGCCTTGGTGATGTTGGAGCTGTACTGGTCCCCGGCCGAGATCTGCTCCTGCAGGTCGAGGAGCTGGCGGGTCGACAGCGGGTCGTCGCTTGGCCTGTTGATGACGGAGCCCGAGGCGATCTGCTCCTGAAGGGAGTCCAGGGCCACGCGTCCCTGCTGCAGGTTGTACACCGCGTTGTCGGCGGTCATGCCCGGGGTTACTCTCATGTTCTTTCTCCTATCGCACCATGCCAAGGACTATGTCGAGCATGTCAGTGGCCGCGTTGATCACCTTGGCCGACCCCTGGAAGGCCCGCTGGTACTTGGTCAGGTTGGTGAGTTCCTCGTCCAGCGAGACCGACGAGTTCGAGGACCTGAGCGCGTTGAGCTGCTTCAGGAAGGCACCCCCCTGGGCGGTGACGTTTTGCGCCCCCTGCGTGTCGACGCCGACCTCGCCCACCATGGCGCGGAAAAAACCGGCGAAGGTGGCGCCCCCGGTGCTGAAGGCGACGCTGGAGCTCTTCAGGGCGGCGAGGGCGAGGGCGTTCACGTTGTTCCCCGAGCTGGTCGGGGCCGGGTCGGTGACGGGGACCGGCAGCGCGGCGCCGATCTTCGTGGCGGTGAGGGCCCCATCGAGCGCTATGCTCCCGCTGGTGACCCCGGCCGCGTCGAAGAAATCGTTTCCGGTTGTCCCGTCCAGGCCGTAACCCGCCGCATGCGCCGTGTTCACCGCCGAGACCAGCTCGCTTGCCATCTCGTCCAGCTTGGCCAGGTACCCCGGCACGACGCTGTCCCTGATCTGCAGCGTCCCCCCGAGACTCCCCGACAGCGCGTCGCCACCGCCGACGGTCGCGACGACGGTGTCGGTTGCCGGGACGTTGGCGGGGGGGGGGTTGCCGATCCCCGAGAGCATGATGTCGTTGGTGGGGGGGACCCCGGTCGCGTTGGTGTAGAGCGTCGCGTACCCGGTGCCGCTCACCAGCTGCTCTCCCCCCGGCAGGGTCACCGATGCGGTGCCGTCGCTTGCCAGCGTCGAGGTGATGCCGACCTTCTCCGAGAGCTTCTGCAGCAGGAGGTCCCGCTGGTCCAAAAGCTCGTTGGCGTTGCCGCCCACCGACTGGGTGGCGAGGATCTGCGTGTTCACCAGGGCCAGGTTCCTGGCGTTGTCCGTCACCTCCGCGGTGATGCCGACCAGGTTGTTGTCCGCGGTCTGCGCCACCGAGGCGAGGCGCGAGTCCATCTGGTGGAAGGTGTCCACCAGGATCTGCGACCTGGAGAGGAGCGCCTGGCGCTCGGCGGTCCCCGACGGGTTCGCCGAGAGATCCTGCCAGGCCCCGAAGAAGTTTTCCACCGCCTTGCCGAGCCCGTCCGAGGCGAGCTCGTTGAAAGAGGGCTCGATCTGTTCCAGCGCCGACTGCTTGGCCAGGTTCTCCTGGTAGCTGCTGTTGCCGTTCACGATCTGCAACTGCAGCATGCCGTCGTAGGAGCGCCGCACCGTCGCTATCTGCACGCCGGTGCCAAGGCCAAAGCCGTTGGCGGTGGTGACCGGCTTGTTCTCCATGACCACCTGCTGGCGCGAGTACCCGGCGGTGTTCACGTTGGCGATGTTCTCACCGGTGACCTCTATCGCCAGGCGCTGGGCTGCGATGCCGGAGGACGCTATGTCGAAGATAGTGCCGATCCCCATTTATATCTCCTTGCAGACGAAGCGGCTGCTGCCGCGGCTGGCCACGATGGAGCCGGCCAGGCCGTAGGTGTCGCCCGGGTTGAAGAGACGGTTGAAGAAGCTGACCGAACGCCCGACGACGTTCAGGGAATCCTCGATCAGCCCGCGGTGCAGCGCCAGGGCACCGTTCAACGCCATCGCGTCCGCGGCGATGGCGCTCTGCGCCTCCCTGAGCGCCTGCTGCTCGGGGTGCCCCAGCCGGGCTATGATCGGCGAGAGGGTCTTGTTGCCGGGGATGCCGAGTTCCCCGCCGATGGACGCTATCATCTGCCGGCACTGCTCCGAAAGCCTGGCCATGCGGTCCATGCCGGTCACGATCTCCTGCTGGTTCTCCTCCAGCCTTGCCAGATCAAGCGACGCCATGCAGTCCTGCTCCTCCTGCAAAAGCGCCTTCAACTGGTCTATGAGCACCCCCTTCTCGCAAAGGGCCGCTATCAGCTCCGCTATGTTACGCTCCATTCCTGTTCCCCCTTAACGCGTGCCGGACGCGTCCATGATCTTTTGCGCCAAAACGGCCGGGTCCACACGGTACCCGCCTTCCTGCAGGCTCTGCTTGGCGAGTGCCACCCGGTCCAGCCTCACCTCGGGGAGCGCGGCCAGCTCGGTTTTGAGCCTTTGCAACTCCCGCGCCTTGGGCGAGATCTCCACCCGGTCGAAACTGAGCACCCGTCCGGCCGGGCGCGCGCCCTGGGCGGCCTCAACCTGCGGGCTCTCCTTGCGCACCCCTTCCGGACGCTTCAGGTCGACAACGTAGGCGGCGCCGTCAATCCGCATCGCTTACCCCCTTCACGGGAGCGGGCGCGGCGTAACCCGTGCGCGCCAGTTCCCGCTCTATGGTCTGCGCCAGCCCGATGCCGCCCCCCCGGACTGCCGCAGCGGCGTATTCCTGGTCCAGGAGGGAGCGGAAGGTCTCCTCGCCGCGCCCGCCGCCGGTCAGGGCGTCCTTGCCGACCGTTTCCCGCATCGACTTGAGCATCATTGAGACGAACATCGCCTCGAATTCGCCGGCCACCTTCTTGACCGCCGCAGTGGTCTCCCCCTCGCGGCGCGTCCCCTGGTCGGGACGTTTCGCCTGCAGGTCGGCGATCGGCAGGGCGTTATCCGGTATCGGTTTCATCTGCATCTTCGCGCTCCTTTGCCGCCTCCCTACATCACGCTCAGCTCGGCGTTCAGCGCGCCGGCGGCCTTGATCGCCTGCATGATGCCGAGCAGGTCCCTGGGGGTGACCCCGAGGGCGTTCAGCCCGCGCACCACCTCTCCCAGGTTGGCCCCCTCCCGCAAAAGCGAGAGGTTCACCTTCTCCTCGGCGACCTTCAGCTCCGTCCTAGGCACCACGGTCGTGGTCCCTCCGGAGAGCGCCCTTGGCTGGGAGACCTTCGGGGTCTCCTTCACCACCACGGTCAGGTTGCCGTGGGATACCGCGACGGTGGAGATGCGCACGTTCTCCCCCATGACGATGGTCCCGGTCCTCTCGTTCATGACCACGCGAGCCGTGACATCGGGATTGACCTCCAGCCGCTCCAGGTCCGCCACGAACTCGACGACGCGGTTTCGGTACCCCCCCGGCACCGCGATCTTCACGCTCCCCGGGTCTGACAGGGTCGCCACCTCCGCCTGGAAACGGGCGTTGATGGCGGCGGCCACCCTTGAGGCTGTGGTGAAATCGGACCGGTGCAGGTTCAGCTTCAGGTCCGTCTTGTCGGCAAGCACGTTCGGCAGCTCGCGCTCGATCAGCGCGCCCCCCGGCACGGTTCCCGCGGTCGGATGGTTCTTCATGGCGCTGGCGGCCTGCCCCCCGTAGGAGAAGGAGTTGGTCAGGATGGCCCCCTGGGCCACCGCGTAAACCTGGCCGTCCGCTCCCTTTAGCGGCGCCATCATCAGGGTTCCCCCGGCGAGACTCTTGGAATCGCCCACCGAGGAGACCAGCACGTCGAGGCGGTTCCCCTGCTTGGCAAAGGCGGGGAGCTGCGCCGTCACCATGACGGCGGCGATATTCTTCACGGTGATCTCGTTGCGGTTCACCGTCACCCCCATCCGCTCCAGGGCGCCGACCAGCGACTGCACCGGGAACTTGGTCTGGTCGGAGTCGCCGGAGCCGTTCAGGCCGACCACGATGCCGTAGCCGATCAACTGGTTTTCCCTCACCCCGTCGAAGGCGGCGATGTCCTTGATGCGCGCCGCCAGCGCTAACTGGGGGAGCAGCAGGACAAGCAGCAGTATGCAACTGTTGAGCCCGAATTTAATGTTCAATCCTTTCACCTAACCCTTTCGCGGCCTTCAGCTCCGGTTTCTCAACCTCAACCTGTTTTTAAAACGGCCAGACGTAGTCGATCGCGTTCATGAGCCAGCCCGGCTTCTGTCTGTCGCTGATGATCCCCTTGCCGGAGTAGGCGATCCTGGCGTCCGCGATCAGGGCGGAGTTGATGGTGTTGTCCGAGCTGACATCGCGCCCCCGCACCGTTCCGGTCAGGACTATGATCTGGTCCTCGTTGTTCACCTTGACGTTGCGCCTCCCCTCGATCAGCAGGTTGCCGTTGGGTATCACGTCCAGCACCTTGGCCGATATGGTCGCCTGCAGCGTCTCCTGCCTGGAGGTGGAGCCGGTCCCGTCGAACTTGGAGCTGAAACTGGCGTTCAGCAGATCGCTCAGGTCGGCCCAGTTCCTGATGCCGGTGGTCTCCAGGCCGAGCAGCTTCGGGATGCCGGCGCTGATGCTGGAGCCGCGCTTGGTTCCCGTGCTCGCCTGCTTGCTGGCGCTCGCCTGCTCGGAGATCACCACGGTGATGATATCGCCGCGCCTGCGCGCCTTCATGTCCTCGGCGAGCCCGACCGACGAGGCCTGCCAGAGCGAGCCCGAGGCGTAGCTTAGCTGGGGCGCCGGGATCTGCTCGTCGAAGGCCGGGGTCTTCACCTCGGCGCTCTGGTGCGAGCAGGCCGCCAGCAACAGCGGCAGGCAGAGCGCCCCCCCCCTTATTTTCCGTAAAAGTCCTTTGCGCATCAGAAATCCACCCTTACCGTCGTGGCGTCGACCACCCGCGCCGCGACCTCCCTTTGCGAGGAAAGGTTCTGCACCATTATGGTGTCGCCCAGGGCACCCGCCCCCTTGGCCCTGCCGCTCGCCGTGATCCTGACCACCTCGTTCTCGACCACGATGGTGACCACCTGGCCGCTCTTCACGATCGGCACCCGCTCAAGGTAGTCCTTTCTCAGCGGCGCATTGGCCCTCATGGCGCTCTTCACCCTGAGCCCTACCGCCTCGTCGATCTCATTCATGTAGCGTCCCTGCACGTGGGCGATGTCGCGCCGCACCAGGGAGAGGTCGGAGGGGGCCAGCACCTCGCCCCGCTCCAGGGTCCGGGCCGCCACCACCATCTCGGCCAGCGCCTCGACCTCGACCAGCACGGTCAGGTTCTTTTTCACCTGGTCGTCGACCCGTACCACGAGGGCCACGGACGCGTTGCCGTACCCTTCCCAGCGCTCCGGCGCGACCACCTCGAAGCTCACCCGCCCCTCGGGGAGTTTCAGGTCCCCGTGGTAGCCGATCTTCTTGACGCTCACCTGGGCGTTCAGGGGGGCCGCCTTCCGCAACAGGAAATCCGAAATGGCGCCGCGCACCATGGCCTCGCTCACCAGGTTCAGGGTGGGTGGGGCCGGCAGGGCGTAGGCGCCGACCGGCAGGGCGAACAGCATCAGTGCCAGCAGCAGAGCTCGCATCAGGTTACCTCTTCAACCCTGCTGCCTGCTGCAGCATCTCGTCCGAGGCCTGGATCGCCTTGGAATTGATCTCGTAGGCGCGCTGGCTGACGATCATGCTCACCATCTCCTCCATGATGCTCACGTTGCTCATCTCCACGTACCCCTGCTCCAGGGTACCTAGGCCGTTTTGCCCCGCGGTCCCGGTGGTGGCCGCGCCGGAGGAGTCGGTCGGCAGGAACAGGTTCTTGCCGATGGCGTTCAGCCCCGAGGGGTTGGTGAAGGAGGCGAGCTGCAGGGTGCCGACCGTGGTCGCCGCGGTCTGCCCCGCCTGCTGCACGGAGACGGTGCCGTCGTTGCCGACGGTGACCCGGGTGGCGTTACTGGGGATGAGGACCTCCGGGAGTATCGGGCTGCCGTCGGAGGTCACCAACCTCCCCTGGCCGTCTCTCTTCAGCGCGCCGGCGCGGGTGTAGGCGGTAGCGCCGTCGGACTGCTGCACCTGCAGGAACCCGTCGCCCTGGATCGCCAGGTCGAGTTCGTTGCCGGTCTGGGTGATGTTCCCGGCGGTGAATATCTTGGTGACCGCACCCGGCTTCACCCCGAGCCCCACCTGGATCCCGGTCGGGATGGTGGTGGCGTTGGTGGAGGGTGCGCCGGTGGTCTTCTCGGTCTGGTACATGAGATCCTGGAAGTCGGCGCGGCTCTTCTTGAACCCGGTCGTGCTTGCGTTGGCCAGGTTGTTGGCTACCACGTCTATGTTGAGCTGCTGTGCCTGCATCCCGGATGCGGCGGTCCATAGGGCCCTGATCATGTCGTATCTCCTTTAAATCCGTTCAACGTTGAACGGGTTTTTAGACCTTCCCGAGGTCGTTGGCCGCCCGGGCCGTCATCTCGTCGTAGCCCTTCACCGCCTTGGCGCAGGTCTCGAAGTAGCGGCTCGCCTCGATCATGCGCGCCATCTCCACGACCACCTTCACGTTGGACCCCTCAAGAAACCCCTGCTTCACCTCCGCGGTCGAGGGGGTGGTCGGGGCCTGCGGGTTGACCGGCACGAACAGCCCGCCCCCCGCCTTGGTGAGCGCGTACGGCTTGGGGAAATCGACCTTGGCCAGGGTCCCGACGGCGGCGCCGTCCACGGTCACCACCCCACCCGCGCCGATCTGCACGCGCCCGCCCGCGACGGAGATGGGACCGTTACTCCCCTGCACCTCGTAGCCGTCGGCGTTCACCAGCCGCCCCCCGGCCCCGCGGCGGAAATTCCCCTGCCTGGTGTAGGCGGGCCCCTGCGGCGTGTTCACCACGAAGAAGCCGTCCCCCTCCAGCGCCAGGTCGAGCGGGTTGCCGCTTTTTTGCATCGGCCCCGCCGAGAAGTCGGTGGAGAAGCTCTCGCTGCTGAAGATCGGCCCCTGCGTCGGGTTTTTGACGTTGGCCAGCACGCTCTCGAACTGGATCTGGTCCGCCTTGAAACCGGCGCTGCTCGCGTTGGCCAGGTTGTTGGAGATCACCTCGAGCCGGCGCAACGCCGAGAGGTTCCCCGACAGGGCCGCATACATGCCGCTGTTCATACTTTCCTCCTCACGCTACGCGCTTCATCTTGCCGCGCAGCCTGATGATCGCCTGGCTGTGCAGCTGCGAGATCCTGGACTCGGTGAGATCGAGCACGGCGCCGATCTCCTTCAAGTTCAACTCCTCGTAGTAGTAGAGCGTGATGACGATGCGCTCCTTCTCCGGGAGGTTGTCGATCGCCTCTGCGAGCCGCTCCACGGTCTGGCGGGCGATGAGCTGGCTCTGGGGGCTTTCGGTCCCCTTGTCCTCCAGGACGTCCAGAAGACCGAAGGGTGCGCCGTCCTCGTCGTGCCAGGCGTCGTCCAGGCTGACGAAGGAAAGCAGGTGTATCTCCTCCAGGAGCCGGAAGTAGTCCTTCAGCTCGAGCCCCATGGCGAGCGCCACCTCGTCGCTGGAGGGGTTTCGCCCAAGGCGCTGCTCCAGCTGCGAGAACTCGCGCTCCAGCTTCTTGAACTTGTCCCTGAGGCTCCTGGTGAGCCAGTCCTGCGCCCTCAGCTCGTCCATGATGGTGCCGCGGATGCGCTGCTCGGCGAAGGTCTTGAACTGAACCCCGCGGGTCGGATCGAAACGCTCCGCAGCCGAGATCAGCCCGATGACCGCGGCGCTCCTCAGATCGTCCCGGTCCAGGTGCGGTGGGAGCGATGAGGCGATCCGGTCCACGATGAACTTCACCAACGGGAGGTGGGAGACCACCAGTTCGTCCCTGCTAAGCGGTACCCCGCGTTGCGCCTCTTGCTCGTACGCCTTAAGAAGACAGTTCATGGTTCCTCCACAGCTTGCTCGATGCCATCGGGCCGATCGGCATGGGGGCACCCCCCGCCGGCGGCTCCGCCGTTAACTTTTGTGCCAGGATCCGGAAGCCGAGCGACCCCTTCGCGTCCGGGTACAGGCGGCACAGGGCTCCCCGCCGCCTGACAGATTCGACCAGCAGGTCGTCGTGCAGGATGCTCCCGGCATGGTCCATGGAGATCTGCAGGAAGCGTCCCGTTATCGCCGAGAGCTTGGAGAAGAGGGTTGCCCCCTCCTCGGCGTCGCGGCACATGTTGACCAGAAGCCTGAACTTGAGCCCGCTGTCGCGCCCGGAGAGCGTCTTCACCAGGGCGTAGGCGTCGGTGATGGAGGTCGGCTCCGGCGTCACCACCAGCATGATCTCCCGCGCCATGGCGGCGAAGCTGGTGACGTTCGCCGAGATCCCCGCGCCGGTGTCGATCAGGAAATAGTCGTAACCGTCCTCCAGGCGCAGCATCCCCTGCAAAAGCGAAAGCCTCTCCCTCGGTGAAAGCGAGGTGTACTGCTGCATGTCCATCCCTGCCGGCAGCACGCTGATGCCTCCCCCCACGTCGACAACGGTCTCCTCCATGGGGATCTCGCCGTTCAGCACCTGGCTCAGCCGGTAGGGGGCCTCCTTGCCGAGCCTGAGACAGATGTCCCCCATGCCGGGGTTCGAGTCGATGATGAGCACCCGCTGCCCCGAAGCGGCCAGCGACGCCGCGAGATTCACCACGACCGAGCTCTTGCCGACCCCACCCTTGCCGCTGGTGACGGAGATCACCCTCAGCCCTTCGCGCACCTGGAGCAGGTCGGGGGGGGCCGCCTCCACCTTGCTGCGTCCGGCCAATCGCCTGAGCGTATCGGCCTGATCCGTTGCTGCTGCTGTTGCCAGGCGGGATGCTGTCATCGGGTAGACTCCTGCACCACCATGGATGCGAGTTTTCTGGAGGTGGCGACCTCGATGTCCTCGGGGACCTTCTGGCCGGTGCTGAAATAGGAGAGCGGCAGCTTGTGCTTCAGGTAGGTGTCGACGATGCAGCCGAAACTCTTGCTCTCGTCCAGCTTGGTGAACAGCAGCCTGGTGATCGGGAGCGTGCCGAAGGTGGCGATGATCTCGTCGATCTCGCGGGCCCTCGTGGTGGCCGACAGGCAGAGGTAGACGTCGATCCCCGACTGGCACTCCAGGTACCCCTTCAGCTCGTCGAGCCGCTCCGAGTCCTTGGGGCTCCTGCCGGCCGTGTCGATCAGGATCAGGTCCTTGTCCGCATGCTTGGCCAGCGCCTTGGCGAGTTCCTGCGAGTTCCCGGCCACCTCCAGGGGGAGGTCCATGATCTTCGCGTAGGTCTTCAGCTGCTCGACCGCCCCGACCCTGAAGTTGTCCGTGGTGATCATGGCGACCGAGACCTTGCGGTTCAGGGCGTACATGGCGGCGAGCTTGGCGATGGTGGTGGTCTTGCCGACCCCGGTTGGGCCCACCACAGCCATGATCCTCGGTCCGTTTTTCTTGATGCGCAGCGAGCCCGAGCACTTGACCAGTCCTGCCAGGGTCTCCGCCATCAGCGACCTCAGTTCCTCAATGCCGGCGCCGTCCTCGGCTGCGGGACGTATCGCCTGCATCAGGAGTTCCACCCCGGCGGGGCCGACATCCTCGGCGCGCAGCTCGGCGGCCAGAAGGTCCAGCAGGCGCTGCTCCTCCGGCGCCTGGGCCTTCTCCTGCCGCTCTTGCATCTGCGGCGCGTGGAGCACCTCCAGCTGCTGCTGCAACTGCATCGCTGCCTGACGCTGCACGGGCTGCTCGCCCGGCGCATCGGCCTGCGGGAAGCTGACCGGCTTCGGGACCTGCTTATCCTTCCCCGAGACCGCGTTGTAAAGCAGCTGCTTGATCTCCTCCAGCTCCTCCTTGGCGAAGGTTCTCGGTCCCGGTGCGGGCTCGGCGGCGGCTTCCTGGACAGGCGGCGCCGCCTGGGCGCTCGCCTGCAGGGCTTCCTTGCGGGCCAGCGCCTCGAAGCGCACCTTCAGCTCGCGCACCTCGCGCGCCAGGGGGCCCAGCATCGAGTTCTGGAACTCCTCGCGGGTGGAGAGCTCTCGCTCCGGGGGCGCGGGAGGCGGCTCCTCGCGGTACGGGTTGGAACGCTGCGGCGGTCTCGGCTCCAATGCCGCGGTCACCTCGAAATACGGCTTGCAGAAAAAGCCGAATATCCCCTTGCGCCGCTCCTTCTTGGAGGAGAGGATCATGGCGTCCAGCCCCATTTCGGCCTTCACCATCCTCAGTGCCTCCGACATCTCGCCTGCCTGAAACGTTTTAACTAGCATTGAGCACCACCACGCCTAAAGATTGGATTTTTATGTTGGGCGGAATCTCGTTGTGGGAGATCACCGCGAGGTTGGGCATGAATCTTTCGGTGAGTTTCTTCACGTGGCGGCGGATGGTCGGAGAGGCCATCAGGACCGGCAGCGACCCCGTGCTGTCGAACTGCTCCGCGTTGCGCCTGATCACCGCCAGGATGCGCTGCGCCACGTTCGGCTCGATGGCCAGGTAGCTCCCCTGCTCCGAGAGCTGGACCGCATCCGAGATGGTCTCCTCGACCTCGCGGTCCATGGAGAGCACGCAGAGCGTGTCGTCGTCGCGCTTGTACTGCTCGACGATGTAGCGCCCGAGGCTTTGGCGCACGAACTCGGTGAGCATCTCCGGGTCCTTGGTCACCCCGCCGTAATCCGCCAGGGTCTCCAGGATGGAGCGGAGGTCCCTGATGGAGACGCTTTCCTTCAAGAGGTTCTTCACCACCCTGAGCACCGTGCCGAGGCTCAGCAGGGAAGGGACCAGCTCCTCCACCACCTTCGGCAGGCTCGCCGCGATGCCGTCCAGGAGCTGCTGCAGTTCCTGGCGTCCCACCAGCTCGTGCGCGTGCTTCTTGATGATCTCGCTGATGTGGGTGGCGAGGATGGTGGTGTTGTCCACCACGGTGTAGCCGGAAACCTGCGCCTGCTCCCTCTCCTTCCCCTTGATCCAGACGGCGGGGAGGCCGAAGACCGGCTCGGTGGTCTTGATCCCTTCGAGAAGGCCCGTCGCCCCGCCGGAGTCCATGGCCAGGTACTGACCGGAGAGCTCGCCGCCGCCGACCTTGGCGCCGTTGATCAGGATGTTGTACTCGTAAGGCTTCAGCTGCAGGTTGTCGTGGATGTGGATGGGAGGCACGATGAAACCCATGCGGTCGGCGACCTGCTTGCGGATGGAGCGGATCCTGTCCAGAAGCTCCCCCTGCTGGCTCGCGTCCACCATCGGGACCAGGCCGTAACCCACCTCCAGCTCCAGCATGTCC
>Ga0209317_1002377_pt1 | contig 13793 bp, 13 predicted proteins | sample RifGroB2_FD_183994 | JGI IMG/M metagenome (GOLD analysis project Ga0209317, IMG submission 183994) | Soil microbial communities from Rifle, Colorado, USA - Groundwater B2 (SPAdes) (version 2) | ecosystem: Environmental > Terrestrial > Soil > Unclassified | place: Rifle, Colorado | collected... | reverse complement strand
ATCGTTTTTTTGTTTCCAGAGATGGCAGGTGGCACAGAGTTTCCGGAAGTAATCGAGGGCAAGGGAATTTTTTTTCTCTCCTCCGCTCTTCAGCAGCTCTTCGACCGTCAGGTCGGTATCCTGTTTGTCGCTTTCGCCCCAGTAATAGAGCAGGGTGCCGAGGATGCCCCGGTTGGTGGCCATGAGCGAGTTTTTCACCTTATGGGCATCGGTGGGATGACAGCCTTCCACCGAACAGGTCTTTTCTACCTGGCGCAGATCACCGGGGTTCAGCACTATCCCCCGGTGGGCTTCGTTTTTCGCCACGGCGAGAGGATTGCCGAGGTGGCAGGACGCACACCCGATGACCGCGGAATCGTGAGCCGGATCGAGCTTTTCGTCTTTGTGACAGCTCAGGCACATGTCCACCCGGCCGCTGCTGGTGGTGAAGAGTTTGTCGGGACGATCGAGCAGGTGTTCGCTTGCGACCAGCCAGACCGCGCCTGCTGCAAGACTCAAATAGACGAGAATTTTCAGAATGTTCGGCAGGGACAGGCGAAAGTTACGGAAGACCTTTAACACAGCCAAGTCGATATCATCCCTGAAAATTCTGGACATTGGGGTAGCGGCGCCCGTAGCCGAAGGCCTTGGTGGTCACCTTGAGGCCCATCGGCGCCTGTTTCCGTTTGTATTCATTCACCCGGATCCGCCGCAGGATGTCCCGGACCATCGGCTCGGCAAAGCCCTGAGCGACGATTTCTTCTATCCCTTGACCCTGTTCCAGGTGCAGTTCGAGAATCCGGTCGAGCACCTCATAGGGCGGCAGATCGTCCTGATCCCTCTGATCCGGCTTCAGCTCGGCGGTCGGCGCCTTGCTGATGGTCCGGGCCGGGATGATCTCCCGCTCTCGATTGACATAGGCGGCAAGTTCGTAGACCAGCTGCTTCGGCACGTCGGAAATCACGGCAAGGCCGCCGCTCATATCGCCGTAGAGGGTGCAGTAGCCCACCGCCATCTCGCTTTTGTTGCCGGTGGTGAGCAAGAGGTGGCCGAATTTATTGGACAGCGCCATGAGCAGGTTGCCGCGGATGCGGGCCTGGAGGTTCTGCTCGGTGAGATCCTCGCCCCGTCCGGCAAAAAGCCCCGCCAAATTGCGCCGGAAGGTGTCGAAGAGTTCGGCGATGGGAATCACCTCGAAACGGCAGCCGAGGTTGGCGGCGAGCTGCCGGGCATCTTCCAGGGAATCGGGCGAGCTGTACGGTGACGGCAAGGCCACCCCGAGCACGTTTTCCGGTCCCAGGGCGCGGGCGGCAATCGCAGCCGTGAGGGCCGAATCGATGCCGCCGGAAAGACCCAAAACCACCGAGGAGAAGCCGCACTTCTGCACGTAGTCGGTGACTCCCATAACAAGACCCCGATAGACTGCAGCCTGCTCGGCAACCTCCACCTCTTCGTTGAGATCACCCTTCCAGGTGTCGGTGTCGACGACAATCATGTCCTCGCCAAAGCCTCTCGCCTGGGCGACGACCGCGCCAGCCCCGTCCATCACCATGCTCCGCCCGTCGAACAGCAGGGAATCCTGGCCGCCAACCTGGTTGCAGTAGAGGAAAGGCACTTTATAATTGCCGCAGATCCGGGAAAAGATCCCCTTCCTGATTTTCTCCTTGTCGCGCTGGAAGGGCGAGGCGGAGATATTGATAATGCCGCTGACGATCACCCCTCTGGTCCGCGCCTGGTGAAAGAGGTCCGCCACCGGATCGACCTCGTAGAGCTTGACCTCTTCGCTCCACATGTCCTCGCAGACCGTGATCCCGAAGGACAAGCCGCCCACCTCATACATATCGGCCGTGCTTCCAGGCTCGAAGTAGCGAGTTTCATCGAAAACGTCGTAGGAAGGCAGCAGCTGCTTGCGCGCCCGGTAGACTATCTTTCCCTCACGGGCCACCGCCAGGCAATTGTACAGCGGTTTGCCGTGCTCGCCGTCGCGGCGCTCGAGGCAGCCGAACATAACATCGATGCCCGCCGGTAGTTGCGGAAGCAGCCGGGCGACCGCCGCATCATGGGCGGCCAGAAAGGACGGCCGTTCGAGCAGATCCTGGGGCGGGTAGCCGGTCACCACCAGCTCGGGGAAGACGACCAGACTGCAGCCCCGCGCCTCGGCCTTGCCGGCCCATTGCAGGATCTTTGCACAATTCTTGGCGAAATCGCCGATAACCGGGTTTATCTGCACCAGAGCAATCTTCACGCCTTCTCTCCCTTATCCTGCTATCCTGCCGAATACTACGCAGCCTGCCTGCAATCGATTGCCCTTATTTACCGTTTTCGCCACTTTTTCTCTTCTGATATTTTTGCACGGCGTTATTGTGCTCGGCCAGGTCACCGCTAAAATGGTGCGTGCCGTCATTCTTGGAGACGAAGTAGAGATCCTTGGTGGATGAGGGATTGAGCACTGCCATCATCGATTCCCTGCCGGGGTTGCAGATGGGCCCGGCGGGCAAAGCGGGAATAACGTAGGTGTTGTAAGGGGTCGGCGTCTGCAGATCTGCTTTGGTGAGGGGGCCTTCGTGATTCAGCAGGCCGAAAGCCACCGTCGGATCGGACTGCAGCTTCATGCCGAGCTGCAGTCTGTTGCGAAAGACCCCGGCAATGAGAGGCCGTTCGCTTCCCGTGCCCGTCTCCTTTTCAACGATCGAGGCCAGAATCACCGTTTTCTGACGATCCGGCTTTTTCTCCAGACCATCAGTCATTTCCGACCAGACCTTGGCAAAGCGGCTGACCATGAGGCCGATGATCTTGTCGGCTTCGCCCCGCATATCCTTGGTGAGCATATAGGTATCGGGATACAGGTATCCTTCCAGGCTGTCTAACCCTGGCAGCCCTAATCCGGCAATAAACTCCTTATCGATCACCCTGTTGGCAAAGCTGTTGGGATGGCACCAGCCGCCCTCGGCGAAGATCGTGGCAATTTCGGCCGCGTTCAACCCCTCCGGGATCGTGATGGAGTATTGGATGGATCGGGCGGTCGCCAGCGTTCTCAGCACGGTCAGCGGCCGCTTGCCGGTCTCGAATAGAAACTCGCCGGCCTGGAGCCTGCCGGCATAGCCGGAGATCTTGGCCAGAACTAAGAACCTGATATCGTCGTCGATGACGCCCGCCTCGGCCAGGATGCTGCCGATTTCCCTGGTCGATTTGCCCTTCGGGATATTGACCGCGACCGTCTCGTTGTCCTGTTTCGGGCCGGGATAAAAGGCATAGAGGGCAACCAGTTCGCCGACGATGATGGGCGGTATCACAAAGAAGAGGATGGCCGCCATGGCCAGCCTCTTCTTCGTCACAACCTTTTTAAGGCGCGGGAACACTGCTCGGCCGGCTTTCTTTCACCCCGGCTTTTCTGGCTTTTTTCGGTGCGGTTTGAGGAAAAGCGATTCGTACCACTTCATCCATGTCCTTCACCGGATAAAATTCCATCTTTTCCCGTATATCCTTCGGTATCTCTTCAAGATCCTTCTTGTTCTGATCGGGAATAATGACCTTGTTGATATCCGCCCTGAGCGCCGCCAGGGCCTTTTCTTTCAGGCCGCCGATCGGCAGCACCCGGCCGCGCAGGGTGACCTCGCCGGTCATCGCCAGTTTGGCCTTGACGATTTTGCCGGTGATAGCCGAATAGAGGGCGGTCGCCATGGTAATGCCGGCGGACGGCCCGTCTTTCGGAATCGCTCCGGCCGGCACATGGATGTGCAGATCGATTTTCTCGAAGTAATCCTCGGCAAGCCCGAGCTCGATCGAGCGGCTGCGACAGTAAGTGAGCGCCGCCTGGGCGGATTCCTTCATCACGTCGCCCAGCTGACCGGTCAGGATCAGCTTGCCCTTGCCCGGCATGAGATTGACCTCGATCTGGAGGATCTCGCCGCCCACCTCGGTCCAGGCAAGCCCCGTCACCAGGCCCGGCTGCACCAGTTTTTCCAGCTCCGACTCGGGGATGTTTTTCGGCGGACCAAGGTATTTGCTGATGGTCTTCTCCGAAACCGAGAAGGGCCCCTTGCTGCCTTCGGCGATCTTTCGCGCCAGCTTGCGGCAGACCTTGCCGATCTCGCGCTCGAGGTTCCGGAGTCCCGCCTCATAGGTGTAATGGGTAACGATATATTTGAGGGTCTCATCGTCCATCTTCAGCTGCGTCGGCTTCAGGCCGGTTTCCTTCACCTGCCGAGGCAGGAGGTACTTGCGGGCGATGACCACCTTTTCCTCAAGGGTATAGCCCGAGAGGCGAATCATCTCCATCCGGTCGAGTAAGGGACCCGGGATGGTATCGGTCATGTTGGCGGTGGTGATGAACATCACCTTGGACAGATCGATGGGCAGATTCATGTAATGATCGGAGAACTCGAAATTCTGTTCCGGATCGAGCACTTCGAGCAGGGCCGAGGAGGGATCGCCGCGGTAATCGGAGCCGATCTTGTCGATCTCGTCCATCATGAAAACCGGGTTATTGGAGGCCACCGTCTTCAAACCCTGGACGATCCGGCCCGGCATGGCGCCGATATAGGTCCGGCGATGGCCGCGGATCTCCGCCTCGTCGCGCATGCCGCCCAAGGACAGCCTATGGAATTTGCGGCCCATAGCACGGGCGATCGACTGGCCGAGCGAGGTCTTGCCGACGCCGGGCGGGCCGACGAAGCAGAGGATCGGGCCCTTGGTTGCCGGGTTGAGCTTCCTCACCGCCAGATATTCCAGGATGCGTTCCTTGACCCGCTGCAGGCCGTGATGGTCCTCGTCGAGCACCTCCTTGGCCTTGACCAGATCGAGGATGTCGGTGGTGCTTTTCTGCCAGGGCACGTCCAGGATCCAATCAATATAGGTGCGGATGATGGTGGCCTCGGACGAATCCGGATGCATCATCTCCATCCGGCTCAGCTGCTTCATCGTCTCCTTGCGGATGTTCTTCGGCATCTTGGTCTTGCGGATCTTGCGCTCCAGCTCGTCGATCTCCTGAGTCCGCTCGTCGGTATCGCCCAGTTCCTTCTGCAGGGCGTGGAGCTGCTCCCGCAGGAAGTACTCCCGCTGGGATTTGCTCATCTCCTCCTTGGCGTCGTTCTGAATCTTGGCCTGGACGGTCGAGACCTCAAGCTCCTTGGTGAGCAGCTCGCTGACCAGCTTGAGGCGCTTTTCCGGATCGGTCTCTTCGAGGATCTGCTGCGATTCGGAGATCTTCAGGCGCAGATTCGACCCGACCAGATCGGCCAACCGGCCCGGATCTTCGATATTGTTGATAATCATCATGAGATCGGCGGAGAGGATGCCGCGCAGCGACATGATCTTTTCGGTCTGCTCCCGCACCGCCCGCATGAGCGCCTCGACCTCGACGGTTATCTCCTTCACCTCCGGTTCTTCGATCACCTCGACCGAAACCTGGTAGGAGGGCTCCGACCTCAGAATGTCTTTAATCCTCGCCTTCGACATGGCCTGAACCAACACCTTGAGTCGCCCATCGGGGAGCTTTAAGGTCCGCATCACCATGCACACCATACCCACCCGATACAGATCGGCCTCGACCGGATTATCCTTGGTGGCATCCTTCTGGGTGACGAGCATCAGCAGTTTATTGGCCCCCAAGGCCTCATTGACGGCTTCCACGGAGCCGGGACGTCCGACAAACAGCGGGATGATCATATAGTTGAAGATCACCACATCCCGTACAGCCATCATCGGCAGGACTTCCGGTATTTCCATATCCTCATTATTGGAAAAATCGTCCATACCTATGCTTAACGTATCATTAAATTCCACTCAATCCTCCTGCTGAACGCTGGATTCAGGGCGCAGGTCTAACCCCGCCCCTCCTTGCATCTCTCGGTACATTGTACCGTAATTTTCTCTCAAATCAAACGGATAGCTCACATTACGGCACCACGACCGCAAAGGCCACGGAAATACTAAACATCCGGGTTATTTAAGTCAAGCGAGGTTTCTTCCGCCCGCCGGCCAACCGCTGCTTTTTCCTTGAACTCTTCGGCCATTTTTCTCATAGTGCCAATTATTCCTGAGTTTCAGCTTCAGTTTTCAACGTGTGACAACTGCGATCTTTATCTCTTCCAAATACTATGAGGACAGCATGTTGACGGTGCAATCTTTTTTTGACCTGACGGATTTCCCCCATCGCGAGGTGTTCAATCCCGGCACAGATGTGTGGAAGCCGCTTGACGACTTGAAAGCTTACATGGACCGCCACGCCTATCCGGCCATCGACCGCAGCCTCATCGGCGACGGCATCCCGCTGGCCGGGCACGTCATCCTCCACCGCGGCAAGGCGGTGCCGGGCACCGAGGCTCAAATTGAGTACGGCGACACAACTAAGGGCAAGCTGCGGGTCTCGGTGAATGGACAACCGCTTACAGGGGCCTCGGTGCTCATGGCCGGGGCGGTGCTGTTGGGCGACAGGATCGATATCGGGCCGGGCGTCCTGGTCGAGACCGGGGCGATGATCAAATCGCCGGCAATCATCGGCGAGATGACCGAGGTCCGCCAGGGCTCCTACCTGCGCGGCTATTGCCTTGCGGGGAAACGATGCGTGCTCGGCCACACTACCGAAATCAAGCATGCTATTTTCCTGAACGACGCCAAGGCCGGCCACTTCGCCTACATCGGCGACTCTATCCTCGGCAACGAGGTCAACCTCGGCGCCGGCACCAAATTCGCCAACCTCAGGTTTCTGCCCGGCACGGTGACCTTCACCCACGGGGACGACCGGATCGACACCGGCCGGCGAAAAATCGGCGCCATCCTCGGCGACCGCTGCCAGACCGGCTGCAACTCGGTCACCAGCCCCGGCACCCTGCTCGCCAAGGGCTCCTTCCTTATGCCCAACGCCACCGCCAGGGCCAGTTATTACGGAGAGGGGTCGTTGATCAGGTAGGAGAGGCGATCGACAAGCGGGGGGATTCTCGTGTTTCCTCGACAAATTCCCTGACCGCCCGGTGAAAAGCGCCTTTGATTTCAACCTGTTAAATATTGGCTAACTACCCGTATAAACGTTATTATATTAAATCTTTCCGTTGCACACCGAACGCCAGTGCTTACATTTTAATCACGGGGAGTTGTTAGCTTTCCGGCCCTGCTTCCCGCTTCCGTTCGAGTTGCAGCATTATCTGAACAACCCGTTTCCCTGCTGCGCAGGACCGGATTCTACACCGGTCGCATTGTGTGGCCGCGCAGTCCTTTCCCTCCCCGTAAGGAGAGTGACTTATGGATCGCGAAAAAGTATACAGTGAAATGAGGGAAACCCTCGGACTGGTCCCGAGTTTCTTCAAACTGGTCCCTGACGCCACGCTTGAACTGGAATGGCGGCTGTTCAAGCAGGTACAGTTGGAGACCAGCGTCATTCCCAATAAATACAAGGAACTTATCGGCATCGCCATCTCTGGTATCACCAAATGCCGCTACTGTGCCCTGTATCACACCGAACTGGCCAAGCTGAACGGCGCGACGGACGCGGAAATCGAAGATGCCGTCCATTTCGCCAAATCCAGCGCCGGCTGGAGCACCTACATTAACGGCCTGCAGGTGGATTTCGACACCTTCAAGGAGGAGGTCAGAAGCTCCTGCGAGTATGTGCGCAAAAAAGAGGGGGTGAAAGGATAATTCAGGTGAATGTCTAACACCGATGAACAGCAAGGGACAGATACCGACAGGTCTCTGTCCCTTTTCGTTAACTCCTTAACTTGCCAGTTAGGACACGTGTCTCCTGAAAACCGGCTACTGCGAAGGATGCGATATCGGGGAGATGGGCGAAGAGAAAAAACAAATGGACCCGTCAATTTTAGGAAAAAAGTACGATAAACTCGCCAGATGGTGGCACGACCGGCTGCACGACTCGCAGCATGGCATTCCGCAACTGGAAAGAGCCCTGAACTTCTGTGCGCAGCCCGGCCCCGCGCTCGATGTCGGCTGCGGCGCCGGCGGCCGCTTTGTGCGGCTGCTGCAGGAAAAGGGTTTTCAGGTGACCGGGATCGATGTTTCCGCGGAGATGATCAGACTGGCGCAGGAGAATCATCCCGACGCCAACTTCCTGGTCAGGGATATCTGCACGTGGGACACCGGCCAGAGGTTTCATCTCATCATCGCCTGGGATTCCATCTTCCACCTGCCTCTTGCCATGCAGGAGCCGGTGGTGACAAAACTGTGCAGGCTGCTCACGGCCGGCGGTGTGCTCATCTATACCTTCGGCGATGCCCTGGGCGAGCACGACGATGTCATGCAGGGCGAATCGTTTCACTACAGCTCGATCGGGATCCAGGGCAACCTGCGGGTCCTGGCGGAAGCGGGCATTACCTGTAAACATCTGGAACTGGATCAGTGGCCGGAAAAACATGTTTATATTGTCGGGGTCAGGATGGAGTGAAAAAACTTTCAACCGGAAGGAGAACGCCATGAAAATGACTACCCTGCAAGGTTTGGAAAGAGATATAGCCCAAGATGCCTTCAATGCCCTCAAGATGCGCCTCCGGGGCCCGGTGCTGCTGCCCGGCGAGGCCGCCTACGAAGAATCCCGCACTATCTGGAACAGCATGATCGACAGGAGACCCGCCGCCATCGTCCATTGTCTCGGCACGGGCGATGTCGTCGCCTGCGTGCAGTTCGCCCGCGATCATGACATCCTGCTCTCCGTCAAAGGCGGCGGACACAATATTGCCGGTCTCGCCGTGGCCGACGGTTCGCTGATGCTCGACATGTCGCTTATGCGCGGCGTCTGGATCGATCCGAGCAACAGGATCGCCCACGCCCAGGCCGGCTGCCTGCTAGGTGACGTCGACCGGGAAACGCAGCTGCATGGGCTAGCCGCCGTGCTCGGCTTCGTCTCGCTCACCGGCATCACCGGTCTCACCCTCGGCGGCGGCTTCGGCTACCTGACGAGACGCTGGGGCTGGACCTCTGATACCGTCACCGGCATCGATCTGGTAACCGCCGATGGCCGGCTGGTGCATGCATCGAGCAACGACAATGAAGACCTCTTCTGGGGACTGCGGGGCGGCGGGGGCAACTTCGGGGTGGTCACCGGCATCGACTACACCCTCTTTCCCGTGGGGCCGGAAATCGTCGGAGGCCTTGTCGCCTGGCCAGCCGGCGAGGCGCCCAAAGTGCTCGAACTGTACCGGACGATGGCTGAGGCGGCCCCGGCCGAACTGACCCTTGTGGCCATCATGCGGCCCGCACCCCCGGCCCCGTGGCTGCCGAAAGAGGTGCACGGCACGCCGATCGTGGCGATCCTCGCCTGCTGGAGCGGCAACCCGGAAGAGGGCGAAAAGGTGGTCGCCCCCATCAAAGCCTTCGGCAAGCCGGTGGGCGACGTGCTTATTCGCCGGCCGTACACCCAGATTCAGGCGCTGCTCGATGCCACCCAGCCGAAAGGCAGGCGCTATTACTGGAAGAGCGAATATCTCGCTCGAATCGAACCGACTCTCGCCGAAAAGGCCATCATCCACGCAGCGAAAATCCCCTCGCCTTTCTCGGCAGTGATCCTCTTCCAGATCGGCGGCGCGCTGAACGACCTTGCCACAGATCACTCCGCCGTCGGCAATCGCGACGCTCGCTATGTCCTCAATATTGCCGGTTCCTGGGAGCGGGCGGCAGACGATGCGGCAAACATCGCCTGGGCGAGGCAAGCGTGGAACGACATGAAATCCTTTTCCACCGGCGGCACCTATATCAATTTTCTGACCGAGGACGAAGGTTCCGAGCGCATCCAGGCAGCCCTGGGCGACAACCTCGCCCGGCTCGCCGAGATCAAGGCGAAGTGGGATCCGGAAAACATGTTCCGCACCAACCGAAATATCAAGCCGCGCTGAGGAGAAAAAAAGACTCCGGACAGCTCAGGATCGTATCCTGAACCGTACGGTGAGCCAGGAATTGCGCCGGCCGAAGATGTCGAGGGGCACCCTGAGGATAGAGTTGTCGGGGACACCGGGAGGAAATTCGAGCCGGAGGGGATAGTCGTAGTAATTGGACCCGGTGCCGCCGCACTGCGGACAGGCAAAGAAAAGGCCTCTTTCCCCGCTGCCGCCGCAAGCCTGGCATTGAAATCGCACAGTAACGGGAAGACGGATGACCCCGCCGAAATGCGCTTCCTGCGGAGTTAAATGGACCACCACCGTCGGGTTTTCCTGCCTTCGGTCATATCCCGATGCGTCGCCGAACAGGCTGTCGAGGTTCTGGCCATGCGGCCGCGGTGATGGCGCATGGCCAAAAGCCGGCGGCTGTTCAGGGATAAGCGGTTCGACTCTTTCCGGGGATGAGGGGGAGACATTGCGGCGAGGCACCGATTTTGTGTAGGTTGCCCGCCGGGTTTTATCGTACTCTTGGCGGCGCATAGGGTCCCCCAGCACCGAATAGGCTTCCTGGATGCCTAGAAAAGGGGTATGCCGGTCGCGGCAGCGATCCGGGTGAAACTCCTTGGCGAGCCTGCGGTAGGCCTCCTTGATTTCCCGCTCTGTCGAATCTGCCGGTATCCCCAGTACCAAATAATAATCCTTTGGCATGACAGATCCTCCTAACTAAACGTGTTCGAATCTCCTTTTTGCTTACCTCGAAAGACTCTCAAATATCCTGGTCGCCGCCGGAGCGACTGCCAAGATGTCTTGCGAGTTCATCATGCTTCAGTTGATAGTAGACCAGTCTTTCCTCGATCGCCTCGATTCGGTCGAGCAGATCGAGAATCAGCCCACAGCCGGCCAGATTGACGCCAAGGTCGCTCTTCAGCCGCATGATCTTGTCGATCCGGGTAACAACGCTGTCTTCGAAAAGCATGTCCGGAGTCTCCACCTGCGGATCTATCAGACCGAGCATGAAGAATCTGTGGATCATTTCCGGGTGCAGGCCGACGAACCTGCTGACTTCGTGAATATTCAACAGAGTCCTGCTGCCCTTCTGCTCATATATAGTCAGTTCATGCTTTCCCATGTCTTCCCGCCCTCTGAGAATGTTTTGCCCTCGGATTGAACGACGATTTACGGGAAATTTCCGTAAGCAGCCGTTCCTCTTCCTGGGTCAAATGATCCGGCATTCTCACTTCCAGCTCAACGATGATGTCTCCGGCGGAACCGCCGCGCTTCGGCAGCCCCTTGCCGCGCAGGCGCAGCTTTTTCCCGTTCTGCGATCCTTTCGGGATGGACAGGGTCGCGGTGCCGTCGATCATCTGCACCGGGATTTTGGCGCCGAGAGCAGCCTCCCACGGCGAAACCGCCACGGAGGTGTAGAGGTCGTGACCCTCCACCCGAAACCGCGGATCGGGGGCAATATGAATCCGCAGCAGCACGTCGCCGGCCGGGCCCTGGCCGGAAAGCCTGATGACCGCCCCGTCCGTCACCCCTATCGGAATCCTGACCTGCAGGGTCCGGATTACGGGCCGCACCTGACCCTTGCCGTCCGCCTCATAGGTCTGCAGCGAGATGGCCTTGGTCGCGCCGTGGAAGGCATCGGCCAGGGAAACGGTTAGTTCCGCTTCACCGGGCATATCGTACTCATATTGTCGTTGTTGCCGGCTGGCAGACTCGCCGAACAGGCTGTTGAAAAATTCGCTGAACCCGGAGGTCTCCTCGAAGGAGCCGCCGCTACCGAAGCGGAAGGTCCTGGAAGAACTCTCCTCTCCCGGCCGCCGCGAATACTCCCGCTGCTGCCAGTGCGGCTGCTGCGCTCCCTGCTGCCAGTTTTTGCCATAGGCGTCGTAGAGCTTCCGCTTTTCGGGGTCCTTCAGAACCTCGTTGGCCTCGTTGATCATTTTGAACTTCTCTTCGGCATCCTTGTCCTTGTTGACGTCGGGATGGAATTTTCGCGCAAGTTTGCGGTAAGCGCGCTGAATCTCTTCCTGCGACGCATCCTTTTTCACGCCGAGAATTTTATAATAATCCTGAAATTCCATAGAGTACCGTCGAGTTGTTGGTTGGCCGCTCTCGCGCCGGCCGACGAAATGCCGCCGCTCGCACCGCACATGAATATAATGAGATTTTCAATTTAAAATAACTCGGACTATTACTTTGTCAAGTAATCTATAATTAGTAATACTGAACAAAAAATACTATTAACCTGCACTCACTATGTTGACATCGATTATATCGTAATTATCCTAAAATTGAAACGGAAAGGAGTGATCCAGCGGACAGGCAACCAACTCACCATAAACAGATGGAGGTCGACTATGTGGACAAGAGTACGTGATATCGAGCGAGTGTTCAACACCATAGACATGCTGCAAAACAGAATGAACAGGCTGTACTCCGATTATGACAGGATGCGGGCAATTCCATCCGCCTGGGGAGTCGCCCAGAGCGGCCCAAGCACCAACCTTTACGATTGCGGCGATCATCTGGAGATGACAGTCGAGGTCCCGGGTGTCGCCAGGGAAGATCTCAACATCAAGGTCCAGGGTAATTATCTAGAAATCGGCGGTTCCCGCAACTCCAACGTTCCCGAAGGGTATTCGGCGCAACGGATGGAAAGAGGCGCAACCGTTTTTACCAGAAGTTTCACTCTGCCTGCGGATGTCAATACTGCCAAGGTTGAGGCGCTGCTGGCCAACGGCATCTTGCGCCTGATCCTGCCGAAAGCCGAGACGGCCAAACCGAAGAAGATCGCCATTCAATAATGGATATCTGACTTAAAGATAACAGATAGAGGAGGTTTGCCATGGACGAGAAAACAGAAATGGTCAAGAGGGAAGAATCGATGCCGGAAAGGAGACGTGAGATTCCGGCGGTTGCACCCTTTGTCGATATTTTTGAGAACGACAACGAAATTCTGCTGCAGGCGGATATGCCCGGCGTCGACAAGAAGGACATCACCGTCAATGTCGACAACGGCAAGCTGGCCCTGGGCGGAGTCAGGAAGGTCGAAACGACCGGCGCCGCCCAGTGGGAAGAATTTGAAAGCGTGGAGTTTCAAAGGACATTTTCGGTACCTCAGTCGATCGATGTGGAAAAGATCGAAGCTGAGCTGAAGGACGGCGTCCTTTGTCTCCATTTGCCGAAGTCCGAGGCGGCCAGACCGAGACAGATTGAAATCAAATCGGCCTAAGGCAACAGCTGGAAAACAGGAACTATCTCATGATTTCCTGAGATTTTGATAACGGCATAGCGACATATATTGAAGCGGGAAATCAGCGATGATTTCCCGCTTCTTTTCTTCTGTGGATTCTGACAAATGGGAGGCGTGAATATGGATCTCAAAAAACTTGCGCCATGGAACTGGTTTAAGAACGAAGAAGAAAGCAGCGTCGTTCCGGTACGACGGGCGGAGGGGCAGACTTTTTTCCCCGAGAGCGCAGCGCTCAGTCCGATGATCGACCTGCACCGGGAGATGAATCGGATCTTTGATTCAGCCTTCCGGGGATTCGGTCTGTCGCCGTTCGGCTCGGAGCTTTTCACCCCGCTCACAGCCTCGGGGCAATTGAAACCTCAGGTGGATATCAGCGCCACCGACAAGGAGTACTGCATCACCGTGGAAGTACCGGGAGTGAGCGAAAAGGATGTAAAAGTGGAGATCGCCGAAAACGTCATGACCATCCGGGGTGAGAAAAAACAGGAAAAGGAAGATAAAGGGGAGAACTACTACCGGATGGAGCGGGCGTACGGGTCCTTCCAGCGAGTACTGTCGTTGCCGGAGGATGCCGCGCATGAGAATGTGAAAGCAACCTTCAAGAACGGTGTGCTGACCCTCAGAGTACCCCGTCGGGAAATACCGAAAGTCGAGGTGAAGAAAGTTGAAATCAAAAGCGCCGACTAAAGATGGAAGTGCGCCGGCTGCCGGCGCACTTCTGCTCAAGGGGACGG
>Ga0209317_1002375_pt1 | contig 13795 bp, 13 predicted proteins | sample RifGroB2_FD_183994 | JGI IMG/M metagenome (GOLD analysis project Ga0209317, IMG submission 183994) | Soil microbial communities from Rifle, Colorado, USA - Groundwater B2 (SPAdes) (version 2) | ecosystem: Environmental > Terrestrial > Soil > Unclassified | place: Rifle, Colorado | collected... | reverse complement strand
TCCCACACCAGGATTTGGTTTTTTTCTTTCGCCGTGTCAAAAATTTGCATCCCATCTCCAAGAAGCGGCCATGGTAGAAGTCACAGATTAAGCAAGTCTTAAGGCGCTGGCGCTTGCGTGGACACACCCAAGCGCTATGCTTGCGCGTTGCATCCCCATCGGGGTGATAACTTTTATTTCATATTCCAGGAGCCAACCATGAAGAAAACTGTGTGGACAATGACTTGTGGTCTTATTTTTTCGAGCCTGGCTGCGACCGCGCTGGCCCAAACCACCCTGTCGCCAAAGGCCCAGTACACGGCCGACAGCAGGCAGGCGCAGGAGCGCTACGCCGCCGATAAAAAACTCTGCAATGACGAGGCCTCGTCCACGGCGCGCCTGCAATGCCGCCGCGACGCCAAGAGCGAGTACGACAAAGCCATCTCGGCGGCCAAGGCGCAACTGGCAGCCCAGACGCCAGCTGCAACGTCAAAGCAGAATGCCACGGCGGTCTGCCCTGACTGCGCCCGGGTGATCGCCGTCAACGTGAGCGACAAAAAAGGCGAAGGCAGTGCCGTTGGCCTGATTGCCGGCGGCGTCACTGGCGCCATATTGGGCCATCAAGTGGGCGGCGGCATGGGCAAGGACCTGGCCACGGTTGCCGGTGCGGCGGGCGGTGCGTATGCGGGCAAAAGAATTGAAGAAAACGTCAAAACGCACAAGGTGTGGACGGTTCACGTGCAGTACCAGGACGGCCGCAAACACAGCTTCAGCTTCGAGCAGAACCCCGGCTTCAGGACCGGCGATGCCGTCAGGAACTCGGGCAACAGCATCGTGCGCCAGTGAATTGGCGGATAGAAGCCCGCAAAGACACCCATGGAACGTGCACGATTACAGCCCCCGCACCACCTCCATCGCCTGCTCGACGCGCTCCACGGCATGGATGGTCAGGCCTTCAATCGGTTTTTTCGGCGCGTTGGCCTTGGGCACCAGCGCCACGCTGAAGCCCAGCTTGGCGGCTTCCTTGAGCCGCTCCTGACCACGCGGCGCGGGCCGCACTTCGCCGGCCAGGCCAACCTCGCCAAAGGCGAAAAATCCCTTCGGTAGCGGCCTGCCGCGCAGGCTCGACGTGATCGCCAGCAGCACCGCCAGATCGGCAGCCGGCTCGCTGATGCGCACGCCGCCGACCGCGTTCACAAACACGTCCTGATCCATGCAGGCCACGCCGGCATGGCGGTGCAGCACGGCCAGCAGCATGGCGAGGCGGTCTTTGTCCAGCCCCACGCTCAAACGCCGGGGCGAGGGCCCGCCGCTGTCGACCAGCGCTTGAATTTCCACCAGCATCGGCCGTGTGCCCTCCAGCGTCACCATGACGCAACTGCCGGGCACCGGCTCGGCGTGCTGGCTCAGGAAAATGGCGCTCGGGTTACTCACCCCCTTGAGACCTTTCTCGGTCATGGCAAAGACGCCGATTTCGTTCACCGCGCCAAAGCGGTTCTTGATGGCGCGCACCAGCCGAAAGCTTGAATGCGTGTCGCCTTCAAAGTACAGCACCGTGTCCACCATATGCTCCAGCACACGCGGGCCCGCCAGGGCGCCTTCCTTGGTGACATGACCGACCAGCACGATGCAGACACCGCTGGCCTTGGCCGCGCGCGTCAGGTGCGCTGCGCATTCGCGCACTTGCGCCACCGAACCGGGGGCCGACGTGAGCTGATCCGAATAGACTGTCTGGATCGAGTCGATGACGGCGATGTCAGGCTGGGTGGCCGCCAAAATGGACAGGATTTTTTCCAGCTGGATCTCGGCCAGCACCCGCACCTGCGAGTGGTCCAGCCCGAGGCGGCGCGAGCGTAGCGCGACTTGCGCACCGCTTTCTTCACCCGTCACGTACAAGGTGCTCTGGCCGCCGCGTTGCAGCGAGTCGAGCGCCTGCAGCAGCAAGGTTGATTTGCCAATACCGGGGTCACCGCCGATCAGCACCACGCCGCCTTCGACCATGCCGCCGCCCAGCACACGGTCAAGCTCCTCGTGGCCGGTGGGGGTGCGCGCCATGTCCACCGCGTCGATGTCACCCAGAATGGCGACTTCGGCCGTCTTGGCCAGGGAGGCGAAACGGTTTTTGGCGGGAGACAAGCTCTCTGGCACCGATTCAATCAGCGTGTTCCAGGCGTTGCAACTGGGGCATTTGCCCTGCCATTTGGGGCTGGTGCCGCCACAGTCGGAGCAAACATAAACGGTTTTTTCTTTGGCCATGGCAGGATGGTACTGTATGAAACCACAGAGGTCAGACGCCCTTGCGTGAAAAAACGTCGGTTGCTATTATATTTATAGCTTCACGCCAAGTATCTGCATGGGCTACAGCCATTATTTCTATGTGAACCAGGTCCGACAGCGCCCCGTCGCGTCAAGTGGGCGCATACGCGCCGGCGGCGCTCATTGCACCCTTGGGGCGTGATCCAGATCAGGCCGGCGCCAGGGGTCCACATGCGTCATCAGGTTCAGCACCCGATGGCGCTGCAGCACACGCTGCCTGGCCTCGACGGCAATATCATGGCCGGCCTCGACGCTGATCTCGGCGTCGACTTCGATGTGCGCGTCGACGACGATCATGTCGCCCATCTTGCGCGTGCGCACGTCGTGCACGCCGCTCACGCCCGGGGTTTCGATCAGCGTCAGGCGGATGGCCTGCACCTCCTGCTCGTCCACCGCGCGGTCCATCAGGTCGTGCAGCGCGTCCCAGCTGAAGCCCCAGCCCATCCGGGTGACCATGAAACCGACGATGAGCGCGGCGATCGGATCCAGGATCGGGTAGCCTGCCAGATTGCCGATGATGCCGATGCCCACCACCAGCGAGGACGCCGCATCCGAGCGCGCATGCCAGGCGTTGGCCACCAGCATGCTCGACTTGACGCGCTTGGCCACTGACAGCATGTAGCGGAACAACAGCTCCTTGGCGATCAACGCGCCAGCGGCCACCCACAGCGCCATGATGTGGACGGTTTGCACGGTCTCGGGCGCTTCCAGCTTGCGCGCGGCCGACCACAGCATGCCCAGGCCGACGGCCAGCAACAGCGTGCCCAACACCAGTGAGGCTGCGGTCTCAAAACGCTGGTGGCCGTAGGGGTGGTCGGCGTCAGCGTCTTTTTTACTGTGGTGGCTGGCGAACAGCACGACAAAGTCCGCCACCAGGTCCGACAGCGAATGAATGCCGTCGGCAATCAGGCCTTGCGACTTGGCCACGACACCGATCGCGATCTGGGTGATGGTCAGGACGAGGTTGACACCCACGCTGACCCAGGTGCTGCGCGATGCAGCGGCGACGCGCTCGGCCGGGCTGTGGTCTGTGTCCTCGGGGTCATCGGCAAGTTCGGTGAATTTCATGGGAAGTTGTTGCTCAATTTTGATGCTGTCGCGTCAATGGTAACGAAGGCCTCAAGTCATGTGCTGTGCGACCGGCGCGGCAGCAGATCGAACGTCACCGGGGTGACCGCCCAGAGTGAACGGGATCGACATGAAAGCGACCAGGATCACGGGTACCAGTGCGGCCAGCACGACACCGCCGAATTGACGGATGAATAAGCGAAGGGATGAATCCATGGAGAGCCTCTTGGGTGAAGTGAATCAATGTCGCTATCTTCGCGCTCTGGCCTTAAGGGCGCCTTAGGGCGAAATTGGGCAACTTGAGGGCCTGTGCCACAACAAAGCGATTGACCGGTTTGACGCAGGCCATCAAAATTGGAGCGGCGAGCACAAGCAAGGCGCGCAGACCCGATGAAAGAGCAACAAATATGAAGACACCTGTCAACACCTTCAAACAAGCCCTGCAAAACCGGCAAACCCAGATCGGCCTGTGGCTGGGTCTGGCTGACCCCTATTGCGCTGAAATTCTGGCCGGTACCGGCTATGACTGGCTGGTGATCGATGGCGAGCACGCGCCCAACGATCTGCGCTCGGTCCTCGGGCAATTGCAAGCCATTGCCAGCGCCACCAGTGCGCTGGCGGGCCCCGGTTCGCACCCCGTGGTTCGCGTGCCGGTGGGCGAGACGGCGCTCATCAAGCAATACCTCGAACTCGGTGCGCAGACCATTCTGGTGCCCATGGTGGACACGGCGGCCCAGGCCGCCCAGCTGGCGCAGGCCATGCGCTACCCGCCGCAGGGCATGCGCGGCATTGGCAGTGCGCTGGCGCGCTCCTCGCGCTGGCAGCGCTACCCGAACTACCTTCATGAAGCCAATGAGCAGGTCTGTCTGCTGGTGCAGACCGAGACGGTGGAGGCGATGAAAAACCTGGACGCCATCGCCGCCACACCGGGCGTCGACGGCGTCTTTATCGGCCCGGCCGACTTGTCGGCCTCGATGGGATTTCCCGGCAATCCGGGTCATCCCGAGGTACAGGCGGCGATTGAAGACGGTATCGCCCGCATTCTCAAGGCCGGCAAGGCGCCCGGCATCCTGGCCGGCAACGAAGACCAGGCTCGCAAGTGGTTGACTGCCGGGGCCTTGTTCGTGGCTGTGGGCGTCGATACCATCCTGCTGTCGGCGGCAGCGACAGCGCTGCTGGAGAAGTTCAAGCTGCCGGCGGCCAGCGCCCCTGCGAACAGTGGCTATTGAACATTGCTATCAAAATAGCAGCTACTTAGGCATATTCGACGCGGGCTAGGGCCAGATATGGCTCATTACCCGCTCAGCCAAGTGTGTGTTCAAAGCGCCGGTGCCAGCGCTGACTGGCAAAAATGTCAGGTTTTCTCTTTGACCGTCTTGGATGCGCCGTCCGCCTTGACGCGGGCGATGTCGGCCTCACGCGCGGCCTCGGTGGCATACATCTGACTGGTGCCGATGACCTGATGATTGGCCGCCTTCAGGTTGAAGAATGCTTTTCCATTGGACGCGGTCTTGCGCTCATAGCGCTCGTCCAGCAGACTGTTGGCCTGAGCCGATGCCACGCCCTGCTCGGCCGAACTCCTTGCTTTGTAGAGTTCACTTGTCAGCAGCGTGTCGCCCGTGCCGTCCTTGAGGACGAAGCGGAATTGCCCATCGCTACTCTTGCTCAATTCATACCAGCCAGCCATGTGAATTCTCCTGTAGTGAGGAACCGCGCCCTGCAGGTTTTCCCTCGGTCTTTTCAATCCCTGCCCGAGCGTAGGCAAAGGCCACAGGCTCCGGCTTGCGAAATCTCAAGGACCCGGCCTCATCCGCGCGGCAGCGCAAAATGCTGCCGTCGGCTTGAGCACCGTCAATAGCGGCGCGAACTGCCGCAACAACAATGATCGGCCCCATCCGCTCTCCTCATGACCCCTGTTCTCATCCTCGCTGCCCCTCTTGATCCCCTGCAGGATTCGTCGCAATGGCAGCTGCGCGTTGAGGATGGGCCATGACCGGCCTGACCGGTCTTGCCGCCGCCGCCCGGCTCAGGCAATACGGCCCCAATCGGCTTCAGCCCGCCAGACAACGGGCGCTGCTGCTGCAGTTTCTGGCGCACTTAAAAAACCCCTTGGTCCTGGTGCTGCTGGCGGCCAGCGTCCTGTCCGCCTTGACGGGTGACGTGACGGGCGCCTTCATCATCGGGGCGATCGTGCTGATGAGTGTGACGCTGGATTTTGTGCAGTCCTACCGGGCCGGGCGTGCGGCCGAACAACTGGCGTTGCAGGTGGCCGTCACCGCCACCGTGTTGCGGGACGGCCAGCGACGCGAACTGCCGGTGGCCGAGCTGGTGCCCGGTGACGTGGTGCTGCTGTCGGCAGGCGATCTGGTGCCAGCCGATGCGCGACTGCTGGAAGCGGATGACTTCTTCGTCAACCAGGCACAACTCACGGGCGAGCCTTATCCGGTGGAAAAGCGGGCCTCTTTGCCGGACAAAGCCGAGGCTGAACAAGCTGCGTCCGAGAGCTGGGCGCTGGACGCGGTGGACGCGGTCTTCATGGGCAGCTCCGTGGTCAGTGGCTCGGCGAGCGTACTGATTGGACGCACCGGCAGCACCAGCGCGCTGGGTCAAATTGCAGTCAGCCTGGCTGATCAAGCACCGCCCACCGCCTTCGAGATCGGTACCCGGCATTTCGGCATGCTGATCATGCGCTTGACGTTTCTGCTGGTGCTGTTCACCTTGCTGGTCAATGTGGCCTTGCACCGACCGCTGCTCGAATCATTTTTGTTTGCGGTGGCGCTGGCCGTCGGCCTCACGCCTGAATTGTTGCCCATGGTGGTGTCGGTGACGCTCACGCGCGGCGCCCTGCGCATGGCGGCCTTGAAAGTGATTGTCAAGCGCCCGTCGGCGATTCAGGACATGGGCGCCATGGACGTGTTGTGCACCGACAAGACAGGCACCCTGACCGAAGCCAAAATTCGACTGGAGCGCCACGTGGACGCCGGGGGCCAGGACGATCCGCACGTTCTGGAGCTGGCCTACCTCAACAGCTATTTTGAGAGCGGCCTGAAAAGCCCGCTGGACGATGCCATCCTGGCGCATGAAGAGATTGATGTGTCCGCCTGGACCAAGATCGACGAGGTGCCGTTTGATTTTGAGCGCCGCCGCGTCTCGGTGCTGGTGCAGCGCGCCGGTGCGCGCCGGCTGGTGGTCAAAGGCGCACCCGAAGATATTGTTCGCTTGTGCACGCACTACCAGGACAGTGCAGATGCCACGGTGGCGCTCGACGCGGCGGCGCGCGGGCGCATCACCGAGCTGTTTGACAGTCTGAGTGAAGAGGGTTTCCGGGTACTTGGCATCGCCTCGCGCGATGTGCCCGGCGATCACCCGCACGCCATGGTGTCGGACGAGAGTGAACTGGTGTTCGCGGGTTTTGCCGCCTTTCTGGACCCGCCCAAAGCCAGCGCCGGCGAGGCGCTGAAAGCGCTGGCGGCCAGCGGTGTGGCCGTGAAGATCGTGACCGGTGACAACGAGCGGGTGACGCGCCATGTCTGCACCCAGCTGGGCGTGGCCATCGAGGGCGTGCTGACCGGCACCGAACTGGCAGCCCTGAACGACGATGCGCTGCGGGCCCGGGTGGAGGGTGTCAACCTGTTTTGCCGCGTCAACCCGGCGCAGAAAAACCGCATCCTCCTGGCACTGAAAGGCCGCGGCCATGTGGTGGGTTATCTGGGTGACGGCATCAACGACGCGCCTTCCCTGCACACGGCCGACGTCGGCATCTCGGTCGATGGCGCGGTGGACGTGGCCAAGCAGGCGGCGGCCATGATTCTGCTGGAGCGCGACCTGATGGTGCTGCACCAGGGCATTCTGGAAGGCCGTCGCACCTTTGGCAATGTGATGAAGTACATCATGATGGCCACCAGTTCCAACTTTGGCAACATGTTCAGCATGGCCGCCGCCACCTTGTTTCTGCCGTTCCTGCCGATGTTGCCGATGCAGATTTTGCTCAACAACCTGATGTATGACGTGTCCGAAATTACGCTGCCCATGGACAACGTGGACGAGGAAGACCTGGCGCAACCCAGACGCTGGGACATGACCTTCATCCGCAATTTCATGTTGACCATCGGGCCCATCAGCTCGCTGTTTGATTTCTTGACGTTCTCCCTGCTGCTCAGCCTGTTCGATGCGCACGAGTCCCTGTTTCGCACCGGCTGGTTTGTGGAATCCATCGCCACCCAGGTGCTGGTGATTTTTGTCATCCGTACCCGGCGCAACCCCTTGCGCAGTCACCCGAATCGGTGGCTGGTGCTGACGTCTTTGGCGGTGGTGGTCACGGCGATGCTGTTGCCGTTCACGCCATTGGCGCCCTATCTGGGGTTTACGCCCTTGCCGCTGTCTTACTTTGGGTTACTGGGGGCGTTGGTGGTTGCGTATTTGTTGATGGTGGAAGGGGGCAAGCAATGGTTTTACCGGCGAGTGACGCGGGCCTGACCGCCGCGCAAGCCGCCCAGCGCCTGGCTGAGGACGGCCCCAATGCGCTGCCCGGCGACCAACGGCGCACGCTGCTGGGCATCGCCCGTGAAACCCTGCGCGAGCCGATGTTCCTGCTGCTGCTGGCAGCGGGCTTGCTGTATCTGGTACTGGGTGACTTGCAGGAAGGCCTGATTTTGTTGGGCCTGGTGCTGGTGGTGCTGGCGCTTACCCTGTACCAGGAGGGCAAGACCGAGCGCGCGCTTGAATCGCTGCGCGACCTGTCCAGCCCGCGCGCGCTGGTGCTGCGCGACGGCCAACCGCTGCGCATTGCCGGGGCCGACGTGGTGCTGGGCGACATCCTGATCCTGGCCGAGGGCGACCGCATTCCTGCCGATGCGGTGCTGCTGAGCGGCACCGACGTGCAGGTCGACGAATCGCTGCTGACCGGCGAGCCCGTGCCGGTGAGCAAGGTGGCCGATGTCATGGCGGCGCAAGCGGCAGCACCGCGGCCCGGCGGCGACGGCCAGGCGTATTTATTTTCCGGCACGCTGCTGGTCAAGGGCCACGGCAGCGCACGCGTCACCGCCACCGGCGCGCGCAGCGAGATCGGGCGCATTGGCACGGCGCTGGTGAGCCTGAGCAGCGAGCCTTCGCCGCTCAAAAAACAAACCGCCAGTCTGGTCAAGGTGTTGGCGCTGATGGCCTTGGCCGCCAGCCTGTTTCTGGTCGCGGCATTTGGTCTGCTGCGAGGCGACTGGCTGGCGGCGCTGCTGGCCGGCATTGCGCTGGCGATGGCCTTGCTGCCGCAGGAGTTCACCGTGGTGCTCACGGTGATTCCGGCCTTGGGCGCCTGGCGTTTGTCAAAACAGAACGTGCTGACCCGGCGCATCGCTGCCATCGAAACGCTGGGGGCAACCTCGGTGTTGTGCGTGGACAAGACCGGCACGCTGACCGAAAACCGCATGACCGTGGCTGAGCTGTATGTGCAAGGACACAAGCTGTTGATTGACTACGCCGTCACGTCGGAGTTGCCCGAGCGCTTTCATACGCTGGTGGAGTTCTCCATTCTGGCCAGCGTGGCCGACCCGTTTGACCCGATGGAAAAAGCCTTTCACCGTCTCGGCCAGCATTTTCTGCAGGACACGGAGCACCTGCACCACGACTGGACCTTGATGCAGCAATATGGTTTGACGCCCGAACTACGCGCCATGTCCCACGTCTGGAACGCGCAGCAAGACCAGCAGCATGTGGTGGCTGCCAAGGGTGCGCCTGAAGCCATCGTCGACCTGTGCCACCTGGACGGCGCCGCACAAGCCCACATTGCGGCAGCGGTGGATGCCATGGCGGCCAAGGGACTGCGCGTGCTGGGCGTGGCCCAGGCGCGTTTTGAGGGCGAGCAGTGGCCTGCCATCGAGCATGATTTTGAGTTTGAGTTCATCGGCTTGCTGGGGCTGGCCGACCCGCTGCGCGGTGAGATTCCAGACGCGGTGGCCGAGTGCCGCAGCGCCGGTATTCGCGTGGTGATGATCACCGGCGACTATCCCGCCACCGCCAGCGCCATCGCACGCCAGGCGCAGTTGCAGTCAACCCCGAACGCCGACGCTTGCGACCCGCTGCTGACCGGCGACGCCATGGCCGCCATGGGCGACGCCGAACTGCAGACACGCATGCAAAGCGTCAGCATCTGTGCCCGCATTGCACCCGAGCAAAAGCTGCGCATCGTGCAGGCGCTCAAAGCCAGTGGCGAGGTGGTCGCCATGACCGGCGACGGCGTCAACGACGCCCCGGCGCTGAAAGCGGCCCACGTCGGCGTCGCCATGGGTGGGCGCGGCACCGACGTGGCGCGCGAGGCCGCTTCGCTGGTGCTGCTGGACGACAACTTTGCTTCCATCGTGCGCGCGGTGCGGCTGGGGCGGCGTATTTTTGACAACCTGCGCAAATCCATGTCCTACATCCTGGCGGTGCATGTGCCGATTGCCGGCATGGCGCTGCTGCCGGTGCTGCTGGGCTGGCCCACCGTGCTGTTCCCGCTGCACATTGCGTTTCTGGAGCTGGTGATCGACCCGGCCTGCTCGATGGTGTTCGAGAACGAACCGGCCGAATCCAATGTGATGCAGCGCCCCCCGCGCAACGTCAACACGCCTCTGTTTGGCGGCATGACGCTGCTGCTGGCGCTCTTGCAAGGCCTGGGCGCGCTGGCGGTGGTCATGGCCGCCACGGTGTGGGGCGCCGGCCAGTTGGCCGAAGGCGCGACGCGGGCCTTCGCTTTTGCCACGCTGGTCTGCACCAACCTGGCCCTGATTTTCTCCAATCGCAGCCGCGCCGGCTCGCTGTGGGCCAGCTTGTGGGTGCCCAACCGCACGCTGTGGATCGTGGCGAGCGCGGCGCTCGCCCTGATGGCGCTGGCGCTGTATCTGCCGTGGCTGGCGCGCCTGTTTGTGTTTGAGCCGCTGCCCCTGCTTTATTTGGGGGCCGCGCTGGGCCTGGGGCTGGCCAGCATGTTGTGGTTTGAGGCGGTCAAATTGGGGCAGCGTTTGAAATCAACGGCTTGACACGTTTGGGTCAAAGTCCCAAAATGGCGCCATAATGGAACTTGAATCCATTTTGGAGCCACTATGCCCAATCTCTCTGTCAAAGACGTGCCCGAAGCTTGGGCTCAAGCCCTGCGCGAGCGCGCTGCGCGCAACCACCGCTCCTTGCAAGGCGAGTTGATGGCGCTGATCCAGCGCGCGGTTGAGCCGCAGGCGGGCACAGCGTCAAACGACACGGTCAACCCCGAGCCCGACAGCAGCGCCCCATCTCAGCCCATGAATCCACTGGCAGCGACGCAACGGCAAAGAACCGTGGTGGGCTTGGACCGCTTTGGCCACCCCATCATCCGGCAAGGCTGGAAAACGGTGGAGCAAGTGGTGGCGGAGCTGCGTGAAAAGCCGCATGACGCAAAGCTATGCCATGCTTTGCCCCGGGGCGTGGACATCATCCGTGAAGAGCGGGACGCCCGATGAGCGGCCCTGCCGGCGCCTTGTTTGTTGCCGAGCCACCCCAGCACTATCTGGTGCGCCCGCCGTTGGTGCTGGACTGCAGCACCCTGGCTGGGCTGGTATTTGAAGAAGACTGGCGACGCGAAGCGTTGCAGAAAATTGAAGGGCAGAGCTTGAATGCCCCCTTTTTGCTGGAAGTCGAAATCACCAGCGTGGCCCTTAGAAAACACCGCCATGGCGGTGCCGAGATAGCAGCCAGCGGCCTGGCGCTGTACGCCAGCATGACCATTGAACTGTTCGACGTGAGCGCCGTGCAAGTATTCGAGCTGGCCAAACGCTACCAGCTCAGCGCCTACGACGCCTCCTACCTCTGGCTGGCGGCTGAGCTCAAATGCCCGCTGGCGACCTTTGATGAAAAATTGGCCGCCGCCGCGCAAGCGCACCTGAGTCAATTACCGTGATACGCCCCAAGCTTTGGGCTTTCAAGCTCAATCCCAAAGCTTGGAGCCAGGAAGGCTTTTAATCATCCCCAATTGCAGCGCTGGCCGCCAGTTGCGCCCGCAGCGTCTCCAGTTCATCGAGCAACTGCAGCGCCAGCGCGGCACCGGCCGGGTTCACGCCCAGGTCGCGTTGCAGGCGCGCCGCCACTGTGACCTGGCGGGTCTGTACGGTGGTAAAGCGCCAGTTCTCGGGCGCGCTACCCGCCAGCGGAGCCAGCGCGCCCTGCTCAATCAACTCAACAATGAAATCGGTCTGCACGGCGCAACAACGGCTGACTTCAAGCAGGGTCAACTCGCTGGCCGGTTCTGCGGTGGCGGCGCGCTTTGGCGTGGTACTCATGCGGCGGCTCCCAGTTTGGCGCGTGGCTTGAAGGATTTGAACTGTGTGGCCATGCTGCGGTAAAACGCCTGGGCCGCTTCGCTGTCGGCCGGGGGCAAGGCAATTTTCAGCACAAAGTAAAAGTCCCCAGGCGTGCGCGCCGGAATGCCACGGCCCTTCAGGCGCAGCTTGCGGCCTTCTACCGAACCAGCCGGAATCTTCAGCTCAACGAAGCCGCTCGGGGTTGGCACTTCAATCTGCGCACCCAGCGCCGCTTCCCATGGCGCTACCGGCAAATCCAGGTAAACATCATGCTTGTCGATGCGGTAGTGCGCATGCGGACGAAACTCGATTTCAAGGTACAGGTCACCCGGCGCGCCCTGCCCCATGCCGGGGTCGCCTTGGCCGGCCAGGCGAATCTGCTGCCCGGCGCGCACCCCTTTGGGAATGCTGAATTCGATGGTGTGTTCGCGCGTGGCCACATGACCCTGGGCGTCCAGCGTGGGCACCTGCAGCGTGACCCGGCGCTTGGCGCCGTGGTAGGCGTCCTCCAGGTCGATCTGGATTTTGGCGTGCCGGTCCTGTCCCGGCGCATGAAAAGCGGCTCCCCCGCGCCGACCACCGCGCTGCGCGCCAAAACCGCGACTGAACAGTGACTCGAAAAAGTCGCTGTAGTCGCCGGCCTCGCCTGCGCCAAATCCCGCACCGCCGGTTTCGAACCCGGCGTTCCAGTCCGGCGGCGGTCGAAACTCCTGCCCACCTTTCCAGTTGGCACCCAGTTGGTCATAGGCGGCGCGCTTTTCAGGGTCTTTCAACACCTCATAGGCCTCGCCAATTTCCTTGAAACGGGCCTCCGCGTTGGGCTCCTTGCTGACGTCGGGATGGTATTTGCGGGCCAGGGTGCGGTGCGCGCGCTTGATCTCGTCCTGCGTCGCGCTGCGCTGCAGACCCATGATCTGGTAATAGTCCTTGAATTCCACTTGCGTCCTCCCGGCCATAAATACGGCTCACCAGCGCAAGCCCGGCGCTGGCGCCGAGATTGATTGTCACCCCACTCAAGGGCCGCGTCCATCGACGTCAGTCAGTGTGTTCCTTGCGCGCTTTTTGCACCTTCTCCAGACTGACCTTGACCTTGATCCGCTCCGCATTAACGGGCGTGCGAATGCCAAACCGCGGGTTGCTGGTCTCGCGGTAGAGATATTTGCTCACAGGCATGCCGCCCGCATTGACAATACTCACGACCTCGGGCTGGTTGGCGCGCAGGCCGCGCGCAACGACGACCGCTTTTTCTCCGTTGACCAGTTGAACATAAGTGCCCGGTGGATAAAACCCGAGCGCCGTCGCCATGGCCGAACCGATGCTGGCGGTGTCTGGCGTCGCGCCCAAAAATACCGACTTCGCCGCGCCCAGGGGAGACATGGCGAGTCGCGTCTTGCGCGCCGCCATCTTGGCGACAAAACCATCCGCCAGGCGCAGCAGGCGCCGAGCCATCACGTTGTGCGCCAGCCCGTGTGACTCATTAACCTCATGGTGCCAGCGCACGATGTCCAACTGGTCTTCGTCGCTCACCCCCATGAGCCGCAGCAGCTCGACACTTTTGCAGGGGTGTTCCCGCACCAGCACGCGCTGCGCCTCGGTCGGCAACGAGCTCTGCATGGCCAGCTTGTCCTGCTCCCGCGCCATGCCAATGTTCATGACCAGGGCGGCACGAAACAGGCTGCCGCCGGCAGACGCCGCCATGTCCAGTTTTTCTACGGTCAACGCACAAACCACCGCTGACAGCAGGGCATGGGTCGCACAGTAACCCAAGCTGATGTCGGCCAGCGCCTGAAACAGGATGAACAGGCATTCATCCGGATCGCTACGAAGCAGCTCCAGCGCCCGGCTCTCAATGCCCGCCAGCCGGGGCAAGGGGTTGATGGCGGCCTCGCCCTGGTACAGCAGCCCGCGCAGAATCTCCTGCAGATCGAGCCACCCCCCCAGCACCTGGGCGCCCGACAGGTAATCGGTCTCCACGAGCTCACTGGGCAGTTCCGCCTGCATGATGGCGTCGAGATCAGCGCCCCGCTGGAGCAAGGTGTTGATCAGCCGCTCATAGCTTTTTTGCCAGGCGCGGGCATCGCTGGCGGTCATGCAGGCCTGGTGGGCATGCAGCATCTCGCGCTGCTGCTCTG
>Ga0209317_1002374_pt1 | contig 13796 bp, 10 predicted proteins | sample RifGroB2_FD_183994 | JGI IMG/M metagenome (GOLD analysis project Ga0209317, IMG submission 183994) | Soil microbial communities from Rifle, Colorado, USA - Groundwater B2 (SPAdes) (version 2) | ecosystem: Environmental > Terrestrial > Soil > Unclassified | place: Rifle, Colorado | collected... | reverse complement strand
CGTCAGGCAACTAGGTCGGCACCTGGATTAGGTGATTTCGGAGCTCAATCGCCATGCCTGCATGCCCCCTGTGAACGCTTCGCCGCCCACCTCACGATGGGCCGACGCATCACTCGGGGTCACAGCTGGTCGCTAGCCATTACTATGTAGGGACTTTCACCCTTTACCCTTTGCCGGCTTTTACCGGCGCTTTCTGCCTGTCCCCCTCAGCAGTCCCCCCTCTCCGCAGCATACGCATTGAGCATTTCTGCTCGAGTCCGACTGGAAGTGCAAAAGCCTTTAATAAAACTAAGATGCCTTTCCAAGCTTGTATGTGTTAGCGTTGGTCGTTATGGCAATACTAAATTGCAATACAATTCCCCTCCTGCGGAAGGCGGGCGAACGGCAGTATCTTCACATGGAAGGCAGTGAGCGGCCTGGCGGAAACAGCCGATTCTCAGACCACTAAGGGAGCCCGATGCAGCTTATGACCAGAAAATCCGCCTTCACTATCGCCTTCGCCATAGCCTTGACCATCTTCGGCTACCTCGGGTGGTTGAGCTATCTGAACATGGCCGCCATAAAACAGTCCGGTCAGCTGGAAAACCAGACCTATGTCGTGAATCAGCAGTTGGACGGACTCCTTTCAGCCCTGAAAGACGCAGAGACCGGGCAGCGTGGCTTCATCATCACCGGAGAGGAAAAATACCTGGAGCCTTACCAGGGCGCCCTGGGCAAAATTTCCAGGCAGCAGGCATCCCTGAGGAGCCTTTTCAACGGCAATCCGGAACAACTAAAACGCCTGGACGGCATCGAACCGCTCATTGAAAGGAGACTGGCCCTAATCAAAGAGGCCATCGAAGTGAGACGCTCCCAAGGCCTCCAGGCTGCCAGCCACTTGATCAAGACGGACACTGGCAGAAATGCCATGAACGACGTCCGTGAACTGGTGGCGCAGGCACAGGAGACGCAAAAACGCCTGCTGCAGGAACGCTCGGCCGCAAATACTGCCAGTATCGACGCTACGCTGCGGGCGCTTCAGATAGGAGGAGCGGTCGGACTAGCAATTCTGGTGCTGGTCTTCATCCTGCTGAACAAAGAACTCACCCAGCGCGCCCAGTCTGAGAAAGAACTGCTGTCGCAAAAGGAGGAGCTGGAGAGCAACCGGGATATGGAGCGCTCTCAGGGCTGGGTCAAGACCGGCATCAACGAGCTCTACATCAGGTTACGCGTGGACAAGCCACTGGAGGCCATTGCCAGCGACGCGCTCAGCTTCCTGTCCGGCTACCTGAAGGCCGGTGCGGGTGCCCTATATTTATTCGAGGAGGAAACCAACACCCTGAAATTGCTGGCCGGCTACGCCCTCGCCAAGCGGGAGGCCAACCGGGGCATCAGCCTGGGCGAAGGGGTGGCCGGAGAAGCCGCCCGTGGCAAGAAGCCGATCTCTCTAAACAGCATCCCCCCGGATTACCTGGTGATAGGGTCGGCCCTGGGAGAGGCGGCGCCCCGCTCGATCCTCGCCCTTCCCCTCTCGCATGACAACCGGCTGGTCGCGGTCATGGAGTTCGGCAGCTTCAACGAGTTCAGCGCCCTGGAGCTCGATCTGCTGAACCAGTCCGCCGAGATTCTCGCCATCGCCATTAGCGTAACCCAGACCCGCCAGCGGGTGAACGAACTCCTGCAGCAGAGCCAGGTCCAGGAAGAGGAGCTGCGCGTCCAGCAGGAGGAGTTGCAGCAGTCGAACGAGGAGCTGGAGGAGCGGGCCCAGCTGCTGGAGCGGCAGCGCGAGCAGATATATGCCAAGAACCGGGATATGGAGGAGAGCGGCCGCGAGATCATGCGCAAGGCTCGCGAGCTGGAGCAGATCAGCACCTACAAGTCCGAGTTCCTGGCCAACATGTCCCACGAACTGCGCACTCCGCTGAACAGCCTGATGATCCTCTCCGGCCACCTGCAGAACAACAGGGAGGGGAACCTCACCCCCAAACAGGTGGAGTACGCCGGCACCATCAAGGCGGCGGGAACGGAGCTGCTCAACCTGATCAACGACATCCTGGATCTCTCCAAGATCGAATCGGGGCGGCAGGAGTTCGTCTACGAGGATACCCACCCGATAGAGCTCTGCGACCAGATCACGCGCTTCTTCGCGCCGATGGCGGAACAAAAGGGGCTGGCATTTTCCACCATCATCGAGGAGGGGGTGAGGGAAAGGATCAGTCTGGATTCCCAGCGCACCCTGCAGGTGCTGAAGAACCTACTTTCCAATGCCGTCAAGTTCACCCCGGACGGTTCGGTGAGCCTGCGCATCTACAACCCGGACAGCCGCGAAAACCCGCTGCCGGTTGCGGCGGTGGCCTTTGGCGTAACCGATACCGGCATCGGCATCCCGGGCGGCAAACACGAACTGATCTTCCAGGCCTTCCAGCAGGCCGACGGCTCCACCAGCCGCAAGTTCGGCGGCACCGGCCTGGGACTCTCCATATCGAGGCAGCTGGCACGCGGGATGAACGGCGAGATAATGCTTTCCGGCGAGGATGGTAAAGGGAGCGTCTTCACCCTCTACCTGCCGCTCTCCTCCCCCGGCAGCGACGTTTCCTCCCTGGGCAAAACGGTAACGGCCTTCGTACCACAGGCGCAGCCGCTCCGTCCGGCGCCGGCCACCGGGGCCGCCCCCCTTCTGGACGACCGCGATCGCATGGCGGCCGGAGATCGCTGCATCCTGATCATCGAGGACGACCTGGTCTTCGCCAGGCTCCTGATGGAGCGGGTGCGGGAACGCGGCTTCGCAGCGGTGGTGGCAACCGACGGGAACTCCGGCATCGCCCTGGCCGAGAAACTGATCCCGAGCGCCGTGCTGCTGGACGTCATGCTCCCCAGCCTGGACGGCTGGGGGGTCATGCAGAAGCTGACCGACAACCTGCGCACCCGGCATATCCCGGTGCAATTCATCACCTGCCTGGAAGAGAAGCAGAAGGCTCTGGCCATGGGAGCGATCGGGTTCATCAGCAAACCGGTCACAAACGAACAGCTCGATACCGTCTTTGGAGACCTTGAGGAGGCTGTCTCGCGCACCCTCAGGAAACTGCTGATCGTGGAGGACGACAAGGCCCATGCCGAGGCGCTGGTGGTGCTGCTGAAGGAGCGAGGCATCTCCATCACCGTGGCCGATAGCGGGGCGCAGGCGATCGAGCTGCTCTCGGGCGAGCCGTTCGACTGCATAGTGCTCGATCTGGGGCTGGCCGACATGTCCGGCTTCGAGCTCCTCGAACATATCCACAACATGGATGAAAGCCGGCGCGTCCCGGTCATCATCCATACCGGGCAGGAGCTGAGCCGCGAGGACACCCAGCGTCTGCAGCGCTACGCGGAGAGCATCATCATCAAGGGGGCCAAAAGCCCGGAGCGCCTCCTGAACGAGGTGACCCTCTTTCTGCACGTGATGGAGAGCGAGCTCCCCGCCGACAAACAGCGCATGATCCGCACCACCCTCGATACCGAGGCGCTGCTGATCGGGAAAAAGGTGCTGCTGGTGGACGACGACATGCGGAACATTTTCTCCCTCTCCAGCGTCCTTGGCGAAAAGGGGATGCTGATCGTAGAGGCGGAGAACGGTAAAGTGGCCCTCTCCCGCCTGGAAGAGCACCCCGACGTGAACATCGTCCTCATGGACGTGATGATGCCGGAGATGGACGGGTACGAGGCGACCAAACGCATCCGCCAGGATCCGCGCTTTGCCCGGCTGCCGGTGATCGCCCTGACCGCCAAGGCGATGAAAGGCGACCGGGAGGCCTGCCTCAAGGCCGGGGCCAGCGACTACATAACCAAACCGGTTGACCTGGATCGGCTGCTGTCGCTCTTGCGGGTCTGGCTGTACAACCAGGGATGACGGGACGGGTATGCTGACTTCCAGTATCGAGCTGCAAGATAGCGAAGTCGGAAAGCTTCTGGAACGGGTAGCGACGGTCTATGGCTACGATTTCAGGGAATACGCCGAGGCATCCATCAGGCGCAGGATCACCCAGTGGCTGGCTGAATCCGAATTCGCCTCCTTTGCCGAAGCAAAGGCGCAGGTGCTGTGCGACCCGGCCGTTTTCGAGCGGCTCTTGCGCGGCATCACGGTCAACGTGACCGAGATGTTCAGGGACCCACTGGTCTTCCAGGCGATACGCGAGCAGGTGGTGCCGCACCTGAAGACCTACCCCTTTGTGAAGATCTGGCACGCCGGCTGCGCCAGCGGCGAGGAAGCCTACTCCATGGCGATCATGCTGGCGGAGGAAGGGCTCGCGGGACGCTTCCGCATCTATGCCACGGACATAAACCAGGGGGTGCTCAGAAAGGCCCAGGAGGGGATCTTCCCCCTGAAGGAGATGAAGCTCTTCACCCAGAACTACCATAAGAGCGGCGGCAAAAGCTCCTTTTCCGACTACTATACCGCCCGCTACGACCATGCCATGCTGATGCCCTCCCTGAAGGATCATATCGTCTTCGCCTCCCACAACCTGGCGGCCGACAACGACTTCGGGGAGATGCAGATGGTCTTTTGCCGGAATGTGCTGATCTATTTCAAGCAGCCCCTGAAGGATCGGGCTCTGGGTCTGTTTGACTCTTGCCTGGCGCCCGGCGGCTTTCTCTGCCTCGGGACCAAGGAGGCGCTGGACGGGCGGGAGATTGCGCCGCACTACGCGGAGATCGCGCCGCGCAGCCGCATCTACAGGAAACGCTATGCCTGAAGCCAAGCTGCGCCGATATAAAGCGATAGTGCTGGGAGTTTCCACTGGCGGGGTCGGGACCCTGAAGGCGCTGCTCGGCGCGCTCCCCGGGGATTTCCCGCTCCCGCTCCTTGTCGTGCAGCATATAAGCCCCGACTCCGGGGACCAGATGGCGGTCTTTCTGGATGAGTTCTGCGCCATTCATGTCAAGGAGGCCGACGAACAGGAGCGGCCGGTAGGCGGCACCGTTTATCTGGCGCCGGCCAACTATCACCTGATGGTGGAGCCGGACGGCAGGCTCGGCCTCTCCATGGACCCTCCGGTAAATTACTCCCGTCCCTCGGTGGACGTGCTTTTCGAGACAGCGGCGCAAGCCTTCGGAGAGCGACTGATCGGGGTAATCCTTACCGGCGCGGGCTATGACGGCAGCCTGGGATTGAAGCGGATCAAGGACAAGGGAGGTGTGGCAGTCGTCCAGGACCCCGGCGACGCCGCCGCCGATTCCATGCCGAAACACGCCATGATGGCGGTGACACCCGATCATGTGGTCACCCTGTCCACCCTGCCGCAATTATTTATCAACCTTTCAGAAAAGTGAGCATATATGCCAAGTAACCATAAAATCCCCGTCCTGATCGTCGACGACCGACCGGAAAACCTCGCCTCACTGGAGGCGCTGCTTAGCGATATGGAGCTTGAGATGGTGCAGGCCCAGTCAGGCAATGAAGCGTTGCGGCACAGTCTGTACACCGATTTCGCCCTGGTGCTGCTGGACGTCCAGATGCCGGAGATGGACGGTTTCGAGACCGCCGAACTGATGCGCAAGATCCCGAAGACAAGGCAGGTCCCCATCATTTTCATCACGGCCGGCATGAAGGAGGAACATTACCTGTTCAAGGGGTACGAGGCCGGAGCGGTCGATTATCTGATGAAACCGATCGATCCGGTCATTCTCAAGAGCAAGGTCAGGGTCTTCTGCGATCTGTTCCAGCAGCGCCGCGAACTGGAGATAGTCCAGGCAGAACTGGTGACGCGCAACGAGGAGTTGCAGGAAAACCAGACTACCTTGGAGGTTCAAAACGAGAAGCTTCACCAAACCTATCTTGAATTGAAAGAGGAAACTGCCGAGCGGCTGCAGGCGGTCGAGGCATCCCGCCAGAGCGAATTGCTGATGATTCAGCAAAGCCGTATGGCGGCCATGGGGGAAATGCTCAACAATATCGCCCACCAGTGGCGCCAGCCCATGAACGTTCTGGGGATGAAGGTTCAGGAAATCGGGCTGTGCTATGAAATGGGCGGCTTCAGCCAGGAGCTGCTCGATACCAACATAGCCAAGGTGATGGAAATCCTCCAGCACATGTCGCAGACCATCGCCGACTTCCAGGGGTTCTCCGCGCCCGACAAGGAAAAGAGCCTGTTCAGGGTGGATCAGGTCGCCCTCAAAATGGTTTCCCTGATTGAGGGGAATTTCCGGGAACTGGGCATCGCCATCGAGCTCAGCAGCAGCGGTGACCCGGAGATCAACGGTTACCCGAACGAATACGGCCAGGTGGTGTTAAACCTGCTGACCAATGCCAAGGACGCCCTGCTGGAAAAGGGGACCACGGATGGGCGGATAACGATCCGCTCCTGGACGAAGGACGGCAGGGCCCTTTTGAGCATCACCGACAATGCAGGCGGCATCGAGGAAAAGATTCTCGATAAAATATTCGAGCCTTATTTCACCACCAAGGAACTTGGCAAGGGGACCGGCATCGGTCTCTTCATGTCGAAAACCATCATCGAGAAAAACATGGGGGGCCGTTTGTCCGCGTGCAATGTAGATGGCGGAGCCGAATTCAGGATTGAGGCCTGACGGGAGGTAAAGGGTAAAGGGTAAAGGGGGACAGGCACCTGCGGAGCCAGTCCCCCTCAGCGTTTATTTATGTTTTCTCGTCATCTTTTTAGCCTTTTTCCCGTTCATCATCCTGGGCATCATCTTCTTCATTTTGGCAAACTGCTCGTTCGTCAGGAGACTGCGCACCTCTTTCATGGATTTCAACATCTCCTGATGCTGAGCTGTTTTGATCTGTGAAATTTTGCCTGCTGCGGCGTTCGCCAGCTCCAGGTCGAAGTCTTTGACTTCCATGATTTCTGTCAGCTCGATCTGGGCAATCCTCAGCTCGGCTTTGGACATGACCTGTTTCTTTTCCAGGGCACGGTGGATGGCCTTCAGCTTGACGACCTGCTGATCGGTAAGCCCCAGCCTGTCCGCATGTTGCAGGCACATCCCCATCATACTGCCCATCTTATCCATGTCCCCCATTTCCATCATCTGTTGGTGACCACCTGTGTGCCCCTTCCCCTGCATCCCCTTCCCTTCGTGATGGTTCATCTGTGAGAAAGCCGGTACCGCAAAAGCCACAGTCAACAACAGTGCCAGGAATATTTTCTTCATAACTTGCTCCTTTTGGTTGTGAAGCTGGTGAAAGGATATGGCCCGGGTTACGGCCGTGAAGGAGTACGAACCTGGACAGGAATTCACCCATGAAGAGCAACTATGGTGCCAACACTATAACAGGCTGATTTAAAGCAACTGACAGCTCCACAAGATCGACAGCCGGGTGACCAAAACGGATAGCTGCCGGCTGACGCTGCTAGCCAAAATGGTAAGCCGCAGCATCTGAGCCTCCGGGTTGCGATTGCCAGAAGGTGAGCTTACATCTTTTTTATCATGCGTGGCAGCCAGCTACTTTTGATATTTTCACCTTTCCAGCGTCCAAAATGCCGGAAAATGCGGCTTAGCAAGGCTGCCTGACCCTGGCCCGAGCGGCTAATCGCTGCTCGGGGCCGCTGATCGTTGAAAAGAACAAAAATCATGGCCGGCGTCTGAAACCGGAGTGGCCCGGGAATTGCTCTAAGACAAGTTTAAGCAATTTCTGCACTCAGCTTGCCGGAGCAGGAAGCGAAGCTGTCTCCGCCTTATCATCGAGGTCTGAATGGAAACCTTTCACCAGTTAAACCCCAAAATTAAGCTTTTGTATGTCGAAGACGACCCTGCCACCAGGGAAACCATCACCTCGGTCATCTCCAGGAGATTCCCCTCCCTGTCAATCAGCAGCGCCGAAAACGGACAAGCCGGGCTGGAATCTTTCCAGGAGTGCAGAGCGGATCTGGTACTAACCGATATTAACATGCCGATCATGGATGGCATCGAGATGGCGCGCAAAATAAAGGCCTTGGACCCCTGTGTAGCTATCATCGCCGCTACCGCTTTTAGCGACACACACTACCTGATGGACGCCATCAAGGTCGGCATCACCCGCTATGTGCTGAAACCGGTCAACTTCGGATTGCTCTTTGAAGCCATCGACGGCTGCATCTCCCGGATCGTCATGGAAAGGCAGCTAAAGGAGCAAGACGGCTTCATCCGCAAACTCTCCCGAGCCATCGAACAGAGCCCAAGCATGGTAATGATCACCGACACGGCAGGTGCTATAGATTACGTGAATCCCAGGTTCAGCACCGTTACCGGGTACCTGCCCGAAGAGGTGATCGGACAGAACCTGCGGGAAGTCATGACCAGGGCATCGCCGCTCGACACCTTCGAGCAGATCTGGAGCACCATCACCGGCGGTTCCGAGTGGCGCGGCGAAATCTTGAACCGGAAAAAGGACGGCGAACTCTACTGTGAGGAACTCTCCATTTCCCCGCTCGCCTGCGAAGATGGGGAAATGACTCACTTCGTTGCGGTGATGCAGGACATCTCCAGGAGCAAAAAGCTGGAGCAGGGGCTGCATTACTCCGAAGAGCAGTTCCGTACCCTTTGCGAGGTGGCTCCCATCGGTATTTTCAGAACTGACCGGGAGGGAAACATTATTTACCTGAACCCCCACGGAGAGAAAATTACCGGGCTAGCCGCTCCCAAGGCAACGGTCAAAGGATCGCTGAGCAGCGTCCACCCCGACGACCGTGAACGACACACTGCGGCCTGGCTCGAGGCGCTAGCCACCGGGGAGCTTTCGCCCCTGGAGCACAGACTGATAACCCCTGAAGGTGAAACAACCTGGGTCCGGGCCATGGCAAGCAGCATCAAGGGGACGGACGGCCAGATAGCCGGTTTTGTGGGGACCCTGGAGGACATCACGGAACTCCTGCAGGCTCGTCAGGAGATGCTGAAAACCCAGAAGCTGGAATCCCTTGGGGTGCTGGCCGGCGGGATCGCCCACGACTTCAACAACATCCTTACCGGCGTCATCGGCAATATCTCGCTGGCGCGATTTGAGTTGCACGATCCGGACAAGCTGACCAAAAGGCTGGAATATGCGGAAAGATCAGCTGTCCGGGCCAAGGATCTGACCCGGCAACTCCTTACCTTCGCCCGGGGCGGCGAACCGGTGAGGAAAATAGTCAAGGTGCCAGACTTGCTGAGGGAAGCGGCCAAGTCCACCCTGAGAAGCTCCAATGTGAAGTGCGAATTCGAGTTCGCGGACGACCTCTGGCCGTTAGAGGTCGATGAAGGACAGCTTGCCCAGGTGATCCAAAACCTGGCCCTCAACGCCCTGCAGGCCATGCCGGAGGGAGGAACCATCACCCTGGGTGCGACCAACGTCCTCTCCCTGCAGGGGAACAGATTCGTCACCATCTTCCTGGCGGATACCGGAGGTGGCATCCCGGATTATCAGCTCGGCAAGATATTCGACCCCTATTTCACGACCAAGCAGAGCGGAAGCGGCCTCGGCCTCGCCACCTGTTACTCGATAATCAGGAAACATGGCGGCAAAATAAGAGCTACCTCGACTTTGGGAGCGGGAAGTTCTTTCAAGATTTCACTCCCCGCCGCTTTCCAGGCGTGCGAGGCCAAGCCGTCTTCTCCACTTGCGGCTGTCAGCGACGTGCTGGTGATGGATGACGACGAAGAGGTCAGAAAGGTTACCAAGTCGATCCTGGAACAGTTCGGCTATACGGTCGAGTGTGCGGAAAACGGCGCGGAGGCCATCGAACGCTACCGGCAAAGAAAGGGGGAGGGGAAAACCTTTTCAGCTGTTATCCTGGACCTGACCGTTCCCGGCGGCATCGGGGGCAAGGAAACCATCAAGAAGCTTCTTGAGATAGACCCGGACGTGAAGGCGATCGTTTCCAGCGGATACTCAAATGATCCGGTGATGGCCGACTATCGGGGATACGGATTCCGTGCAGTGCTCAAAAAACCGTACCTGCCGGGAGAGATCAAAAATGTCCTGCAGGAGTTGCAGATGTCTTAAGGTTCCATCTACGCCAGTCCATCAGACGCGAAAAAAGCCCCGGATTGCTCCGGGGCTTTTTTTGGTTGAAACCCAAAGGAGAGTCCCTCTTTTCAGAGCCTCTTTATTTCCTTGAGCTTAAGCCCTATGATTTCCCCGTCGATAATCGCCATGCTGTCGACGGTTGCCCTGATGGCAATTTGCTGATCAGCCGCCGGCAACGGCCCGTCGGTAAGCACCGTGAGCTCCCCGCCCTCTCCTTTGATCGTGTACAGCTTCATTTCCACGAAGGGTATCTTTACGGCGTCGGAGACGGTCCCCTTGACCTTTATCTCCTTGCCCTGGAACCTTGCCGGGTTCTTCACGACATCCCCTACCTCCGTATAACCGAAGGGGAGGTAGTCGCACCCGGTCAGTGTTACCAGCATCACTGCCGTCAGCAGCAGATTCTTTTTCATTAATTGCCTCCCTGCATCTATTCGGGCTAGCCGAACCCAATCCTTCATTTTCCTGCGGCCTATGAGCCTGTCGGACCTTAGGTTGAGCAGATCCGTAGGAGCGGCATTCCTGCCGCGATTTGTTTCCGTTTTACCGGTACGGCCAACGCACTACGCCAACCCGCATATGCTAAAGTGCCTTTATCCTTCCGGATTAACAGGTCTTCCGTTGAACCGTCCCCCCCTCACCCCCTGTATAGGGAGAGTGGGAAATTGCAGCTATAGCGGGTTGGCGTTAATCAGGTCATTCTTTAGGTCTGGCCGCATTGTATCGCGGCAAAAATGCCGCTCCTACAGGAATCCCCGGGTCCCAAGGCATGTTTTCCCATCATGCCGAAAATGTAAAAAAGTCCAACAGCCTTTTTCCGTCCGGAAACTCCGGATGTAAAACTGTTGGTTTCCGATTCGGAAAGGAGGGATTTTCGTCCTGGCAAGGTTGACGCCGCCAGGGGAAAAGCACCCTTTCCGGACGGAAATTAGCTACTTCCTGAACTGGCTTTCGGGTTTCACACCCGCGTTTAAGATTATCACGTCGACCCTGCGATCCTGTTGCCTGCCGGTTTTCGATTCAATGCCGGATACCGGGAACCTCTTGCCGTAGCCGATGGTAACGATCCGTTCCGAAGCGATGTCAAGCCCGACCAGCGCCTTTTTGACCGATGCTGCACGCTGCTCGGAAAGACCCTGGTTGTACTCGTCACCGCCGACACTGTCGGTGTGGCCTTCGATCAGCAGATTGCGGGTCGGGTTTTTATTGAGGAAGGCGCCAATCTTGACCATGCTCCCCTGGGCACTGGCGTTCAGGTCGGCCTTTGCTGTGGCAAACAGCACATCTCCAACGGTCAGCACGATACCGCGATCGGTCAACTGACCCTGCAGCTCGGATAGCTCCTTGAGCAGCAGGGCAAGCTCCAACCTGGCCCTTTCGGCATCATCCGCGTTGGCAGCAGCCAGAGCCAGCGCCTCTTCGGTCTTGGCAGCTGCCTGCGCCTTTGCCAGCAAGGCCTCTTTAGCCTGGATATCCGCCATGATTCTGGCCCGCTCCGCTTCACTGGAAGCGAGACTCAGCTCCTGCCTGGAGCGCTCCAGGGCGCTATTCATCTCTTCCACATCCCTTTGCAGGCGCTTCTTTTCTATGCTGCTCTTCTGCAGCTGCACTTCAGCCTTTTCCTTGCCGAGCCTCAACTTGTCGTTATCGGCGACCATCCCTTCTGCATACGAGACGGCACCTTCGGACTTGCGGTTGGACACATAGGCCAGACGAGCGACATCATCATGGAGTGCATCCTGTTCAGCCTGGCTGTAAATTAGGGCCGGGTTGATCGGGGGAGCGTTTGCCTTCTTACTCGCCAATTCCGCTTCCTTCAGCGTCTTTTCTGCATCCAGGAGATGCTTCACGGCATACGAGTCTACCATCGGGCTATCTTTGGCCAGGGCATAATTGGCCCTCGCCTGTTCAAGGCGATCTTTGGCGATCTGCCGGCTGGTGGAATCTCCACTCGCGCTGCAGCCGGCTAGAAATGCACCCAGGGTGCCTGCCAAGGCCAGCGCCCCGAACTGCTTTATCAATTGACTGGATTTCATAATTACTCCTCCTTATTGGCTGTGACCAAGATAATTGTTATTTGGCAGCCGACATGCGACTTATTTCATCACGCAGGTTCTTGATCTCCTCAAACAAGGCAGCTACTTCTTTTTTGCCTTTTTCAGTGGGAGCTTTGATCTGCGCATATTCGGCGTCACTCATCGCTTCGTCCAGCAATTTAGAGGCCTTGACCAGCTGACCTGCTGAAACAGCAGACCTGGCGTCAGAAAGTTTATTTTCAGCAGACTGCAGGACTTCAGGCGCATAGACCTCGGCGCCCTTCTCCTTCGCCATACCGATATTCTGCTCCACCGCCATGATCCGTGGGCTGAGCGTATCCCGGGTAGCACAACCTGAAAGTATCCCGATTCCCAATAGCGCCACAGCCGACACACCAATCCTTGACATCTGTATTACCCTCATACCGTCTCCTTTAGTCATTTTGTATCTGCAGACTGATGCCTGGCAGAGTTTTCCCCTGTCCTTCTTATCGCCTAAGAAGAAAGGGGTCGGCGTCTCCAACTCCGAGTCCGCCGCATGGGTGCAAAGCGCGGCATCGGTCGAGCTTTAGCGCGCTGGGAAGAGTGAGATTCTTGTCTGATCAGATAAAAAGCGGAACCGGCAAGCAGACGTTATGCTCTGAATCTGCCTTCTCGCCACAGATACCACATGCCACATTGGGGTTGTTGATCAGCTGATCAATCTCATGTGTCCTTCCTTTTGCTCGCAACTCGCACAGGTGGCTTTTGTGCCTCTTTTTGTTATTGCAGATCTTATTCTTTCTGATGACGGTTCTCCAAGGGTATGGGACCCAGTTCAGAATCATGTCCATTACTCGTTGCAGGTATGCAGTCCTGCATTTAAGTATAAGCAATTACAGCGCCAACGCCATAATACATTGATATAGGGAAGAAAAGTATTTAGCCCGCCGGCCGGGGGTATCCAAAACGGATAGCAGCAGACCCGGAGAGGTAGCCTATATGGCGAGTCAAAACCATGAAGGCCTATTTTTAGCCACGGACACACAGACAATTACTGAACAGACCCAATTTCAGAAAACTTACTTCTGAAATTTCGAGGATGACCGGCTGGAATTATCGTTTCAAGGGGGCGGTTTCCCAGAACGACCATTAGCCGTGACCAATTCTTTTGGTATACTTCCCGCACCGAAAACTTTTCGATAGGTTCCCAAACCTGGAGCCTCCGGAAGGGGCACGGTACATAACAGAACAAAAGGAGAGCCCATGAGAACACAAGACATGCTAAGGAGTCATCCTAGAAAACCGCTCGTTGATCTGACCAACGTAACCTCCTGTATCGCCGCCTGCGTCGATTGCGCCGATGCCTGTACTTCCTGCGCGGACGCCTGTATCGGGGAGGACAAGGTTCAGATGCTGGCTCGCTGCATCCGTATCGACCTGGACTGCGCCGACATCTGCCAGACCACGGCCAGGATTCTGGCAAGGCAGACCGAGACCAACATGCAACTGTTGCGGTCACAACTGGAGATCACCATGATCGCCAGCGGCATCTGTGCAGACGAGTGTGAAAGGCATGCCGAGATGCACCAGCACTGCCGGGTATGTGCTTCGGTCTGCCGCACCTGCGAACAGGCTTGCCGGCAAATGCTCTCCAGCCTGACAAGCGCTGTGTAACCGAAGGGGACTGGCTCCGCAGGGACACGGTAGGGATGCTGGTTGCCCAGCACCCCCCGTACAGATCCGTACATGCGGCACTACCGCATACGGCTCCTGCCTCGGGTCAGACGCAGAGACGTTGATCCGGATATGGGTGTACTACTCGT